>Ga0123342_1000459_pt1 | contig 64056 bp, 31 predicted proteins | sample Turbeawhitnodule_FD_89960 | JGI IMG/M metagenome (GOLD analysis project Ga0123342, IMG submission 89960) | Root nodule microbial communities of legume samples collected from Mexico - Turtle bean Mexico white nodule | ecosystem: Host-associated > Plants > Roots > Nodule | place: Mexico: Nepantla... | reverse complement strand
ACCAAAAGCCAAAAAAAGAGAAAAAAAAAGGCTGCAAAAAAAAAAAAAAAAAAAAAAAAAACTGAAACAGTGTGATAATAGCCACATACCTATGTACATAGTTGTGTTGATGTATTGAGTTAATAGCAAGAATGCTTTCGGCAATGTAGAAGCGAGCAACTTCTTCAGAAAGAATATCTTCTCTCATTAACAATGTCATAATGTCACCACCAGGTAAATATTCCATGATGAGATAAAGGAAATCCGAATCTTGGAATGAATAATGGAGTTTTACTATGCATCTGCTATCAACCTCTGCCAGCAAGTTTCTCTCAGATCGAACATGTTCAACCTAAATTACATTGATATCAAAAGAAATTGAGTCCAAAGGTCAGAATAACTCCTAAAGATTTTTGTCTACTTGTATTTGAAATTTTTAACCTGTAACATAATTGAGCCCTTAGCTCATACCAAAAAATGGATGTTTTTATTCCATTTTCTTTTCAATGATGACAAATGGCATCAGCTGCTAGACAGAAAGTTGAAATAACCTACCGACTAAATAGTTTAACCATTCCAAAAATTACATAAAATAAAAGCATTCATGTTTTAGTAGCTAAATTACAATTACGTGCTGACATGATGCAAGCTAGAGACTTAATGCTGAGTGTCAAATTCTAATTTTACCATATATATGACAAGAGTCAAACCATCATACAAAAAATCAGTTTAAGTGGGAAAGAATTAATGTAATCAATTAAATGGATGAAAATGCCAATGAATTGTGAATATCACAAGGCTTTCTAAATTAATGTTGCGATCCCTAACATTGTCAGAAATTGCAAACAAATGTTGCCATACGGCCACAGGTGCAGTCATAAAGTAAAAAAAAAAAAACCTTGACCTTACAGTTGAAATCAAAGTGGCAGACCATTTTCTAAAACCTTGATTGCGAACTTTGCTTGTTTCATGCAATAAATTGTATGATTATCAGATCAATCAATGCATTGATGTATAATGCACTAAGTCTAGCAGCTGGTACCTGTCCGCGACTAAGCATCTCTGACTTCTTCAATTTCTTCATGGCAAAAATCTCCCCCGTACTTTTAGCTCGACATAGCCTCACCTACATTTTCTCAAATGTATCAATGAACACACCATCAGAAGGAACCAAATGTTTACGCATATTAAATTTGCATACCTCACCAAAAGCACCTTTCCCAATCACCGTCAATTGTTCGAAGTCGTCAATTCCAATTTTACGTCTCTGAATCCTCATGTACTCAGTTTCTCGGCGCTCCAAGTTCCTCATCATTTCCTCCTTCTCCTCAACCGGTATCTGAGATTCTTGCACTTTCCTCTGCAGTGCCCTGCGTCTGAAACAGAAAGTAACACAAATGCATTTGGTATCTAATTAGGTATCCACGTACACCATGACAAATTCCAATCATGTCATTTACCTTTATCAGTAATCATGTATACCAAATACTAGATAGATCATTAGACATACATAGTAATAATATCACATTAATCAACACCAACTTAACTTAGTTTTAACAATAATACAGTATTACTTCAATAAAGTATCATCATCAACATAAACTTACTCTACTATTCAACAAGAAATATTCGACCAAATCTATGAAAATTCAATCCAACCTTAAAAATATTAAATGCTGCGCGAGTGTGTGCGTAAACATGAGAATTCTTGTGCTACAAGCTACGATACTCTATTCCAAAACAGAGTATTAAAACAGAGAAAAACTCCGATACAACGAAGGCTAACACGTTGTCGGTGAAGATCATTAAAAAATACGAGAAATCGATCCTGACAGTGCAGAGTTATTAAATGAAGCAATAGATAAAGAAATATAGTATAGTAGTGAAAAATAGGAATGAATAGGTAGGTGAGCGAGTTAGGTGACGTAGGTAGCGTAGTAATAATAGTAGCGGAACCTGTCTTTGCGATCCTGCAATCCTTGGAGATAGTTCTTGTAATGATTCTCGATGAACTGCTTGGCGGCGGCGGCTTTCTGCCGCGTGACCGGCGAGGAGACGGAAACGTCGGGGCCGGAGTCGAAATCGGCGCGATCGTGCCTGAGGTTAATGGCGCCGAGCCTCACGGTTCCGTCGTAACCGTCCATTCGGATCGGCGATGACGAGATCTGCGACGCCGCGCTGGAGCGAATCGGCGAGAACGCGATGTGACGTGCGGTGCAAGGAAGAATATGCACGCACGCGTCAACGGTTATGGTGGATGGTAGTGCCGGTGCTGTAGCTGGTGTTGTTGGTGTGAGTGCGCAATGAAATGAACTAGTACTTGCCAAAATGCATCAAAGCTGTAGCAAGCTGTCTTATAACTCTGAGTTGTCGCTTCTCCACGTTTTCTTCCTTTCTTTCTTTTTTTTCTTTTTTATTTTTTATTTATTTTAGTGTAATAAAACGTTGCGGAATTTGATTATTTCATCGTATATTAACTAAAAAATAAAAGTAATTATTTATTTTATATTAGTAATTTTATTTATTTTATAATAATTATTTTAAAATTTATAATCATGGAAATGGATGAATGGTATCCTACCATCTGATTTTGACTTTGAGAGAGAAAAAAATTAGAAACTATTGTCGGCGGAGATCCATATGCATATGAAATGGAATAGAATAGAAAGAACTGAAAGAAGAGATTCAGGTTCTTGGAATTTTGCGTGAATTTCACGCATCCATTGCACCACCCTTTGGAGTGGACCCTAACCAACCCCCAAACGCTTTTCTTTTTCTTCAAAATCTTCACAATAACCCTTCCCTGTTTTTGTCCCCTTCCCTGTTTTTGTCACACTGCTATCTTACCAATAAATTTAATTTATTCTCATTTTAGCCTCTTTTTTTTCAAAATAATATATGCTCTTCATACCGAAAATAATTCGAGAAATGTAACTCGATTAGGATTGCGTATTTGTTGGAAAACGAATTTTTAGCTGATCTCCGATGAGAGAAAGAGATTCACCTGCAAAAGACTCTCAAATGTTTAAGTCAGTCAAAATACAAAAATATGATAAATTCTAACAGTAGGAGCACAAAGACACGAAGCTATCTCTCGGACTTGAGGTCGAAAGAGTAGCGTCATATGTGAGAATGAAAATGCGTCTCAAGCCCCTCAGCTAGGAGGAATCCTTTTCCCTTAGACCTCAACTGAGACTTTGTTCCGGTATGTCCAATATAGTCTTACGTAGCTCAGGAGTCGAGACTAAAGACAATTTATATACTCATTCATCCTTCACTCCAATCACCAAGACGTCTTTTAAAGACAAAAACGTGACAGAAGACCGACCTCCAAAACGGACAATAACAACGATGTTATCTCTAGAAGTTGAGGTCGGAACATATATCATAGTTAATTCTCAAAAGATTTTTAAAAAAAAAAATCAAAGTTTAATAAATTGAAATATAAAAAATGTGAGTAATTCAGCCTTGTTTAATATTTTGAAGTTTATTTGTATGTCATCGCTATCTCAAATAGTTATTAGTGATCAATATTCAACCTTTTCGGGAAGAATGTTCAATATTTCAATTCAACAACTTTTGCTTATCATTCAGTCATAAAAATGGTATATGGGCCATGGGAAAACTATAACCCAATTCTAGGTTAGCCCATTTACTGGATTGGTTTTGTTGATAGAAGCTCTAATTTAGTTAAAACTGTGTTTAGTTAAATTATTATTTTTCCATAAAATACTATTTTCCTACTAACTCTAATGCAAAGTACAAGCATTAAGATTGCGTTTCCAACTGCTATGTATCATAATTAGGTATATTTATTTTATTAGCTGATTAATTTATCCAAAAATAAATACAAAAGCAAATATGCATTATTATACATCATTGGGTTGAGACGATATGTTCCTAAAAGTTGGGCTTTTGGTGTAACATTGTGGGTGCTAATGAAGGGTTATGCATTTTGCACCCCCATAAATTTCTATATGAATTAAAATTTTAATTTTATCTCTTTAAAATTTATATTTTGGATTCTTCTTTGAAATACAATTTAATACAATTTTTGTATTTTGAAACGTACTTTTCAAAATATATTTTTATTTTGTGTTTTAAATTACATATTTTGAAATATATTTTTATTTTGTATTTTGGATTGTACATTTTTTAATACAAATTTGTGCATTCTAGTAAGAGTATTTTGAAATATAAAATAAAAATACATTCTAAAAATGTATTACCTCAATAAAAAATATATTCTAGATCTAAGAATACATATCAAAATGTGTAATCTAAAATGAATTAATACATTTTAGACTATACATTCTGAAAGGTATTTTTATTTCTAGAAAAAATATATTGGATTGCATACTCTAAAAAATATTACGCTAATTATTGATTTAAAAATCTAACTAAGAGTGATTTAATGTAGTACAAGAATGAGACTACACAATCTAGAATAGCTCAAAGGAATAAATAGATATTGCCAACAAAAACAACATCCAATCACATTTTAGAAATGCATCACTTAAAAACTTTATAACTAATCTTGTTTAACTTGAATAAATTTTGATATGGGAATACACCTTACTAATCACCTAATATAGAATAATTAGTTATATATCCACAAAATACATAGATTAAATAATTACAACATAAAGGTATGTCAATCTACTCCTTCTATTCGTTCTATAATAAATAGATTTCTAAAGTATAGTTGATGAGTCATGTGTGGTAGTAAATTGCAAACTCAATGCTTGGTGTAGCTAGCTCATTGTTATGAGATACATTTTCTCCACTATTTGCATCTTGAGCAGGTGCACTCCTTCTTCTGTACTTGTATACATGCTTTTGAGCTAGAAGTCTGATTATTTGCAATCCTATTTGTAACTGTGACAATAATATGTAATTCATAAATGTTTCTGCATTCCTTCTAACAAAGTGAACAATGGTTGCCAATAAACCTATGAGAGCAATGGTTCCACAAATGAAAAATAAGCCGAAGAAAGGTTGAGGACCAAGTTGTTCATTTTGTATTTTGTTGTTGGTAGATCCACAATTAGTTGTAGACAACATCTTCTCTTCTAATTTCTGCACTTCTCCACTTTCTATGGCTTTTAAGGTTGCTCGGGATATGTCAATTGCTAAACGTGAACCTTTTGGAAATGCCTTCACCAATGAAAGAGAAAGGTTATCAAAAAGTAATTCATTTGACTAGTAGATAATTTAGTGTACCACAACCTTATTAGGATTTTATACAAATTATTATTAATTCGTCTACTTAATCTTATAAAATCGACTTATAAAATTGATTTTATAAGATGAGGTTTACACTCACTTATATTATATACTATGAAAAGTTTTTTTCTCTAATCAATTGGAATCTCCAAGAATTTCTTCATTATGGTAATTAGAAACTGTGAGGTCGTGGGCCGATCTCACTAATATGGCGTAACGGGTTGGATTCCGATTCGGAAAATTAATAAAAAGTACCCTTTGAATCTTCATAAAGGATAGAGGGTGCTAAATTAGTGGAGGAAATGTGACCGAAAATTATAAAAGAATAAAGTCAGAAAAGAGACTAGATATAAACAAGAACATTGGAAAGATCCATTATAAGAGATAAAGGAGACCGATCAAGAAAGACACACAACTAAACTGAAAATCACTGTTTCTGGTTACACTTGATACTCTAGTTAAGGGTCATCTCACTTGGCTATAATAGAAACATTTCCTAAGATGTCTCTCCAAAATTTCAATCTTCTATATGGTAAAGATAAGTGATAATAATGCAGCAAGTTTTCAATCTAACATGTAGGATGATGCATGCATAGAGGGAGATGATGAGAAGAGAAACTCACAAAGCCTAATCCACCAAGTTTCAAGGTAGGTCCTGCTTTGATGTAGCCCTTGCAATAGGTAGCTAGGAAGACATCAGCATGAGGGGCAATGGTAAAAGAAGCCACAATTTCTTTGTTCTCAAAGGCTCTTGGGAAATCATGGATGGAGTCAAAGACCATGATATTCTGTGGCCGGAACTTGAGTTCATCAACTAAGTAATGGACCAAAAAAGTGTTCTTATTGCACCCTATGATTGCATTTGTCCTCAGCAGTGTTTCTATATCAGGCACAGCTGGTTCAAGATGGGACACTGTCATCATGGATGAAAGGCTCGCTGTAAAACTTTGAGTCACTATCAGAATAGCAAATAACCAAGGTGCTAGCACTACTCTGGCCAAGCTGCTATTTACAGGTTCTCCTACATATAACAAATATTCGTAATTTAATTTAAAACCATTTACAAATAAGACCAAATAGGAGAACAAATAAAATAGACTTTAAATTACCCTAATAAGTTCAACAAATTCTTGCTGATATAGACTCTAAATGGTTTTGATGACTTTGATACTGATACCATATTAAGAAGTAGATTTTAGACTTTATTTTTATAAAACCAATTCATACTATGAGTTTGCATTCAGTTATATACTATGAAATATTTTTATATGTGTCGTAACTTCGACTTTTTGGAAAAAAAAAGTGTTAAGTATATATAATATATGTAATATAATGTGTTGTTCATTGTAAGAGATATTTAAAGGAGTTTAGAGTCTCATTAGGGTGACTTACTATGTATAAAGAATAATGTGGTGACAGAAAACCAGAGAATGGCCCCAAAACTCTGGAGCTCCGAATTTTTTTCACCTTCAATGAGCCAGATTACAAGTGCTATGAACAGATGCAGTGCTGCTGTTAACATCCACATTTCTTTTGTGAAAGCGTCCATGAACATCCATGTTTCTTTGGATCTATCTGGCTTCACTTTCACTACCATGGCTATGCCAGATTCAATATATGGATGACTGAATTCAGCAAATGCATATCTATGTTCCACCACTTGGATATCCCCCACAGCAGCATCAAGGTACTACATCAGAAACACACATTGTACCAAGATTATCAATTCTGTTCCAACACAGTTATTTAGTGAAATGTTTGGATAAATGTATCAATAAGCACAAAAGATATCAAGAAGGTAAAATGAATAAACATCTCTCAAATTAAAATTAACTTCTAAACTCAAATTTTGAAAAAGTTAAAAGAATGGATTTATACAAATTAGCTTATACATATTAAGAAGAAGTGTACTTTAAACTTAACTCAACTTCATAAAACCGTCTTATGAGATGATAAAACCGTTTATGAGGTGAGGTTTAGGGTTTACTTAAATACTGTAAAAGACTTTGATCTCTCTAGTCAATAAATGTTATTGAGAAGCTTTTCTGATCATGATCTTAATCAGCATGGATAATGATTTTACCTTATTGTCGACATGTTCAACTATCTGATCGTAAGAGCCATAAAATGGCACAAAAACAAAAGGCAGGTGATAAGGTAGGCGTTGCACAACTGATTCAAAGACATTGATTGAGAAACCAGTGAATTGGGTTTCATTCAGTCCCTTATCATGGCTCACATTCACAAACTGAGGACATGGATCAACAGCAGGAACCCCAATTTTCAAAGGCTTTCCCTCACTACTATTGTACACCCAACCTTTTGGCACTGTTTTCAACCCACCAGGCCAATCCACAGAACCTAATAGCATTCTAGCAGAACCAGCACTAGTTGTTGCTGTGTTCATCACCTCATGCTCAACAAGCCTCTCACTAAAACCATGCTCCATTGACCAATATGCTAACTCTTTGTAACCTTTTCCAATAACATTCACAATCTTAAACATTGGTGGTTCCATTAACATTCTTCCTTTGAACCTTATCTTCCCACTGAGGCCCTCTTGATCACTACGCAGGATATTTTCTGATAAGGAAAAGCTTCCAACTTGTGAGCTCTCCAAGGCTTTAGCAATGGTCCAAACAGCATCATAAGCCCTGAGAGCAAAAACACTCGGTTGGGATCTTTCTTCTTCAGGGTATTCCAATGCAAACTTTCTCCTAAACATGAACTTGAAACGTTTGAACGTTTGACTCATTTCCATGAAGTTGGTTTTGCACCCCATGACTCCTTGCATGTTGGAAGTGACAGAAGAATCAAAGGAATCAAGGTGGTTAGCCACATCATCTGCAATGATCCACACTGACCCTTTTTCCATCATTCCCATTTGCTTTGCCTTCTCAAATAGCAGAGTGGCAAACTCCAAGGAAGATTGAATAAGCAAGAACACCCTATTGCTCTTGTTCTTGAGCCTTGTGAGCTCTTGTTCTATGCTCTCAATTGGGTTTGAAAGAATGGCCATTGAAGGAAAAGCAACATGGTGATCGATCTCAACATTGATTAGGCGTAGAGAGTAAGAGAGTATTGTGAGTATGTCTGAATGAGAGGCAAAGAGGTTGTTGTGTTCATAAATTGCAGTAACCTTTGGCCAATGGAATTGGTGTATGATGGAAGCAATGCAGTGCATGTGAAGGGTGACATCATAGCCCATTTGGATGAAGTGTGGCAATGGGATTGAAGTTACTTCTGGAGTAGCTGTTGAGGTTAGAGATATGATGGGAACATCCTTTGAGTTTTCATCAATCCAGAGGAATAATGTTGCTGCATCGAGATTTGTTCCTACCACAACTTCCACTTGTTTGCTGTTTGCAAGATCTATGTAGTTGCATGAACAAAATGCAAAACATGAATCCTTCTTTTCTCCAGTTACTTGATAAAAAATGGAATATTTCTTACTCCTTCTATAAATTTTTTGGATCATCCTTTTTCATTTTAAATAAACTAAATATCCTGAAATGTAAAACTTATATTTCAGAAAATCAATTATAAAATTTTAAAATTGGTCCAGGAATTTGTTCAACTGAAAGTTAAAAAATAGGATTATAACATATATATATTCTTTTGAAAGAGATTTATATTTGTCGTACTTAATTTTTCTTCCTTTTTTTTTTCCTAGAAAATCATGCAATATGTAGGAAATATGAAATCATTTTGTTCCATGCGATTTATCAAGTGGTTCTAATAATAACTCTTCTATTACTATTTTTAATTTAAAGGAAAATGGGTTGCTTTTTAAAATCATGAAATTAAAAAATATAAAAAATAATAATAAAATTTTGAAATGCACAACTTGCTTGATAATTTTTATTTTTTAGACTAAAGTTACAAGTCGCATATTTTTAAAGCAGATCCTAATTTTTAGATTAAAAGATATCGTTATAATAGAGACAGCTTTTTTTTAATACTGCCTTGTTTATTAATAATATGCTCAATTATAAAATATTTGTAAGGCATACTAAATCGATCATTTGACAAGGAAATTACACTAATTTAGTATAAGAAACCTTGAAAAAAAGAAGATGAATTGTTGTCTTTTAGCTAATGAATGATTCAAATTTTTCAAAAGTATGACTGATTTAATTTTATTACAAAAATTGTCTCTACTCTTTGATTTCATGTTTACTTTTTGATAATAATTTTAATTATGTGTATGATTTCACATCAACTAGAGAGTATTTAATAGTATATAAGTGGATTCAAATCTCACTCCATATTATGGATGGTCAGATAAGTCCAACAAATTGTTATGTTAAGAAGTGTACTTTAAACCTAACTCAATCTTTAAAACCGACTTATGAAGTGAGGTTTGCACTCATTTATGTACTATGAAATGTTTTAACTTTAATCGATGTGGATCTCCAACACAGTATTAGAAATCATTAAAATTAATTTTAAATAATTGTTAGTATTTGTTTTGAGTTGAAAGTGGATGATAGATATTGAGTTTGAGAAATGAAGTAATTGAAAATTACCCGCAGCCAACATAGTGGGAGATGATGGGTTCCGATGAATGTTATAACTGTAGTTCATGGCAAGCTCATAGCAACTCTCTCGATTCACATCTTCAATTGCAACTTCCATTGCTATCTTCTGTTCCTTTCCCACACGAGAATTCAAATCTATGGCTGCTCCAATGTTCACAGCAATCTTGGACTTCAAAATTGAGCTCTCTCCTATGATGTTTCCTTTTATCTCGTGATCATTTGCATTAGCAATAGCTTCTGACCACACCATCCACAGAAACAGAACAGGTAGTGCCCACAATAACCGAAACAGAGACATAGAATTGTTGAGACTTGAGGGGAAAAGTTTAACTATTATTGCTTTAGCTAGCTATCTACGAACTATATATGGAGGACCAAATTAATTAATGCTATAATATGAGTAGAAAATAACAACATTTTAGAATTGGTATGGTTATAATGCAGTTGGTCCAGGTCTTGTGCTTTTGGATAATATCTGCTTAATAAAGAAACCATCTATTGCGTATGAGTGTAGTCACCCTCGTAGACTTTTACTGGAAAAAGCATATAAATATATGGATTCCAAAACTTCAGCATTTTGTTATGAAGATTTGACTTCTGAATGACAGAAGAATTGGTCCTTAACCTTCGTTGTCCACTCTGCTTCCTCATTGTTTCTTTCTTTGGCTGGATTATGCATAAACTAGAAGAGCATCGTCATCATCCATTTTGATTCCATTACAAGTAACTAGGAGGGGTTTAGTTGTTAACAAATGTCTTGAAAGAAGTAGTAAAAATACATTTTGGAATTTTCAAATGATTTTAATCATTTTAAAATAAAAATTAAAGATTATACATAGAATAAGAAAATTAGTTTTATTTTTTTATTAATTAATGTTTTTTTTTTATTATCAAGGTGACAGTGCGTGTAGAGGTGGCTTAAATCTCTTGAGCACTTAATCTTGGATTTGATATTGACATTAATGTTTATAGTAAAAATCATCTTTAATCTAAACTTTTGTTTTTAATTTATGTCCAAGTTAATTTTAAGCTATGGAAAAACAAAATTTTCATATTTTTTCTTCATGATATGTAACCATCAAAAGCCACACTGAAAAGCATGATACTTTGGATCCTCCAAAATACAATGTAATTTCAAGAAAGGGATAAATAACAAAATCCTACAAAAGATAGGTTACAGGATTTACAACAGGTAGACCAAAAAACTAAGACGGCAGTTACAGTAATACAAGCAGAAGATAGACCAAAAGCAAGCTTTTCGGTTGACTGCATTATTTTTTCAGTTCAATGAACACCCAGGAGGGTACTTACTTCCTATTCTAAAACTGTAAACATACAAGAACAATGACTCGTTATTGAAGAACCAAACGTGCTTTTATCCTTGAACGAATTTTCTGCAGAACTGTCTGTAATCGGTTATGCTGGCGATATTGTGAAAGACTCGGTAAGAAATCTTCACCTTTGGCTCCTTCACCATTGTCTGGAGTTTCACGTCTAGCAAGCAGCAAGGGAGCCATCTCGGGCAAGAAATCAATACCTGCCAGGTGCTGAGCCCATTTGTAAGGACGTGAAGTTCTATCGCGATTGAACATTACAGCATCCCCAACATAGAGCTTAGCTGACTGCATCACCATCCAAACAAAAACAAATGGCGTATAAATGAAAGTTGAAGATAGACAAATTAAGGACACATCGACATGTAAGCAAGATGCTCAAACCTGGTGAGGAAGCTCGAGACCTGTGTCATCAGGGAATAAATTGCTTAAGATGTCATTCCCAGGACCATCATTAGATGCTTTGATCCCGACACATATAATATTCAACTGCATCAAGTACTCAAAATTTAGAGTAATGAGTTTTGCAGACTCTAAATAAGAGACCTCTTCATCATAGATATGGAGATTGACTGTAAGTGGGTGAACTTGAAATATTCCTGCCTGGTCAAGGCTCTCCTTGCCCTGAAACCTCCTTGGCCTTTTACTCAGTGTCTGACCATCTTCATCAGGTTCATTATTTTCTAATTTGGTACTCTCTACAGTAGTGGAAATGCCTGAGAGATAAAACCAACCAAACAAATTAAGAAATTTGGCTAATATTAAAACCTACATGAGTGAAGACCGCTAATAATCACAATGGTACTTTAAATCTAGCAATAAACTTCTTTCCCTTTACTCATTATCCATTGATTAGTGTTGAAACTCGTTAATAACCTATTTTAAACAGCAGCTAATATTCCAGATAATATACAGGAGTGATATTCGGGTTTGGAGTTGAATCATCTACAAGATACTGAAACATTTAAGTTTATAGTTCGGCAGCAGCAGATATACACTGAAGCTGCAATAGTACTGGATAATGGATAACATAGATTCCAATAAAAAATATGCTAGAATCTACACGTCAATTCTCAATTACCAGTGTCCTTGTGAGCTTGAGTGTGGGCAAAAGATTGAGCATCTTTGACACTTCCTACAATCTCCACATCAATAGATTCTCCAAACGCCTCCTTTTGGGCCAACAACTGTGAATAAACCACATAAAGAGGTGGTGGAAGCAACTCTGCTGAATGATGCCGCTTTAGTTTCTTAGTATGCTGAACTCCTAGTTGATTTTGTACTGGCAAGGATGCTTTCTTAAGAGACTTGAGATGTGAAGGGAGGCTAGACAAGAACTTCTTTCGATTTGCAATTGCCTCCAGAAGGGTTTTCTTTTTCTGCTCCAGTTTGTCATGAAGCTTGCAAAGCTCTTTGCGCTGATTCAACATTGCAAATATAGGTATAAGCACATTTATATCACCGTTAACAAGAAAACACAAAACATGCAAATTACTACTACAAGCTTTAAATATAAATTAATGGGACAATGAACTTCCCTGCTTGAAGTTTAACATTGTAGGTATAGATGCTCATTAAATGACTAATCTAAATGTCAACACTCATTTAGTACGAAAATTCATACAGAACTTGCTCTCAAACCGATTATCCACAAAGTATCAAGTCAAGTATCTTCAGTCTATTACATATTTATATTTATACAAAACCGTATACTTCTCTTAAATACAGAGCCAGGTTGACACAGGGCGCCACCATCTATTTAGCCTCCGATCCTGCTTTTAAAGGAAATGCTAGCTTATCAATACAAAACTTGTGCCTGAAGCAAAACCATCCATGACCACAATAGTAAAAATCAAGATTTACTAACATCTGAAAATTGTTCCTTCATTGGACAAAAACTAGCTTCCATGATAATATCAAGACATGGGTAAATGCGGGAACTTGCTAAACTACAACATCCCAGAGTTTCTTAAGCTTATAAAACATCTAATATCAGGAATCGAATACCCTAAAAGCACAATATATAAAGCGTAGGCTCAACATAACATGCATTACATTTTTCCAGAGTGCATACAAGGTTTTAAACCGCAGCTACAATTTCGAAATTATAGTCAAGGTTTTTATGATTCTGCGAAAGCCACACAACTACAATTATGGTCACATTCACCGCATTTAAACTGCAGTCACGAATTCAATATTATAGTCATGGTTTTACGATGTTCATGACCGTAACAGGACTACAATTATGGTCACCCTATTCATTCACAATATCAAGGAACACAACGATACCGTAATTGTGGCCACATTAATAGCTCTCATCCACAAGATCCCACACGCAACAAAACAGCTACCGGAACTTCAAACCTTTTGAAATCCTACGGCTTTAACAACTAGTAACTAAGTCTGATAATTTCAAACCTTACAAACTCCTAAGGCTTTAACAACTCGTAACGAAGTCTGATTCAATAAAAGAAAAATAGGCAAATGCAACTCACCTGAAATAACTCAAAATTGAGTCTCTTCAGCACGAGATTATGTTCACTGTGACTGCACAAGACGGAGTCCTTCATATCCTGCGGCGCGTCACGGAAAAACTCGCCCTCCGACACCACTTCAATATCAGGATACTTGGACTTTAAGTCGTTACACGCCTTTATCGCCTTCACGTAGTGGCTCTTCTCGTACATCAGGTTCTGAAGCTGCTGCGTGGTGAGTTCCAGGGGCGCCTTCGCTCGCTCAGTTTCCGTTCTCGCACGCTCCTCCTCCAGCAAGATCGAGCGATTGGCCTGAAAAAGCGAAACGCACGTTAGTTCCGCTACGACGTCGCATTGCGAAAATAAAACCCTAGCGCGTTAGGGACCTGGCGAAGAGTGACGAAATGGAGGAACGTTTGAGTGAGGAGCTCTCTGAGTCGGAGAGTGAGAAGTGGTTTGGGTTTGGCCTGGTTCTTCAGAGCGAGAATCTCAGCCACGATGTTCCCTATTGAAGCTTTCGTGTTACGCAACGATTCGTGCGGAGATTCCTCGTCCGAATCGCGTGAGGAATGCGGAAACATTAGCTCGTCGCCACCGCCGTCGCTATTTGAAACCGGAACGACAACCACCTCCTCCGTCGTTTCGCCGTCTTCCATTGTTACTCTCTGCACCAGTAACTGTTTCACCGTAGTGAGTGTTTTCGCGTGTCTCCGCAGAGTGATTTAACGAACTCTTTCGGACAGGTAAATTACAAATTTTACGCTAAATTATAATTTGTTTTTTTAATACATTTACTCTACTTTTTTAAAGTTAAATTAGTATTTTCTATGCTTTAAATCAAATTAGTATTTTATGGTGTGAGGTTGTCTTTAATCCACTCTTGTGCGAATGGATTAAGGTCTCTATTCCATTTGAAGAGAAAAATATTTAAGTTAAACTAAGAATTTAAAGGTATATAAAAGTTGTTTATTCTTCTTAAAATTCACATCCACTTTGAAACAATTATTGTTTGTAAAAAAATTGATTTATTTTTATATTTTAAATTTTTCTGTCACATAGATATTGATACGACAGAGATAGACCCAGAGATATATATGAGATGAGACATAAATTTATATATTATATAATTACAAATAATATAAATTGATAATAAAAATTTATGTGCACAAGTATATTTTAATTTTTTTAGCAGAAAAATAATTTAAAAAAAATTATTTTTTATTTTTATAATCATAATATAAATTTATACAATAAATTTAATTTTTAGAAAATTAATATATTTATAACCGTTTTAAAATTGAAAAAAAAATCAACAAATATTTTTTTAATTAAACAATTTATTTTACTATATCATGTCTAATATATATTTATTTTAGCTAATACACTAATCAATATACTATTTTTACTTAATTTTAAACTTATTCAAAATATGATGATTGTTGAATATATATTAATAATTGAAAAACTAGAAAGAAAGTTGTAAAGATAAAAAGAAAAATGTGAGAACAAACTATTTGGAGATTTTTTTTCTCAATTTGGTGTAATTTGCAACATCGTATTTGAGTTGTACGAGATCATATAACATGAATTGTGTTTGAATGGAACGATTAAATTAAAAATACTATTTCAAATAAGAATCATAGTAATGAAAAAACCTTTATGCGTACGTTTAATATTCTTTTTGATATTTCATAAGACTCTTCTTACTTTCTTTTATATAATACTTTGGCATGATTTAATTATCATTCTAAAACTCAATTTCAATATATTTACTCTTAATCTTTTACTTATGTTTATGTCTAAACTAAACTTAAAAATGGTCCTTCCTCATTTTTTTTCTTCTCAGACACCTTTATATTTTATATTCAATTTTCTTCTCTTCAGTTCATATAATTTTTTTTGTCTTTAAAAATTGGGCAAGGCAACATACTTAGTCCTTTTACTTTTTTCTTCTTTTTTTTTATTGTTGATCATAACCTTAACATTACCAATAATTTGAGCACTTAAAATAATTAACTTGGATAGTTAAAATTACATTTAAAAGTTCAAAATATTTTTATTTATGTCACTTGCATTATAAAAATAGTATTTTTCTTTCTTTCTTTTAGATCAGTCCTTAATAACGATAAATTTTATTATAGAAAATTTGGACTATTAGCGGGTGGCACGATAGACTCAACACAAACACTCATCAAAATAGTTATACCATATTAAAATGTGAACTTTAAGCCTCAACCCCATAAACTAGTTCATGAGATGAGATTTGTACCCACTTATATACAATGAAATATCTTAATCTTTAGTCGATTGGGATCTCCAACAAATACTATATATTTTCTTTATAAATTCAATAAGATTATTAGTAAAAATATTATTATATATATATAATAAATACAAGTATATATAACTATTATTTAAATTGTTAATTATATATTTTATACTATTAAATTAAAGAGTTGATTTCAACATTTTAAAAATTAATTTTAATAAGTGAATTTAAATGTTCAAATAATAAATAGTAAGCCAAATATAATTATTTTTATTAACACAGTTATGTATTTTATTAATTAATAATTATAAAATGTTTTATATGATATTAGTAATTACAGATTAAACTATTATTATAGTATTTATTTATAAAATAAAATAAAATTTGTATCATATTATGTAAAATAAAAAACAAACATATGGCTTAATTATTTAATTCAACTGATTATAATACAAAACATGAAATATGATTAATTACTATAACTGAACAAATTAGTTTTATCAATTAAAAACATTAAAATGTGATGTAATATTATCAGAATTATCAAAACATTATTAACAAAATACAAAAAAAAGATTATCCTTATTTTAAAGATCTATAAATGAATGATTTTATGTAATATTATCGGAGCTCCAAAAACATTATTATATTTACAAAACAAACCGATTATAATTTCAAAAATATTCTGCAAAATTAAATAAATTTCTAATCATATTATATAAAATCACAACTATTCGCATGCTTTTTAATTAATTAGAATAATATATAAACACATGATCATCTGAAGTGTTACAACTATAGGGAGTAATTTAATAAAACAAAAATTTCATGTAATATAATAGGCATGGTGATATAATGTGAAACATTCTCAATTGTTATCCACGTATATTTCAAATTATTAATTATATGTGGATAAATTAAATATTCTAATAAACCCAACAGTATTTATTTTATTTAAATATTCTGTAAATTAATTTTAGTCAATCACAAATATTGTCAGACGGGATTGAAACTAAGAGAACAATTGTCTTTCTTCTCAGTGGGTCGGTCGGTCTATCTTTCCTATTTTCTTATCGAAATGGTATTCGCGCTCTCCTTTCACTCATTTTGTTTCTCGTCCTCGTGAACTCCAAGCTTAGATGGTACCTGTAAAAAAACACTTGAATGTTCAAGCGAGATTTCAATATTCAATGTTCGATGCTATTAGTACTAAATGATGAGGTACCTTATACTCGAGATTAGTGTCTATTTATATGATTATCATAGACTATTTGTTACTGGATCATATTAGAGTTTTAGGTTATGATTAAGAGTGTATTACATAATTTTTTACCACTAATTAGTCTTGTTAATCTTCTGTTTAAACATGACGAATTTAGTCGTGTCGGTCGACCATGACCGGGTGCTGGCTGAGACTTCCATCTATCGTACGGACCGATTGGTATAATAAATATCATATCATATTATATAAATATTTTTTTTTCATATGTTAAATAACCCTATCTTTAATATATAATTGAGTATATTATCGCAAAAATAACTACAAAATGAAATAAAAATTGAATATTATATAAAATAAAAGTTTTAAAAAATTAATTTGACAATAATATATATTATAGATTAGTATATAAAAATGACATGACTCTTTTTTGGAGAAATGAAAGTGCCAAAAAATTATTTAAAATTTGTGAAGTATATATAGTGGGGGTTACACAGTTTGCAAAATAAGGCAGTGAAGAAGAAGAAGACACTGTAACCGTTGTGACTGTTCGGTACCTTCGAGGACAAAAACATGATCATCACAGATTCCGATTACGAAGGCTCTGCTATCGAAGCCCTTGGTTCTCTCTTCAAGGTCACCCAAGTCTTTCTCTGGTTAGTTCTCACTCAGTCACATTCTTTAATCTTCTTTCTTGCACTCTCAAAACTAGGTTTTACTTTCTTACTCTTTTTTGTTTTTGTAGGGACTATGGTATTCAGGTTTCTTCCTCGGTTGAACAATTGGTAAGGTTCTTTTTCCTCTCTTTTATCTGTTCCTTTTTTTTTTGTTACTGAAACATTTATCTGTTTTGGAATTCTGATGCGTGTTAGAATTTGGCTGAGAATCACGGTTCTGACCCCGTCCATGGCAAGTTCTTCTCACCCTTGGTGTGGTATTTTTGTGCGTGGTGGGTTTTATTTATTATTTTTTTGAAGGAAAATTTGTGTTTTCTGCAGAAGAATTTACTGGCCTTATTACACCCGAGGATTTGGAGCTTAACAAACAGCTGAATGAATTGGGGCTTCCTCTTTCCTTTCAGACAAACAAGGAGGTATGCATACAGATAAATTATTTTGGCTGAAAGCTTTAGTAGCTTTTGGATTCTCTCTCAAGTGAGGAAAATAATTGGGGTATAGTTGGAACTGTTGTTTGGACAATCAATAGGTTATGTCATGTTTGGGAAAGATTATTTTTTGGGATATTTTAGCTGTTTTTGATTTCAACTGTATATTTGGACAATGGCTGACATCTGTTAAAAGTTTTTTCTTCCCTGAAAATCAGTAGCTTTTATGTATATGAAAATTTGTAGCTTGTGATTGTTACACAATAGTTTTCTTTCCCTTTTCCATTTTGGAGCTGGTGACATTATGTTAGGATAGACCCAATACCGTACAGTCCCAAACTCAATCATCTAGTTAAGTTACAGAGTTTCTCTGAATAAAAGGAGAAAAGAAAAGAATTTGGTAAACCCTAGTTTTATTAGTTTTAGTATTCTGTAGGCTTAATCATAGTTAGTCATAGTATAGGTAGCTGTTGTTCTTGCTGTTCTATCACATTATTATTTAGGGATCAAGGAAACCCCCCAGACTGGACAAAAAATACGTTTTTTTTTTCTTTCAGCTTCATACATACTCTTCATATGTAAAAAAAAGTGATATTTTTTCTTATCCAAACAGAATTATTGATCTTAAAACCACTTTTGTGAGTATCTGGAAGTTTTCCTTGGCCTTGGGCTGACACGTCATCCTCTTCCTCTATTTTTTTTGTAACAAAGAAATCTACTGTATTAATTTTCCAATCAATGATTGTAAGTGTATATATATATATATTATTTTTCTTTTTAAGTGTACCTCTCACTTTAGAGTAGTGAAAATCCAGTGTTGAAGCTCTGACTCCCCCAATAAAAAATGATTACAGTTTAGGCTCAATGTTCGATTAGAAAGTAAGCCTGTTTGTCTTTGTTCAAGCTTGACTCATTCTGAAATCTAAGCTCACCAGTTTTCAAGTTTGATAACGAGCTTAATTAACCAAGCCCAAATTCTATGGTAACTGAACCCTTTAGGCTCAACAAATCAGGCTACGAGGTAGGCTTGAACTGTTGCACAATATATTTCACCTTTTCTCTTACATATTTAATTTTAATGCGGTTTAGTGATGCCACAATAAAATCAAATGCTTACTTAGTTGTTACTAGCTCGTGAACCTAACTTATTAACACGGTAGCGAAAGAGATTTGGCTGGTTCACACATTGTCAGTCCTAGTTCTGATTAAGAAATAGTGAAGTCCAGATTGAAATACAAAAGATAATAGCAGTTTAAAGCTATATAGTTGATACTTGTCTTTGTCATCATTTCAATTATAGTTGTTGTTGTTGATAGAGTGGTGATCTGAACAGGTTCTATAAAGGACATGATTTTAGTTTTCTTATATAAAATTTTGTTTATATTATGTTTTGAATGAGAACATCATTACTCGTACTCCTCTATCATTCATGTTCTGTGCTGTATAATTACATTATTACTTTGTAGATTGCTATTGATAATATTTTTGGTCTATCTTGTTCTAGAAAAAAGGACAATTAAAAGGAAAAAAAAAGGGTAAACGTTCAAAGCATCCAGATACTTGTCGCAACCCTGCAGATGAAACTCTATATGAAGTGAGTGTGGAGGAGATTGTGTCTCCTGCAAAATTTCATGACAAAACTAGTAGTCCTTTATCTTGTATATCAATGCTGGGCCAAAGTGAATCTTCTTACTGTCATGGTGCAATGGATATTGATATGACGCAGTATGCCTCTTGTGAAGTAGATAATTCAGCCTGCTCTGCTGGGTTTGATAGTGATGTTTCCAGGGAGATAAATGATGATAATATAAATCAGGTAGCAGCTAATGATGCTCAGGATGGTGACTTTTTAGTCGGTAATGATTATGTTGATTTGAAAACTGCACCTTTTTCAGATTCTGCTGTCTCTGCTGGAAGCCATTTGACAGGTGCTGATGTCAATTATTGTGGGGCAGAATATGATGAGTGTTTGATGGACAGTGAATGTTTAAAAGTTTCACCGACTATTGGAAAAAGTACAGATTGTGAGACTATTTACAATGATGATAATGATGCCACTTGTCATCCACATGTTATTGAATCAGAGTTGCTTCCTGTGAGCTCAGAAGGGATTGGATGTGGCAGAAATGATGTTTCAAATAATTATGCTGTACTTGGAGATTGGATGGCCTGCTGGGATACTTATTATAAGAGAACGTACTTCTACAATATTAGCACGCACACTTCTACGTGGGACACACCCTCAGGGATGGAACATCTGGTAATTGGTGGGTGTTCTGAATCAGATGACAGTGAAACTCTCAAGTCTTCAGAGGGGTGTGGAATACAAAATATCATTAAACCACCTGAGGAAACCTTGATTGAAGAGAACATGGAAGGAAAGCAACGTGAAGAGTGTCTGGTTGAGATTGGAGTTGCTGTTGACAATTTGATCTCTGATATCACTACAAATAGTGAAAACCAATCTCTTGATCATTCAGACAAGGGTCTTGAGAGATGTAGTTGCAATTGTGGAATTTCATGCTGCTCAGTATCAAATACACCAGATCAAATTATGTGGTAATGTTTGTTCTAGTTCTAGTTCTAGTTTAGGTAATTATTTGCACCTTGGGAATAATAATATAAATGCTATTTATCATTTTTTTTGTCATCTAAATATGTCTAATAACTTTTTCCCTGAAAGATATTGAATTGCAAAGTTGACGGCCTTTCAATTCTAAAGAAACTATGATGTTAGCTGGCCAAAAGTTAGGTAAACACCGGTTAGACTTAAATGAAGCAGCGCAGGTTCACTCACAGCTTATATCTTTTTGATCAGATGATCAGGGATGGCAAGAATAAAAATACCAATCTCAAGCTTCTAAGTGGAGGCTTGTGACTGATTTATATCTCACAAGAATTTTATGAGTTTGAATGTCTTAACTTGCCTTTCTGATTTTTTCTAGCAACCAATGTGCTTTGCAGCTCTAATGATAGATGCATTCAAGTAGCACCAGAGGTTAATCATACACATTTGGAAAACATGGTAATTGATATGTCTGGACTGGAATCTAAATCTGACTCTTTCACATCCAAACATGAGAAGAAAGTCAAAAGAAGACAAAGGCAGAGGAAATTATGTAATGAAGCTGAAGGTTTGTGTCAACACTTCATGTGGGAAATGCTTCCTTATTTCGCCTTTGCAAATGTGGTTGTCATTCTACTAAATCTCATAGCTAATTGGATCCAATGTTGACAATACTTTATACTAGGAGTAAAATATCTTAACATTTGATATATTCTTATGTGATAGTTTTGCTGTTCTGAGTCAAAGACCTAAAATTCAGGATATGTGCTTGTATGGTAAAAACTGATTTCCCGTCATCAAGGAACATATTAATGCCTAAGTATAGATTCGACTGAGTAAAGGCAGTGTGTTGTTGAAAATTGATAGATCTTGCTGTTGTAGTAAACTATATTTTTTTGCATTTTGCAGATCTGCACTTTCAAGAAATGCCTGAAGCATATTCTGCTACAATAGCCAAATATTGGTGTCAGAGGTATACTTTGTTCTCTAGATTTGACGATGGTGTAAAGATGGACGAGGAAGGTTGGTTTTCTGTCACTCCAGAGGCTATTGCTCAGCATCAAGCAATACGTTGTGCTAGTGACATGATAATTGACTGCTTCGCTGGTGTTGGTGGGAATTCTATCCAATTTGCACGACAGTGAGTACTGAGTTGTAATTAATCACTTGTTTAGGGTTTAGGAACTTGTATTAATCACTTGTGATTAATTGAGTTGTAACATGTACTGGATGGATTGTTTCAACAACTCATAAAAAAGACCTGTATTTTTCCAAGGAAAGAAAATAAATTTACATTTATTATGATTAATCTATTCTTTTAGCAACTTGAATTTCATCAATATAACTTAGAACAAGAGAAACATTAAATATGCCCTTGTGTTTGTTGTTATTATCTCATTTAAGCACACTGCCTACTTGTGTTCTAAGCTACTTTGGATTTTGTGTGATGTATCTAGTAGTCTACCTTTGAGTGCCTTCATGTTCAAAAGGGTTAATTTATGGATGCAATATCACACTTTCATTTCTGACACAAATTAATACATTTGTTTTTCACTAAATGGTTTGTTCTGATTGGACTGCCCATCTATTTGTTAATGTATATATTGCGTGATTATAGGTGTTTTTTGAGTCACCAAAGGCATTTCTTAACATATGCTTAGTATTCTTCTCTCTTTAGTTTATTTTATGCTTAGTATTCCAATTTATATAGTGTAGTAACTACCAACAAGAAACTGCTAATATTCATTTCATTTTGACTGTTAATTACAACTAGATAAATACATAATGATGCTTACCATTTTGTCCAATCAAGTTATTCTGGCCAGATTGCTAGTGTTATTCCTCTATGAAACAATGTTTTTGTTTATACTTCCATTATTTAGTCGTAATATTGTAATTTTGGTCAAATGGTTATAACTTTGAGAAAACTATTCTTTAAAAATATGTTTTGATCTCTGTAACTGACAGTGATTTGATATTACAGTTGTGGACATGTAATTGGAATCGATATTGATCCATTGAAGATTGACTATGCTAGGCATAATGCTGCTATTTATGGGGTGGTTGATCAAATTGACTTTATAGTTGGTGATTTCTTCCTCTTTGCACCAAAGTTAAAGGTACTGAAATTTTCTTATTACATGCTTTGGGGGATGTCAATGTCATTGTTCATATGTAATAGTTAGGAGGCTTCTTTTTTGGATTCTTAAAATGAATAATAAATACATTGAAGGCAAGCTAGAGTAAAACTTTTTATTTTTATACTAATCTTACCTGTTTAATTGTGATCTATAACCTACACTTCCAATGTGCTTTACCAATACACGGTGATACTCGTGCTTTGCCCTCTTGCTTATTGAACATATTTTATCATAATCTGTACCCTGATGGCTGCTTTGATGTCCTGTTTTTTCTCTCATGATCTGAACTTGAGGTCCATAATAGGTGTGTAAGAGTAGATTGTCTAGCCGAAGCCATACAAGTCTCTGTAATCTGTAATTTTTATAAATATCCCAGAAAGCCTCAAAACATAATTATCATATTAAGTATCTTGTATCTGGTGTTTTAAGGTTTGTCGGGTATGTTATACTTCCTAATATGCTGCTCAAAGATGTTAAAATTCCTTGAAAAATCACATTATCACTGTAAGTTTTATGCAAGGTATAATATTATAATATATCAAATCATTAACACCTGGGTGTGAATCTTTGTAAGAAGCGAGAGGGGGAATGCACATGAGCGGTTGGGCACAGTTCTTTCTTGGCCTACTGAAAAGAGTGTGGATAAGAAAGTTTTGCTTCTAAATTTTTTAATTTTGTTATTTTTTTGTGCTTTGTTCCTTTTTTTACCTGTATACTTCCCTCATTTATCCTCTTGGATTTGGTTTGGTGTTGCCTTTACAATTTTATATGAAATTGGATGACAAAAGAAGTAAATTTGATCCTAGATTTTCAATAATGTAATGTGACTGGAAGAGGCCAACATTTGTTAATTGTGTAGTAGTTATTGTCAACTTTCAGAAGTAATATTGTAATGAAGATATCACTTATGCTGGGAGTTGACAATATTAAATAATTGAATAATTACATTAAAACAGAAAAGAGTGATGGATTTGCATTTTATCTATGTTTATAATCTTGAGCTGGCATGTGATTGCTGTTATATATATGTACCCGCCTCTTTGATATGGTGGCCAAGATCTCCAAGATTAAATCTTCTACTTCTTCCACTCTTTTAATTTAATTAAAAATTTATGCCCAAGGTTTGAGTAGGCCTGTGTGTTAACTTTATTTGCAAGCAGCATGTTCTAGATATTAATGAAAATCATTTTTGGCTTAACACTAATAACTTATACTTTGGGGTAGTTTGACAAATTGGCAGAATATTGTCTTGCAGGCTGATACCGTTTTCTTATCTCCGCCATGGGGGGGACCTGATTATCTCAGGGCTACGACTTATGACATGAAGACAATGCTTAGACCACATGATGGGTGGGTACATGCTTCCTTTCTGTTGTAGTTTTTAAATTTTATCTTCAAGTTAGATTTCTGTTTTTTGGGTGCAAATTTACACTCCCATTTTAACTCAAATCTGCTCCTGCGTAGGCATACACTGTTTAGTGCTGCAAAGGAGATTGCTTCCAGAATTGTCATGTTCCTTCCAAGGAATATCAATTTCAACCAATTGGCAGAATTATCTCTGTCGTCCTGTCCACCATGGTCACTAGAGGTAATTTAAACTTATCTGTTTGATGTGCTTTATTTTGAAGTGTAATAATATATGAAGAACCCCTACCTCTTAAGGAAAAAGAAAAAAGAGTGAGGGGCAGAGTGTGAGACAAGGTTGAGTTGAGAGGATTTTGTTTTTGATAGTTTGATGGGTGTGTATCTTATTAGTTTGATCGGTGGCTTATTAGATTTTTATCCCTTGAAAATTAACCCATTCCTATATGGTGGTTCTAGGTGGAGAAAGTTTATTTAAACAATAAATTGAAGGCGATCACAGCTTATTTCAGTGATACAGCAGTTGGAGTGTAAGCTAAGCGCACTAACTTCTGCTGCAAGTTAAATTAAGGGTAATCATCCCTTGCGAGGAGAAAAAAATTGACAAAGGGAAAAGGCAATGAAGTGGTTTTGAAGTTAAACTCCTGGTACCAATACATTTCCGAGGCATTTGTAGCATAATCTTCAATGTATCACAATAACTCTTGTTTCTCTTGCTTCAGTTACATTGTAAAAGCTGTACATACTGTATTTACCCTCTCCTCCCAAATGAACATGTACATGTGTACATATGAACTAGGTGACACTAGATAGACAGATAAAATTATCTGGGAAAGTTTTGTGGATTGTATGATGATTCCCCTACAGGTTTTAGAGAAGGATTGCTTTGGAGATGTTTATTAATCTCATTGCAGTGATTAGGAGGTCTTTGGTAATTTTTTTTTATAATGAGAAAAAATAAAATAAAATCGTTATTTTAAAATTAAATTACTAAGTTAAGATTTATGATTTAGAAAAGAACTAATGTGAAATAACTTTCACAAATCAGTGTCTATGCATATACAGGAATTTACTTTTTATTCTATTTTGTTGTTTAAAAAAGTATTTATGATAAAGTTTATTCATGCTAGTTGTAATTAAGTCTATGTTTTGGAGACATTTAAATAATGATGAGTCATTTTAACCTGGTCACAATGTTGCTTTTGAAAACATATTTAGTACTTGTATTAATGATAAGATTTCTTGAATTAATGGGTATTAATTTGTATGTCGTATTATATTTATATTTATATTAATGTTATGTGTAGTGGAAGGAAACCCATGCAATTCCCTTACTCCACCTATAACTATTTGTTAAAATATCATGTTTGTAAATTGGATTGATCTGGCTTGTTGTATATATTAATGTTTTGATAGGGTTGATTTTAGGTTAAACTATTTTAGGTTTGCAAAATGGAATCTTTCCTAAAGCCATTTGTTCCATGACTGTTTTTTGACTGGAAGATCAACCTAGAGCACAGGGGTCTCAATATAAATGAGGATAATTTTCCATCTTGTGAATCTTTGCTATTTATGTAGAACTATTTTAATCCATTTCTATACCTTTACCTATAATTAGTGATCTATTTAGCCTTATTTTTATCACAATAGTTTTCAGATAGCTTCTCTCATTTTTCCTAGTAGATCCAATCATTTAGTGATCAGTAGGTAAAATAAATGACCATCCTATGGTAGGTAACTAATACCTCTCAACTCTTAATGAGTAACACCACCTTCAAAACTTTTTAGTACTCCTCTGTTTACAAACTTAATAGGTAGCATTTTTTTTGTTGTTAATTCTTGAACTATAAACCTAAAACATTAATTAGCATTGTACTCAACAGTGTAAAACTAGTTTGCCAGAATAGCATTTGCAGGTTTTTAGCCTTAGATCCCTTTTAGATGGAATCAAAATGGTTAATAAGTCACGTTACTTAGTTGTGCCAAGTAGTGCAAGTTGGATTTAACTTATTATGAACTGGATTTCTCTATTCAGCAAATAATTAATTAAGCCATGTCCTTCACAGTATTTATGTGTACTAAGATTTTCTAATTATCCACAAATGGATGCTTAAGTTACACCCATAATTGATAAACTTGACCATTTATTGTGATTAGATTTTAATCACATAAATAATAAACATAATCAGTAGGGTAAATTTATAATTTTAAGATCTTAACTGCATCAAGTTTTGTTAAAAGAAATGTTAGGATCACATGGGCCATTCTTTCTGCATAAAATTAGGAAGCAAATTCTTTTATTTTAAGAAAAAGTAAGAAGTAAAACTAAGTGTGAGGTTTGAAATTTTGTCGGGGGACCTAAAGATATGGTCGGCACTTGTTTACTACACTGTTGTTTTCAATGGAGACACCAATTCAACACTAAACAATTTTCCTTTTCACTTCCTTTGTCTTTTTCTTACTAATATGCCAAATTTACATTTTAGGGAGCACGAAATGATGCTCCCCACCCACCCTATTTTCCCACTCCTTCCATCATTATTTGTTCAGATCACACTTTGTCATTTTCATGCTCTCTTCTCTGTAGTTTTTAGTAAAATATTGAGTGACTTTATATAGTTTTTGTGAATTATTTTGCATTTATGGGACAACTTCTTTTCAGTACTATGAATAGTAGTTAGATATTTTGTGTTCTCATGTTATAGACATGATTCATCTAATAAAAATATTTATTCAGAAACTTGTCAAATCTTCGTAAAGTTGTGAGTGAAATTAATTTATGGTTAATTGAATTGAAAAAAAAATATATAACTTTTTATTCTAATTTTGACTCAATAATTTATTTATTTTTATTTTAAAATAACAATTACAAAACTCAGTTGTTTGAAACCATTCTAAATGAAAGAAGTAATTTCTGCCTGCTATTAATTTGTTCCTCATTCAAAAAACATGTACAAGCAAAGACTTGGAATATAAAGATGAAATTAATTAACAACTTAATAGTAAAATAAACCTCTACCTGTTTCCTATTATAAATAAATTGAATAAAAAGTATGGAAGACCATGATTTGTTTTTTTAAATAATAAGACCAGGATGAGAGAATCTGCAGATAAATAACTCATAAAGAATATTAAAATTTAAATCCTTATAGTACATTTTTTAGGTGAGTTCTGTACAACTATTAATAACAAGAAAGACAATCATTTAACTTAAAAAACAAATAAAGTAATTTAGTTAAAAAATTCTTAAAACTAATTATAATGAGGCACCGAAAAAACATTTTAAATAATAATTTGGTCCCCTTCTAGCTAAACTTTAATTTGAAAATTGTTGAATAAAGTGATTACCTAAAAAGTAAGGTCACTTTAACTCAAACAATGGCAATCATGTAGGACCTCCAAACCCTTAATAAGGACAAACCACACTTAGGTCTAATAATGGTTATCATATTTTTGTCTCTAATTAAGGAAGGAAAAGTCAATAATACCCTGCACATCACCTAATTATCCACTTCTTAAAGGATTTTACAGTAATTTCATAACCAGTCAAACTCCATGGTCAAGTAATTTAGCATGAAAAGATAAATCACTTCTAAAACCCCACTAGTAATAAATAGAAGAGAAATGATCCTTTTTACAATTATGAAAATTGTATATAATTCTTAATATGGATTTAGATATAAATATATATAATAAAAGATAAATTTGTAAATAAATAATATAAAAAAATATTAAAAATTATAATGTAGTTATATAAAAGATATGTACGTTAAATAGAATTAGAAAGCATGCAAGAAATTCTTGAGAAAAAGATGTGTGTGTCCTTTGTATGTCCAAGTGATTTGACAAAGACACAGGAGGCTATGGTGCATGAGGAAGTCACTGTCATTAAGAAATGGTTGTGAATTAAATTACTCGCTTTCTCCAGAGTCAAACGACAATGACGTCTTAAACCGCAATGGCACCATTGGATCCTTCGTTTTCGTTCACTACCAAACAAAACCAACACTGAGTAATACCCGCCATATTTACTGCCATGTGTGTGTGAGTGAGTGTTCAAGTGTGAGAACTGTGCTTCTCTTATTCTCTCTTTCTCTCTGCCAAATGCCATTGCCATTCCAATAATCAGAATGAGAGAGTTAGGGTTTCAGGAACGACGCTCCTGGAGGCGCGCCGGTTCGCGAAGAGGCGGCGACACCAGTCCCGACTCCGTCATCTTCACTCTCGAATCCAACCTCAGCCTCTTCTCCTCCGCCTCCGCCAGTGTCGATCGGTGTTCCTTCGCCTCCGACGCGCACGACCATGACTCCTTAGCCTCCGAAATCTCCCTGGTATAATGCTTTGCTCTGTAATACTAATTGTAGATTGAAATTTGGAAATCTAAAATCGAGTTGGTTGCATTGCAGCATTTGGCCGCGCAGGAGCACGACGGCGATTTCGCTCATAGTGAAAGCTGGAGCGGTCCAGATCCGGATCTGGATCTGAATAACCGACAGCAACAGCGACGTGCCGATGCAGATTTGGATGCATTACACAGAAAGCATCACCGCAATCGTTTCTCAGGAAAAGGAGAGAAAGCGAAAGGTGTTAACCGTATTATTTTTGTTATTATTATTATTATATTATCGTTATTATTGTTGTGTTGTGTTGTTGTTGTTATTATTATTATTATTACATTGACATGCATTTGCGCTTTGTTTGTTTAAAAATGAAAAGAGAGGAAAAAAAAGTGGACTCACCAAATCTGTTGTTTGTTGACTTACTTTTCGTATTGAAGTCCAAAAGGAAGAAGATAGTGACGGTGGTGACACTGAGGACGGAAATCAGCTCTTGGAATTTGATTCGGCGAGGAACTCTTTTTCTCTGGCTCTCAAAGGTACCGAAGCTACTAGAATTTCAACTTCCAATTCAGGCAGTTTGGTTTGTTTTATTCTATTCTTTTTTATTTTTACTTTTATTTATTTAATATTTTTTGTGCTGCTTAAAGAGTGTCAGGATCGGAGATCAAGATCTGAGGCGTTATTGAAGAAGCACGATCGGCGAAGGCCTGCTTCGTTAGATCTGAACAATGCCGTTGGCAATGGCAATGTTTCTTCGCCTCGTTTGGGATTAGGGGCCATGAAGAAGAGCACTGTTTGTTCTCGAAGGTCTGGCTCTGGCTCTGCCAATTTTCCGAGTCCTGGAACGCCTAATTATCTTCACGCTGGTGCTGCTATGCAAAAGGGTTGGTGCTCGGAGCGAGTTCCTTTGCATACGAGTGCTGCCCGTAAGCAGGTTGGTGCTGCTCTGTTGCCTTTCAACAACGGGCGGACTTTGCCGTCCAAATGGGATGACGCCGAAAGGTGGATTCTGAGTCCCGTTTCCGGCGACGGCACTGGGAGGGCCTCGCTTCCAGCGCCGCAGAGAAGGCCCAAGTCCAAGAGTGGGCCACTTGGCCCCCCTGGCGCTGCTGCAGTTGCTTACTATTCCCTGTATTCCCCTGCGGTGCCTTTGTTTGACGGTGGGAATTCAGGGAGTTTCATGTCAGCTTCTCCATTTTCTGCTGCTGTTAGTGTCTCAGCTGCTGCTGATGGGTTGATGGCCAGTTCCGGTGGCAGTTGTGGGGCGGTCCCCACCAGGACCGATCCTTGCATGGCACGCTCAGTTAGTGTCCATGGTTGCTCTCAGATGCAGAGTCAGTCATCATTGCCTGCCCAAGGTTGTTATAAATATTATATCATACTATACTCTTTAGAAGGTTTTAAATTGAACGATCCTTGACAATGCAGGCAATTGTGGCTGAGGCAGCCATAATTGTGGTTGCAATTGAGTCAGAGAAATTTGACATTGTGGCCGAAACTGTGATCAAGAAATTCTGCCATAATTATTCCTTCTTATTGTTTGAACCTTATCTCGCTTTGGGTTTGGTGAATTATGATTTTGTTGACTTAATTGGTCAATAAAGTTGTGCTTGAGAAATATCATGGTCTGCGTGTGTTCAATACTACTAGATCCTCGTGTTTCAAACCTCTATATTCTGAGAACACCTCGTACTTACTGTGATATTTTGTAAAGATTGATGTTGTTAGTTGGTTTGAATGGAACAGACTGTTTCTGTTTGATAACACTAATGTTGTGCGTCAATAGTTGACAGTTTTTTGCTTGATGATGACATGGTGGTCTTATGTAATCGTAAATGTACTTCTATGCTTATGATGTGACATTTTTTTTATGTTGGTTCTAACTTACAGGGGAGAAGTTTGATGGTTTCAAAGACGCAGGCACCAATGTATCGCCTGCTATTTCTAGGAGGGACATGGCAACCCAGATGAGCCCCGAGGGCAGCTCATGCTCCTCTCCAAATTTGAGGCCTTCTTTCTCTGCCTCCACTCCGCCTTCCCTTCCTCTCTCAGACTTCAAGAGTTTGCCTTTCTCTAAAATGGATGTCAGAGATGTACCGGTAGATGAACGTGTAACCATGACAAGGTGGTCCAAGAAACACAGGGCCCTATTCTCTGGCAGAGGCTCAGAAAATGTTGACAGCTGGAAAATTAGAGACACAAGCAGTCGATCTTCGTCTTGGGACATTACTGAAGGGTCAAAGGCTGTTACAAAGTATGTATAACTTAGTATTGTATCAATATCATTAAATTTATCTGCTAACTAAAAGAAAATTAGTCTGCACAACTTTATACTCGACTATTTTTCACTGTGCTTTCATCCAAATGGTACGTCTTATTACCTATAAATTATAGTTCATGATGGTATCACAACAATTGGAGTTTGTGGAATTGGTGGTTATTGATTTGCTAAATTAGCTATGTTATTGGTATTGAAATTATTTTATTAAAATGATTAGTGTTCAGTAGTTGTCAATAACCTCTTTTTCTTACCTTCTAAAGATTGACAATCGTCATCCAATTCAAACCAAAAAATATATAATGTGAAGTATTTGATATAACAATTTTATCCCTGGGAATGCCCCGATCTAAGAAATATTTGTGTGAACTTTACATTGTGTCTGAAATTCCATCATTTTTTACATGTCCAGGGCCAAAAGGGAGGAAGCCAAAATCAATGCATGGGAGAACTTGCAAAAGGCAAAAGCTGAGGCTGCAATACGAAAACTAGAGGTTAATTCCTCATGTTTTACTTTATTGGCAGAATTTTAACAGGAAACTCCTTTTAAAAATATTCATCAATTATTATAAAAGTAAATAGCCACTTGATGTGATTTTATGTATTAATCATCAACCTGATAGGGCTCCTTCATTGTAAATATTTTTTCAAAGGGAACTTCCTAGTTTCCTTTAATTTGTGGTATTTAATTGTTTTCTTCTTACTGGTTATCCTCTCTCAGCCGCATTTCTGCCTAATGCCTTACACTTGCTTACCATTAGGATAGTATAGTAGTTCTGATGTGATCTCAGACATCCCTTGTCTTAAATTGATGGACAAGTTTTTTATTATGTTGGCTGTGTGGTAGGATCATGACGTTTTAAAGAAAACTTCTTCGTACACATTGCGTCCTAAAGAAAGTCTTTTTAAAAGAAAAGGGAAAAGAGTTAGAGAGGAAGAACATAATCAACTGGATCATGATCTCATTATTTTTGCTATTTCAGATGAAGTTGGAGAAGAAGCGAGCATCATCAATGGATAAGATTATGAACAAGCTGAGATTGGCTCAGAAAAAAGCCCAGGAAATGAGAAGTTCAGTTTCCACCAACCAGGATCATCAAGTTGCTAGAACTCCTCACAAGGCTATATTATTTAGTAGAGCCACTCAGATGGGTTCTTTAAGTGGTTGTTTCACATGTCATGCCTTTTAAGCTTTTCTCCTGCATTCTTTTTCTGTTCGAATGAAGCTGGGTAATTTTTCTGTAACCTTGTAGTAGTTCAAAAGTCAATTAAGTCTTTGATTAATTTGGTAGTATTTTGGTTTAAAAAATCTTTGAAGCAACAAACTTTTCAATACCAATTATCTGCATAAGTTTTAATGTTAAAACTTTACTTTTTTATAAATGTACCCGAGTTTTCTGACAAGTGAGAAGGTTTAATATGTAAGTTATGCCGGAGTCATTTTCCAGTATTTGACAGATTTTAAAACAGATGTCTTCCTTTTGTTTCATTCTTTTATGAGTAATGTTATATCCTTCCACTACCTTGTAAAAAGTATTAAATAAAAAGTAAGAAGATTAGCTGCAGGATGTATACAACTAATCTTTTTTTGTATTTAAGTCCCGGCTTCCCTAGAGTTTTGATAGGCAGATTTATTGTCCCTATCTACATATACCGTGGAAATTTGCTCTAATTATATCCTTGTTCATTCCTATGTATTTTGATAAAAGGTTGTTACTTGTCTTACCAGGTTTCAGAGTTCTGAGATTTAAATGTAACTCTTGTTATCGAGTGAAAGGTGGATAAAGAGAGCAGCTTACTATGTTGACAGTTAGTGTCGTTGCGGTTTTGCAATGCATGAAATAGTAGCACCTTCTAAAGATATCCGATTAAATCAAAATCCCCATGTACCCTCCTCACCCCTGGGAATTTGAATTCAATTATAATAATCTATGTATGTACCTAGGCTAAACTTTAGAATAATATTTTTTTCTTTTTTTTTTCTTTCCTTGACAGTTTCTGTTCAAATGTAATCTCTTATCTATCTGCAGATAGGTGAACGATAAGTTAACCTCAAATCTGTAATCTATTCCCTCACAAAGTCGCGCATGGTTCAGTTCGTTCATCTCTCCTTGTCCGATTTATGTTTGTTTCTTCTTTCCTATTTCGTGCTAATTTTGCTATGTTGCTAGTCTATTGTATTTCGACAAGCTGGGTAGTTTCTCGGAATATTTTGAATTACTAATCTGATTACACCACAATTAGTAAAACACATCTTTAAAGGAATTGTTCAATGACATTCCAATATTGTGTATTTATTATTTAGTTGCTAACCACACAAGCTGTGATCTCAGTCAGCCTTGGAATCTTGCGAGTTTTGAAGTCCCGAAAATTCGGGTAAGGATCCCAATCTGGTTATATTGACATAATCTGGAGGAAGATGAGCAGGTATTCCTGGAATTATCATTCCAACGATCCTGATTATCGTCATGAACCAATTCTGGATATAGCCTCCACCTTCTACGAAGGGGATAAGAAATCCTCTAATAAGCTCCCAAACTGCGTTTATGATCTTGGGTATGACCCAGAACAAAGAAAAATAATTCTTGTTTGGCTCCTCCTCTAGAACCTGGATGGCAATACATTAAAAAAACGTAGTAAGAGGAAATCGAAACTCAAAAATGACAAATCATAGACTTGACATTCCACAATCCATACCTGGCCTTTGTAGAAGCTGTTGAAGTAGAGGCAAGGACCAAAGTGTTTAAAGAAGAGGGTTTTGTCATCGTAAGGGATCCTAGGCACCACATCATTGCAGTAAACATACCTCATATATCTCACATCATACTTCCTCAACTTCTCCTTCATGAACTCCCCAAACTTAATGTCCCCAACTCGTGGCTGCCCAAATGTATAAACCCCTTCTAACTTGTCCAACAGCCATGCCTCCTCATGTATTGAGAGAACAGCAGCAAACAGAATGGCCAAGGCTCCTCCCAAACTGTGCCCTGCCAATATGAATTTTGCATCCCTATTTGCCTCCAACATTGTTCGCAGCTTCTCTCTGATTGTATAGTAGGCGTAACGATGCTGGGACCTTTGATCAATCTCTTTGGGCCATCCACTGTTCTTCTGAAGACCCAAAGCTTTCATGAACCCACCATGTACCCTACCCACATTGGGCAACTCGTACCAGGAGATATCCACATCTGTTCTCCATTGATCCGCATCAAATGGCTCTGTACCCCTGAATGCAACAATAATCAAGTTGGGTTCGGACTTGGTATCTTGCAATATGATTGCTCGTGTGGACCACAGCTCTTGGTAATCTACATGCCATCATTTGGATTTTTTACTGTCAAAAATGGATTAATATCTTTGAAAAAGAAAACACAAACACGCTTCTAGTTAACCAACCTCCTGTTTGTCTCACCCTAATAAATTGCTTCCAAATTATAAAATTCAAAGGGATATTTTTAGAATTAAAATAATTATGGGGTGCAAGAAAAAATTATGGAGGTGCAGAAAAAAATTCCCCTCTTTTTTATCATCACTTCTAGAGAGTTTACAATAATTTATTGTTGAAGACCGGAAGGACTTTTTTTTTTCAAAATGTTGTGATATGTTGAAAATGTAGGGGACCAGAAGAAGACGCTATCAGAGGGACTACGATGAAAAGGAGACAAGAAAGGACCAGTGACAACAATATAAAAGGAGATGACAAAGAGTAAGAACATTTTCATTTTTTACACACTCCATGGAAGCACAAAATAAAAACTCTATACCCTACATAATATAATGAGTAATATTTTTACTAAATCTAAATTGACTCCAATACAATTTTACAAGTAAAATATATTTAACTCAATCTTACATAATTATATTGTACATTAAAAATTGTTTCCACTTTATGTGATTATTTGATTTTTCTCAAAACATTCTTTCACATATAGTATTATTTGGCTTCATAAGTATAACACGATAAATAACTATTCTAATGGATAAACAATCAATTTTAATATTATTCCATAAAATAATTGAAATTTAATTCAACTTACAAAATCAACTTTACAATTGTTTTCACTTATATATTATTTTCTAATATATCTAATTGATACAAACTTAAGATTCTTTTTTAAAAAAAGTCATATTTATTTCTTCTACAATATATGTGGAAAAACCTTTCTAATTAGACTAAAAAAAAGCAAAGGTTAGTTAGGTGGGAAGAAAAACGTGACTCGTAAATGAAAGGAAGATTCCACGAAATTTGGTGTGGTTTAGAGTAAACTTTCTCCCAATGCATTTTCTTCTAATAAAATTAAATTTACGTTCAAGTTTGATTAGCTGTTTAAGAACAAAACAAACTTTCAGAACTTCAAATTGAATACATCAAATTCAAATTCCATATTAAGAGTCAAACTTTTAACTTTTATAGAAGAAGTAAAATGTTGTTCAAGTTTGATTTGAAATTTTGAGCCAGTCAAATTTGAATTAAGCTTAATCTTGAGTTATTTTTCTTATGAGTTGTTTGTTTTCTTAATTAAAATTCTTTTAGAAAATATCATGTTTATAACTTGTATATATTTACAATGTACACTTTGAGGTTAAATTTTTTTTTTTTTTTAAAAAAGGACGAAAATGACGCATTTAATTTTGTGATTAGTTAATTTACACTCATTATTTTATTTTATTTTTGAAAGACTACGTTAATATAGACCGAGTCGAATTTAAGATTCGTCATAATTATAGTTTGGTAACCTACTCATTCTAAAAGGATAAGGGTCTTTATGTTAATATATGCTATAAATAGTTACTTGTTTTTTTTAGAAGAGATATGTTACTAAACTAGACTTCTTTTTTATCAAGAATGAATAAAAGTAAAATGAATATTTAAGAGATACTTATATAAAAAAATTTTATCGAAGAATGAATAAAACTAAAATAGTATTTAAGAGATACTCGTATAAAAAGATTGTGGTTAGTGAGTCACTAATCACAAAAAAAATAATTTAATCAGTCTCCTAATAAATGTTATTTACTTAATTTATATGATTTATCGGAGTTATAATTTGTTAATATTCTAGGTGCTCTACATTATCTAATCTCCTTATTCTTCTATGTCAAGATAATCTATTTAAAATATATGAATCTAAAAAATTAAAATTAAATGGCATATATAAAACTATAATAAACAAAATTATGATTTTCAAATAAATATAATGAGTAAGTTTTAATTATGTTTGTATACGTAACACAAACCCGGATTATTTGTGAACTATTCATGGTTTGTAAAATTTGTGTTTTATTAACTTTAAGTTCAAGCTCATTTATATAAATAAATAAGTGAATTTAAACAACTATTAACTAAGCTGTAACAATTAATGGATAATTCAACTAAAACGTCATTATTGTAACCTTAAATAGAGGAATCATGCCAATGCATTAAATGTCCTTTAATGTTCTTATATACCATTAATGTAAAACAATTTTCTACTAAAAAATTATTAAATATAAAATATAATTAGATACTTTAGAGATTAAAAAAATTATTAATATCAAAATTAATTTTTATTAGTAAGAAATAAATAATAAATTGAAATCTAATTAGTTACATAAATTTTAGCTATCAATCATTTAAATTTTAAAATAGGTATACCAATTTAAAAATTATTTATAATAAAAATTAATTTAGATATCAATAATTTTTTTAAATTTTAAAATAATATTTAATTTAATCAATATAATAACTAATTATCTGTTATTAATTAAATTAATTTTTATTTAATAATTTTAAGTGTATATTAGTACTTTAATTTTCTATGGAAGAAACTTAGCAAAACATATAGTAATAGTAAAAGTAGTGAAAAGATGTTTTATCTATCTCTGCAAATTTTCGTATCTTCTAAGCAAAATTTTAAAAAAAGGATGCTTCATGATTACGTACCATTCCAGAAGCTGTGTAACCCCATGAACTCCATCTGCAATCATATCACAACACAAAAATAAAACAAAAAGGTAAACCCTAAATCAAGATCACCAACCCTAAAATCTAGTTCAAATATTTTTATTACCATTGATAAAGTTAGTAAAGAAATAATAAATGAATGAAGAACTTACATTCCAAAGATTTCGCACTGTGTTACCAACAAATTGTTCATTCTCGTAGGATAATTTTGAAGCCATCATTGAGATGAACCCTTTGTATTTGGCATCATTTTGTTTAATGTTTTTGTCTAAGTCAACTCGTGTGTCAGTGTTCCCCACCACAGATAAGAATGATGCTGATGATCTCTCTGCTGTTTTCACCTTTCCTGCTTCACAAATCCTTCATTATAATCCTCACATGAAAAACAGATATCTTCAAGTTAATGCAGATATCTTCAAGTTTATGCAGATATCTTGAAGTTTTATTGAAAAGCTTAATACCCTAATGAAAATGATGCCATGGATTATTGTTATTACCTCTTAGAAAGTTGAGGAAGAGTCCTATGAAACCTCCATTGAATGATAAAAGATTGAGCCACAACTCCAAGATGTTCTCAACCTTCTTGAAGGAGTTTCTTGTGGCAAGAAGGAGAATCTGTGCCACAACAGATGTGAAGAGGAGCCATCTTTGTCGAAAATCTCTTGCTTCAACCTCTTCTGTGCATTCTATGAATTTTCTATTGCTCAACTTAGAAGAGAACAAGAGGATCCCAAGATCCACCACACTTGCCTCTTCTGGCTTCAGCTGCAGGTAATTGCAGCCAAATAGTTCTTTGGAATCCATTGCTTTAAGAAATGGCTTTCCCAACTCAAAACAAAAAGTTAAATTGTTTAGAAGGATTGTTGCTTATGTCAATCATGCAAGGCACAAATTTATATAGCAAATGGATATCACATTTATTTTATTATTATTATATATTTTTTCATCTGTAATAAACTAATTATATTAAATAAAATTAGACAATTAAATAATAATTCAATCCATATAAAAAAAAAAACTAAATGTCTCTTAACCATAACTCGTTACAATCCACCAACATAACATCTCAGAAAGCTATATACGTGTTACACAACCTTAACTAAAAGACTTAATTAAAAGTCAAAAACATCACATAAAAATATAACAACTAACAAAAAAAAATCAAAATCAAAACATCACATAAAAATATAACAACTACCAAAAAAAACCAAAATCACAACTATCCATAGTAATTAGATTCCTTCGTTTTGTTATATACATTCACAATGTTGATAAACAATGTCTTGTTTTACATCTAATATATTATTAATTGTTAGATGTTATAGGACTTGTTTTTCTGATAATGTATTTTAAACATAAATAAATAAAAAGCCACAAACAATCATTAATTAGATTTCTTGTTTTATTATATAATGTTGATAAACAATTTGTTTATCATTTAATATATTATTAATTACTAGATGTTATAGACAAAGAAAACTACCCATATTTTAAGCGAACCCTACATCATGATGTGTTTGAAAAACAAATATTTAAAATAGAACCTTGTTGAAGTTGTGAGTCACGTTATCTACCAAAAACTAATTATTAGTAAAGTAGATGCTGAGAAAAAAAAAGTTAGTAAAGTAGATATATAACTTTTCTTAACAATAACATCATAAAAAAGTAAAAACAGACAGAAAAAAATTATTTAATAGAGCAGCATGTGAAGAAAAAAAAACTTTATATGTTTTGTTTTTCATTCAGAAAAAAACTTTATATGGTAATTGGTTAATGAATAATAAGGAGTTAGTTTTCGGTATTTAGTTTTTAATTTATATTTTTTGAATTTTTCTATTCTTTCTTTGAGTGCGAGTTTTGTAAATGGAGAAAATGTATAGAAAAAATAGATTTTAATAAAGGTGGTCAGTCAAAATATTTAACAAAAGTTAATAATTTACATTACGATAAAAAATTAAAAGATAAACATAAAAGAAATAAAAGTATCAGTAAAATAAAATTACTAAATAGAAATTAATTTTAAAAAATAATAATAATTAATTTCTATAATAACTAAATTAAAAATATTTTAGAAATTAAAAAAATTATTGATTTTTAGATTAGTTTATATTATTGATAAATAGTTTTTAAATTAGTATCTAATTAGCTACCAAGATTTTAACTACCAATTATTTAGATTTTAAATCTGATAGAAAAATCTTAGTATCTAATTATATACAAATTTATAAACTATTTATTAATAATAGAAACTAATTTAAAAATTAATTTTTTTATTTTAAAATTTTTTTAAACTTAATCAATATAATAATTAATTATTTTTAATTTTTAAAATTGTTTTTTATTCAATATGTTTCTTTTATTGTATTGAATTAAATATAGAGGTGAGTAAAAGAAACGTGTAATAAGTAAATAATGAGTTCATTTTTAGGGTTTTCGTAGCAGTTTCTTTCGGTCGGTTTTTGCTGGTCACTTTCCTTAATCAATGCTAATGAGAATATCCAGTTGGAATAGAATACACGTCATGTGCTTATATACATTTTACCAATTACAAAAACGTGGATTTTCATCAGACTAAACTATATATATAATATTATAATTTAAATAAACTATATATATACTTTTTAGTTTAAATAATATTTTATTTTAAATTTTATACAATTATAATTTTATTATTTTTATTTAACATTAAAAATGGTATTTTTTTATTAAATTCTTAATAATATCATTTTTAAAATTTTATTTTGTGAAAAAAATATTTAATAAATATTTAGATGAATAATGAGTATACCAATTACTTAAAAAAAATAGTATAAAACACAATTTTCACATCCATAAAAAAACAACAATAAATATAAAATTTTATTTGGAAAACATTCTATCCTTGGTGGTGCCTCTACCCATATGTTGTCTTTTATTATATAAAAAGTGTTGCGTGTTTCTAAGGTTCCTTGTATTGTTGGGTGAGATTTTAATTTTGTCCTTTTATTCTTTTCCTAAAGCTTGCACACAATAAATAAGAAAAATTAATTACAACTACTTAAAATAGATTTTTTTAAACTATTATTTAATATATAATATGTCAGTAAATTTAATTATTTTTATAACAATTATTTTAAAATTATATTATTTAAATATGATTTTGCCTTGATTTGTGATGCATTTACTATTATAACTAATGTTTTTTTATGCTTCATTAATAGGTTGAATACTTGTCTTAATTATCGTGAAAAAATCAGGTTTATGATTTCTCATAATTTTCGCAATGAGATCTTTCTGCCGATAAACTTGCTAAAAATATATTGTTTATATTTAATTATTCTGTGCTAAAATACTATTATTTTTTAAGACCTGATATTTTTAACCAAATATTTTTTTTATAAAATTTTATGCTTGATTTATTTCCTAAAACGAATCTGATGTAGAAAAATTCTTTGTAAAACCATTAAGAGAGAAAAATAAATTAAATTAAATTAAATTAAATTTTTCTGTAAAATTAACTCATGAATAAATTTAAAACAAAAATTTATAACACTTATATAAAAATTCTATAAAGTCAACTTATGAATAAACTAATTTTAATTTGTAGACAAATTAATTTAACATTTCTTCATATTTCTTTTCTATCAGTCTTATAAAAAAAAACTCTTTCGTCGATTTAAAAAAAAAAAACTCATTCAAAAGTCAAAGCTCATATTGTATAACCTAACTTACTTTTACTCCTCTAAATAACTATGATACTTTTTAAGAATCCATAATTTATTTCTTAATTTCTATCTATAATTCTGAATTAAAATAAAAAAAATTAAGAACAATTTTTAATTTAACTAAATATTTATTAATCTGTTACTTTTTTATATTTTTTTATATAAATATGTCAATAGCTATACTAAAAAAATAAAGCATATTCATTTTATGGTTAATTATTGGCATAATTTATACGTAATTATGTCTCCATTAAATATCAAATTATTTTATTAGTAATAAAAAAAATAAAGACAATCTTTTTGACATTTTAGACTGCGTAATCCAAAATGTATTTTTAAATGTAAACATAAATTTTGGATTACATAATGAAAAAATATCAAATATATTATTGATCGTTCAATTTGGATATAAATTGAAATTGAGATTGTATACAAATTGACTTGGGCTATTTTAGCCATTTCATAACCCTCATATGGTGCGTATTCAAATCATGGGGTTGCAGAATGAAATGCCCCTCTGTTCAATGCTGATAGAATTTGAACTCATGTTAATCCAGCCTATGGGCCCATGGTGGCCAGAATGTGGGTATGTTTCATGATGGACCTATTTTCAGTATCTTAATTCTTTAGCCCAATGATGTTTGTTGTGATTTTTTAATGATATTTTTTACTCTTTTAAGAGTATAAATAATTTATTGTCAATAATCACAATCTGATAATAAGTTTGGAAAACCAAATATCAATATAACAAAATTATTGAATTAAAATTAATTTTAAAAATAAAAAATAATTAATTACAATTAAGTTAAATATTATTTTATAAATTACAATATTATTAGTATCTAAAATAATTTTTATTAATAAAAAATTATAATCTAGTTTTTAAATTGATATTTAATTAATCAAGATTTTAATTATCAACTTTTAGAATCTACTTTAGTAAGGATAGCTAAAACTTTATCATAGTTATTTATTATTTTACTATTAAGGATAAATCCCTTATCATAATCACTACTAAATAAAGAATACTAAAAAAAATAAGAGAGTTAAATATATTTATTTTTCGTTGTATTATAACATGATTTTTTTAAAAAAAAATTTAGACCGTCCAAATACCTATAGTATGAAAATAATTGAAATAGGATTTTATTTATATAAAATTAGGTTTCATTTTATCAATCCATTTAAATTAATTGTAGTAAAAACAGTTGCAATCAAAACAATAACAAATTTTGAAAAAAATTAATAATATTTAAAAAAAAGTAACAATAATTTCATACATATTTCAGTCATTTTTAAATATTTGGATGGTTTAAAATTTGAAAAAAATAATTTTTTATTATAATAATGAGATGAAGAATATATTTAACCGCTTAAATAATAAATATGATGATTTTTTTTCTTAAAATATTTTAATCAAACACACTTAATTTATTTTAAGAGGAATTGTTAACTGTATTACATATTGTGACACCAAACTATATTAAAAAGGCATAAATAATTAGATATTAAAAAAATCTTCATTGGCCACTTGTTGGCCACTATGATTTTCAAGCAACTTTTCAGTTTTTCTCTCTTCTTGACCTTCATCTTTTCTTGCAAATTTTTATGTGCCCTCTTAATTAGCAAAACAAATAATGCAGCTGTATTTGAGGGAATAAAATCCATAAAAAAATGTATGGGACATTGAATTAGTATAACCATTTCAATACAATAAAAGAAATATTGATGATAAGAGAATTAGTATAACCATTTTAGTTTTTAAAATTATTTAATAGTTTTAATACCTACTTTATATTACTCATACACTTTTATAACAATTTTATTATATTAATAATTTTATCACTTTTTTCTCTCATTTGAAGATACATACAACAATTCATACAATATATTATTTTTTGAGTCTGCTTTATTATAAAATATAATAAATTATGTCTAGAAAAGAAAGATAAACACACACACACACAAAATGTTTTACAATTTTTTTGGTTTTATTCTTTATAATAATCTTTCTCAAACATTCGTTTCTTCATGTGTACTGATATAAAATAGAATCACCTGCATGAATAAGAAATAAACTACTACCAATCATCTCATACCATCTAATTTTTCCTTATTGTACAAAATAAAATATAATTAAAATATTTCTACCTTGGATAGTGTTTACCCAAAGTGTTTATGTACAAGCAGGTCAGCAGAAAAATGAAATAGAAAAATAATAAGTTTATAAAAAATACAATTTGATAAAAAAAATCAAAGACAAAAGAAAAATCTATTTAATAACTTTCTATTATAAAATATTTAATATTCTTTTGTTAAAATATTGTATAATGATAAAAAAAGATAAAAAATAATCTAAATTAAGTAATAAAATGTTAGTTTGATTTGATTCACATTTTTATATTAATTTAAACACAACTAAGCTCATCAACATTTAATTTAAGTAAGTTAAGAGAATACAGGTTTTCTCTATACAAGTTTTTTCTAATTGCTAAAATAAAAATAATTTTGTATATGTTAAAAATAAAAATCTTAATATATTTCTTAGTTTAGATATAAAACTAAAATTTATGCAAAAAAATAATTTTAAATAATTTTATATTTATTTGGTAAAATTATTTATATATATTGGTGTGTGAATATAATAATATTGGTTTTGGGGGATGCAAAAAGGAGGTGGAAAAGATGTATGTAAAAACTTTGGTGGGAACTTTTGAGGGTCAATAATTGAAATGAATCACCTGACACGTAAGCAGAATTAGGGTTAGTGTTATAGAAAAAGCCAAACGTGGAATCTGAACGTAAAAGTAAGTGAAAGCAAAACAGTTTAAAGTCATAACCACACTGCCACATCATCTTCAAGTTTCAATATTCTCTCTTTCACTTTACCAATAATTTATTTTAAATCATATTTTTATTTAATTATACATTAAATCATTTTAGCTTATGAACAAAGTTTTTTTTATCAATAAAGAATAAATAAAATAAAATAAAAAATATTTAATTTTTTTTCATCCTTATTATCTTCTTCTATAATTGTTTGTGTAATCCTAAATATAAGACACAAACAATTACTTTCTCAACTAATAAAAATGTTGATTAATTTAGTCTTCTTAAGTAATAAAAATGTTAATTAATTTAGTTTTCTTAACTGATAAAAATGTTGATTAATTTAGTTTTCTTAACTAATAAAATGTTGATTAATTTAGTTTTCTTAACTAATAAAATGTTGATTAATTTAGTTAATAATTTTAAATAGAAAGAATTACGTGATTATCAATTATAATAGTTAGTTTAGTAATAAGTATTCAATTCAATAATTACATTATTAGATAATGTTTTTATTTTTATTTTTTTAAGTGTCGAAACATGATAATATGATAATTATAAAATTCCTTAAGTCTAAATTCAACACATTTTTTCTTTCTTTCGCAAGTCGTCAGTATCTATTATATTGATATTGGTGTGATGTGAGTATGATGTATATGAGATAATGTGCTATATTTGTAAGTTTTGATATGAAATGGAAGTTGATTTATGTGAATTAATGTATGTTTTTCATGTTATTATTTATAATTTAAAGTATATATGCATATATAAAAACTAATTTTATAATAAAAAATAATTAGTTGATTAAGTGATTAATTCATACCATTTTAAAAATTTAAAAAAATTCTAAATTAGTTTCTATTATTGTTAATTGGTTTCTAAATTAGTGTTTAGACTAATGTCTAATTTAATCACTATAACAACTAATTATTTTTTTCTCTAAAATTAGTTTTTACACTATAAAAAAATTATAAAATAGAAACTATTTTTTAGAGATCAAAATAATTAGTTGCAATAGTAATTAAATTAGAGACCATTTTAGAAACTAAAAAAAAAAAGTTTATAAATTAGTTTTTATTATTGTTAAATAGTTTCTAAATTGGTATCTAATTAGCTACCAAAGTTTTAACTACCAATTATTTATATTCTAAATTTGGTAGCAAAAACTTTGGGTGTTAATTAAATATCAATTTAGAAACCATTTAACAATAACAAAAACTAATTTAGAAACCAAAAAATTTATTTAGTTCCTAAAATGGTTTTTAATTTAGTCACCATAACAACTAATTACTTTTTGTTTCTTTTTTTAATAATATTTTTTTTTCATGTGATAAGATGATTGTTGTTACTTAAGGTGTCAGTTTAGCCGAGATGTCAAGTTGCATAGTGATGTCTAACATGAAAACTTTTTATAAAAAAAAAAACTAATTATTTTTTTCTCTAAAATTAATTTATATTTCATGATTTCTTGCTATTTCATATTTTTTTTTAGTGATAATAAAGTTAAGCACATGGAGGAAGTTTCTTTGGACATTCATTGAAAAATTAAGTTTCTTTGGACATTCATTGAAAAATTACACCCCTTAACAACCAACTTTAAGTTGTTAAGTAAACGTTTATTCTTTTTTGTAATATTAAAGTATCATCACTCTTATGATAATGTGCATTGTATTGAAAAGAAAAAATGATAGGGTTTTGAAAGTAGAGATTTGTGAAAGTGTAGAGTGGTGTAATGTGAAAGTGAAACCCCACCTTCTCTTCTTACCTTTATGACTTATGTTCTCTTCTTTCACAAGATTCCATATATATTTAAACTTTTTATTGAGAGACCAAAAATGCAACAGTGCCATTAGATTTTAGGACTTTAACCTCTTTCACTCAATTGTCCCTCTTACCGAGGGACATGGTCCTTTGCTTTGAAATTGGAGATTTCTTTCTTCATTGCATAATTATTCAATGCCCTCCACTTTATAATCCAAAGGTTAATTCTACTTATTCCACCTAAAATCATGCAAATATTAAACTATGTTTCTCTCTATAATAACTTTTCAAACACATGTGCATGACTAGAGCTTTTATATTTTTTTTTTCTTATAAAGTTAATTTCTCAGAGGAATCTTATTATTATTAATTTGGATATACTTAACATCTAACTAGGTCATACTTCAAATCCAGCAATAGTTTCTAATAAGACAATTCACAAGTTCAGACAACTTCATTTGTGTTGTCAATTTTCTGAATTGATTAAAACATGACAACATATGAATAATAAGATCAGATTAATCTAAACTATTTATATATATAATTGAATATTAGAAATAAAGAAATATATGCAAGTATAATCAAATATATTTTTCAATGTAGATTTGAAAAAAAATTATATTAATACAATATTAGAAATATTATCTATTAAATCAAAAGTATATTATTAATTATACATTTTTGAAAGATATCAAAATATAGCCTAAATTTTTGTAAAATGGACAAATTTTCCTCACAAATACTTATTGAACAGATTTTACAATTCATTCAAATTAAAATATACATAACCAATTAAGTTTAACTAATTTATTTAACAAAATCTAATCATGTTTAAGTTAATTTAATTCATTTTTAGTCCTGGGAGCAATAGTTATTGTCTGTTTACTTGTAGCATACAGTTTCTTTTTAGTTTTTTTTTTCACTGTAATTTTGTTTAATATTTTTTAAAATAATAATAAAATATTATTTTAAATTAGTCAAATTATATTTGTATGTACAATTTTAATTTTTATATTAAAGATGACTTCCATTTATATTAAATTTCACTAAAATCATAATTTATATGTACGATTTGTCTAATTTAAAAACAACTATTTTTTTACTCATTTTAATAAGAAATACCAAATGAAAGATACCATTTTTGAAAGAAAAAAAAAAACTCCTTTTTATTATCTTTATCTCCTTTCTTTTTACCTTTTTTTTCTTCTTTTTTCCATCTCCCTTGTACTAAAGTTATCAAGTTATGATTTTGTTCTAAAAAACATATTAGTAAAGAGAAATGTATATTTAAACCAAGTGAGACTATATTAAAAAAAATAAAAAATAAGAAAGGTTGGAATAGTAAAATTGCAAAAGATGGCAACAAGATGGCCTTTGGTCTCTGCAGTGCTCCTTGTTTCTCTTGTTCTCCCTTTTAATTGGGTGTCAGAAAAACCTCAACTCTTTCTCTCTTTCTCTGCATCACTAACACATTCAAATCACAACACTCCTACAACACATAGAGTCACGGGTTTGTCTTGAAAAAACCCCTTTTTTTGAAACAACTATACTCACAGACACTTATTCTCTCACACCTTTTTATTTATATACTACTTTTTCTGTCGCATAACTTTTAACTATACTAACTAAATTATATGCAAAATATTTTCTTATTACAATCTCTCTAATTATTATATTACCTTCTCTCTCCCCTCCTTTATAGCATCATTCATTCATTCATTCATTCATTCCCATTCTCACTCACACACACTGTCTCTTTCTCTCTGATCTTCCTTCTGTCTCTTCTCTTTTTCTTCTCTCTTCTCTTAACAATGGCTCTTCTACTTGATAACTGTGACAGCATTTTGCTCTCTTTGGACACACACAAATCAGTTCCTGCACCTTTCCTTACCAAAACATACCAACTTGTGGACGACCCCTCCACCGACCACATAGTCTCTTGGGGCGAAGACCACTCCACCTTCGTTGTTTGGCGCCCCCCAGAGTTTGCTAGGGACCTTCTCCCCAACTACTTCAAACACAACAACTTCTCAAGCTTCGTTCGCCAACTCAACACCTATGTATGTCTTCTCACTCCCTTCTCTCTCTTCTGTCTCTATAAGAGTTCTAGCATTCTGAACTGTCTCATAAGAATGTTCATACCCAACTTCAAACTGATACCTTCTTTATATCTCTCAAAACATCACCTCAAACTCCATATAAGACACAAAACTTACCAAGAACCGGTTTTCGTGTGATGAGTAATCTTTATGGAAAACCTGATTCATGACTTTTTATGGAATGTTCTTTTGAGCCTGAGTTTTTCTTTTTCTCTCCATAAAACAATATCTTTTATGTTATTCTATCATTAGAGAATTGAAATTCTTTTTGCCTGACAAAAATTTACATTGAAGATCAATATGAGCTATTTTGGAATGTGATTTACAAGAACTGGTATTTGAATAGCCATGTCTAAGTTTTTTTTACGAGTCTAAACGCATTTTTCAGCAGATATTCAAACTGTGATTTTTTTGGTTCTGGTTTTACACACCCTTTTTAATCCCAGCTTAAAGATGTTACATTTTTTGATGTTCCTGATTAACTAACTTGGTCTTACATTGTTTTGAAATAGGGTTTCAGAAAGATTGTGCCTGATAGGTGGGAGTTCGCAAATGAGTTCTTCAAGAAAGGAGAGAAGCAGTTGTTGTGCGAGATCCACAGAAGGAAAACCCATCAGCAGCATCACCAACAACAAGTGCACCATCATCAGTTTGGACTCAATGTTCCCCCTTTCTTTCCCTTCCACAACACACTCACTGTGTCCCCTCCCCATGACTCGGACGAGTTACCCAATTGGTGCGACTCACCCCCAAGAGCAGTTACAGTTACAACTGGAAACAACATCATCAACAACAACAGCCACAACACTGTCACTGCACTTTCTGAAGACAACGAAAGACTTAGGAGAAGCAACAACATGCTCATGTCAGAGCTCGCACACATGAAGAAGCTTTACAACGACATCATCTACTTTGTTCAGAACCATGTCAAACCCGTTGCTCCAAGCAACACTTACCCTTCTCTTCTACTATGCAGTAACAACAACAACAGTCACATAAATAACGTGTCGGTGAAACAGTTTGTGGGATGTTATTCAAACAACACTAAGCAAGCGCGTGCTGTGAACTCTCCAACCAACAGCTCCATCACCATTGTTGAAGAAGAACCTAGCAGTAACAGCTGCAAGACGAAGCTTTTCGGGGTGTCTCTTCAATCCAAGAAAAGGGTGCACCCCGAGTACGGATCTAACAATCTTCAAACTTCAGAAACCAATAAGTCGCGTTTGGTGGTGGAAAATGATGAATTCTTTGGCTTGAATCTCATGCCCCCTTCAACTTCTTTCTTATAGTCCTCCCCAAATTCTTAACTTTAGAACAATCTTGCTATTTTCTTTTAAATGCTCCATATATATATGTATAAATACATATATATATTATAATTTTTTTCTTTAATCCCTTGATTTTGAAGTTTTGAAGAAGGCAAATGATGGAAAAGTGTGTGTGGAGGTTATATTGTATAGTTGTGGAATATTGTGTATCTATCATTTTGGTCAATATTTCCATGATGAACAAAAATGATTGTTGGAGTTAAAAACAATATTAATGGGGAAAAGATATGATAGGTTACGAGGTAATTAATATAATATGATAAGAAGAGAGAGGTGATGAAGCAATAATATAGTAGTTCAATTTTATTTTACATTTTAAATTGAAAAAATGATATGCATCAATTGATGGAAATGGTTGGATGGAAAATATGAAGGAAAGTGTTCAACAAGTGTGGGTGACAATCTATGAAGACACAAATATTCTTATTTTTAAACTGTAAAAAAGAGATACTCGATTGATTTGTATATGTTATAACATATAAGATATGGATTATAAATATATAATTATATAATATAATAATATTAATATTTTAAATAATAATAATACAATATAAATAAACGTATACCATAATACATCTTTAAATGTATTGATAGTGTTAAATAATTCATAATTTTTTCAGTCAAGTTTACAAATGGTACTAGAAGACTTTTATCCAAATGTGAGGAGTAGATATAAATGTCTTTATCATTATTCATTTTATGTTTAATATTTATTAAGTGTTGAATTTTTATACTAATTTTTATTTTATTTAGTTTTACAAAATTTACAATTTCAGTTAAATTATTTATCATTATTGTTATTCAAATTTTATTTAATTTTATCAAAATTCATTTCTAACAATCTTGCATATATTTACAATATTAAATAATGTATATTTTATTGAGTTAACGGACCATCTTGATAATAATATTTTAATCACACAAATTATATATATATATATAAATAAATAATCATATTTTATTTTAAATTAATTTTTTTACCATAATAATAAAATTATAAACTAAAATTTATATTTTAAGCATCATTATTATGGTATGATTCACAAAGTTATATAAAGTTTTGTTTCATCTCTTTTGATTTGATAATTATTATTTTTTTAATCTTGACTTTGTAGTCTCTTTCTGAAATATATCCATTTTGGTCTCTCAAGTGAAATCCTTGTCACTGTAATAATAAAGGAGATGGTTACAATTTACTTGGGGGAAAAGCTGAGTACTGAGAATGTTACAGGCTGGCAGGAAGTAAAAGACATGATTTTTCTCTCTAGGGTTTTCTTGACCAAGCTCCATTAATGGCTTCCATGTACCAAACACTTTCAAAAACCAATGAAATGACCACTGATGTAACAAAGATTCATTATTATTATTATTATTATTATAATATAAAGCATCTGACAGCAAATGACAAACTAATATTCATAGAAAATCCCACTAGTAGTAGGATTTCTGGTTCCTATCATTGTTTTTTCATTCTTAATTTATGCATTACACAATGATTTATTAACAATTGCAGATACTGCTATCATTTCAACAAAACAAAAATAGATATCTTTTTTTCCCTCTCTTATCCTTCACAAAAATATTACCTACAAATCACCCTATTATAAGAAATACTTTGTTTCTTGGTTTGTAGACAGGGAAAAACAGGTTTTAATAGATAAGAAATAAAGTGGTGGGAGAGAAATAAACGTTAGAAATAAGTGGATTTTACATTTTTCAATTTTTTTTTATCTTTATTTCACTTTTATCAAATATTTTTATTAATTTTATTTACTGTAAAATTATAAAATTTGATGTAATAATCCATCTCAATACAAGAAAATCATTAAATAAAAACCAATTTAAGAGACAAAAAATAATTAGTTGTTATAATGACTAAATTAAAAATTATTTTAAAAAAAAAGTTATAGATTTTTAAATTAGTTTCTATTATTAATAAATAATTTATAAATTGATATACAATTAGCTACTAAGTTTTCTCATACTAAATTTATAATCTAAATAATTGGTAAACTTCGTCTATACATTTGCTCAAATAAAAACATCTACCAATTTTAAAATTAACATTAACATATAGACGAGTATTCGTCATTCTCGATCTTCTATATTTCTATTTTCCTTATAATATGCAACATTTTTATTAATAATCACCGTTTTAGTGGTGTAATAGGTTATTGTTGTTATTTTAAAAATTTAGATAACTTAGAAATTTCATGTTAAATAATGATGAATAAGATAAACACTATTTTTTTAAAAAAATATATTAATTAATTTAAGATTTGAAGTTAAAGATAATATCTTAATATTTGATATGAATTTATTTAAGATTTGATGATATTAAATTTTGCTGGTGAAGAAAATGGCATGTGTGAAAGTTAATTCATTAAGGTTGGATAATGTTGGTTTGGTAATCCTTTTGTTAAGTTGGTAGGTAGGTGATCTAATAAGAGTTTATTGTCAGGTATTTATGTATAAGGTTGGATCACCCTTGAAGTAGTTCATATTTATTTATTTTTATTATCGATAAAAAAAATTGAATATGTGTGAAGAAGTGTACAGAGAATGATGGCAATGGCATAATAGATAATAGATAATGGTGTTGTTTGTTTGTTTTGACATGGACACTGCTCCTACCTTTCTACTTCCATTCCATGCCTCTCGTGATTCTTATTTTCTTTTTTTGCATTTCCCTCCTTTTTCAAAACTTACTAAGAAATTCTCAATTACTTTCACTCATTCTTTTTCCATCTAGGTTTAATTTTCATTTATATAAATTCATTAGAAATAAAAATAATTTATAATATTTTTTTTATCTTTAAAAACAATAAATAAATATAAATCACTTAATGTACGACTCAATCTTTATACATAAAATAAGAAACGGAATATAAAATTCACTTATCTCTATAAATTTTAATTTATTTTTTAAATCTTAATTTATGAATGGTGTTGGTAAAGTTGAGTTAAATTTAAAATACATTTTCAATAAGATATCAGAATTATTTATAGTTTATAAACTAGAGTTTGTTAAATTAATAAGTAATCCATTATATAATTATATTAAAAATATATATTGAAAATACAAAGTTTTATATTTCTTAAACTATTGATAAGAATGTGTTATAAAACACATTACCAACATTTCTCACAAAAAAAATGTATAACGAAAATGGTTATCTTGAAATCTCTAGAAATGTGATTATTTAAATGTGGAAGAACAAAATTAGAAGGGGTGGAAAAAGTAGTTAGAGAAAAACACAGAGAGAACCTTTGTTTGTTTCTTTAACCTTGTGCAACGATGACATTGAAAATTCCTGTTCCATGCCACGACAAGGGTCCTTCTTCTATCTCTTTTTGCACTCTTTTTTGTCTGTTTCACTCACCCTTTTTTCTTTTTATAAAACAAACCCTTTATACATATAAAATAATTAAATCTACATAAAAATATATACATCCATGTTTAGATCAGAAAGATACAGCCAAAGTTTGTCGTTGACGCAAACTAGGTTATAGGGTTTATAGGTATATGCATACATACACATCACATGAGAGATTGGTTCAAAAACAATCTATTCAAAGTTCCTTAAAAGTTCTCTTTCTATACACATTACTGAGTAATACGACACTATACGAAACTACAAGAAAATCATTGATTATAAACTAATTTTAGATAAAAAAAAATTAATTAGTTGTTATAATAACCAAATTATAGACCATTTTAAAGACTAAAAAACTTTGTGGTTTCTAAATTAATTTAGAATCTAAATAATTGGTAGTTAAAACATTCGTAGCTAATTAAATACCAATTTAGGAACCAATTAACAATAATAGAAATTAAGTTAGAAACCAAAAATTATTTTAGTTTCCAAAATGGTTTCTAATTTGTTCACTATAACAACGAATTATTATTATTTTTTCTAAATTTGGTTTCTAATCAATGATTTTCTTGTAGTGGAAGAGTCACCATAAATTCTAAAAAATAATCCCACCACCATATTGCACTCTCATATAAGTTTTTTTTTTTTTTCTGTAATGTTTCTCAAGTGTAAACTAGGTGATAGAGCTTTTTTAACACTTTTATAAGAGTGGAGATATTTTGAAATATTCTCTTTCAATTTATTTATTCTTTGTTGATAAAAAAATAATTATTATTCTTGTAATCACATTTTGTTAGTCAAAGATTCACACATAATTAATATTAATAACTTATTTTATTGAAGATCTTACATTAATTTAAAATAATAACATTTCATATAGTATATAAGTAAATACAAATTTCGTTTTATTGTGTGAATTAAGAAACTAGTTTAAGTTAGGAGTAATTTTTTATTAGAATGCTCTTCATTACACTTTGTAATTACACTTTGATGTTAAGAGGGAAAAAAGAATTATGGGATATATATATATATATATATATATATATTTAGTTTAATTGCAGGTTATTTTTAAAATTATATAATTGATTAGAAAGGTAAAAGAGTTAAAATTTGGTGACGAGGGAGCAGAATTTTATTAATTTTCGTTAGCCTTATTTAATCATACTTTATTATATAACAAATGTTTTTTTGAATAAATTTAAATGGTACCACATTCACATACAGGATTTAATTGAAACACATAAACATTTTAAAAGGCTTAGTTAAGCCATATGAGATCTCCAATTCAAACATTGACTTTTACAATATTAGCGATGCCAAATAGTAAAAACAAGGGTACTTATCTTTAGTTTTAGAAGCATCTACATTTAATATTAATATTCAATGCTATGTCAGACATAACTATCTTCAAAGACAGATACTTTTGAGGACAAAAAAGTTTCTTTTATTGCATGCGTATACCATTTAGTATAAATATTTTAACCCACAAAAAACAAATACTTTTCATTCTAATTTTTGCTTTTGATTTGCAGCTTGAAGTATCTCTTTGAACTCCTGACTTTATAAGTAATTGTATTTTTCCTAATAATAATAAATGACACAATAAAAAAAATAATTATTTTTTAATATAATTTTTTTTATTAGTAAAGAATGAATAAAGTCAAAAGAATCATTTAAAGAATGATCCAACCAGTATTTAAAATATCAATTGAAGCAACATGTACTTAGATAGAATAAAGTGTTAGGATCTTCCGTGATTGTATGGGTAAAATTGTTTTTTTTTTTTGTGTATTATGAAATTTAAATTACTTTTTTTTTTACAGAGTTTAGTTCCTAGCTCTATCAAAATATTAAGATTAATGTAAGTAGTGTCTTTTAAGAAATCTATTATAGGATTTTCGTAGTATTTAGAGTGTTAGGAAGATTGAAATGGTGTTTTATAATAATTGAAATATCCTTGAAATACTTTTATTTAATTAATTTTTCTTTACTAATAAAAAAAATGATACAACCTTTATATAAGAAGCATACAACATATGATGCAATGTTGTTAAGGTTTGTTTGTACACATTATGTCATTTAAATTCTAAGTTAAATTGTATTGTTGTTGGAGATCCCAAATCGACTAGAGATTAGAATATTTCAATGTATACAAGTGAGTGCAAACCTTACCCCATGAGCTGATTTTATGAGATTGAGTTAGGCTTAAAGTTCACTTTGTAATATAAACATTAAAAAAAAAACTTAGTGAAAGAATCTTATCAAAACATTTTATTTTGAACACATATTCCTTGTATCTTATGATGAAGAAATTATTGGAAGATGTGTTAGAGTTAACATTAAAAGGAGAGAAGAAGAGAGAGCTTTCCTCATCCATATCTTGAGTCACTTTTTTTCTTCTTCTTTTCCCTTTTCCTTTCCTTTTATTTGTTGTTTTTTTCTTTCTTTTTCTCTTTTCTTAAAGTCATCCACACACGACTTCAATGGGGACAAAAGATAGAGCCTTCTATTTATGTGAGAACACGAGCTTAATGATAATAGAACGATCCAGAAGTGTTTTCTTCATAATATGCCATAATCATACACAAAACACTTAACTTTTTCCTGATTTAACTTAAAGAAAAAGCAAAGGGAAGTGTTAGGTACTCCATTTGATTTGATATTGGCCTAAGAATTCACCACTTAGCTTAAAGAAAGCATCAATTTTATGGATCATAAAAAACATTCATTCTCTGCGCATGCATAATGGGACCCTTTCTCTTCTTATTAGTACAATTAAGGCTTTACCTTTAACACTAAAATCATTCCAATACTTTAAATTTACTCAGGATTGAGTTCAAATCTTTTTATATAATTGCTGCAAAAAATTCAGAAGAAGAGATTAATCGTTTTGTAACATTCTTATTATTCAAATTAATTTCATGTCATGATATATTATGATAATATAGTGGGTAAAACATTATTATGTCACATTATAGTTCCCAATGTAAATGTAAATTATTTTAGTCTACCATTTTTAAAAAAATTGTACGTATTTAAAAGTATATAGTAAAGTAAATATTAAGAAATGTACTTTAATAATCCTAATTTAAATTTATAAAACTATTTTATAAGATAAGATTTGCACTCACCTATATATTATGAAATGTTTTTATCTCTAATCGGTGTGAGATTTTCAACACACTCCTTTCATGCCGAGATTTTCCAACTCGTGTGTGAGACTATATATGTATGGATTGTTCGATAACAGGTTGTCTTATAAATCCAACAACAAACTTTATTAAGATAAACTCCAAATAACTCTGATATCATATTAAGAAGTGAAGTCTAACTCAACCTTATATAACATGATGTTTATACCTAGTTATATACTAAAATGTCTTTAATTCTTATCAACCTGAGATTTTCATAAGTTAAATTGTTGCATATAAAAAGACTGTTTTAGTTTCTTAATTTTTTGCAAATTAATGTGAGAACTTACACCTGAAAATGGATTAATATTTTAAAGAATTTTTGTTTTAAATTTGAAGTTGAAGTTGTTGTCTTTTTTTGAAGAGAAAGAGGAGGAGTGAGATGAGCAGAGTATTGGCATAGCTAGCAAGGAGGAGGAAATAATGGGGAACAAAAAGTGTGTTGGATCACATGCATTTCACAATCTTTTTCTTCTTCTTCTTCTTCTCCTTCTCTTCTTTTGATAATGTGGGTGAAGCATGTTTAAAGATGGGAAAAAAAAGACAATAAAGATGATTACTAAGCAACAAAAATGAAAAGGAAAGAATAAGAAGAAAGGGAAAACATGCATCCACATATATATTCCACTACTCTGTTTCATCACTGAGAAGTGATGGATCTGCTGCAATGCTTCTCCAAAATCGAAGGGATATTCTGTGAAGTGATGAACCACGTAACTTCCTTCACTTTCTGGGTCCCCTCCTCATCATTTCCTGCGTCTACTTCAAAGACCCACATTTCCCTTTCTCTCTCTCTCTCACCTGCATAACTTTGTAAGACATATCCTTAAAGTGCATTTTTTTCTGATATATATACCATGCATGCCATCCAATAATGCATGCATGGCTGCATCTCCATGCACCATGATTATCTAAATTACATCAATTATTACTTTTTTTTATCAGAAAAAAAAATACAAATATTTCAATCTTTATAAAAAATTACTATACAAAAGTCTCACAATAAAATCAGAGAATCTTAATGAAAGCTCTTAACAAAAAAAATTACAGAAGAAAAAAAGAACAAAATTTTCCTAATATATTTTTATCCAACCTTATAAACCGTAAACAACTCTTTAAGTTAATCATCAAAAAAAAAAAAAACGTATAGAAAGACATGATTTCTGTTGGTTAAGGCTAACATGGATTATACCCTAACTGATATTATCGTATCAGTTGTCGGTAAAGAAACAAAAATATCGCAGTTGGATTGTTCTATTATTATGTTATGTCGTGATAGGGAAATCATTGAATTCCTTGAATGCTGGGAATTAAAACACTACTTCTTTTAAGTGATAAAATATAGTAAGTAGTGTATAGCTATTAAATGATTTTTAATATTGAAAAAATTACTTAATAGAAATCAATTTTAAAGATAAAAGATAATTAATCGTTATATTAATTAAATTATATATTATTTTAAAAATTAAAATAATTATTGATATATAAATTAGTTTTTATTGTTAATAAAATTTATAAACTAATTTCTAAATTAGTATCTAATTAAACATTTAGATTTTAGCTATCAACTTTAAAATTTAAAGTAATTAGTAATTAAAATCTTAGAAGCTAATTAAATATTAATTTAAAAACTAATTTATAAATTTTATGAATAATAGAAATTATTTTAGATACCAAATAACTTTTGTAATCTCTAAAATATTATCTAATTTAGTTAATATAGTGATTAATTATTTTTTGTCTCTAAAAATATTTCTATTTAATGATTTTCTTATATTGTAGTTTATTTTTTTTATTTGTAAAATTTGTATAACTTAAATTCATTGGAGTGGTTTATGAAAACATTCATATGAACAAACCATCTTTAATAACGGTCGATTTGATAAAAAGGTAGGAAAATTAATAAAATGTTGCAGGAAGTGTTGTAAAACATGTTGTAAGAGTAATATAAATTTTATTAATATTTTATTTAATTAGGAAAAATAAATAAGTATATATGAAAATAGAAAAGTTATTTTAAAGAAAATAATATTTTTATAAACAAAAATATATAAAATATTTGATATGATTGAACCCTTTTACAACATAAATATTTAAAATAATGTTATTGGTTTTATATATAGTAACAACTGATTACTAATTTGTTGTTGAATTTTGTTTGTGGGAGATAGAATCTAAAAGAGTAATAAGATAGTGTGAGGAGTTCTATGGATTCTCCTAGACGGTTTGTGTACAGTTTTGACTCCCTCAATATAGCCAGATAATGCAGGATGGGAATATGCTTTTTTTAGGAGTGTAAGTTCATCAGGTATATTTCTCTATAAGAGTTGAGACATCCTATAACTGTTCTTCTTTATTTAATTTTTTATTGTTGATAAAAAAAATGTATTTACTATAAATTTATTCTGACATGTGATACTTTCATCTTTTGTAATTTAGAATTGATCTAAATTAAATGGTCTATTAAGTTTTTAGACAATTTGTTAAACCATTAGATGTTGTGATAACTAGCATATCATATGTAAAGTTTATATTTTTATGTTTTAATGATATAAACTAAAAGCTAGCTTGAAACATATGAGAATAATTGTATATACATCTACTAGCCAAATATGTTTGTGCTCCTCCACTTGGTATGAATTTTCAACCTTTAGAATTAATACTACAAGAAAATCATGAAATAAAAACTAATTTTAAAGATAAAAAATAATTAATTACTATAATGACTAAATTAGAAACCATTTTAGGGACTAAATAAACTTTTGGTTTCTAAATTGGTATCTAATTAGCAACTAAGAATTTTTTCTACCAAATTTAGAATCTAAATAATTGGTAGTTAAAACTTTGGTAGCTAATTAGATACCAATTTAGAAACTATTTCAAAAAAAATAGAAACTAATTTGGAAACTATTTTTTTTAGTTTTTAAAATGATCTCTAATTTAGCTACTATTGTAACTAATTATTTTAGTATTTAAAAATTGATTTTATTTGATGATTTTCTTGTAGTGTAAGCTAATAAAAAGAGGTATCGGTGCCTTTGGACTATTTTCCAATACTGAAAATAATTGATTACCTTACGTTATGTCTTAAAGTACTCTAGTTTTAGTAAAGAAAATTAAAATTAAAGCCATGTGTTTCTGACTTTTATGACCATCACATCCTTACACATAGCTTCCTTAATCTCTTCATTTGTAATTTTACTAATCAAATAATTATTGTCCTCTAATCTAAATGTTATCTAATATAATATTGAAACTCCGTATGTAGTAAAATTTATTATTTCTTATTTAATGGGTAATATAATTTTTAAGTGAATTTATTTAATTTAATTATTTTTTCTGATAAAAAAATTCCCACTATTTTCGTTAAAAGAATGTTGAAAACAACTTTACTTTAGGAAGTATTGGTTAGGAAAATTATTTTCAATTTTTTTATTAATAATAAATAAAATAAAACGACACATTTCAGAATTATATTAAACCTTCTAAAAAAAATCCCAAATTAACTTTTTGAAACTCAACTAATTGGAATTTAACAAACTCTATAAAACTTCAACCATAATAACATATACAAGTCAAGAATGATAAATTCATGATAACAAGAGAATATAAATACATATAATAATATCCATAATACATATAATAATAAAATATGTATATGATTGCCACCTAGCTTTCCACTAAATAATAGCCCTTCTGGCTAAGTCAATCATGTCTGATATAAAGTTCTCTTTGCCAACTGAGATGTGTCTCATTCAACCTACCACCACATTAATTCACGGTTTGCCTCAATTCCTTAAATACTACACAACATTTCTTTTCTAATTACACTGTTTCAGGAACACACCAACTTAATTAAGGTAGGATTTAGGTTAGAGTCCATAAGTTGTTTATTTGTAACTAGTAAATATATGGTATATATCAGAGATTTTATAAATGTGAGATAATTTTTATTCTACAAGCTGAGTTTTGAAAGTTGAATTATGTCCAAATTCAAATTTTGAAATGGCCCTTTACTTAGACAAGGACTGCATAATGCATGAGTGTTGCAGAAGGTGGAACCACACCAACACCTTATTAATTATTATGACTCGTTTGGAATTGGCTTTATTTGCAGAGCAAAAGAAGAAGCTGTTTTCATGTCCCACTAAACCCTAATATATTTGGATATATATATATATATATATATATATATATATATATATATATACATGTGTAAAGTAAAAGCTTAAATGGCTGCAACAATTAGAAGGATATCTGAGAAAGCTAGTTTTAGACAGTGGACACAAGCTACAGATAAATATATTGGTTTCAGTGTTTCAGCTTTAATTTGAAACAGAAAACAATAAAAAAATCTCTGAAATTATCAGAACTTATGTATAGCAATTGCATATATATACCATATTATATTAGAGGAAATCATGTACAATACATATATTTTACTATTTCTTAAACACTTCTTTGAAGCCCAAATTATATTTTTTAAGATTACCTAATCTAACATAAGTTCGAACAAAAAGAGTTCTAAACATACTGAAATTCATATGAAAAACATGTTTTATGAACAACTGAAAAATTAACTGATATTATATGTTGTTTTAAAACTTAAGATTGTAAACTGCAATTGAAAATTAGAATTCTGCATAATTTCTGCAATAATAATAATAATAGATATAGATATGCTGCAAAAGAACAAATGTTCCATTTACATGGGGTGAAGCTTTGCATCAGAGCACAATATCCTTGAAAAGCAGAAGGTGTGGGCATAAGTTGGTACATGGTTCAGTTTAAAGAGGGAATAACTTTCACTGCAAAAAAACACATATATAATGTATTCATTGAACTCCCAAAATAAAGTGAATCAGCTGGTGCATGCATCATATCACTGCAAAAAGAAACAAAACTTATACAAACTTTAAGGTTTATGTCTCATATCATAAACTTCTTAATTAATGAAACTAATAGTAAATTAATTAATAATAAATGATAACACAGTAATTGGATTAATAGAGTAGTTGATAATAATTGTTATTTTTTATGGTTTAGTAGAATAATATATAAGTTATTATAAAGGATAAATAAGGTCAATTTTTTTGATAAGTACATACATCTTTTTACTCTAAGTCCATTAGGAAAGAGAGATAGTAGAATAAAAAGTAACATTGAAAAATCATTTCTCGTACAGATAAATAGTCAGAGTTATTATTCATCTCATGAAATCTCTAATATATGTAAAAATCACGTAACTTTAAAATTTTATATTAGTTTTTTTTTTATATTATACAGTTATAAAAAATAGTTAAGTTAAAATACAATGTTTTTACATAAAGTGGAAGGAAGCAAAAAAATATTTATGTAAACAACTTTATGGGGGAATAAGGATGAGATTGTATGATTGAAATTAAGTAAAGACCCCTCATTCCGCAAATCTATTAATTATTCTTTCACAATTTATACCATGTAGATGTATTTTATATTTTTATTTATAGGGAAAAGGAGAAAATGTGGTGTTGTTTGATATATATTTTAATATTTTTTTATAATAAATCACAATTTTCTTTAAATTATGTGTGGGAATTAAATGAAACACTTTAGGGGTGATTCAACCTACGTACAAAATTGCAATAGAAATCAACAATCTCTCCTCTTAAAAGTTTGTCACTAACTTTTTACTAGAATAAATACAGTTTGACCAACCTAAATAAATCACTTATTTTTAATTGAGTACATACAAACCAGAAGAAATGGTTTAGGGTTTAGGATTAAAAGAGGAAGTGTAATGAATAGAAGAGAAGTGTGGTGGGAATAATTATGATTACAATAATAGATTAGATTGCAAGATAGATTAATAGTTATAATCATATCACTTTCCTTTGTCATCTCTTTTCAAGGCATGATTAGAAAAAGGTTCATCAATCTTCTCCTCCTTCAACAATCAAAAGTGTTAATTAGTATATCTAAAGAAAAAGTGTTGCTTTACTTTCCACACCCTATATTTTCCTCTTCAACTTTTCTCCATGTTGCTCAACACTATTACATAAAACAAAAATAAGAGGAAAAATTCCCTAATATATGTTGCATTAAAGAAACAAAACAAAACAAAAATAGTTTTACTTTTCAACTATACCTAATGTTAGTAATGCATTCGAGGAAATTTATAACAGAGTTAAACAACAATGGTCAATAGAGCAATTTAAATAAAAACATTTGACCAGAATTCCAAATGCATTAAATTAAATTTTGAATTTATTTATTTTCAAAACTAAGAAAAATATTCATAATAGTTTACTACTTTTAGAAGTCATTATTCTTGTCTCTTCACTATTATTTATAAATTTTGGATCTTTTATTATTATTATTATTAATAATATTGTCTCCATTGAATATTGATTATGCATACTCCAAGGGAATCTATACTAAGATTATAAGTCTAATTGTTGAAAGCTATAATAGTATAAATGATATTTGGCATCTCTGAATAAAATTAGTAATAGATGTGAACACTAATATAATAAAAAATAAATATATAAAGTGATCATTAATAAACAAAAAAACAAGATGTAATAAAGGACAATATCCTCTGATAATTTTCTTAAAAAAAGTTGAAAAAGTATCATCATTGCTTTCTTCACCTTTCCTCTTTCCACCACTTACATAACTTTTAACACAGTACAATGTTTTGTGAGAAAACTAAAACACATGAATGAGAGAGCCAATTTTATTCCACCAACCATTGCTTTCTACAACAATCTTCATATTAAGATTTACACACAATTATATTAATGAGAACTTCATATAGGATATAATTATTTAATTTAAAGAATTTCTTTTATCCAAACCAATAAATCCTTCGTAATTTTGCATGATACGAGACTTATAAAGGGTTTTGGGGTTTCGTTCTAGGTATTTACTTACAGAAAACTGTTTCTTCTTACACCCCATCAATTTTCTTTCTGCACCCCCATTAAAAATGTGAAATGACGTAAATGGGGATATATTTTTTTCTTTGGGAATGCTTATTCCGGGAAGCAACTTTTCATTACAGAACATCCATTTCATAAAAAAAAAAAGAACTTCCCAATTGTGTAATCTGAAGTCATTTTTTTTTGGTATAAAAAAGTTTTTGGATTGTAGAATTTAAAAATCACTTTCAAATTGTGAAATGTAGAAGTCACTTAAGCTTCCATCAAAATACAATGTGATATATTGTTCTCTTCTAAAGGAAGAAAGTGTGAGATGCAATAATGAAAGAAGACAAGAAAGAAATGACTAACGATGAAGAAGATGATGGTAGAGAGTAAGGATATTTTTATCTTTTGGACATCTCCATAGAGGTGAAAGAAGAAATACCATGTAATCACTCATAATTGCCTACAAAAAGTTGGCTTGGGCTTTCTATTATTTTCATGGCATTTTCTTCCTGCATCCCTATTTTTTTTTTTTCACCCCACAATATTATGCAAAGACAAATATATTCCTAATATTTTCTAAAAACCCTAAAATGCACACAACATCCCTACTCTACTATTTCTTCTTCCTTTTCACACACACTCTACACAAGCAAAGTACATTACTCTCTCAACGGCGGCGCTACTTCATCTCTTGGCACTGGAAGGCGTTTCTCTTGGTGGTGATCAGTGGTGTCTCCGGCAACTTGGTGGTGGTTCAGTGGTTTCTCTTGGCAGTTCTCTATTCGGATAAGAAGGTAAGTAATTTTTTTATTTATTTTCGGATATATAGTTATGTTTTTATTGCAAATTTTCGTTTTCACAGTACATATGTTGTGATTCCAGACAGTGTAGTCCGCTAAGTTTACGGAACAGGGAATTCACACTCTATTTTTTGTCTTCTATAATATTGAATCTGCAAAACTCCTAGATTGGTGCATCTGTAAATCTTACATATTGGTGAATCCGATAATCTTTCAAATTTGTGGATTCGTAGTATACTTCTAGATTTCAGAATCTGTAATGCTAAAAATGCATTTCGAATTCACAAATCCGTAATTCAAAAAAGAGGTGCCCTTTTTCAAATAAAAGACCAAGGTTAGTTTTGGAATTTTAAAAATTTTGGGGTGCAGGAAGAAAACTCCCTATTTTCATTTCGCACATTAAGCCCATCATAATATGTAAAAGTTGACCCATAATAACCTAACAATAACTTGGAAATAGCTTTATTAATAAAACATACTACGTTAAGAAAAATTATATATATATATATATATAAAATTAATTAATTAATTAAAAATAATAATCTCCAAACTGTCATTAATCAATATCATCTCCTTTTCAAATCAATATCAATATCATCCCCAAAACTCATTGGATTTTTCTTTTCTAATACATAATAAAATAGATAATGATATGTTTCATATAATATTATCAATTATGAAAAATATTTTATACTTACAAAGAAGGTTACCATCATTATTATATAATATTTTATAAGATTAAAAACAGCACCTACTTTTTGTACCAAAATAACCATTTCCTATGTTGTTTGCACCCAGGTAAGGAGGAACGTCCATAAACAAATCACAAAAAGAAGATACGGGGAAGAAAAGGCAAGACGTTTTGTTTTCGGAAAACCAGTTTTGTTCGCTATCGGTCTGGGACTTACTACGCCTTACTCCTCGGGTATTTTGGTCTGAAATTTTTACCAGACGTTCGTCACTGTGTCTGTTGAGTTTTGGCTGAGATTTGAGCCCAGATTCGTCCCACAAGACTTGCAATAAATTTTATATTCATCACTGCCAGGGCTGAAAGGAGGGTTCGTTTGTCTGCGAAACAGTTTGATTTTTTTCGTGGGTGAATACTCATCCGTTTGACCTGAAATTTCTCGCGTTCTGTCCCAAATTCAGTGGAGATTTTTACGTGGAATTTCAGGAAAAAACTATTTCGGAAGAATTTTTCAGAAATTTTGTGCAAACCAAGGCTATCATCCTCTACCAAAACTTGTGAAATTTGGCCCTACTTTCTGCAATTTTATT
>Ga0123342_1000458_pt1 | contig 64162 bp, 33 predicted proteins | sample Turbeawhitnodule_FD_89960 | JGI IMG/M metagenome (GOLD analysis project Ga0123342, IMG submission 89960) | Root nodule microbial communities of legume samples collected from Mexico - Turtle bean Mexico white nodule | ecosystem: Host-associated > Plants > Roots > Nodule | place: Mexico: Nepantla... | reverse complement strand
AGCCTTTAGTACCCAATCTCCATCAGATGTAGGTTTTCATTAGGTATATCATCAGATATATATATTTCTCACATTAACCAATGGGCCTTTAATTCTATTATTATTATTAAATCATATTTGGGCTCAAAGCCCAAACTCTAAGTCATGTGAGTCACTTTATAGAAATTAATATACATAATTTCTTACACAAAATTCCAGGAAACCAAATTAGCAACCAACTTTTGATGGGAAAATCGATCGCTAATTCAGGCATTAAAGTAAAAGGTGATATCGACCACCGTTTCGATCACTAATGGGTTGAAGTAATTAATTAAAAAAACTAGGGTGGCTAATTCAGTGGCTAAATTGGAGACCTATAACAACCAAATCTACCTTCAAACATAAATTGTCTCCTCGACGTAAAAGACTAGCTCCACCAATCCAATCCAAATCGTCTGAGAAAGCCTAGCTTGCCTTACTAAGTCAACATCTAATTAAGAGAATCAGATGATGACAGATGCTCTGATGCAGTCTAAAAAAGAAGTTGTCAAAGCAAAACGTGATGCAGATGTTGATTAAATGCAACTCTAAAGTTCAGTATATCAAAAATGGATCTCCAATAATGAATGTCAGACGTAGTTAATCAATCTACAAAGATCAACCTGATGGAGGAGACTCTTCCTCAAGACAAAGTTGTTGCTAATGAAGGATGTGTTTTGTCTGAGATTTATGCTCAGATGAAGTCCATCACTGATGTTCTAGGCCTTTAGTTGCTTAAGGACTAGCTACGTTCCGAAACAATACTCGTACAAGTTAGTCGAGAGTTGATACGAGCCGAAATAATACTCGTGTTATAACTTACAGTGTTAGTCTGCATAATATAACTCAATTTATTGATTGAAAATTAGGCATAGTAAGCGCTATCTAACGAACCAATATAAAAATCACTAAATATTTTCCCCATTTCTTATCTTGTTAAAATTGCATGTTATTATCCCTACACTAACATAAGAAGAAGAAGTTTTCGAACTTAGTATTTGAAAATTGCATGCTATTATACCTATTTTTCACACAATCTACCAAAAATTTATTGACACACATTTATATCTTTATTGTACAATGATTACACTTTCCATATCGTTTATTTTCAATTACATATGTCGAATTTGTTCATTTAATAGTAGTCATGTAACACTTTTTATCTTTCATTAATTTAGAAAGTAAGTCATAGATGTACTTAGATAACTATAGTATTGAACTTCTTCTCGAATTTACTTTTCGATTTGGTAAAATTGGAATATACAATATTTTGTTTTAATTATGACACCTCTTTACTTACCTTTCTTTGAATAATTTATGCTTAGTATATAATTTCCTTTTGTTCGAAGTTCTAATTTAACTACTAAGAGTTAGTAGTGTACTAAAAAAATCCTATATTTGAAACACTTTGGTACTTGTTCTAATTTGACATTCAAACAAATGACATACTATATACTAAACCCTTATCACACTAATGCTAACAAAGTTGCATTAAAAGGTACATAATTTGCAAATAAAAACAAGGGAGTGAAGAGACATAGAATAAAAAGGTAAAAGGATGAGATTAATTGAAGACTTGACCTGAAATTGTTCCAATAAAATTTGAAGAACCAATAACTTTGGCTAAACTAAACTAAATAGACAGAAACTTTTGGCTCCTCAACAATCTTCTCACCCACCATCATCTCCAACATTTTCTCATACTTTCTTAGTTCAGTGCCTCTTTCAAGCAAACTCGAATCATCTTCCAAAGTGTCAAACGAGGCATCACTTACAATGGAAGCTTGGTTTCCAATTTTGGTTCTTGCTAGAAAAGACAAAATAAGCACAAGAGAAGCCATGGAATGGAAAAAGAAACCCAATCTTCTATAGAACCCACCAGATAGATAAGAGATCACAGTGTAACAATTTTGGTGTATAAGTGAAGAAAATGGTGTTGCAAGCCAGAAATTGAAGAAAACGTTGGGGGCACAACTCTTTTGTACATGTTTTTCTTTGTACTTTTCATTAATACTAGAGAAAGTTTGGCCATGGAGCCACCAAAGTAGTTAGGGTTGTTGGGAATAACATTATTTCATAAATGAGGAAGGAATAATATCAACTTAAATAATTATATATATATATATACATATATATTTATAGGGCATATGGTTATCATATAAATCAAATTATTAAAGTTTGTTTAGATTAGTTAATTGATTCGTTTATTTCAAATTTAATTAAATGAATTATAATCAATTCGGTTTTCAAAATCATCTTTCTTTAATATAAACTCTTAAGTAATTATTGAAAAAAGAAAAATATTTTGAGTCTTTTATCCTCTATGTCTTTTTACTAGGAAAATAAACTTGTTGTTCCTTTCACTTGACAAGTGCTAATTATGAAATGTACCACCCATTATATCTATATGTTCCCACTTGTCATATTAGGTTGTATTTGTACACTAGTACATTGGGGTATTACATCATATTTTATTATGGGTTATTTTTCTTTTCTAAAACTACTTTAAATATATATAATACGTCACACACGTATAATAATAATAATATATATATATATGATATTTGTTTCTTTTAATATATTATTATTTTAATTGGTATATTCGTATTTTATTTTGATACATAATATTTGATAAATAATTTTATATGTTTTTATATTTTACTTTAAGTATACTTTACCAAATATATATTTAGGGTGATAAAATAGACATTGGTTTAAGTTGAGTTAGTGTTTTTAATCTTCTGATCCTTTTTCACTCATCACAATAAAACCATTAAATAAAAATTAATTTTAGATATCAAAATAATTAGTTATTATATTCATTAAATTAGAGATTATTCTATAAATTAAAAAAAAAATTAGTATATAGAGTAATTTCTATTATTAATAAAAAATTATAAGCTAATTTTTAAATTGGTATCAAATTTAGTTTCTAAAGGTTTGACCTACTAACTACTCTAAATTATTCTTTATTAGTCTTTTAGATACTAATTTAAAATCTAAAATATTAATAACTAAAACCTTAATAGTTAATTTAGATATCAACTTAGAAACCATTTTATAAATTTCTATTAATAATGAAACCACTTTACATAAATAATTTTTTAGTCTCTAAAATAATATATAATTTAGTCAATATAGGAACTAATTATGTTTTATCTCTATTTAATAAAAAAAAATTTAGTGACTTGTCTTGTCTAACCTACCAAATTGGTGGATCAAAAGCATAATGAAAAAGGTTGGTCCATCCACTCTTATTTTTAAATTTAAAAATAAATAAAAAATAGTTAAAAAAATAACTTTTTTATTATATAATTTGAAAGATCCAAATATACAATATTAGTATAACATAAATTATTAACTTTTATAAATTAAGTTTCAATTATTACTTATAATAATGTAATTTAATTTGTAAAGGTTATAATTATTTTAATTTATTCTATTAGAGAGATTAATTAATCAATTAAAAATTTAGAAAATATTTATATAATTAAATATACTTTATATATATAATAAATTTTAAAAATATAAAATTTAAGAAAAATTAAAAAGAAAATAGTAGATCATCCTGCCTTTGATAAAAAAAAATCAAAATTTATAACCTATTTTATTATGATCGACCAACCTAGACATTTTTTAGTAATTAAACTAACCCATTTTAGCATATGTATATATACTCACTTTTTGAACATAGGCTACTCGTTGATGTATAGAAAGTAATTTTCATTTGATCAAACAACACTTAATATAGAATCATATTTACATTATTAAAAAAATGTCACATTCTTTAATTTTACACTGCTTTAAATAACCAACTATTAAACAACATTGTTTTATTGTGTAATTTGTAATAGTGAATTTTTTTTATCTAATATGGGTTTATTTATAGGTGAGATCAAATTTAAGGATCAATAAGGATAAATTTAAATATCTGTTTGCAAAAGAGATAAAAATTTAAAGAGAATATTTACTTTTTCCTTTTAAATTACATAGTTGAATTAAAACTTAATAACTTTGATTATTTAAAAAGAATTGCAATATTTTTGTACATTTTTAATTTTTAAAATAATATAAGTTTTTTTTATTGAAACAATGAATAGAAAAAAAAATAACTAAATTCGGATTTACTAACTTCTATTGTTAAAATTAATATATTATTTTAAATTTAAAAAAATTTAAAAATATAAATGTGTTGTGTGTTAAATAAAATAAAAAAATTGATACAATTTTTGAAAATTCATAAAAGCATTTTCTGAATCGATTAAAGCTGGAGTTAAATAATTAATTTTAATTTAGATCTAAATAGAAAATAACAATCTTCCTTAGTTCCAACGTAATTATATATATTCTAAATACGTTAGAAAATATTATTTTTTGCATCCACACGTTTAAAAATAATAGTAAATATAAATATTAAAAATATATAGTATAAATAAATCGCGTATCTTGAATCTACGAACAATGCACTTCTAACCTTATTACATTATCTATATATTTTAATTAAGTTTTAATTTTAATAAGCATAGTATCGCTGTGCGATATTTTGTAATCTATTAAAAGTAATATATTTTATATAACTTTCAAAATAATAATTAAAAGTAAAATAATCATTATATAATTAGACATATTTAATTTTAATCAAATGATAATACGATAGATAAACATAATTCTGATTAGTACTTCTAGTACAATGATAATCTGAATTAATTAAGTGTGTAAATTATTTATCCAAAGCTAAAATCAAACACAAATTACAGCATGTCATAAACATAACACACATCAACCTTGTCATTATCATTGGTAGAAGAAGAAGAATACAATGTTTTGTTTACCAAAAATAAGGTAATTTAATAGATTAATTATTAAGATAGATAAAATTTTAAAAAATTATTAAAATTTTCACTATAGTTTTAATTAATATTTTGTACTAAGTGATACAACTTCACTTAAAACATAATTCTATTAAGGATAATGATACATTGACAATTCACATTTTCATACAATCACATTACAACTTTCAATATTATTATTTTAATATTTTTTTATATTATTTAATTTTAAATTTATGTTTTATTATATATATTTATTTCTAAACACATCACTCAAGAGTTGTATATAACTCCATATAAATTAGAAAGTATCATTTTCCTTTTACTAAAGTCTTATATATTAATACGATTTCAATTTATACATTAATTGTATCATCTTGATACGACTTTGTCGTAATAAAATCGTGTTAACTTATATAATTGATCCATTTTAATAATTTTTTAAAATTTATTTATTTTAATAATTAACGTTATTATAATATAATATTTTAAAAAAATCTAATAGACAAGACAAAGGGGCATAACATTAGAACCTTTCATTCTAAGAACAAAGAATTAGACATGTTTGGATTTTCTCTTTGAAACCAAAAAGGACCCGTTTGGATTCAGCCCAAAGCTCATTGGATTTGGGGTTTCCCCAAGTATTGTTCTATGAATGAGTGCCAAAAACAACAATATAAGGGACAGAATCAGTGTCTTGGCATCACACTTAACTAGTTCCAGCGCCATGGCTTCAGAGAAGGAAGCTGCTCTTGCTGCCATTCCATCTGATGCTGATGCTCCAACCATGTATGTTTTAAAGCTTCCTTCTTTACTACACCACTCCTTCTCCCCTTACTTGCTTTTTGGTCTTAACAGTTTTTCAATTTTCCCTCTTTCATGGGTATCTCTCTGTTTCACATAATTCCTTCCCATCTATCTGTTCGATGTTTTGATTTAGTTTGCAAAAACCCTAAAAAGATTACACTTTTATGTTCTCAACAGTTTATTTTGGAAAGAAATGTGTTAGGTATGTCCTCATTGGTGCTACTTTGAAGTAAAGATGTATGCTTGATTGATGGGATGGCCCATTTCCATTTGAAACTGGTTGTTTCCTTAGTTTCGCTGGTTGGAATTTGATGAAATTTGATTAGTGTTTTTATATGGCCATGTTGCAAGAGCCAAGAGGGTTTGACCTCTTTGTGCTGGAAGTTGGAAAAGGATCTGAGAAGGCATCTCAGTTTCTTGAGAATTTTATGAATACCTATCATTGATGTTGTATTATCTGGTTTGCAGATTTGACAAGATCATCAATAAGGAGATTCCTTCTACTGTGGTTTATGAGGATGATAAGGTAATATAATGATGCCTGATGTGTTTTGTTCTATGCTAATATTTATGATTGGTGAGCGCTATGTTGGTGTCTCTTGGTGAGCGTACGAGAAGAAATTCATAAATCTGCTGTTCATGGTGAAAACAGTACAATCTACTAAATAAATAAAGTAATAATTAGGGACATTAGCACAATATTAGAATTCAACTGAAGTGACTAGTGAGTTAGGTAGAAAAGTCTCAAGGTTTTAAGTAGCACATCAAATAGATTATTCTACTCAATGTAGGATTCCTTACATGTAATCTCTGTGAACTCAAAGCTTTCACAGGAAGCAAGCATTTCTGCTGGATCGTACATTCTAAATTAGGGCTCCTTTAGGCTTCTAGCTCAAATGTAAAAAAGCTTGTTGATTACATGGTTAAATTTATTGGAGTACTTTTTATTTCCTGCCATCTAGTAATGTCTTTATGAATATTTCAATTTCTTTGTGGGAAATCTTTCCAAATTGTGTTTGTTTGTACTACAGTTTTATTGTTTTCTTGGTTGCCCCTGAGCCATTTTATTTTAGATTTCTGCATTAGTAACTGTTGACCATTAAATTTAAGCCTTAAATGTTGGGAAATTAAAGGATCTTTGCATGTTTTTTACCGTTCAGAATAACTTTAATTTCTAACATAATTCACTTTGTAATAGGTTCTGTTTGATTTTTTTCCCTATCTGCATTTTGCCCTCCTTAATTTCTTCTCCCTTGAAAAAGATTCAATCGCATGATCAGAATATTGTTTCTGACGGTCATTGTGTGGGCACCAGTGAAATGTTTATTTGTTAACTTTTTTCTCTCTTCCTTTGGCCATTTATGTCCTTATTGTTAAGAGAGCATGGCCAGATTTTGCTCATAACCTCTGTGCTTTATGCTATAAAGGTTGGTTAAAAGAGAAACACATAGTAGTTACTCTAAGCTAGGTAACAGTGAAATTTTGCTTGCCCAGACTTCTGGTGTATTTGTTTATAATAACTATTAATGATCCTATTATTTTCCCCCTTTTTGACAGGTGCTTGCCTTCAGGGACATAACTCCTCAAGCTCCTACACATATTCTTATCATTCCTAAAGTCAAAGATGGGTTAAGTGGTCTATCCAAGGTACTTATTAGTGTTACTTTCTGTGTATATAGGCATATTTTGGTGTCTCAAACTTTTGGAAAATCAATTGCACCCATGTATGATTATGCTTGCTATATTTATTTACTTTAAAAAGAACATAAACTATTTTCCTCTTTAAACTCACTTTAGAAAGTAATAATGTAACTTCTCTCATTATTTACTAGTATTTCAAGCAAATGATAAATTATATATTCCTTCAGAACGCTTGCCCTGTGGTAACAATGATACAATTTTGAACTATAAAGTGTTAGTGTTGGCATCTTCTTTTTGTTATGTGATCACTACATGTACTTGATTTGAACCTTTCCATGTGGAACTATGGATGTACCAAAATTTAGCTAACAAGTAATTATAGCTATGGCTATTTTGTAATTATTCTTTCAAAATACTGAATCTGTGTGGTGTTCTTTAACTAGATAAAGTTTAGTGTGTTTCTACTTTTAATTGCTTTGCTCTGAAGCAGGTTCATGGTGGTTAGCACCTGATATTTTATGATGAGAATGAGACAATTTGCACGCTACCTACTCCTATTTGTTTGTTCATTTTTCTGTTGTCACTTTTTCTAAATGATGGCTTATGTTTGCAAATACTGTGCCCTGAAGGTTGTCTAAAGTGGTTTGGTTACCTTAAACAATTGGTGGAGTTTCCAATGAGAAAATTTAGATCAAATAGAAGATAGTTTGATTAAATGGTTAGAGGGAACCTAAAAGCATGGTTGGAAAATAATAGATTGGAATCATGGAAAGAAGTTTTTTTTTTCTATTCTTTTTTTTGGGAAAGAAGAAATTATGCAAACAGTTTTAATTTTTTTTACATCCATGGAAATGGAAGATCATGAAATCTCTTCCATCAATTTAACACCAATTACATTCAGTCATAACTCGTTAGTTATATCACTAAATTTTTGTAAATCAATTTACCATTTTTGTATTGTGTCTCCATTCCTGCAAAGTTGAGATATTAGTTTGAAATCATGTACTATTTATTCATTTGTTGTTATGAATAACTTATTACACTCTTGCAACTATATCTCTAGACAAGAGCAAAAGAAAAAGAACTATATACTACACATTTGTGACTAAACAAACTTAGTGACTGAAGCTTTGGTTTTCATTATGCTTGTTCATGTTCATGTTCTTGTTGATTTTTCTGCAGGCAGAGGAAAGGCACTTTGATATTCTTGGCCGCCTTCTGTACACCGCGAAGCTGGTTGCAAAGCAAGAAGGTCTGGATGACGGCTTCAGGATTGTAATAAATGATGGGCCAAAGGGATGTAAGTTTTGTCCTCCAGGCCAACTCCTGAGCTTTGATAAATCATCTTCTGTTTGGTTCTTTGATTCTTGAGTGATTTCTTCAACAGTATATTGAGTTGTGATTTTACTTTTGACAGGCCAATCAGTTTACCACATTCATGTGCACCTCCTTGGGGGAAGACAGATGAACTGGCCTGCAGGCTAAAATGTTGGAAAGGATTTGCAGGGAGAGATGAGAGTAGTAATAATGTGGTTGTGCTATCTTTCAGTAATGGTTTAAGACAACAATAAATTGCAACATGTGGTGTACTTGAAATGACATGTGATTAAGTTACATTACCAGTGTTTGCATGTATTTAAACTCATGTGGTGAATGCAGTCTAGTTCTAAGTGCTAACTTCCAAAGTCATTTTCTAAATTGTGGTTGTTGATGGTGTTACTTGCCACTTTAACATTAGTGCCATCAACCAATGTTGTAGTGATGTTTAATTTAGTTAATAGAGATCACAGTCCTACCAAACTGAGGTGGTACTCATCTCAGCCCCACCCCACCTGGGGTGAGTTCTTCTTCGATCTTCATAGTGTCTTTTGCATAAATATAGCATAATTTATCACATGTTTGTTAGAACAATTCATAATTCTAAATATTTTCTCCATCTCATCGATCCATAATTTAGCCTTCTCTAGGTTGTAACCTCTAGAGAATTGTGGAGGTGGTTTCTCTAAATTCCACTAAACCTTGTGATTCAGTTGTTCCTTCATGCCTTTGGTTCAAAAGTGCAGTGGTCATGTCCTTGATAGCTTGTACCGCTTCTGTCAATTCAGTGTTCATCATGTAAGTTGTCATCTGAAATGATACAAATCAATGTAAAAATATTATTATTGATGTATTCCACAGGTCTCACATGGAACATTGCTCTCATACCACTATTATGTCGTTCGTTTTTTTCATTGGACGCTCTATGAACATTATCATCATACAGTTCCATGAGCAACCTCATTAGATGCTTTCCTATTTCAATTCATAACTTCAATTTTTTTCTATTTTTATAGTCTATGTCCAAATTGGGTTTTGGAAAGGCTTCTTGAACACTGTGTGAATATGTCTAAAGATTCCATACATGCTATTTTCAAGGTTAAATATTGATTGAAAGAGAATGTTTAAGCGTCTAATACCCAAAATAACAGCTTATGATTTTCTTGATTTAGAATTTATTTAAGAAATTCAAACCAAAGAAAGATGTGATTAATTAAATGCAATATCTATCTTTATATTAGCCTAAGCGTTTAGCAATTTGTAAGTTGCAAAGAGCCTCTATTGTGTTATGTATTGTCCGTAGGGAGTGTCTACTGGTTTATTTACTCCAGAGAGCGTCTCACGCATTATATTTTCTGCATAATGCCTCTTAGACACTCAAAATTGTAATTAAATGAAGTTTTGAGTTTTATTTATTAATGACAGATCTTTATTTTGAAAACTTAATTCAAGGATGGGTTAAAATATTGATTGTCTAGTGCATAACACTATAATTTCATATACAATAGTTATTTAAGAAATTCTCAAAATGGAACAAGATAATTCAAATATGAAATCAGTAAGATTCAAATATGAAATCAGTAAGCGTCTAGTTAAAAATCAAACAGTTTCGGTAAGTGTATAATGTGTCCTTCACTAAACCTGAACTACAAAAATTATATTTTAACTCTAGTATACAATAATAGTGGATGTCTTAAGAAAGAAAAATATTTTTCAATATATTTTCCAGAATATAAATTATTTAAACAAATTTAAAATTATCTTAGACATATTGAAAGAAAACTGAAGTTCAAACTTTTGGTGTAGTTTTAAAAATTATTCAATCTTTAGCAGCTTTGTTCAAGTTAGATTTTGTAATTGCCTCCTTAACATTGGCATAAATATTTATTTTTAAACATCTGAAGAATTTAGAGATCTCATATAAATACTATTTTTTAAAAATCACGTTTCTTTGATCATTTAATGACGAAAATGAAATTATGAAAAAAAATTGAGTAACCTATTCCTCGAGATGTGACATAATTATTCATAAGGTTCATACTCCAATCCGTTACAGGGAATAAGCATAATTATTTGCAGTGAAAAGATTTAAATTATTTGGAGTATCCATCCAGACTTCTATGCTATCTTTAATAATTTACAGACTGTTTATATATAAAAAAATTAAATAGGAAAGTGGGACATATATAATTAAAATAATATAATATTAAATCAATAAATAATACATAATTCTGATATTTAGATATTTAGAGTGAATAGTGAGGTTGTTTGGATTAGGGTATATTAAAGTGAATTTGTGAGGAAAATTTATTGAAGATTGTGAGTGATATGATGGTTGTAAGGAGATTTTTTTTTTTAAAATGTGTAAAATGTAAGTTTACAAATTTACCATTTCCTTAAAAAATATTTAAATAATAAAATAATAGATATTTTTGTGTAGAATTTAGTTAATTAAAATTTTATAAATATATATAAAAAATATTTTCATAAAATTAAATTAAATAAAAATAAAAATTATTTTTTATTATTGTTAATATTATTATTTAATAAATTTATTTTAATTATTATTAAGTATGTAATTTATATTTATTTTTATTTTTATTATTATTATTTTAGTTATTATTATTATTTATAATTTTTTTATTTTTTATATATAATATTTCTATTTTAAATTTTAAATATATTTTAATTATTTCATAGTTTTTTCATGGGTATAAAAATAATAATTAAGGGTAGTTTTGACTTTTCAATGATATGATGTAATGTTTCATTTTCTTTTTTCTCTTGGCACAACAGATGTTTTCCGAATTGTTTAATTCATTGGAAACAAACACAAAAAATTTGTGTTTTTCTATCGAGTAAACAGTGTTTACTCATATGCAAACAGAGCATAAGAGAATAGAATGAGGTTAGAGACACCTCATAGAAAAGAAAATTTAAAATAGAGAGTTAAAACACATTTAACCTATTGAATAAGTCTTTCTCTCTCTTTTTATTTCTCTCTCTCTTCTTGTGCTTTGTTTAAGACCGTAACACATGTCCTCTTTTTATAATGAATTTTATAATTATTATCTCTAGTTTCATTTGAACTTTTAGTTGAAATCTAAGTATATTCTAATTTGTAAAAGATAAGATAACTTAGTAAAAGTTAAAAAGGTAATTACTATGTAGACTTAAGTCAAACTAAATCAAATTTTTGTGTGTTATATTCAACATAAACAGGTTTATACTCTTTCCATGCTTATTTATTCTTTGATGAGATAAATCCTCACTATTATAAGTATTATATATATGCGTACATTTTTATTATTTCGTTGTGATTTCAGAAGGTGTATGAGCTATTAGATAATAAAAAAATATTAGATCATCAAAATGTTTAAGAGACTATTAAACATTCTAAACATCTAATAGATTTTTTTTATTAAAGATTTTATAAAAGTATTATTGTTAGACATGTGTCAAATGATAAATGAAGTAAAAGCCTTTTAATATTGCCATCAGGAGAATGCCATTCTTCTACCACTAAAAACATATCCTATTTTTCTAAAAAAAAATCATAGTATATCAAAATAATTCCATATACCTGACTTAGAAGATCATGTAGATATCTCACCGTCATAAATATTATAAAAAAAATTCAAACAACCTACATTGACAAACAAATAATTGATCATTAACAAAAAAAAAAGAAAGAACATAAAGAACATAGACATAAGATGAGTAAAAATATCTTTAAATAAAAAAACTATATAATTAATTACTAGGAAAAAAAAAAAACCTTGTTTGCATAGTATTTTAATCACTGTTGAAGATTGAAAACGCCACAACATTATTCAAATAATTGCAGAAAACTGCACTAACCTTATGAAACAAATGTAGAACCAACAAAGTGCACCAATCCCCAGTAAAAGTGTTAAGTCTCACTCTAGAGTTAATGGAAGAATATTAAAAAAGTTATCTGAATATTTTTAAATAAAAGTGAAACTAATTTAAGACCTTTCAAAAATAATAAATAAAGAGATATATAAATCACTATTAAACCAAATTGAATAAAAAAAAGGATAAATAAAGAGACAAAGAAAGACCGATAAACCAAATCTTGGTTAACTAAAAATTACTTATAAGGTATCCAATCTCTTCAACTCTACTTTCAGTTCATTTAACAAGAAAATTGAATCAGGGATGAAAGAAGTCCTGAAAAAACTAGAATATCTTTCAAGGCAAAATGATGCTCTTGCTTTGAAAGAGGGTAATTATTCTAGAGTTAGATCAGGTCGTAAAGTGTCACAGAAATTACAATCAACTTTTTTCGTTGTTGAAAGTGTTATTTATGGTAGAGATGCTGAAAAAGATATAATCATTAATTGGCTCAAATCGGAAATCGATAATCGAAACCAACCCTCAATACTTATACTTTCCATTGTGGGCATGGGTGGGTTGGGTAAGACCACACTCGCCCAACATGTCTACAATGACCCAAAGATCGAGGATGCAAAATTTGATATCAAAGCTTGGGTATGTGTTTCAGATTATTTTCATGTTTTCACTGTGACAAGAACAATTCTTGAGGCATTCACTGGTGAAAAAGATAATAGTAGGAACCTAGAAATGGTTTACAAAAGACTGGAAGAAAAATTGTCAGGAAGGAATTTTTTTCTTGTTTTGGATGATGTTTGGAACGAAAAACCAGAAGAATGGGAAGTTGTGCGAACTCCTCTTACCTATAGGGGCTCCAAGAAGTAGAATTCTTGTCACAACTTGTGGTGAGAAAGTTGCTTCTATCATGAGGTATAAAGTGCTTTGCCTAAAGCAATTAGGAGAGAATGAATGCTAGAATGTTTTTGAAAATCACGCATTGAAAGATGGTGATCTTGAATTGAATGAAGAGTTAAAGGAGATTGGTAGAAGGATAGTTGAGAAGTGCGTGAGATTACCTCTAGCTTTGAAAACAATTGGATGTCTTTTACGCACAAAGTCATCCATTTTAGACATGAAAAACATATTGGTAAGTGACATATGGAACTTACTAAAAGAAGACAATGAAATTATCCATGCTCTATATTTGAGCTATCATCACCTGTTTTGCTTATTGTGCCTTATTCCCCAAAGATTATGAGTTTATGAAGGAGGAGTTAATTTTGTTGTGGATGACCCAAAATTTTTTACAGTGTCCACAATGACATCCTGAAGAAGTTGGTGAACAATACTTTAATGATATTTTTTCAAGGTCTTTCTTTCAACAAGGCACTGAAACAAGGATGTCTTTCTTTGAACAAAGCACTGAAAGGTGTTTCGTCATGCATGACCTTCTAAATGATTTGGCAAAATGTGTTTATGGAGATTTTTGTTTCAGGTTGAAATTTGATAAAGGCCAATGTATAGCGAAAACAACCCGTCATTTTTCATTTGAATTCAATGACGTCAAATGTTTTAATGGTTTCGGGAGTTTAATTGATGCTAAAAGACTTCGTTCATTTCTTCCTATTACAGAAATTTGGGGAACTTACATTTACTATGGATGGTATTTCAAGATTTCGATACATGGTTTGTTATTCAAGAATAAGTTTTTACGCGTCTTATCTCTCCATGATTGTTATGCCCTTAAAGAGGTCCCAAATTCTGTAGGCGGTCTTAAACATCTCCTTTCATTAGACCTTTCGTCTACTAGGATACAAAAGCTACCAAATTCAATAAGTTTGCTTTATAACTTGCTAATACTGAAGTTGAACTACTATTTAAGTCTCGAGGAGTTGCCCTCAAATTTGCATAAACTCAAAAAGTTGTGTTGCCTGGAATTTATAGATAAAGAGTGAAAATGATGCCAATGCATTTTGGAGAATTGAAGAATCTTCAAGTACTGGATATGTTTTTCATGGATAGAAATAATGAGCTCGGTATTAAGCAACTCAGAAGACTCAATCTTCATGGAAGGTTATTCATTAATGAGGTGCAGAATATTTTGAATCCTTTTTTCACCAAACAACCTTTTTTTCACTCCTGTTCATTATCCAAAAAAAGCCAAGAATTTGGTTCCGTAACCAAATTTTGAAAACCCTTTTTTTGAAATAAGAAATGTGAGAATTCGATTTTCTGAAAACATAATTCTGACCATGAAAGAAATGATGTTATGGCCATTATAATGATAGTACCAAAAGATACTTCATAATAACTCTCTCAACCAATTTCACATAACAACTATTTTAATTTTCTGATGCAAAATCCAATATGTAGATCCAGATGAAATGTTCTTCAGAGGTTAACTGTTAAACTAAAGTTTTCCTTGGTTGTTTTGTGCCAAAAAAGTATGACATGTGTTCCTTTAATCTTTAAAAATATAAATTGTAAGCAATTTGGAAGATTTGAAAGTTAAAATGTTTTATTAATCAAAACTCTTGACAAATAAGATAATCTCCCTTAGAATTATAAATATGATTTTTATTGATTATGTGAAGTAGATTAACTAATAATTATTATAATAAAATAAAAAAGAATTTAAACACGGTTTTAAATATTAACGAGGTATTAACAAAATTTGGAAAGAAATTGTAGCACGAGAATGTACTTGAAGAATTATTTTTTATTTAGGTTTATTTCGAAAAAAAAAAAGAATCTTATTTCGAAAAGTGTTTCCTAGTATAAAAAACCAGACGTAAATAAATATGACACAATACCGAAAAGCTCGTACTTCCGAAGATCGTAACCAAAATCATCAAACCCTAACCTGAAGTTGCAGCACTCGGGATACGCTAATTCGACGACGACAATGGCGAGGAAGCGAAAACAGCCACCTCGTCCGGCGAAATCCGCAGAGCCTCCTCTCAAACAGCAACAACAACAGCCCCAATTGAATGTAGAAGCAGAGTATAAAGAAGAGGAACTATACGAAGAAGAAAAAGAAGAAGAAGAAGTAGAAGAAGAAGAAAGCGAAGAAATTGAAGAGGAATTAGCACCGAGCAATGAAACCTCCAAGGCCCCCTCCACGTCTTGCTCCTCTCCAAGCGACGACGAGGAGCCAATCCGGGACCTTCTAGAACCCCTCGGCAAGCATGAGATCGCGAAACTTCTCGTGGAGGCCGCCTCCAAGCACCGCGACGTGGCGGAGCGGATACGCCGCACCGCCGACGCCGATCCCGCGCACCGCAAGATCTTTGTACATGGCCTCGGCTGGGACACCACCGTCGAAACCCTCACCGCCGCTTTCTCCTCCTACGGCGACATCGAGGACTGCAAGGCCGTTACGGACAAGGCCACCGGAAAGTCCAAGGGCTATGGCTTCGTCCTTTTCAAGACCCGTCGCGCTGCGCGGAACGCTCTTCGCCAGCCGCAGAAGAGGATCGGCAACCGCACTGCGGCTTGCCAGCTGGCGTCCGTGGGCCCAGTCCAGGCGACTACGGCGACGATTTCGATGGCGCCGGGGGGTTCAGATTTCTCGCAGAGGAAGATCTACGTGAGCAATGTGAGTGCGGAATTGGACCCGCAGAGGCTTCTTTCGTTTTTTGCGCGGTTTGGGGAGATTGAGGAAGGACCTTTGGGGCTTGATAAGGTAACTGGGAAACCGAAGGGGTTCTGTTTGTTTGTATATAAGAGTGTGGAGGGTGCAAAGCGGGCGTTGGAGGGGCCGCACAAGAAGTTTGAGGGGCATATTTTGCATTGCCAGAAGGCAATTGATGGTTCGAAGCAACAGCGAGTAGGGGTGGTGCAGGGTAGTTCTCATAGTGGTGGGTTTGTTGGTGTGGGGGCAGTGCCAATGACGGGGCACTTGATGGCTCCAGCCGGGCCAGCGGTAGGAGGAGGTGTAGCAGGGACGGCAGTGCAGTCAGTTAATCCGGCAGTTGGGCAGGCACTGACGGCATTGCTGGCATCTCGGGGTGCCGGGTTGCAATTGAGTGGGTTGTTGGGAATTGGGTCACCGGGGACGAACACTAGCAGTTATGTTGGACAAGGGACTGTGAATCCTGGGGGTGTTGGTGTTGGGGGGTATGGGAATCAAGTAGGGCTGCCAAGTTCATATGCAAGCCAGCAGCAGGTGGGGATAAGTGGATCTGGAAGAGTGCAGCAGTATCATGGTGTGGGACAGTATGGTGGCGTTGTGCCTTACACGGGCCACTAGGTGTGCTTTATTCTTTGATCATAATTATCGCCATAATCGTTATAAGAACTGCACTCAAGTTTAACGAAATTTTTATATTCACCTGCCACCTCCCATTCTAACCCTATACATACCCCCTCAAGTTATGTAGGTAATACTGTATATTCTAACCATTAATACAAACCTCTCGTTTCTTATGGATTTATAGACTGATGGAGGTTAAAATGATGTCAACAAAAAGGAATTAGATTATTGTTGTTATTTTATTACTATTGTCATTCTTGCTGTTATTATTATTATGCTTTTGCTTGGTTACTTTACTATTATGCTCAATTACAAAAGGAAATAGATATCGAAGATTTGTGAAGTCAGTGTAAGTATGTTAATTTTATTGACTGATGTGTGGGGTACTATTTCTGCTTCAGGTATGATGCATTCCTTGATAATTTTTTTTTGCATTGGCTTTTTTTTTCTGTCCTTAGCACTGTTTAGCTCGCTTACAGAAAGTTGTTATAAGGGTTTTTGGGCTATAATTTTCTGATCTCATCTTGGAGATTTTAGTGACAATTTTTTGGGGTGTTAATTGTTAAATTGGACATGAACCTCGGTATTTTTCTCTTGCATTTGAAAGAAATTCTCTTACATTTTGATTTCTTGTGGTTTAACTGTTCAAGTTTGGATAATATGATAGAAATCTGCGAATATGATGGTGATATTATGGTAAGAGGTTGCTGGAATGTGGATTCGAATTTCTGTAATTTAAAATTTATTTTGTTAGTGCATGGTGAGGACCATTGTTTGAGTTGATACCATTCTTATAACTTACGGTGTGTTTAGAGTTTACGTTTGAAAAGTAGTATGACTTTCTTTGTGTTGGCTTTCTGATTCTGTGCAGTGTAAGAAAGGACTAAAACATATTGCTGTTGATCCTATACCCTATTTAAGATGTGCATGTTTAAAGGAACATGATGTTTGCTGTCTATGCATAGTTGCTCTCACTGGATATAGAGAGGACAATATAATAATGTCAAACAACTAGGATTGAGAGTCTCATGCGTTTGAATCATTATGGTGGATTTGACACCGGCATAAAAAACGTCTTATCCTTTTCATATTCTCAGTTACTTCTTTGACGCTTTCTCATCTTTTCTCCCCTCCATTGTTGAGTTGTTATTGGGTTTGATTTACTATTGCATAGAAAAACATGCTAATTGTTAGGCACACAAACCAGGCTAAGGTTATAGTTGTATGAAGCACAATGGACCAAAGTGGGAGACATTCTAGGAATGGTCTAGTTCGCTTTGTGGTTGTAGACCTAGGCCAGTGGGGCAGGTGATGTACATGTGTCACACCTGTGCAAGAAAATCTCGCTTCTTTTTAGTTGTACTGGATGCACTTCCACCATCTCACTAAACACAAGTAGAGGTGTGAAATTTGACATCTTTTTAGTGTAATGGAATGTTAACTTAGGCAAGTTCTGGTCCACATCTAATTTATGTTAAAGTGTTATGTCACCAATTTTTCGAGGACCAAATTGATTTTCTAAAATTCCTGTGAATTCCAAATCGGTTGTTTTACTAAAACAAACCATTTACGATATAAGTGCTTGATGATCCTTGCTTTCAATCCCACTATTTTGATTTGGCTAGCCAACAGTTAGAATCATATGACGAATAAAAAATTACTTGAATCTTGGATGAATCAATGTAATTCATTATCACCGGTAGTAATCATACAATTTGGCTCATTGTTCTATCTTTTTACTTTTCCTTCACCATATCTTATTAAAGAAATTGGAAAGTTAGATAAACATAATTTGTTAAATGAGAAAGGTACCAAAGAGGCACTACTAAATGCACTCAATTTAATTATTTCAATGTTCAATTTTCGTTCTTTTGAAATGAGTTCCACACTGTTACTGACTCATTGTATGGCCTATATTTGGCTAATCCATTTCAGTTTTTTGAAATAGGTGTTTCAAGCACTCATCATAGGTTATGATTTTCTTTTGTAAGATTTATAATAATTGTTTTCTACCTAAAAGTTAGTATATTGATCATTGTACATCGTCTGTATGATGTATTTCAAGCTATTTTCATTGTGTTTATAAAGCTTAAGATTCAGTATGATACAATTTATATTTCAGTATTTAAAATTACTTGAAATTCACAAATTGTCTTGCAATTTAATAACTTTTTGTTCAAATGTCAAATCATTTTTGTTGCTTGATTTTCAACTTTTTTATAGCTCCAATCAATTTTGCAAAAAAATAATTTTTTGGGGTGACCTTTCATTTTTTTCCCACTTTGAAATTATTTTTCATGCTTTTTTATTCATTTTGCAGATTCTACTTTAGCATCAATCTTTTATTACTGGCCTGGTGATTCTTCTGAAGTTTAGGGAGCTGATGCAAATGCAATTGGCGTCTTTATAATGAAATATTACTTCAAAGATCAGAATATTTTAATTACCAAATGAAGTTCTGTTTTCACAGCGTACTTATTTCCATTATAAAATACTGTAGTATTTCACTTTTAGTTCAAAAATTCCTTGAAGAACTATTTTAGTACAATGAGTTTTAGTTTATATATGTATTATGAGAAATCCAAGTTAAAGAACCAAGTATGTTTTGAAATTTATGTTTGTATGAGGCGTTGAGCTTCAACTTGGTATTCAAGATTTACTTTGTAGTGTTTTGTTATATGGTTCATCTGTAATGTTTTTTTTTTTCATCTATTTTTAATTTTTTAATTTTCACCTGTATGTTTTTTTATTCTTTTTTCACCCAAGATTACTGAAATGAAATTTGATTAATGTGCTAAGTGTTTTTGGTCAGTATACCTTGAAAAAATTGCTTAGAGATCAATAATTGACTTATTGACTTTCGTTGAAAAGTATCCTGCTTACCTAATTTTGTTCAGTTATATTTTAGATATGAGCAACCATTAGATCTCCTCATCTTGTTCAGTGGAAAAGTGATGATAAAAATGCATCAGAATCCCAGTTGGGTTTAGAAGATACAAAATGAATGATTTCCATAGATTTATGACAGATTAGGATTTTCCCCGCTCACAGAATCTGATCCTTTCTCAAATGACAAGTTAATTTTCCTCTTTATCTCCCCACAATATTTATAGGCAACATTTCTCTTTTTTTTGTACTATATTAGTCACCCAACTCTGTCATAGTTAACTTACTACTAATGGGGTTATCTATATTCCCCTCTAAAGCCAAAAGTTTCACATTGTCCTCAAGGCAACTTGTGGTTGCTGAAATGAAGTTCCATTTATGTTCAACCAATTGAAGCATGATTTTCAAGCCAATTCCGCCAGACAGCCAAAGAATAGCTGCCATTTCTTGCAATCTGTGAGATTATAATTTTAATTCTAACACAAAGATTGTAGTATCTTCTCTGTAGGTTCTCTATTTCCCCTCCTTTTGGGGCTCATTTGGTTGTAAGATATGATAGGATAGGATAGGACAACATATCCTGCTCTAATCAATTGGTTGTTGCAACGATAGGATATGTTTTTATCCTGTTAGTGCAATGTAATTCTTATCCTGAAGGGGGGGCTGGTTTAGAAGATATTAGGATAGAAAATTGACCTTCCTCGTGTTCTCTCACCACCCCACTTCCATTAAAATAACTATCACTGCCATTCTTCTACAGTGTTTTGCAACCACCCCAACCCACCATTGGGGTCGCCACCACCTCTCCTACCATTGTTGTCGTCACCACTCCTACCATTGTTGTCGTCATCACATCACCCCATATACATTTTCTCTACCAATGTTATTGTCATTATCATATTTGTCATCTCTATCGTCGCAAATACAACAGTTGTCATGACAACTACCACCACCACCACCATGTCACACACTTTTTTCTATTGTCACTATCATCTTTATTGTCATGATAACATTCACTACTTCCACCATTTTTCTTATCACTACCACACAATGTCTAGAAATTTAAATAACAAAATAATCAAAGCAAAATACCAGTAAGTTCAAGTTCAAGGCTTAAAATAGTGACTAAACATAAGTATTGAGTTGAAAAGTATATAAAAGAGGGAGGGGGTGGTGCAAACAAAAGAGAAAAATAAAGGGACCTTGCAGTTTGGATCAGTGGGACTGTGTCAGGAAGGGGCAGACAGTGGCACTGCAGTGGGTCGAAGGTGGTGGCGCCCTAAGGTTGGTGAAATAGAACAACTGTGTTTTGGGTTGTGGCTGGGAGGTAACTCAGGCTTTTATAGTTTGGGTTGTGTTTGGGTCTGGTTGTATGACCCTACCCTATATCCAAAAACCAACCTATTTGGCTTGTGCTAACCTTGCTTGTTCTTCGAAACCAGGTGCAGGGCTGGGGTGTGATTTGTGCCGTGGCTGTTCCATGATGCCATTCTGCGACATCCAAAAGTGGCCACAATTGGCTGGCACAGGAAACCCTGATTGGCAAACACTTTATGCCATATGTGCTGCCATGACCATTTTTCGATAACACCACACTGCCTCATCATCACATGCTATTAATATTTGGTCCTTGTCATTCCTTAGATCTTTGATTTTCACAGCTCCAAGACTGGAGCTTTAATACCTTTTGAGGCAGCTGACATCCACAGAACTAGAAAAAAAAATTGCACAACAGTACATGTAGAGAGAGGATGACAGCGAAACTAATAGGATTAAATCTCCACTGTAATGAATTTCAAAATACTTCTGTGCAGTATCTTCACTGCTATTTATACCAATTTAACTCTAACCACTTACCCGTGTAAGTGCCAAACTAATTGGCGTGAGTCAGTTGGGTCTGTTATTCTGTATTTTTTCTGGAATACATTTTAGTGATAGGTCCCTTATTTCAAACAATACCCCCTCCCACCGAAGATTCGATTCTTGCTTACAGCGTTTCTTCACAAGGAAGGAGCTATTACCCATGATCAGCACTTCTAAGTCACTTGATGGTACACCTCTCTGTTATCCAACATGTATACTGGTTGAACCTGGAGTGCAAAGGCTAGGGTAGAGTTTGAACAGACTGGTTTGTTGACAATCTTCTTTAGGAGCGACACATGAAAACTGGATGGGTTGGTAAAGCCAGCTTACTACAGGCCACCTGACCTATCCTATCCTTTCTAGAGCTTGAAGAGGGCCATAGAAACATGAGTGAGCTTTTGGTTAGGTGTTATCGCTTGAGAGTGAATCTTAAAGGGCAGCAATTTGTGAATTTGAGGTTCAGCACTCTGCATCATAATGAATTTCCTAAATCTGCCTCTGCATTATCTATACTACTATAATTGCAATTTAACTTCTTCCTGGCCCATTTAACTTCATCACTGTTGATTAAATTGCGCTTTTTCTTACTCCCCTACTCCTCACCCCTCCCTGCCCCAAAAGGACCTATTACTCAACTGATTTTGAAACAACCTATATCTCTGTATATGGATAGATGGGGTTTACCAGCGTCGTTTTAAAATTTGCTTCAGTTATAAGTGAAATGTTTGCAGATGCATTATTGATTTCTTGACTTTCTTTTTGAATGGGTTGCATTCTTCCAGAGCTTGCATGCATTTGCATGTTGTCTGTCATACAAGTTTAAACATGTATGTTTTTTCATACAAATTCTGCATCTGAAGTACGAGACAAAGTTGGCCAGTACTTGTGATAACGGACTTGGTTTTTGATTGTCATCAAATTTAGAGGTAACTGAAATGAATTGTAAGGTAAGTTAGTTTATAATGTATAATTATGTGTATTATATAGAAAATACACCATCCACTTAAGTGCGGTCACTTTGATTCTCTTCCTGTTTGTAGAACTTGTCGTTCCAATGCATTACAGATACCTCACGTTGAAGTAAAAGATTCTTATCAGTTGGATTCTGGAGTATTTTTTTCCTTTGATTGAACTCTTTTGTTGGTCATTTTTCTCACGTCTTCATCTTTTGATGCCGCCATATTTTGTCAAGTACTTATATTTCTGATGTGGGTTTCAATTTGTTGAATTAAGCCATGTGTTCTTCAGGCACCTTCATAATAAATTGAAAACTACTGTTTTGTTCTTCAGTAAAAAATAAAAAACCCTAAATAGTTTTTACCTTTCTCTTTCTGCTCTCTTCTCTCACCCCGCAGCCATTTGTGGTTGTTCTTGTTAAATTTTCAATGGGTGGTTCTTTTTCACAAAGGTTTTGTTCTTGTATCAGGAACATATCCCCCATCTTTCATCTCATTCAAGGTCTTCAACTTTTCATCATCCTTGTAAAGAGTAGGAATCTTAAACTCAATGATTATGTTCCTACCATCAAGCATGCTAATTGCAATACACTTCTGCCGAAAGCCGCATGGTGCTCCACCAGGCTCTGTTCCATACTTGCTTTTCATGGACTCAATGTAGGTAAGCAACCTCTACAGCCTCTGCATGATCCGTAAGCCATTTAATAAATCAAAAGAACATTCCGGTTTGAATAATCCGGAATTCGTTCCATACTAGACACAAGATTTCGAATTATGTAACTCGGAATCAATCCCTCAATATTTTCACTTCATAAGAATCCGGTATCTTTTTGGATTAATAAGCATCCAGTAATTCCAAATTCACTTTCAAATTCGGATTTTGGCTTACATAATTTGTATAATTTATACTATGTATTGCGGGATAGATAGATTGAAATGATAATCTGAATTCGGGAATGAGTTTTGAATTATTTAATTCAAAATAGAATTGCTAATTTTTTAAGCATTCTGTAGATGCACTAGATTATCCTATTTGGAACACAATTAAACCACGAAACCTCTAATGATTTTTTACTAAAGGGCTAGTTTGGAATTTTTGAAATTTATGGGATGCTTGAAAAATACATGGGGTGCAAGAAGAAGCAGCCATGCTTGAGATGTCATTTAAAAAGTTGGTGTTTAACAAAAGACTGTTTTTTCCTACACATCCATGTTTTCTTGTGTGTAAAAATACATTTTTATCCTTATTATGTCACTTCTTCGTATCCTTATTATGTTATATTTTCGGATTCGAAAGTGTTTTTTACATTTATAAATTTGAAAACTTTTTAAAAAAATATTTTGGGTTAGATAATCTAAAAGTTAGTATAAGATTTGGAAATAGCTAAATTAAGTAATCCAGAATATATTTAAAAAAATGATATTTCAAATTATATAAAATGATATTTTAAAAAATATTTTGGGTTAGATAATCTAAAAGTTAGTATAAGATTTGGAAATAGCTAAATTAAGTAATTCATAATATATTTAAAAAAAATGATATTTCAAATTATATAAAATGATATTTTAAATTATATACGGGAAGTTTTTTTCCCGATTTGAGAGTAGTTTATGAATTATAGAAATTAATTTTATATTTAAAAAAAAATTGGATTATGTAATTTGGAGTCTAATTTTTTTTTTTAAAATTACATAATTCAAAAATTAATTATAAATTTAGAGAATTTTTTAAAATTATTTAATTCAAAATATAAATTATTTTAAAATTATTTAATTCAAAATATAAATTATTTTAAAATTATTTAATTCAAAATATAAATTATTTTAAAATTATTTAATTCAAAATATAAATTATTTCGAAACATTTTGGATATATAAAAAATTATGGATGTCACACTGAAGGTGTAGGAAGAAGCAGTGTTCACAAAATTTCCTTGGTCCTGTTGATTTTGAATCTTATTTTTGTGTAAATTGATGTAAGGTTGATTCTCCCTACATCTAACCGGGTTCAACACATTTGAATACATTTGAATTGACACCCAATCATGATTTGCAAAAATATCAAAATACCTTTAATAAAATTAAAAAAAATACTTAGTTTCTGGATTTAGAAATCCATAAGTCAAAAACTATACTTATGGATGTCTAAATCCAGAACACACTTAACTATTCTGGATATGTATATCCAGAATGCAAAATCCACTTCTGGATAATCATATCCATAACGTATTTCTCTACTACGCATTTAATAGTGGCTTTCGGATGCTTACATCCGTAAGATTAAAATCAGACTTCCAGATATCGATATTCGTGACCATTCCAGCTCGAACAAAATGCAAAAAAATAGCTTAAATATCTTCTTACCTCACAACAATGTCAACCGACGGACCTTAAAGTGCAAATGGCCCGTCCACCACCACACTAAAACAACCTCCTTTGCGGCTCAAACCACCACCAAAGAGGAAAACCAAGTTTCTTCCGCACCCTACTCCATTTTTTCAAAATAAAGAAGACAAGGGCATGATGAGATTTTAAATAGTTCGTCGGGTGCCAGTCACAATTGATCGGGTGCATGAAGCAATTGCCTTGCTGTAATCCTCTTTTTCTATTTTGGGCTTACGTAAACTACTTCCGACAGCTTCTTCCTGTGCCTCCATGATTTCTTCTCCCACCCCATACTAAAAGCACATTTACTAATATACCCTTCAATAAAAATATTAAAAAATTAAAATAATATTTTAATATATTTTTAACATTTAACTTAAACTTCACTTTCACCGTGCCTCTTCTTCCATTTTCCTTCCAGCGGCGCTGTACCACCCCCTCCCATTTCAAGGTTTTTCTTTTTCTTCATCTCTCAAATTTCTCTAAACCCCACATTCTCTATCACTCACACATCCACAAGTGCCCTCTTCACAGGTTAGTAAATTTAATTTTACTTATTTTGCATTGCTTTTGAAATTTGTGTTTGTGCTGCTGTGTAATCTGGTACTCACTGTGTAATTCGTTTGAAACCTGCATTTTTTTTGTAATAGGCACCGGATTATGTAATCCGGTACAGTTGAAAATGTAAAGTAATACTGGATTATGTAATCTGGTTTAGATTATTTAAGTAATTCCAGATTACGTAATCCGGTTTAGGTATTTAAGTAATTCTGAATTACCTAATCTGGTTTAGGCTAACATGTTCCGAATTGCAGACTTTGGTATGTAAATTGTGTACTTAGTGTTTCAGATTATGTAATTCGGTAGTGTTCTTACAAAGTTGTGATTTTTGTGTTTTTACGTTTTTGTTATGTATTTAGTTTCCAACCCACTTGGCAAAAACTTATTTAAATTTTATATTATGTACACAAATTTATGATTATAATATTTATTATTTGTAAATAATTGAAATTCAAATTGTGTTGTGGATATATATGGCTAAAATTAGAGGTGGTGGATCTCAGATCATGATCGCAGAAGACCAACGACATCCATTCGCAGAGGTGAACTTGGAGATCGACCCAGTGTTGTACCACGTTGTTGCCTTTGTAGTCCAAATGCTGAGCAAGCAGGTCATTCGTCTCAAGATGAACGTGCATAGGCGGTAAGTTTTTTTATTGTTATGTGATTAAACAATATATTTGACAAGTTTAATTTATTTTGAAATTGGTGCAGGGTATATTTAGGCACATTATCAGTATCCTCCAGTGCATGATAGATTGTCGTTAGGTCACTAAAGGCACTGGCGCATATGAGAGTATGAGCGTGACAGATGACGGGGTAGTCTACACGAGACGATCACGTAATGTTCGTGGACGTCGTTGATATATTTTTTTATTACATGATTGTAATAATAGTAACTTTGTATGTGTACAATATGGTTTAATTAATTTATGGTATAGTGTTTGTTTTTTTATTTTTATCTGACATAAATGCGAATAAATTATGAATCGGAATTGAAGTAATAAATTGTGAATCAAAACTTAAGTAATAAATTTTGCATCAGAAACCCACATAATAAATTATGTTTACATCAATCGTCTCCAAGGTTCACATATGTCGGGTTAATACTGATTAATTGGGTAAAAGATTGCATCCGAGCACTGTAATATGATGACCATAACCTTGCCTCTGGGTAACAATGTGTACACCATAAAATGTCAGCGGTAGGTATGGGACAATCATCAAGCAATTTTACGTGCATCACAAATGGAAATTAGCAAACAAAGAATATAAATAATGTGTTGAGTAATAACCTTACGTGCACAAAGTGTGAATCATACACATGACCAATACATAGTAATCAGTGTAGACTAGCATCGGTAGCGGGTGCAGTACGCAATGGAAAAATAGTAATATTTTGTTTCAATGACAAATACTCTAAGATAATATTGTATCTGCTTGCTATTAAGTATCTCATATCTGGTATTGTCATCCATTTTTCAACACTAGCCTGCAAAATTCAACAAAAAAATTAGATTGCATACAAGTTCAATTAATCAATGCACATGAGTCTTATGAATATGCACTTACCACTGACAAACTTTTCTTTGTGCGGAATAATTCAGGTGTTCTTCACATATTCAAAAAGTAATGGTCACGGTGAACAAATAGTTTCAAATTTTTTTCACAAACTCATCAAATTTAGCAATCTCTGTACAGTCAATGATAGTCTTCCATGAATCCATCACAACTTTCCAAGCCTCGACAAAATCTACCAACATTTTACACTGCTTTTAGTCATATCAATAAGCATTGAATGTTCACTCGTTTTTAATCTACCTGCATATGGATGATCAACTAATGTATCATACAAATCATGATTATGAGTACCACATATTACCTTAAGTACCCAACCTTGACCTTTTCCGACATATTTACCTCGCAATTTAAAGGGACATTGACATTTTCGAGTAACAGTTACACTAACCTCCAAACCATCCTTGTACTTTTTGTAACTACCCCCTTTTCACAACCTATCAAGACATATGTCTTTCTCCCTTGCTTACCATTTGCTATGTCAGACCTAATAATGACAATAACAAAACCAAGTCCATAACCAACCCTACGGACCCATTTAAGTAAGTCTTCTCGCGAAGGAAACACCTACACAGAGTTATTATAACAATATTACAAAATCACTTCTTCAAATTATAATGCAATAAACATGAATGAAATGAAATTTTATTCACCTCATCTGTTGTAAAATGGATACCATAGTCCCCTTCAAACAATCATGTTGATGCACAAAATTCATTAATTCTTCCATACTTACACCTTCATTCATAAAACATAAATTTTCATTTTATTATAATTTTCATAAATTCACATAAGTTTGCAAAACAAAAATAGCATTCACTTTCGAAAGATTTTGTAATTGACAACTTAAACATGACTTTCAGATTGTATAATCCATACGTCATTTTAAGTGACTTCCGGATTGTGTAATCCATAAGTCAAAATTTTCACAGCAAAATGACTTTCGGATTATGTAATCCGTAAGTCATGTTTGATGTTCCAAATGTCTTCCGAATTGTGTAATGCGTAATTGAAATTCATATAACAAAATGAGTACCGGATTACGTAATACGTAAGGCATATTGAAAGTTCTAAAATCACTTCTGGATTGCGTAATCCATAGTTCATTTGGTACCAGATCACACAATCTGGAAGTATGAATTTGACAGATTTCGAATCTGGTATGCACAGGAGTTATCTGATCCGGAACGCTTTACTTAGGCACCAGATTGTATGATCCGTGGATCCACCAAATTAACTAATGTGGAAATAATTATTTAAGGCAGAAGAATGAGAATAAGAACTTACTAGAGTATGAGAATGACGACCTCACTAACGGTGACAATGCCAACACCACCTACCACCGTTGCTACCTACTACCGTGCACCACCTCAACCACCTTCTCCAGCACCACCTCCATCACCACTTCAAGGACCACCATCACTCGAGCTTGAGCGCTGCACCCCACCACACGAAGTAACTTCTTTTTTTTCTCTCGCAGACAAACAACATTTTCATTTTTATCTTTTTACTGAAGGATAATTTTGGTATTTTAAAACTTTATGAAGGTTCTCGAAGAAATCATGGAGGTGCAGGAAGAAGTTGTCACTACTTCCCCAAATTGTTATTGTTTTTGATAATTGGACTTGATATTGGTTTTATTTCGTATAATACCATTACCAATTGGCTGTTTCTTCCTACACCTCCATACCTTCTTCTCTCACTTCCATAAATTTTCATATTTTAAAAAATGTCTCTCTGTAATATTCCGGATTACGTAATTTGGAAGTCATTTTTCAATTTTGTAATTAACATCCGGATTACATAATCCGGAAGTCTTTTTTCAGATACATGATTACTTTTCAGATTACATAATCTAGAAGTCTTTTTTAACTTCCGAATTATGTAATCCAAAAATCTTTTTTCAAATGCGTTTCCGGATTACATAATCCAAAAGTTACTTTATAGGGGTGACGCAAAAAGGATAAAACTGTATTTTCATGTTGTGTATGGGGTGGCAGAAAAAAATATGGAGGTGAAAACAGTCTTACCAATTGCCTTGCTTCTTTCTTTCATGCTAACTATATATTTGGCAAAACATTAAAGGATTAAGCTATTATTTTTGTGATGAAGTTATTTTCGATAATTTTCGATAATTTTCATCCTTATTGTTGCTGTTTCATCTTTGTTCTTGCATCTTATTTTCTATTGCAGTCTTTGAAGGATGATCTGGAATTTATTATTTGTGTTTTGAAAAGTTTGTTTCATAAATCTTGTTTCAAAATATATTTCCCGTGTTCTAGAAAAATGTTTTAAAAAATACATTTTGGAAGGTACTATAGATGTTTTATAAAGTTTTTTCTGGATATTCTATTTTATAAAGCTTTCTCCAAATGTATTTAGTGTGTTTTAGAAAGTTTGTTATGAAAGTTTTGTTTTGGAAATCTTGTTTATAGAAATTATATTTGGAGTGCAGTTGAAAATTTTGGGGGTGCAGAAGAATAAACTGAACCCATATGTTCTTTACTTTTTAACCGGTTTCTATAATCATGATATTATTGGGAGACCTACACGATCTAGATAGAAGTGTTAGATAGAAGTGTTGTTTCTGCACCCAAGTCTTATGAAAAATTATTATTATTTAAATTTTATATAAATAAGTTTAAAGTTTGTAGCAGTCATTTAATTAATAATATTTATTACGAAGTGGACTTTAAGCCCAATTCAACCCCATAAAACCGACTCATAAGGTTGAGGTTTGCACCCATCTCACGTCGAGAGTGATAGAAGCTCGTGGGACTATATATTTTTGGTAGTCCGATAGCGGGTGACACGATAGGCCCAACAAATACTCGCTAGGATAGGCTCAAAATGACTCTGATACCATATTACGAAGTGGACTTTAAGTCTAACTCAACCCCATAAAACCGGCTCATAAGGTTGAGGTTTGCACCCATTTATATATTATGAAATGTCCTTATCTCTTGTGGGATCTCCAACAATATTTGACTTAATTTCCTATAAGTAATGACATGTGTTTTAAAATTGATTATTTAAATATGTTTCTTAGAAAAATGTTAATAAAGTGTTATTTATTATAATTAATTATTTTGAAAATAATAATATCAAAGTAATAAACAATATAAATTAGAGTGTAATATTTAGTAGTATCAAAGTGGAGAGACCTATTGAGATTAGGCTATGAAATTAAATATCAAATATGGAAAACAAGAATATATAATAATTGTTTGTTTGTACTGAAATAAAATATCAGTTTTAAAAGAAGGGATTTAAATAGAACTTTAAAAAATAAAGTTGTTTAATTATAATATCTTCTTAAATGAGGTGAATATTTGAAAATAATCATTTGTTTTTGTAAGTATAGTTTACATAATATTTTTTTAAATATGATATACAATAAAACTATATTTCTATATTAAATATCAAAGTATATTGCAATTATAATATTAATATATTGATTATAATTATAACAAAATAAAAATATATCTATCAAAATATTCATAATTAGGGTTTACCAATTATTCAGGGAGAATAGAAAAGAAAACCCTCTTCTCTAAAACCTCTCAGTGGTGGTGGCGATAACAGAGATTCAGTGTTAGAGGCAGCAGAAGAAGCTGATACTCCGTGAATTTTCCTTATCCATTGAGTAATTGCAGTGAAGAATGGCGAAGAGGAAGGAGCGGATTCAGAACCCTGAACCGTTTGATCCGTATGGCGCCGACCCTGCGAAGACGAAGAAGCGTTCGAAAGCGCCGAAGAATTACCAGCAGGAAGAGAAATTAATCGCTTCCAAACTCAGCTCAAAGATCATGAAGGAGGCTCTGCTGCAGCAAAAGGAGGAAGATGAGGCGGCACAGGACAAAGCCGCCACTCTCTTCGAAGAGATTCCCAACGCGGAGGAAGACGGTGACGACATCGATGACTTTGGCGGCTTCTCTGAAACGCAGAGCCAGTTCGCGGGATATGATGTGAGTTGAATCTTTCACCTTTGCGCTCTCCTTCATTTCATGAGTTTTTGTTCATTGAACTGCCGAAAACTATGAATGCTTTTTTCACTTCTTTTAACCATTGGCTTTGCCAAATGACTTTCACTTTATATTTTCCCTGCACTATAGGTCTTGAACAGGAATTTAAAAACCATAGCTAAAATCAAGCTTTTCCGAATGGACTTTCAAGGGAGAAAACTATGAAACGAAAATGGAATTGACTTCTTTACCCGTTAATTATAGCTTCTCTATGAATTATTATATACCAGCTGTCATATAACTTGTACACAAACAAATTTTAATTTGTGTAGAAGTCAGTTTTATTGTTTTCTTCATGTTTCTTTTTCTAGAGAAAAAGTTCTTTTTAAGGAGCACTTCAAAATAGTACTTTCAAGCAGTGAGATGAAAGAGTGTCTATAAAAGTCAATGCTACTATGGACTTGAGTTGAGTTGATTTTAACTTAGTAGAGAAGCTCATTTTTTGTCTTTTTAATTTCTTCAGCTATCAGTACTTTGTAGATTATGGAAGATTTTTCAAGTAGGCTAATATGGAGTTTATTTTTTTGGTTCTTGACAGATGTGAACTCGGTACCTTTAGAGTTTATTTATTTATTTTTAAAATCTGATATTTATTGAAGAAAAGAAATAAGGTGACAATTTGTAGTTGTGTAATTGGAGAGGAGGTTAAGAAATGTTTGGTTGGACTAAATGTATGAATTACAGTGAGATTTTGAGATGTAGAAAGTATAAACTATTAGTAATTCATGTTTTCTATCAGTGAACAGTCGAGTGAACATTTTTCCTTTTAATAATTTCCCCCTCATTATTATGGTGTGAGTGATTTTTGTGATCATTTTTTGAAATTTAGGAGGAAATTAATGAGGAGGATGAACAACTAATGGAAGCTTTCTTATCGAAAGATCCTGGTCAGCAGAAAACACTGGCAGACCTCATTGTCCAAAGAATAAAAGAAAAGGATGCTTCTGTTGCTTCAGGCAATACTTTTCTGCTCATGCTTTCTTTCATTTTGGTTTTGGTGTTGAATGTTTTTAGCATGTTTTTTCTGCCTTCTTGAAGGTATTATTCTCACTCTTGAACTTATGATATCTTTGTGTACAGAAATGCGACCTGTCCCAAAATTGGATAAATCCATTATTGACATATACAAGGGGTATGTATAGCTTCCTATTCAATTCTGTTATCAATATGTGAATTAGATTAATAAATTGTTTTTTGTTAGGTTATTTAGCTGGTTAAATGTAGTTTCTATCTGTTGCCCTCAACTTTACTGCTGTTGCCTTCTTCCATACTGGCAGGGTTGGGACCCATCTCAGCAAATATACAATAGGCAAAATACCCAAGGCATTTAAACACATCCCCTCTATGCAACTCTGGGAGGAGGTCCTGTATATAACTGAACCTGAGAATTGGTCTCCAAATGCTCTTTATCAAGCTACTAGGATTTTTGCTTCTAATTTTGGTGCAAAAAAGGCAGAACGCTTCTATAAACTTGTGTTGCTTCCAAGAGTGAGAGAAGATATAAGGAAGAATAAACGGTTGCATTTTGCATTATACCAAACTCTGAAAAAGGCATTGTACAAACCTGCTGCATTCTTTAAGGGAATACTGTTTCCGCTATGTGAGGTATTTGCTTGTGTCTATACTGGTTTATGGTGCATTGTGAATGACATATTTGTTCTATCACAGTAACTTGACAGATAGAAAGTGCCTCTTTGATTGTGAGGAATACAGAATCTTTATATCTAGTTTGCGCATATGTTGATAATTTGCTCATTTCCATTTTTGTGTAGTTGTTTGGACAAATTACCTACGAAGTTGTATGAAAATTAGTGAAATTATTAGCTCTGGTATTCCGTTTTGTAGAGTGATAAATGATAAATGAGTTATTTTATTTATTTATGCTTTCTTTGGTATTTTTCATGATTTGAATTAAATCATTGAAATAAAACCAGATCTTTTTAATTCCAGTTTACTCCAACCATATGTAGTCTAAAAAAAAACTTATAATTCAAGTGTTTGCTAAGTTTTGTTGCAATGTTTGACAAGTTTCTTCATGTACAGTCACGCACTTGCACTCTCAGGGAAGCAGTCATTGTTGGAAGCATTATAGAAAAGGTTTCTATTCCTCCACTTCATTCAAGGTATGTTAACTTTGTCTAATTGAAACATTGAAACTTGTGTGTATAACAACTATTATCCAAAGTTCACTGAGATCTGTGTCATAGTGGTTGAGAGTTGGTTTCTTGGACCTTAGTTTAGGGGACACAACATTTAGTATTTTGGAGAAATGATGTAGGGATGGATTTCCCTTACTGTGCAAAGATTTAAACATTTCTCCTTGTTATTATTACCCAATAAAATAGCTTAGGTGTTTGCTTTGTTTTCCGGCCTTTCTGTCTTGAGCATTCCTAACTTATAGCAGAAGGATTTTAAACATATCTACTTGGTACCATTACCCAATAAAAACTATAATGTTTTTGTTGACTTGTGGCACAATCTAGGATTTAAAACTATGGTTCATGTTAAAGATTTATGAGATTTAGGGAATTTTAGAGAAACTGGAAAATTGTGTTATTGATTTTCTGAATCTCTAAACTAAGATCAGGATTGATATTGAGAGCTATTACAGTTATGTTAGGAAACCTCTGGCAGTATCTAACTCTGCTGAGCTGGCAATCTACTTAGTGTATGAGGCATTTTGACATAATGAAACGAATACATGCTGTATGTGTGTTATCTCTTGTTGAGACTGAAAGTAAAAGTTTGACTTATTTGAGTCATTCAATGTCTGATGTATCCAAATATCTGGATGTGTACGCAGTGTTGCTCTATTGAAGCTTTCTGGAATGGAATATTGTGGCACCACAAGGTATTTAGCATTGCATTAGTATTTTAATAAAGTATAATTATGAAAATACAGTTCATGCAATTTCTTATGAGTGGAGTTTATATTTTACAGCAATAGAGAACCATAAGTCATTTTGATGAAACTTTTATTTTTTTCCCTTCAATATTTGATAGAAACTTACCGTTACAATAATTGCAGTTATTTCATAAAGCTTCTACTGGAGAAAAAATATGCTTTGCCATATCGTGTGGTTGATGCAGTTGTTGCTCATTTTATGAGATTTTTGAATGAAACCAGAATAATGCCTGTCATATGGCACCAGTCACTTCTTACTTTTGTGCAGAGGTCAGTGATTAACGTTTTGTTTTTTATTTTTAATACTTGTCTATACAGTTCTTAGAAAGTGGTTTTGGGGTAACTCAATCCTACAAAATTGGTTTGTAAGATAAGGTTTACACTCACTTATATACTATAGTTTGATTATTTTTGTGGTCAATGTGGGATTTTAAACACATCCTTTCACATTGGAGACATAATAATCTGAGTGTGAGACTAGATATTTGTGGGTAGTTCATTAGAGGTTGACACAATAGGTTCAATAAATTTAGTTAGAAAGACTCTGATATCATATTAGAATGTAGATTTAGACCTAACTTAATCCTACAAAACTATTTATAAAGTGAGGGTTTGCATCTATTTACATAGTATAATTTGAGTATATTTCTAGTCAACGTGGGGTCTCTAACAACAATCGTGATTGAACAATAACCAACAATAACTTAGTGGTCTAGTTGTATCATTGTATGTATTGAATTAAAAAAGAATAAAAGAAAAAAATGATATAGAAAATAAAGATTTCTATCGAAGGGTCCTCTTCCCTAGCAGAGTACTCAATAGCATGCAATAGTACTAGTGCGGAGCAGGGCAACCACCCACTGTGATTGTAGGTTGTGTTGTGGCGATAGTGATGCCTTTCATGGCTAGAATGGTGCACAATCATGCCACTTTGGCGTGGCTCCATGTAACCTAAGGGGCTGGGGAAGAATCCTCAAAATGGTGGTGTTTTGAGTTTCAGATCTTTTTTTCGTGAAGGTAGGAAAAAGTTGCTATATAACCTCTTGGCCCAGATTTGATTTTTCTTCAAGGGTAAAAGGGTAAAACTGCTATATAACCTCTTAGAGCCATGTTACATATTCTCCAATTATTTTTCTTAGAAAGTGAATTTTAAATTTAACTCAATCTTACAAAACTAGTTTGTTAGGTGGGGTTTGTACTCATTATAATTTGGTCATGCCTCTAGTCAATGTGGAATCTCAAGCATTTTTTCATTTCACTTTCATAACTTCTTAGTCCACTCTCCGAAGCCTCTCACCTTTCTTCTCAATTTTCGGCAAACACAACAATGGTGTTTTCAATGGTGCTTCTAGTGGAGCTTATGGTGCTGAAAAATCAAGTTTTGCATCCTATTTTCATTTCTTCTTTTCTGTTCTGTTTGGTTGTTTTGAACCTCTTGAATTTTAAATTTAATTAGAATATGTTTTAGATTTTTGGGTGGTTTTCTTTATTGCTCAACGCCTGACACACACTCACATACACACACCAGAATCAAAATAACGTTAATCTTGCCACTAGTATCCCACTATAACAGTTCTGGGAGGAGGCTAAGATTGCCAGCCCCATCAAGAAATGTGATAAGGAGCTGGGTATTATGGAGTGTCTAAATTCTACATTGAGTATTCTCGATGGAGTATTTAAGTGCTTAGTTCTCCCCTTTTAACACGTAACTTTTAAGTGTGGGTTCCCAAAATGCTTATAATCTAGCATTATTAGAGTTGGATGTTGGTGCAATGTTAATAATAGCGGATAATGGAGTATGGTGGTGAGCCAAAATTTGTGGTAAAAATATCACAGATGGCATGGCAGCTTATGGAGGACAATTTTTTACACACACAGGCACTAAAAAGAAAGATAAAGGAAAAGTATATTAAAAATAACTTAATGACATTAATTTCATAACTTTTATATAATTCTCGTGATTATCATCACAAAGTCTTAAACAAAATTTATAAAACCAACCACTAATATTTCATTTAGTAATCTAAGGATGCATTGCTTCAGTTTTTGGTGCTTGAAATTATCCTAAAAGTGGAAAGTAATTGGTAACAAATTTTTATATGCAAACATAAGAAATAATAAGCAAACAATTGGTTTTGAAATTTTGAAAAAAAAGCACCCTTTAATTCCTGTTTCTGTTCTAAATTATGGCTGTGTTGTGAGGAAATGAAATATAGTGGGCCCTACATGTTTTCAGTTCAAATACTACCTAATTTCTTACAAACACAAGACATATCCATTATTTTCCCTAAATCAGTGAATAATATTTATAGTTAGCATAGCGTGAAATACAGTAATGATTAATTTTCCTGCCCCCTTTTTAATTTAAGTTGCTTTTGTATGATATTTCAGGTATAAGAACGAGCTGCAAAGTGAAGATAAGGAGAGATTAAGGGATCTAATGGAAAAGCAGAAGCATAAATTGGTGAGAGCATAAAATCTAATGGGTTGCTTGTCTTCTGTTTCAAATTTCTGGCCGTGATTAATATTGTTAACTCCTACTGCAGGTTACACCTGAGATTCTTAGAGAGCTAGAACACAGCCGCAACCGAGGTGAAAAGGAGGAAGACCTTATGTCAATTTATATCCTTTACATTTTCCACCTTACCCCACTTATCTTTCTTAAGGTTGATGCATGACATGGTATCTACAGTCTACCTCATGTTGTATGATCTGTAGGAGGCTTAAGTATAAAGTCTGAGTTGAATGTAAACTTCACCGTATTGACGCTGCAAGAAACAAAAAATTCTGATAATATAACTAATTATACGAAAAAGCTTTTAATGCAATTTTGCCATAATAGTTTTTAGACACCAATTTAAGAGCAAGAAATTGTTGATTTGTTACGGCAACTGGCATACTTCTTGTAGCATGTCTAATTCTAACTTGAAACCAGCTCAGCTATGATTGTGATAAATATTGCTGTTCCATACTCTTTCCTTGACAATCAATACCTAGTCCAGCATTTGTGATAAACAAGAGTATTGAAGAAGATAGATTTGACATTCCAGATGTACCAATGGAGGAGGATTAATTTGATGTGGTATGGTTCTGATCTTGCCATTAGATTTTATCTTTTTATTAGCAATCCTTTTTATGCATTTCCTGTTACACTTTCATTTATGGATTACTGTGCGATAGTTCTGAACTGAAGCAATGTCAAGCCTCCCTGGGCTTTTTGGTTTGCTCCTCGTAGTGTATTCTTTGAAGCAAATGTAGTCAAAAAACCTTTCTTTGTCCCTAAGTGATAGTTGTTCATCCAAATATTTGGGGATTGTTTCATAATTTCTCCCTTTTTTGTTGGGTATGGTATAAAACCCTTTTGGACAGGCTAAATGATACCCTGTTCTCATGTGTATCTCTGTTGCAAACCATCAGCCGACCCTGAGTTACGATTCAATTATTAATGTCTTTAAATTTAGGTTATTTTATTATATGTTTGTGCGTGTGTATGATATGATTTTATTATGTTAAAAATATGATTTGGTTGCATTAAATAAGGAATTATGATATAAATTGATAGAGAAATATCTAATATATTATTTTTCATTATTCGATTTTGATTTTGTTTCTTTTTGTTATATATCTCTTCATTATAAATAAGGATACTCGTGTGTGTTCCCAACACATAATTGATTGAGTAAAAATAAGAAAGTTGTGCAACATGTATAAAAAGGAAGATTCACAGATCCACAACCTTAGGGTTTTGAGTTGGAGATATTGTCAGCAATATCTTATATGGTTGATTAGAGTAATGTTATCCCCACTAGCAAGTCTGAACGGCAACGGAGAAGGATCTTCAGTCAGCTTGGAAGTACAGTAGTTTTAACTAATAGTTTTTTTAATTTTGATATGTTGTAATAGATGACTTTGTATTATCTGGCCTTCCATATGTGCTGTGCTTGGCTTTCATGCTCTATCATTTTTGTTTTGTAGCTTGTGGTATTACATGTCTTTCGAAGTCTTGATGTGCTTATATTGCAGGGATTTTCATCGCGCTTCACTCATAGAGAAAATGTTCAAGAGACATGCCCTCATTAAGCTTCCCGAGGGTGCAGTTTTGATGTCAGCAATGTTGTACTCTAATGCATGAGATTTATTGTTTTTGTTTTTGGGCCATTTTTATGTTTACTTTGTTACTTTTTGACATTCAATCTCATTTATTCTTTTTCTGATGTATTCTTATCGAAAACACAATTAAACTTGCTAGAATGTTTTCTGGTGTTTTTTATATGTGGAATATAGGGTACTTGTGGTTTCGTTCGTTTTGTTCTGCAAATGATCTATATTAGTACATTTTATATAATGTACTCATCATGTTATGTAAATTACAGGAAAACTTGTGTTTTCTTCAATGGTTTGTTTTACAATTTGTAAATTCCAAAATTAAAATGCTTGCTTCGCCTGATTTTCAACATCGGATGTTTAAAAACATTAAAATGACCTAGAGTGGTTAATTGATCTGAAATATACCATAAAAGTCGAACTATTTTTGTTAAAAGATATGTGCTAAACTATTTTTTAGGTCAATTTTTGAAAGTTGAACCATCATTAAAAGAATAATTTAGTACATTATTTAAATTATTATTTGACTTTTCATGTTCAAATTTGTTACACTGTTAAGAATGCATTTCAATAAATTAATCATTTTCTTACACAGATAAAGGTGATAAAAAAATTTGTTACTAAGATGAAAATTTCATGGTTTGTTGTTGATATAATTTAAGAGACTAAATCCTAATAAGACTAGATCGAATAAGATATATAGAGAATGAGGGATAAACAATCGAAATACTCTTGTTTTCAAATGGGTGAACTTTGGCTATTCGTGATTTATGCTTATGTTGTAAGATTAGATATTAAATGCCACAGGGCAAGAAGATATATATAATATATGAAAATTATGTTCATGTTTCAGAGGGAATACATATTTTATTTTCATTTGTTTATATTAAATGGATGAAAAAACACATTAAATATGTAAAAATACATTCTTAAATGATTTAATCAAAGAAGTGTCGTAGAATAACTTCCTGCATTTGAGAATGTTACCTTTTTAAATGATATTTTCAATCCAAATAAAATATTTTGTACAAAGCAAACTCGTTGAATATGGTATATGCGTTTAAACTAATTTCTAACTAAAAATAGTTTAGAAAAGAAAAGTAGATACTATTGTGTGGGTAAAGGTTACTTCTTTAATCTTGTAATAGTTTAGATTTATGTATAATACATTATATTTGATGCTATTAATGAATCTTCATGAATTGATTTTTCGAAGCTAACGTAGAATGGATTTGAGATGGGCATCTAAAAGGTATTATTCTTATTTTTTGTGATGATAGTGTTTACATTTTAACTATATCGAAATTAAACATCATTGTATCATATGTCATGTTCAAAGAAGGATAATGAATTTACATTTTAAGATCAACTAATTGATGTCTTTACAAAAGTTCTTGAAGAAGAAAGATTACAACGTTTGCAAACTGTGAGACACTAAATTTGTTAAGAAATTATTAGTAACGATGTCTTTTGTTTAGGTGTTTCAAAGTATTCAAGCATGATTCATTCATCTCTCTTGAAGCCATACTTTCCAAAACTTTCCTTGGTGTTTACCATGAAGAACTGTGATTCAAAAGTATTGAAATTCAATGTTTCGTTTACAATCTCTCCATGGATCATAAGGAGTTTTGTTAATGATAGGTCTTATAAATTTTGTTTTGTAAATAAAAAATTGTATTTAATGCTTCACCTTATAAGTGTTTGGGAGTTGAATTAGAATTACACATAGTTTTAAACATTTTTTGGAGTATTTTTTTGCTTTCAGTCTAGGGATATCAGATAAAAAGTGTGGAGTGGAGCGTGGAGGATTAGGAAGGAGAAGTTGCAGAGAAAACAAATGGTGAAGATTACCATACTTAGTTGGTTAAAGTGAATGCTTAGTTCAAAAGAGGGTCTTCGAAGCTCTAGCTCATGAATGGAAAGTTTGGCAACCAAAGAGTGATGTTCATCTCTCTGTCTAGATCATTGCTCCATGGCATAAGAATTATAAATATTAACCCAAATGGCCACTGGAAATGTAGCTGTACTGAATCTCAAGTGCAATAATGTTATGCACTTGAGAAAGCAAGTCAAGTAAATATATTGTGAAGGAGATTAGAATAGGGACGTGTAATGTCTGATGTGTTTATGCAGATTTTAGTCAGGCAATAATGCTACTGCAATTTTAGGTGGTTGACTTTGATTTTTTGTATGTTATGGTGTTGGGGTTGTGACATTTACAGGGACTTCAATATTAAGTCTTGGTTTTGGTGTGTGTAGCAGTAAGAAGCTCGGGCATGGATACGGGCACGGATACGACACAGACACGGACATAGAAAACGGTTAAACTGAAAATTATAGAACACGGGACACGGTTATATATAAATTAAAATGTAGTAATATATTTTGTTATATGAAAAAAAGTCAAGAAAAACATAGTGTTTAACTTTTACTTTTTGGAGATTTTAATATTTTGTTTGAGATTTTATCATATTTTATCTGAGATTTAGTGTGGAAGAGAAGAGGTCTTTAAAACACTGAACTGCGTTTTTTTTCTAGCTTTTCTGACGTGTTCAAAGAAGAAAACTTGTCTCCTCCAATAAAAAGCGTCCGACTGTGTCGTGCGCCGTGTGTCCGTGTCCACGGTGTATCGGAAACATCGACAACACCTTTTTGACCATATCCGAGCTTCATAAGTATAGTAGGGTTGGTAGAGTTGAAAAATTAAGTACTATTTCAACTCTAAACATGTTGATGTGCTAAGTTAATGGTTGAAATTGATTTGCAAGATTCCTTATAGGTTCAATACGATCAAGGAACATTCATTCCATGAGGTCATTAAGATATATTGATGATTACCATAGGAAGTCCAAAACACCTTGATGTGTATATGCAAGTGGAGTTTATGTGGGTATTCATTAGTATTTTGAGGCACCATCACAACATATTCACATCACATCGTCATTGAGCTAGGAAGAACTAGCTTAGTTAGAGGTGTCTTTAATAAAGAGGTTGACATATTTACTTGTTAATTTATCCCAATTAAACATTTGTATCCACTTAGAATTTGTATAATGATTAATTTTATAAAAGTTAATTGAATTTTATTATAATAACTAATTTAGAATTTAAAGTAGTTAGTATCTAAAATTTTGGTAGCTAATGTTAAATATCAATTTAAAAATTATTTTAGATACTAATAATTGTTTATTTTATAAAATAATATAATTTAGTCAATATAGTAATTAATTATTTTTGTCTTTAAAATTAATTGTTTTTAAATAGTTTTTTTTATAGTATATTAATATATATAATACTTGATTATTGTTTTTAGTAGGCAACCATGTAGTTTTAAGTGTGATTATTATATTATGTGTTAGATGTGATTAGGAAATGTAGATGATACTTGGAAACATGTGTAATATAATTTCTATGATTACTTGAACAACTTACATATATATGATTTATGTTGTAGGTATTTAGTAAAAAGGAATCATTGCCTATGGAGACACTTCAAAGTTCTATTGAATAAATGAGCAACTAAGTTTTTAGAAATTAGGAGTAGATAAATTTGATTAGAACTAATCTTACATAGTTTTAGCTAATGTTTTGGTTCTTATTATTTGAAGAATATAAAAAATGTATTTATGTTTTTATGTATGGTCTTAAATTTTCTTTATCCTTATTTGGGTCTGTTTTTTTTACATATTAATTATCCAAAAAAAATTACTATTTAAAGAATTTAACATAACTTAACTGTTTGGTATTAATGTAGTAATAGTGCATCTCCTAAATAACCACTTTAAATACCTTTTATTAATGCAATTATATTTAACATTTTATTAACGCAACTAGATAACCTTAAACGGGTGGTCAGCTCTCAGGTAGGTGAACAGTAATAAATGACATACCTTACTTCTTGGGATGCATGCTATTTATATTATTCTAATGGGCCTAGCTTGTTGGGCTCGTTTATCGAGGTGGATACCGCTTAGGGTTGCATTACCTAATTCCTAATAATAGATTAACTTCACTGATATTGCTTTGAGCGTTAACTGTAATAGGGGTCGGCCGTCGGCCAAATCATCATGGCATGAGTCGGCCATCGGCCATATTCCAGTAGTCTCGATTGTCTCGGCCAAGCCTGCTAAGGTCTCGGCCGCTCGACCAAGTCTTCCGAGGTTTTCGACCAGGTTCCCCTGATCTCGGTCAAGTGGACTCGGTCTCGCCCATACCGGTACAAAATCATTTATGACCATCGTAAATTTATTTTCTTATTTTTTAATCATAAAAAGAGTCCTATAAATAAATTACTTGAAAGTGTAAAATATATTCAAGTCATAATGCTATAAATTTTTTTTCAAAAGGACTAATGTTTACAGCAAAATGAAACAGTGCATATATTTTATGTTTCAAAACAAGCTATAATGAGTTATTCAAATGCAAAATTTATCTGAGAAATTGTATGGTTATCTTCAATGGGTTCCATAACCATCATCATCATCATCTTCTTCTTCTTTCTCTTTTTCTGTTGATATCTCCAATTTCATTCAACTATTAAATCAAAATTCTTAGATATTTCTATGGCTACCATACCTACTCTCTTTTTTATTTCCTTTTCTATAAACACTTAATAAAATTTCAGAATCCTAATACTACAAAAAAATCATTAAATAAAAATCAATTTTAAAAACAAAAACTAATTAGTTGCTATAGTGACTAAATTAGAGACCATTCCAGAGACTAATAAAATTATTGGTTTCTAAATTAGTTTTTTTTTATTAATAAATAGTTTCTAAATTGGTATCTAATTAACTACCAAAGTTTTAACTACCAATTATTTAGATTATAAATTTGGTAGCAAAAACCTTGATAGCTAATTAGATATCAATTTAGAAACCATTTATCAATAATAGAAACAAATTTAGAAATCAATAATTTTTTTAGTCTTTAAAATTGTCTCTAATTTAGTCACTATAACAACTAATAATTATTTTTTCTCTAAAATTAGTTTCTATTTAATGATTTTCTTGTAGTGTAATACCCTAAATCCTAATACATTAACAATTTACCACTAAATTGTTTTAGATTACAAAGATTAAAAGTAAAAGAAAAAGTGATATTTTATTGAAATATGAATATGGATACATAATAATACATTTGATTATGCATTTAAGAAAGTAACATTTTTCTTTATTAATTATGACTACATAAACACACCAAGCTAAATGATGAGTCATACGCTCACAACCCAACTTTGAATTATTCTATATTATAACAATTAACCACAAAAGGAAAAATAATCTTTTACATTAACTCTGATGAGAAGATGGAGAAATTTGATAAGAGTGTAGAATGGTGGCTTTAACTATGTGAAAGTAATATTGTTCTTAAATAAGTGTTCACATGATGACGCAGGGTGCATGAACATTGTCATCACTGAAGAGAAAGACTGTTTCATCCTGCACAGTGCAGTATGCTTGATCAGGAAAGTAGCCATAAACACTCTCATTGTAGCCATGCTTGTAATAGTTATAGGTAGAAGAAAAAGTGGACTCATCAAGGTATTGTGAGGCATAAGGGTAGTATTCACTGTCATAAGGGAATGGCCAATATTCTGCTCTTCTTCCTGTTCTTCTTACACTCCTTAGGACCTTCCCTTTCTCTACATACCCTGTAACTGTCACCTTCTGCTGATCCATGTCTATGTCCAAGCTATCAACTCCTGCATTTCCAAATCCCTCACCCCATCAACCCTAAAATTCACTAACTTACTCAAGTTATGCTTTTTCTCACACACTTTCATTTATGGTCAAAGAAAAAGAAGAAACTTGTTTTTTTTTTCAGGAAATAAAAACAAATTTTGAAGACAAAAAATTAATTAGTTATTGTAGTGACTAAATTAAAGACAATTTTAGAGATTAAAAAACATTTTGGTTTTTAAATTAGTTTCTATTATTGTAAATGGTTTCTAAATTGGTATCTAATTACCAACTACCAAATTTAGAATCTAACTAATTGGTAGTTAAAATATTGGTTGCTAATTAGATACTAATTTAAAAACTATTTAATAATTTAAAAACTAATTTTTTTTTAGTTTCTAAAATGTTTTTTAATTTAATTACTATAACAACTAATTATTTTTATTTATGAAATTAATTTATATTTTATAATTCTTTTTGAATTGTTTGACAACTATCATAGTTATATATAATATGTATAATAAAGAATAAATTTTTGATTAAATTATATGAAAAATATTAAAATAATAATATTAAAAGTTGTAATATAATGGTATTGTGATACAGAAGAAATAAAGATACAACAGACATCACCTCTACTGTTATGAAGATACAACAGACATCACCTCTATTGTTCATAGTTCTCACATCATTCCAATCACCTCCAGAGTTTTTTTTAATAAAATCTTTTTGGTTAGGTTATTTGGTTTGTAGGTGTAAGGATGGTGGTATATGAACACCTCTTATAGGGTATATGATATTTTGTAACTAGTATGTGTTAAGAGGTTATGTTGGGGTTATACATAAGGTTAAAATATTTCTAAAATGTTCTTATTAATTAATCATTTTTTTCTGATGAAAAAATAAAAATAATGATAGAAGTATTTTTTAAATACATTTAATTTTTTGGTGATGGAAAAATGAAGATTTGGATATGTAAAAGGGTAACCAAATTGGATTGAAAATGTAAAAGACATATAATTGGGTGAGTTTTCCACATTTTATTAGGGGTAAAGACTAACTTGGAATGCAAATGATAAAGGAAGATATGTAGAAAGAGAAAATGCATGAAATTAAAGGTTAGAGAAAGAGAACATTAATGAAAAGAAACAATGTGCAAGTGTGCATGGTTGAGCTCTTGCCATTCAATTTGGAGATTGCCCTTCTAATTCTTCCTTCACATCCTTGGCAATCCATATGCACCTTAAGTTCAACTATCTGCAACAAATAACTTCAAACTTTGAAACTAAACCACACAGATGAATTCTCTTGCATTGCAGTGAGAAAAAAAATGGCACTTACAGACAAAACATTGGGAAGTTTCTTTTTCCTCCACCCAAACATGTTGCAGATGTTGGGAGGAGTAAGAATGGTTCTGCATTTATATATAAGAAGATTTCAAGAAACAATGCATTTAGAAAAGCCACTGCAAGTGCATCATGTGCATGGTATTAATATTGATGAAGAAGATAGGAGTTTGAAACAATAACATTAAGATTTAGGAATATCATGATGAGGAATATATTTGGAACTGATAGGTGGACGAATCAATACTTATTTTTATTCTCTCTTTTGTCTGCTAGAAAAAATGTGTTTTTATTGGACACAAATCACCTGTCCTTTTTTTTGTCTCATTTTTTTTAATCTTAAAATATATCTCCTCACTAAAATTCCTATATATTTTTTTAATATTTTTTATAGAATAATATTTGTGTTTTACGAGGATCAGACATTTATCTTAAATGGCGTATTCGTGTTAGACACACGTATCGGTGTCGACACTCGTAGGACACTTATCGGTAAAGTGTTCAATTCAAAAAATATTTATTCGATTTATGAAAATTCTTGTATGGTTTTAACATAATTTTAAAAAAGATAAATACAATAATTTTCTAAAAATTCAAATTTATTGTATAAATTTTTATTATTATTATAGAAATAAGAAACAAATTCATTTGAATTAATCATGAAAAAATCTTCCATGATCTCAAAAAATCTGAAATATACTTGCGCACATAAATATTTATTATCAATTTATGTAATTCATAATTATATAATATATAGATTTGTGTTTCCAAATCCTAAAAGTGGTTTTACGTATCTCCATATCCGTATTATTGTCCGTATTCGTGTTATATATATTGGGTTAGATAAAGCAAAATAGTACTATTTTTTTAAGTTGGGGGTATTTGATTTTATTTGCAATATCAGAACAGTGAAACTCAATTCATGCCCCAACACTATTCTATATATTTTTATATTTTTTGATCAGCGTAAAATGATATTCTATACAGGTGATAATAAAGATTTTATATTAAATCTATAATGAAAATTGAATGTTAACGGATTTAATTCATTAAATATACACTTTTCTACATTGGTTACTTGTATATATATACTCAATCTAGAATATATGTACATTTTACATAAATTAATATCAAACATATTGAATATGATTTATAAATTTTTCTTTAGTTATGAACGTAATTAATATACAAAATGAACATTCTAATAATGATGTAGAAAATATTTTTTTTTATGAATTGTTTGATTTTGGAGTGTTCACACCATGTAAAATAAAAAGTCTATACCTAGGTAAGATAAAGTTTTAATTTGAAAGAATCATAACAAAAACCAACATAAATATATAATAAAGCTATATTATATAAATTTAGAACACTAAAAGCAAAAAATAATTAATAATTTTTTTTATAGATAAATAATCACTAAGTTAGATACTATTTTATAGATAAAATAATTTATTTATATCTAAAATAATTTCTATCATTAATAAAAATTTATAAATTTGTATCTTATCATGTTTTAGCTACCAACAACTTTCAATTATAAAATTAGTAACTAAAACATTGATAGCTAGTTAGATATTAATTAGTTAATGAGATGTCAATTTAAAAAATAATTTATATTTTTTATTAATAGTAAAAACTATTTTAGATATCAATAAATTTTTAATCTATAAAGTAATATTTAATTTGATGAATATAGTAACTAATTAATTTTTGTTTCTAAAATTAGTTTTTATTTAATAATTTTTTTTAGTGAAAAATATTTAAATTGTATAAATAAATAAAAACTGAATTACAATTTTCGTGTGTCTAAAATCACAACTTTAGTTGCAAAGAATATTATCAGTCATGCAATTAATCAAAAATGAAAATAGTCGGAAGCAATAAAAAGTATGTAAGAATGATAACAAATCAAATTTACAAAACATGTAAAAAATCACGAATAGATCATGACAAAAGAATAGACCATGTTGCAATTTACATGATTTAATATAAAAATGTAAATATTTATTATATAAATTTAATTATATTATCTTTTTATTTTTTTTTATAAAAGTTTTTATGTTAGATATTATTATGCAACTTGACATTTTAGGTTACACCTCAAGTAACAATAATCATTTGTCATAACATGAAAAAGTATTATTAAAAAAAAAAATATGGGAGACTAGACCAAAACCCTTACTAAAACAATACATAGATAGACTATAGTTATTCATACATAATTCTAAGAACAAACTACATGGAAGCCTATTATATCAATGCAATGATTCTTTATCAATAAATCCTAAATTAGCCAACTTATCAGCACACACATTCCCTTCTAAAAAAATACAGTAACCATAAACCTGATTTTTTCACAGTAGTTAAAACAAGTATTTCATCGATTACGAAGCATTCACGAAACATTAGTCATAGCAATAAATGGAGCATAAACCAAAACATAATCACATTCAAACCATACATTAGTAAGCCTCATCTTTTGAGTTTCCTCCATAACATATATAACTCCATAAAACTCAACCGCCATAGCAGTCTGAACTTCAAGAAACGTAGAGAAAGCCCCAATAAACTCCTCCATACTTCCACGAAAAATACCTCCACAAGTAGCAAGATCAGGATATCCCTAGCAGCTCCAACAATGTTAATTTTAACCCAACCTGGTGAAGGAAACTCTCATCCTCCCATATAACAGGTAGAGGACGAAGAGCTTTACCAGTACAAGCAATACCAAAAAACTTAATCATGTTGAAATCCAACATATAATTATTCATTGAAGCTTTAGACAAATTTTACACTAGACAAGTTAAATCTTTAATTACTGAAATAGTCCTAGAAACATCAATCTTATCCTGAAATCTAGCATAATTCCTCATATGTCATATCATTCAAATAGAAAAAGTTATCACAACAAGCTTAATCAATTTAATCAAAGGACTACCATCACTCTTAATAAAAGAAAGAATATCATCCTTATTAGAGAAAGGAGAAGTAAGAAAAATCTGTCGAATCCAAATATGCAAAGTTTTAGAACATTAAAAAAATAGAGATTTCTCGTTCTTTTCATAAAGCGTACACATAAAACATATATGCAAACATTTATTTTGAATATGCTGATCTGTACGAAGTCGTCCATGAAATTTTTTCCAAAGTACTAGAATTTTGGAAGGCAAAATATATGAAGACCAAATGAATTTACCCCAACCACAAGGAACTCCTGGTTCCAAGAAAAAAGTCCTAGCCGATTTAAGAGTGAAACGATCAGATTCATCTAGAATCTGATTTAATTTTGTGTCGGCTTGATCCACACTAATGAGTTTTATTTAATTTGGCGTCACCTTGGCTGACGTTAATGTTTTTTTTTTTAATTTATTTAATTTACCATGGGTTTGATCCTCACTTTTGATTTTTTATTTTTAAATATATTTAATTTAGTGTTGATTTAACCTACATTAATATTTTTTTATTTTAAAATTTATTTAACTTAATGTCGCCTTGGTCCACATTAATGTTTTTATTTTATTTTAAATGTTATTTAATTTAGTGTCAGTTTGCCCATTCTAGTGTTTATTGTTTTAAATAATTATATAATTATTTAAAATTTTATTTTAAAAATATTTAATTTAGCGTCAGTTTAACTCACACTAATATTTTTATTTAAATTTATTTAATTTAACGTCAATTTGATCCACACTAATATTCTTATTTAAATTTATTTAATTTAGCGTCAATTTGATCCACATTAATAGTTTTAAAATTTATTTAATTTAGCCTTAGGTCCTAAATTATTTTTATTTTATTTTAAAAACTTGATTCACACTAATGTTTTTTATTTTAAAATTTATTTAATTTATCATTAACTTGATTAATACTAATATATTTTATGATTTTTAAAAAAATTTATTTAATTTTGATCTATTATGTTAAATTTCTATTAACAACTTTATGATGTGACAATAATTGTGCATGCGCATGTGCATATGTAGACTGTATGATGTAATTGAAGACCCATTTTGGAGGAACTGAAAAACTTTCCCATTTCTTTGGCATTGTTCCTGTAGCTACTCTCTTCCTCATCCACAACTGCAAATCTCAATGTCTTAGCCATATATTCCGTCAACTGTTTTATGAGTCTTAGTTCAAAATTTAAAAATAAATATAATATTAATTATAAATTGTTATTTTGATTAACAATATTTTCTTAGGTTGGAGTACACATCAATACATGAATTTCAACTATGAATAATTCTGCCACGTTATATGTCACATTATCTTCCGTTAACGTTGTTAATGAAAATTAAACAGAAGGAAACAATTGCATACTTTTAAAAAAAATTGAAACAAAATTAATTTCTTTAAAAATGACTGTAATATATTGAATATTGTCTTAAATATAAAAATGACAAAGATAATTAAACTTATTTTTATTTTAAAATTTGTTTCATTTAGCGTAGACTTCGCACATGTTGAAATTTGTCTATTTTAAAAGTTATTTAATTTAAAAATTATGTTTTTATTTTAACTTTTTTTTAAAAGAAACCCCTTGTGTCGCATTATTAAACCACTCTAACACAAATATTTTTTAGTTAAAAGAAAAAAATAATTTTACAGTTTTTAATTTTTTTTAAAAATTAAATTTTTGTATGACATTATATTTAACTTAACTAACGTTAAAAATCTCTTTGCCAACACTAATATTTAAAAACTAATTTAATATTTTTTTTAATAAGTAAGAAAGGAACTATAGTGGTCCAAGGTAAGAGGATGACAATGATAGAAAATAAAAAAAAGTCACTCCTCATAAAGTTTTAATTACCTTTTTCTACGTAATAGTGGAAACACAACGCGACTGTGTCTTCGTATTTTTTTATTTTTATATTAATATTTTTAAAATCATAATATTACTACAATAATAAAGAAAAAATGATTTAATATTTTATATTTATTAATAATTTTCAATTTAATGGAATGAATAAATGAAAGGAAATGAAAGAATGATCAGAAGAATAAAAAACGAACGTGTAAAGAAGAGAGTGCGAGCACCACCCAAGCAATGACTTTAAATGTTTGGTTGCGAAAGGCAGGACAAACAACAGGTTACCATTGCAAATCCAAGTTACGAAGACCCAATCCATAATGCAGCGAACCTCTTCCCTGCCTCGCGCGATAAAGATTGCGTCAGAAATCATAGACTCAAAATTCTATTGGCGAATTTGGAGAAACTTCGATGTCATATATGTGATGAGAAAAATAGGTGATTCGTGAAGAAGGATGTAATTGGAGTAAAGAAGAATAAGTTGCTCCTTGTTCACATCTAGATTGTCCACGCGAGGCATTTGAAGATGGTCGTCCACCAAATATTGTTGACGGAGCTCACAATCACAGATTGAGTCATCTGTGAAAAAACCGCTGCTACCATCCATTCATATTATTTTGCAAAGAAAGAATAAGAAACCAAATGATAAGAAGAAATAACAACTATAATTTTTAAAAGAGGGATGGAGATACGAGAAAAAGAATTGCTCGTCGTACAAAAAAATTAATAATTGCTCCACATTTCAAATTTAAAATTGACAACTGCTTTTTACAAAATGACAAAATATTAGATTTAAAAATAAAAAAGAAAAACAGTTCCCAATTAATTATAAGAATAATTAGTAATTTATTAAATGTTTTAAAAAAATAATGAAATGACTTAAATGTCCAAGACAAAACAATAAAATAAATATTAATATAAGGATAAAATTGATAAACACTGAACCAGAAAGAAAATCTCCTTTATTTTTTTTATATATATATATTTTGTATTAGTATTCAATGTAAAATAGTAGATTTTGCAAATTTTTTTTGAAAAATACTATAAGTTTATCATTTTTTTATTCTAGATGGATGGTTAAATAATTAATATTATATAAAATACTTTTTTAGTAATTGATTATTAATAAAATTGTATATGTACCATGAATAATTGTTGATTTTGAAATCATGGTGTTAATTCCTTGGTAAACGTACAACTTCTACAAAGGAACTTATTCCATCCTCGTACAGCCACATGGGTTGCAAATTCCATTTTTTTTTCTCCTTTTTATGAATTTGAAACATGGAATATCTAAAAATCTCAAGAAGGAATTTTATTTGAGACCCTTTTCATTCATTCTCAACCATTTTTTCCCTTTAAAGTGTGAAAATTGTTCATCGTGCATTCAACAAGTATTGACAATGTCATTAACATCGGAAACATCTTTTAATAACAAAGTCAAATTGGAATAAACTCAAATCGTATCATATTAAACCTAAGCACTAGCAGTATATATTCTTCAATTTAATTTAATTTAATTTATACATATTGCTACTTCAAATAAATAAATAAATATATAAATAAATTCACAAATATATGCATCTATATGATTAATGAGGAAACCGACACTACGAAAATCATGAGATAGAAACCAATTTTAGAAATAAAAAAATAATTAGTTGATATAGTGACTAAATTAGAGACCATTTTAGAGAATAAAAAAATGTTTGTTTCTAAATTAGTTTCTATTATTGTTAAATAGTTTCTAAATTAGTATCTAATTAGTTACCAATGTTTTAATTACCAATTATTTATATTCTAAATTTGGTAGGAAAAACCTTAGTCGCTAATTAGATACCAATTTAAAAACTATCTAACAATAATAGAAACTAATTTAGAAATTAGTTTTTTTTTAATTTCTAAAATGATTTCTAATTTAGTCATTATAGCAACTAATTATTTTTTTTTCTAAAATTGGTTTCTATTTCATGATTTTATTGTATTACGAGTGAATTTTGATTAATATCTGTGTAGTTTTTTTTGTAACAATGCATATGAATTAAATTTTATACCCTCTCCATTTAATGTTATAATGTGGACGTATTAAAAAATATTTTTAATAAAAAAGTCTTAGAAATAAATAAAGATATTTGTATTTTTATGAAGAAGATGAAATAAAGTGGGAAATATTAGCTTGAAATAAGAAAAAAAGGTTTATATACGTGTAGTTTTATGTTGTTGGGTGTAGGTGCTTTGTTTCTTTTCTTATTTAGCTATTTATTCTTGTTAGTTGAGGGGACATTAAAGTTGAGATGAAGTTGTGATATGTTTCATCAAGGTAGGCACCAAACCAAGCCAATGCTCACAAATCTCAACTTACAACCATTGCATTGGCATATGCCTCAATATATTACTCTCTTGTCTCTCCACCTTTACTTTCATCCCCTTTCCCACAACCACTCTCCAATTAAATCAAAGAACCAAAACCTTCCTAATATATATATATATATATATATATATATATATATATATATATATATATAAAATAAATAAAAGTGAGAGTGATTCTTATTTTACAAATCCTCAAAATGAGTTAGACTTTTTTATTTTTTAATAGTGATCACATGCATGAAATATAAATATCTCGATTCATGAAATATAGATATCTCGATTCGAGAAAGATGTATTGAAGATCCTACATTAACTAAAAATAATATAAAATCAATTTATAATATATAAATAAGTACAAACCTTCCTTTATTAAATTGGTTTTTGAAAAAAATAGGTTTATTTTTTTAAGTATTTTTGATCTATTAGGTAGGTAATATTAATTTATAAGTAATAATTATGTTTAAGCTTTAACAAATTAATAATACGTAGGAGTAAGATTAAAAAAGGTTTGGGATAAACAAATGGGCTAAACTTACTCTTAGGTTTTCTTTTGAACGGTTGGGAGGATATAATTTATTTTATTGTACACATTTGATTAATTCTATTATTATTTTACACATTTAAAAATTTATTTTAACTAATATTAAATGTCATTATTATTTTAAAATTTAAATATTTATTTTATTAATATATTATTATTTTTTTTATAAATATATTTTATATTTTTATAATTAATCTTTTTTATAATTTTAGTTTTAATTTTTTTATGTTTTATTAGGATAGTTAAAAAAAATAGATACAAAGACACCGTCTTTGTAATTAATTCGTAAAAAATTTTATAAACAAAAGCGAGACACATAGGTTATTGCATGTGCGTTTCTATGTGCCTTTCTCTCTTCTCTCTTCTCTCTCTTATTTCTCTACAACTATGAGAAGAAACTTCGAGCTCCCATCGACCCACTCTCTTGCTACCCCACCCTCCTTTATTTGTTGATCCAAACAGATGTGCACCCTCACTTTCGTCTGCAGGAACAATACACCCCCAAACAGGTCATAAGAGATTGACACATCTTAGAATTTGAATAAATACGAACCGATGATTTTTATCATTATTATTCTCACACCAATTTAAATAAATAACTCAACAAATAAACTTGTAGTTGATTTTTATTTTGAAATAATACTCTAAATGTTGCTGTTCCTTTAATATACCTCAAAACTCTTTTAGCAACAAGTAAATGTACCTTTTTTTATTATTCACAAATTTGCTGATCAATCCAATTACAAGGCAAATATGAGACATACTATACCAATTTTTTTACAAAGTAATGTCCACAACCTCTTTTTTTTTTTCATTCAATTCTTTACTTTTTTATATTCATCTTTGTTGGACTTGTCCATTGCAATCTTCGATATTAAATTTTCTCAAGATCTCAGTAGCATATTTTTGTTGACGAAACACAATTCCTTTGCAATTTTCTACAACCTCCATTCCCGAGAAATATTTCAGCTTTCCTAAATTTTTCATTTCAAATTCAGACGTGAATAAAGTTTTAAAATGTTCTTTCTCAATAAGATCACTTCTCGTGATTAGTTGACCATATACACAAATGCACATTCGTAGCAAATTCACAAAATTTGGGAGTTTTACATAAACACCATGTTCAATTGACATTTATGAAAATGATGCTTCAATACAAAATAAATTACAATCTTATTCTAGGTTTTAAGGGTCGTTTCAAGCCATACAAAGTTTTTTTTTTTCAATTTATATACTTTGTTTTCACTACCTTTAATTTTAAATGTAGGTGATTGTGTAACATATACATCTTTCTCAACTGGGCCATTTAGGAAAGTTGACTTCACATGTAACTAAAATAAGGATCACCCTTTTCCACTTGTTAATGCCATAATTAGTCTTTTATCTCATTTCTAGCAACTGGAGCAAATAATTTTGAATAACCAAGACCTTGTTTCTGTAAGAATACCTTACCCACCAATCTTGCCTTACGGTTAACAATTGATCCATTAGGACTAAGATTCAACTTAAGTACCCATTTAACATCTGTTAATATTTTGTTAAAGGGCATTTTAGTTAAAATCCAGGTTTTTTTTCTATGGCTTGTAGTTCTTTTATCATTGCAGATCTCCACATTTTTTAGTTCATTAATCAACATAATCAATAGGTTTAACCTCTGCCAACAAAGAAAAATGCAGCAAATATCCTTCATTTGTTATTGCATTGTTAGGAAATATTTCAAAATCTACAAGTGTTCTTGATAATTTTCTCTACCTAGGCATCTATGTGACTGAATATGAGCTTCTAAAAATTTAAGTTCACTAAGTTGGTTTTGAGACTGTTGTTATGAGTTGTCTAGTTCCAAGATTATGCTTCATTTACAACCACATCTCTACTAATAAATATTTTTCTAGTTGCTGGATCATAAAGTCTATAGGCTCCTGTAGAATGATATCTTACTAGGATCATAACTTCACTCTTATCTTACAGTTTCTTCTTTTAACATTTTGACCTTGTTTAAAACATAATGAACCAAAAATTTAGATGGTTTACTGTTGGGTTTTTTGTCAAACCAAACATCTTCTCGAACTTTATCCTTGAACTTCTTTGTGAGGGCACTTGTTCAACACATAAACTGCAATAGAAATTGATTTCCCCCAAAATGAGAGATGGAAACCATTCAGCCACAATGCCCATAGAAGAAGATGAAGCTTCAAAGAAGAAGACTCTAGTATTTTGGAGAGTAGAATACTAGGAATTTCTTCTTTGTTCTTAGTCTTATAAATATTGTTCTTATGTGCATATTTCCTTATAATTGTAACATTTTTTAGAGACATAAGTGGGCAAGCTTCAGGCCTTAATTGGGCCTACAAATGATTCAAAAAAGGCTTCTTCTTCCTGCACCCCTACATTTTTCTTCCTGCACCCTCACAATTTTCTAATCTCTAAATTGACCTTAATCTTTTATTTGAAAAAGGACACCGTAGTTACCAGAAATAAGAATCTGGGAGTGTGCTACGGATTCATCAATCCGGAACTGAATATTTTTTTTTTCCGGATGAGGGGGTGTTCTGAAAGCAATTTTTGCATAAATTATTGATTTCCGGATTGCTGAATCCGGAAGGCTAATTCTGTTATGGATTCGTGAATTCGGAATTCATATTTCTGTTACGGATTTGTGGATCCAGAATGCTTTTTTTTTTAATGATGGATTTTTGAATGTGAAATGCATATTTTGAATTACGGATTGGTGGATCCGAAATTTTATTGGAAGTGCCAATCCGAAATTTTTCCGGATTCCATAATCCATAATGCAAAAAAAATAAATACAGTTAAAGTGCATTTTAGGGTTTTTAAAAAATAATTAGGACAAGTTAGTCTTTGCATAACATTATGGGGGTGCAGGAAGAAAAATGTAGGGGTGCAGGAAGAAACTGCCTTCAAAAAATTCTATTAGAAAGCATCAGGAAGTTGATGAAGAACATGAAAAAAGAGCGTGGAGCAAGAAGTCCCACATGAAATAGAACTAGCAATTTTGAGCATAATTTGGGCGCTAGCTATTGGCTCACGTGTGACACCACTTTTGGCTAAGCTTGCAAGGGGAGCTCAACCATAGAACCCTTTGCCCCTATATACAAACCGCTTTTGAATTGAATGAGATTTGAATAACTTTAAAGTATTATCTTGTTCTTTGAAAGTCATTAAATGAGTATCTTCTCTTATTTTCTTTTGTAAGGAATATTTTTTTGAAAAAAAATCCAAATTAAGTTTCTTTAAGAAACTTGGTGAGTTTAAAATTTTTCAATCTCTCCTTGGAGTTTCGTTAGAAGGATGGGAGAAGGGCTTTATCAATGAGTGTAGCAACTTCTTTTGCTTTATCATACTTCTTAACATGTCAATAACTACTTATTCCTTCTTTTTTGCAAAGCCATTGATTTGTTCAATACCATATTATACATAATAGGACTTAAATTCATGGAATGTATATTATCCACCTCTATCTATTCAGAGTATCTTTAAACCTTCTCACTTTGCTTCTCAAATACAACTTTGAATTTTTTAAAGATTGCAAAACACATTACTCTTGGGTTTATCAAGTATAACCACATCATTATTGAACAAGGTGTTTCTATGCTTCTAAATCTGTGTAGAAGACTTGTGTTTGTGTGTTGTCTAATACTTTTGAATTGTTAATTCACACTTCTACAATGATGATAGTGCAACAAATGACCGGAGTAGTGGTAGTGAGAGAGGGTATATTAACGTTTTTCCAGTGGAGATGCAATTAGTAATGGTGTGGGTGTAGGAAGCAAAAGCCCAAACCCAACTATTGGTTTTCTGCCTGTATCTACTTAAACCTTACTCCTTGGTAGCATACATGAAGGAATACACTACTCTTAAAACGTTCCACTTTTATCTTTTCTACTTTAATATAATTATTAGCCTCACCACCACTTCTTTCATTAACACCCTTGGATGGTGGAAGTAAACAATCATGAAGAGGATGCTTTATAGATTAATTTCTCTTTTCATTTAACTTTGTTCTAAATTTTTCTCATTTCAGTATTTGTTAGATTAAAAATAATATGAATGTAACTATATATTATGAAAAAGAATTATTGAAACAAAGTTTCATTTCTAATCATGCTAAAGTTGGGTACAGATTTCGAATTTCGAATCTTAATAATGTAAGAAATTTTTATGTCTCAAAATCTTAATAAAATTTATTTTTTTACTACATTTTACAATACATCTAAATTACATTATCTAAATATAAAAAATTGTAGTTGAAGAAAAAAGAAGTAAAATAAATTAAATTTTCATACAAATTAAAATTAACTTATATATACCACAAATTTTGGGAAAATTAGGTTTATAAAATTTAAATATACTAGTCGATTTTAATGTAGAAAACAAGTTATAATTTGCTTATGTTTAAATCCACTTTAGGTTCATGTAGTTTTGTGATATCCAATGGTCTCTATAAAATTTTAATTGTATATTTAATCGTCAAGTCTATTGTTAATAGCTTAAATAAATGAATAATTAACACTATTTTTACTTATAAACATGTAGTTTTTCTTATAATGAATTAGATGACATATGAACATAGGACAAAAATTGCTTAAATTGTGAAATGTTGAACAACTGAATCCAATTAAAATTTTATACAAATCAAAATTATATATATGAAATAGGAAATTTAAGCCTATTTTTTCTCTTAAAAATAGAACTCCTTATGAAAAAGTCTATCTAGAACTTGATTAACCTCAATTCTTGAAAATCATCATATACATATACAAAGGGAAATAGTAGTTAATGATCATAAAATTTATTCTTTATTGTTGAGTGTGTAAATTGCTATATAATAAACATTTTGAGGAAGAATGCAGTAGCAGTTGTAACATCAATACCAAATTTTGAAGCTGTGAAGAATTGACCTTATACCTAACAAACCATGCAGAATATGTCACATATATTAAAACAAACCGCACGGGGGACACACAGAGCCAAAGAGAAATGAGCGAATCAAAGATAGAACACAAGATGATGCAATTCTCGTACAAGGAAAATTCATATGAATTGTCATAGCAACTACGTCACATGTACTATTTGGTACACGTGAAACATTAAGGCAATAAATGGCACTGCAAAAACCATGGACTTCAAAACAAGGAATGTCCAACTTCTGCTAAATTATGCTGGCAATGAAGCATGGATAAGAACGCAATCCCTATATAACTGGATAACCACCAAGAAAGAACACACAAATAGACAAGTTCAATTAACCTTAAACACGTGACCACTGCAAAAGGGAAGGCAAACAATAAATTCTGTTGCATGCATTTATGAGGGTATTAGTTGGGTACTATTGTTATAGGAAGGAAATGATAGTGATATTTTTAAGGCGAGTATTTGAATAAAATCATTTAATAGAAATTAATGTTAGAGTGACCAAATTATTATTTTAGAGACTAAAAAGGTTATTGATTTCTAAATTAGTTTTTATTATTAATAAATAGTTTTTAAATTGATATTTAATAAATTATTAAGACTTTTGTTACCAAATTTAGAATCTAAATAATTGATCATTGAAACCTTGTTAGCTAATTAGATACCAATTTAGAAACTATTTATCAATAATAGAAACTAATTTAGAAACCAATAATTTTTTTAGTCTCTAAAATAGTATCTAATTTAGTCAAAATAGCAACTAATTATTTTTTATCTCTAAAATTAATTTCAATTCAATGATTTTCTAGTAGTGGAGGGGAGGTGAATTTTTCTTCTCTAAGCTTTGTGAATTTCTTGAGGACTTAGAGAATTCCAACCTATCGGTGACGTTGAAAGAGATTTGTATCTATAAAAGGTTCTTCAATGGTTAAATTGTAAAAACTTTAAATAAAAGAATATAGGAAATAACTTACTATTGATTAAGTTTGAGTAAGTAATAATTCTCATATTGGTATGTATTATGTATTTTATAGGCTTTTGCACGTCTGATAATATGACTAAGAATATAGTGTACAATTGGTTATGAATAAGTTCTTAAATAATGACCTTCAGTTTTTAATTTGGTACTCGACCATTTGGGTCAATAAGTAGCTAACAATATTCAATTTTGATATCCATAAAAGTCAACACATAAGTTAATTTCAGACTTCATGAGACAATTAGGTATATAAGTCTCCCGATTTATAATTCAAAAGACTACGTTAAATAAGTACGCGAATGATTAATTCTTCATTTCAAGGATGCATGAGTTTAATATGTCGACTTCTTACAATTGATTCAATATAGGTTGAATATATATGACTACTTTTAGATGTATAACTTTTACAACAATTTTAATGATGTCGAACTTTTACTATAATATATTTTTATGAGCAATTATGACTTTATCTTTTGATGCTCGTATTTATGACTAATTATTTTGTGAGTGTTTTTTTAATGTTGGTTAATTTGGGATTTAATGTCATATCGTATAGGTGATAATCACCTTGTTTCTCATGACTTGTTGTCTTATAGGAGGTGACATTTTGAAAGGCAACATCCTTTCACATGAAACGTTCAAACCCTTGCCTTTTTTCAAAACTCCTTTGTCGCCATTCTCTAAATTTACATTTTTTTTGGGTTTCAAGAACATTTTGACAAGTTTTTCAATAACATATTGGCATATTCCTTTTTTTTCATTCATAATCTCTTGTAGCTTTTACTCATTTTCTTTAGGTATGCTTTCTCTTATCGTGTCATTTTCATTTTTTTACGTTTTGATTCCTTTCACGGACGTAACCCTCTTGTAAGTAAGGAAGTTATCAAAATTTAATATTAACTGTTTTCAAAGATTCACACTGACTCATTCTCTTTGAAAGAGGATTAGGTGGGGGAAAATACCTCATCCCCTCACTAGTGCAAAATAACAAATTGATGATTGCGAACGATAATGGTTCCCTTATAACCATCATCAATGAATAAGAGTCGCATTTTTGAAATTTTCTTCAATTATTTGATGATGATTGGTTATGAATCTTCATCATATTCACTCTACAACAGTTTTAGAGGAAACCATCATCGTAAAGTGGATATGACGTCAGTTAAAAAAAATGTCATTGTTTCTTTATAAAGTGATTTTTGAACGTGTTTCTTTCTTGAGCTATTAATTCTTCCTTTTCCTTGTTATTCTTCTCCTTCCTTACATGTTTGTTCATCTTTGCTCCACTACTTGTTCTTAATGACATTCATGCCCATTGTTGTTGTCGCCAATAGTTTGTGCTTAGTGTTGTCGTTGTCGCTACTTTTGCATCTGATTTGGAAGTTCAGTCATTGGTTCTCACGCTCCCATTGTTATCACAACGCTTCTCTCTAACCCCATTAAGGACTGCTCCTTACTCCACTTTAACATTATGGTTGTCTCTGCCACCAACTCTACCTCAAAATCTAGGTAGGTTCATATCTTGCTCTTAATTTTTAATTTGTTTATATACTTCGTTTTATTATATTGTTTTTCATTGAGTTATATAATTTTTAATTTACTCTTTCATATCATAACATTTATTTACGTTGGTTTGCAACAAATGTCATGGTTGTTTAGTTGAGGCAAACATCATATAACTAAAACAAACGTTTTTAATGAGAATTGTCATTATATGCCCACCTCTGACGATGGTTGTTGATGTTAACTGTCATTCTTGTTGTATATACAATGACAATTTTTCACAAAAGTGTTATTATAGGTGATACATATGATGGTGGTTTTAGTTGTCATCGAATTTCAATGATGGTTCTATCAACAATTATTTTTAAATTGTTGTCATAAATCGTTCCAAAACACCAAAAAGAGCTTGATTTTTTTTAACCAGATCTTACACTTCGATTTCCACTATATTAGCAAAGAGTCGATAAAAGTTGAGGGTTAAGTATCTTCTTAGTGTCGAGGATAGACATAAATTATCAAAAATCTTCTTTGTCTAGTTAGTTAGAAAGGTATGCTCAGTGTGCCCTATCCAAAAGATTTAATAACTTTGTTTAAGGGTAACAACTTATGCTTTGTTGTATGCTTCGACTTTTGAAAAGTTATGTTGGCAAGGTATATGAATTTTCAACATTTGATAATTCACCCACTAATTTTAGGGCCTTGGACTATGTAGTTTCCTTTTCCTTATAGGCATTGAGGGTTAGGGAACTGCATTTGCTCTTTTGGACATCACATTGAATCATTTTATCATGAAATTTTAAGATGGCAATAAGTTCTTCTACGATAAGCTTTTCAAGATCCTTATGTTGGAACAACTAGTTCTAAAATGGGGGAAGGGGGTAATAGAGCCCAATACTTTTTTTCGCAAACAAAACCAACAACACACAAAAGTTTTATATTGGTTCACCCAGGTTCACTAATTATATGCAATTCTCCCTTAAGATTGCTTCTTAAGAGGTTCCTTTAATCAATACAATGAGTATGCAAAGTACTTTTGGTTATCATGTCTTAATCTCCTCATGAGACTAAGACCTCTAAAAACAAGTAACAATAAATTCTAAAAAAGAAACAACTCTTGCTTATCACATCTTAATCTCTCCGTAAGACTAAGATCTCGAAACAAGTAACAAAAAACTAGAGGATAATTTAAATTTACTGGATTGCTTCACATAGTGAAATATTACAAGGTTTTGCCCACCCACAAAGAACACTTAAAAGCTTATGAATACTAGAAAGTTGGCTAACATTTGTATGTATCTATCTTTTTACTTCATCTTCATCTTGAATCCTTTATATAGGACTCTGAAGATGTTTGTTGCTTTATCCCACTGTTATGATATGATTTTCTTCAATCAACTTTGTTAGCTACGTTTTAACATTACATTCCTTGATGTGTGTTTATTAGAAGCTTGATAAAGAAATCTTGAATATGTTGGGGCTTCTGAGTCTTTTGTTTTCTTTTTTATGTTTTAATGTAAACGTTGTAAAATATATTCGTTTTAAACAAAACTTGTTGTAATTAAAACAAAAATATATAGTTTCATTGTTACTAAAAAGGTTTTCATTTTATCTTACAAATAATTTGTGATTAAGACTTTGATTACATGCTTTGATTTAACCGTAAGAAAATGACTACTATTAAAGTTTAAGATATCAATATTGAGAATTCATAGCACAAAGGAGAGAGACATCTCTTAGAATGTTTGAACTCAACTTTTTTCTAATAGGATAGAAAAAAGAAGTTTAAGATATGTTTTTAGAGACAAACAAACTTCACTATTTCTTACATTATATTAAATTACATAGTTATATTTTAGATATGATTTATTTTATTATTTTTGAAATGCCAACTTATGAAATGTTTAACGATAAGCTTAATTATTGTATGTTATGTTACCACTCACTGAGTTAATCTCACCCAGTCTTTTAGTTTGGTTTTGTATTGTTAATTTGGAAAGATCAATGTATAACCAATATTATGTTATGCAAATGTTTGTGCATGTAAGTTTATTTATTCACATTCGTTGTTATTTAAGTTATGATCAAATCCTTTCTTGGATATTACAATTAGGACAAAAGAGCTATAAACATTGTATATGCTTTGTATTTTATTCATAAAAATTAGCTAGTAGCTTGACCTTTATATAGATCTTAAAAAATATAGTCATTATTGTGTGATCTTCATATATAAATTCTTCATTTGTTTGATAATGTGATCATGAGAAACTTTGCATATGACAATTGACTATCGATAATTACCTACAATTTTTTTCCTATAGGAAATATATAAATTGTTAGACTGAACATTTATAATTAGACTAAAACTATAGCTAATAGTTATGAAACCATTACTGTAGAAAATAATTTTAATGACACTTGAAAATGACATATGAAGACGATTCTATAACCATCATTGAACGAGGTGTCATTAAAAAATAGTTGTTTTTTACAATGGACACACCGTCATTGATAAAATTGTTTTAACGATGGTTGTAAATGGAGTTGTTGTTATAAGGTAGGAATTAACGACAAGGAGAGCCAAATCTATTGTTGGAAAATGCAGAGGTGCAAGTTTTGGAGGAAAAACGAAGAGTTGGAGGGGAGGTAAAGAAAAAGGAGGAGGAAAACTTTGGGAGAAATTTTAACATACTTTCAACAACGGTTCTTCCATAACCATCGCCGTTTCCACTTATATGATTTTTTAATGACATTATTTCATGATCATTGTTGTTTGTTTCTTAGAATAATTTTAACAATGGTTCAAATATCAACTGTCGTTAAAAATTTTGACATTATTATAAAATTGTCACTGCATTTTTTAACGACGATCCTCTTTTAAATATGGTTAATTGGTGTCATTGATATCTTATTTTGTAATAATGCACTACTCTTTCTAGTTTTAGGATGTAGTAGTCAAAATTTCATGATTTGATTTTCACTTGATTCACTTGGACTCCATGATGAAACATTGTTTCACTAAAAATCAAATTAATGACCTTGACTCTTATACCAATATTTGGATTAAATATTTACCACTATACCAAAATTATATAATTAATAGTAAAAATAAAACATTTAGCATAAGTAACAACCTAAACATCACAATGTTACTTTGCCCACATAATTTATACCATAAGACAATTGATACTAAATAACTAGGTTTTAACTAAGGATCTTTTATATTACCAACATGACTCTAAGTAACCATAATATTTCATTTAGTGTCCTCAAATTGTCAGAAATAAATCATCGTTTTCCTTCTCAGAATCATCATGGTCACCACATCTTTCTCCTACCAACCTTCATGCTTTTTCCTGGTCTGAGAATAGTGGAGAAGTGTTTCAGATTTTTGAGTTTTTAAGTTATGAATCCCTTTAAATAAAAGAGTTTGAGACGTGTAAGAAAAGTTTAAGAGAAATAACTTCATGCGAAAAGAATTTACTGATAAAATTAACCAATTCAATATGAATACACTAAATGTTATTTTATGACTGACTTAAAATGTTTCTTATAATGTACAAAACTGTTTTCTTCATTAAAACAATTATTTAATAATTGATTTTTAAAAGAAGAATACTTTTCTAATGATAATTCCTTCCCGTCTTTAAAAAACCAATTTCGCACTATACTTCAACACTTTGACAAAGTATTAAATAGTGAATAACTATAAAAAATACACAATTGGGTTACTTATAAAAAAAATACTATTTTATATTATTTAGAATTTTACTATAACTAAATTCCAAATTAAATTTTTTGTTTAAATTATAAATGGCAAGTTTCGGAATTACTAGTAATTACCTCTCTCTCTCTCTCTCTCTCTCTCTCTCTATATATATATATATATATATATATATATATATATATATATATATATATATATATATATATATATATATATATATATATATATATATATATATATATATATAAATTTTATATATATTTTTTTTTTTCTTTTTTT
>Ga0123342_1000457_pt1 | contig 64209 bp, 34 predicted proteins | sample Turbeawhitnodule_FD_89960 | JGI IMG/M metagenome (GOLD analysis project Ga0123342, IMG submission 89960) | Root nodule microbial communities of legume samples collected from Mexico - Turtle bean Mexico white nodule | ecosystem: Host-associated > Plants > Roots > Nodule | place: Mexico: Nepantla... | reverse complement strand
TTATTATTATTATTATTATTATTATTATTATTATTATTATTATTATTATTATTATTATTATTATTATTATTATTATTATTATTATTATTATTATTATTATTATTATTATTATATCTAGCACATAGAAGTAACTTGCATTGATTGATAATAATACTTTTATTTATATATATATTATAGATTTTGGGGGTTACTTGTGGTTTTAAGTCTGGATCTTATCCTTAAGCAAAAGAATGAATAGGAAAAAAAGCTTTCACAACATAGAATAAAAAACAATGTTGATTAAAAAAATTGAATGAATTATTGTATAACATGAGACTCTTAGACTTATTAGAACACAATTAAAAATCATTACAAGTACTCAAAACACATAAAAAAAAATCTATCTAAAACCATGTTTAGTGATATTTGAAGGTGAACTAAGAAAAATCAACAATGTCAAAACACCAATTAGCCTTTGCTGAAGTAGCAAGTTCCATCTTCTCATTCTTTTCTTTGCTTTCATTGGCACAATTATTTCTCTTTAATAAATACAACTATTTAAAAAATAATAAACTTGGATTGGTGTTTATAAGAAAAGTAAGAATATATGCCTATAGTATGCAACACAAAATGAAGATGCTTGCTAAATTCCAAAGTTTCTTTGTTGAAAATTCCTAAACTAAGAACACAAGCAATGGTTCCTCTTCTTGGTGTTGGTTTTAATATTATAATAAAAGTTGAGGAAATTAGGGTATAAAGAGGCACACTATAGCAAGATGATAGTGTGAGAAGAAGATGATTTATTTGGCACACTTGTTTGGCATCATAGCCTTCGTTCTCTTACTCATTTGGTTGCTGCATTATCGTGAAGGAATTGAGTATGGTTCAAACAATGCATTGCGTGTCTTCAATGTAATATTGCTTCCTCTCCATCTCATTTACCATTTTCAATATCATATCATTTAGGTTCAATTTTTTGGTAGGTCTTTCTAAATTTTAGTTAGATTTTTGAAAAAAAAAATCATTTGGATTCTTAAATTTGTGTTTATTGTTTAATTAAGTTTTCTATTACATGATTGTTGTCAAGAAAAATTAACTACAAATGGCTAATTAGAATTGCATTAAGAAAAGTATTATTTCAGAAAAATATTATTAAATAAAAATTGATTTTTAGAAACCAAAATAATTAGTTACTATTTAACTAAATTAGAGAGAATTTTATAAACTAATTTTTTTTTTATTTAAAGTAGTTTCTATTATTAATAAAAATTTACAAAATAATTTCTAAATTAATATCTAACCAATATCTACCAATATTTTAGCTACTTACTACTTTATATCCTAAATAAGTCTCTATTAGTCTTTTAAAAATTAATTTAAAATCTAAAATATTAGTAGCTAAAATTTGGGTAGCTAATTTAGATATCAATTTAGAAACTATTTTATAATTTTTTATTAATAATAAAAACTACTTTAGATACGAATAATTTTTTAGTCTCTAAATTAGTATTTAATTTAGTTAATATAGTGATTAATTATTTTTTATCTCTAAAATTAATTTCTATTTAATGATTTTATTTTGTAGTGATTTTTTTAATATATGTTATAACTAAAATTGAACTGGTTATTAAAATTTTATATAAAAAATATTATTGGGTTAAAGTCTTATGAAAGAATATTTGAGTTGAATTTATTAGGTTTAAAACCTTCAAAACATGTTCTTATAACCTAGTGCTTAAAATACATTCTAATGAAGTGTATTCATAATAGTTTGTCCCTCACTCATCACATAATTAACAATGATTATGCAGGTTCACCCATTTTTGATGTACTCAGGCTTCATCTTCCCTGCTGGTGAAGGTATCTGCAAAATAACTTCAACATTTTTTCCCTTGATCATTAGTATTTGGTTTGATGTTGATGAGTTCATAAATTGAACACAGCTATGTTGGCATTTCGAAGCATACCAAGTGAGAGGAAAACAAGGAAGATTGTTCACATGGCACTGCATTTGGTTGCCCTAGTTCTTGGCATCATTGGTTTAAGTGCTGTTTTCAAGTTCCATGATATGCGTCACTATCCCAACCTTTTTAGCCTCCATTCATGGATTGGCATTGCCACCTTCTGCTTGTTTGGATTGCAGTGGGTTTTTGGATTGGTTGTGTTCATGCTTCAAGCAGCATCAGTGTCAACAAGAGAAAAGGTGCTACCATGGCACAAAGTTTGTGGAAGAGCACTGTTGTTCATGGCAGTGTGTGCTGCTGAAACAGGGTTGATGGAGAAGAGCAGTTTCTTAAGTTCCTTAGGAATGTTGAAGCCTCATCAAAGACAATCCAATTTGATCAACTTCACTGGTCTTGCCATTCTCTTCTTTGGAGTTTTTGTTAACTTTTCTGTTGGATCCTAAGATACTTTTCATCAAATATAAATTGTATTCATCCACTCTTGTTTTATCTTTCTTAATTGTTTTTTTACTGATTTGTAATAAACTAAATTGTTTCGTAAGCAAAATGGTTTATATTGATTCGTAATTGATGAAATATTTGTCTTAATTATTGTGAAAAAATCAGATTTAAGATTATTTATATTTTTCGTGAGGAGGATGTGTGTCCTGATCAGTTAGCTAATTTAGGATTTATTCATAAATAATTATTTCATTGGTATAATAGGTTTCTACCTAGTCTGTTATTATAATTATTTAAGAATATGTATAATTTACATATGTATCATTTTTGTTAATATATGGATTTTGGTTTAGTCCTCCATATTTCTTTTTTTGTATTTTTTTAATAATATTTGTTTTCATGTGATGACAGATGATTATTGTTACTTGAAATGTCACTCTAGTTGATATATCAAGTCAGATAGTGATGTCTAACATGAAAGTTTTTTATATAACAAATATACGGTTTATATTAATTTCACATTTTATTATTTAAATCATTTTGTGTATTTTACCATCTCCCACTACTTTACCATTACGTTTTTAATTTTTAAATATTTTATTACCCAAGGTTTTTTCTATCATCTTACCATCAAGTTTTGAATTTTCACACATTTTATCACATAAGTTTTTTATATTGCATTATTAAATTTTTCAACTTTTACATTTTACTATCATGTTTTTAATTATCTTATGCATAAGTTAAAATCATAAATTTAAAGAATTTACATGAATTATTTTTTTTACAAATGAGCTTAGAAATCAATAAATTTTAGCTTATGAAAAAACTAATTTTAGTTTTTCTTCTTAAACTTATATAATTTTTATGGAAAAATTGGTTCAAACATATTGTTAACATCAAAGTGATGCTACTTTGTAGAAAGAAATGGTGATGAAATCATTTTTTTTTTAAATATATGTGAAAACTGTTACAAAATTAATATATCATTTTAAAATTTTGTGACTAAAGTGTATATCGCTTAATGAATATGTTTTCTCATTGTTATTTCTTGCTAAGTAAATTGTTACTTTCTTTCACTAAAATATACGCATCAGAAAGAGTTAAATTATAGTTTTAAATTAAGTATTTTATTATTTTAATATTTTAATAAAATTATCATATATTTTCTTAATTTAAAATAAAGTAATTTTCTAGAAATGATAATGAGTGAATTAAAACTAGGGAATTTTTTTAATTTATTGGCACGATCACTAGTCTGTAGTTTTCAGTTGGGCTAGAAAATGTACTATTGGGCTTTAGTTGAGGCTTAGGATAACTGGGCTCTGGTTGAGGCTTAGGATAATTGGGCTCTGGCTAATGTACACATTGAAAAATGATTCGAGAAAAATAATATATAAAATAAGTAAAAATAAATATATAAGAGCAAGTATTGTATGACATATAATTATTTTATATAAAAAATTAATAAAAATAATATATAAAATAAGTAAAAATAAATATATAAGAGCAAGTATTGTATGACATATAATTATTTTATATAAAAAATTAATAAAAATATAATAATGTAAGAGAACATTTTTATGAACTTTTAGGATATAAACGGAAAAACTAAAAGATAATTTAGTTTTCGCTTATAAAAAAAATCGGCTAAATCACAATTTTTTGTTCTCTCCTAATTTTTTATCGGGATTTTTCACTACAAGAAAATCACTAAATAGAAATCAATTTTAGAGATAAAAAATAATTAGTTGCTACAGTGATTAAATTAGAAACCATTTTAGAAACCAAAAAAAATTATTGGTTTCTAAATTAGTTTCTATTTTGATAAATAGTTTTTAAATTGGTATTTAATTAGTTAACAAGGTTTTAACTACCAATTATTTAGATTTTAAATTTAGTAGCAAAAACGTTGGTAGCAATTAAATATCAATTTAGAAATCATTTATCAATTATAAAAATAATTTTTTTTAAAGAAATAATCTTTAAAATTGTCTCTAATTTAGTAAATATAACAACTAATTATTTTTGGTTTCTTAATTTGATTTTTATTAAATGATTTTTTTTTTAGTGTTTGTCTTCTTACATTCTTTTTTACATGATTTAAAAAAAGAAGATAAAGATGAAATTTTACTTTCAAATGAAAAGAAATAGAATTAAATTTACAATGTAAGGTGGCATGTGGTGATCTCCACCATTAGTCCATACTCAAATAAAAACAAGAAATAAAAAAAGGTAAAAATATATTTTTTTCCATTACTATTGGGCTAGGCATAGCATAGAGCAGTGAATATGTTTGGTCATTTTTGGGAACCTGAAAAGTGGAAAGAAAATAACTTTTCAAAAGCTTTGGGAATGATCTCAAAGCAAAAGTTAGGGCATTAAATTGTGTTGATTAGGGCACTGGTCCATGGCATAATAAAGTGCACATAATTATTTATGGCAGATAACAAAACCTAAAAATCTTGAAACAAAAATAAAACTATCATACACTTTTGAACACAAAGAAAAAGGGAAATGAGAATAGTGGAAAGAGAAGGACCACACTCACAATGTACCTTTCTATCATTCTTCTATTTTTCTTTTTTATCAATTATGTATTAATGTTAATTGTGAGACTAACCTCAAGATTAAAGGTGCTAGGTCACTCATTAGGTTAATCCTTGTTTAAAATGGTAATAACAAGATTTAGATCCCTAAAAGAGCAAAAAGGGAAAATATTAAGAAAAAAATTATTTGTATAACATATTAAATAGAAACTAATTTTAGAGATCAAAATAATTAGTTATTATGTTAACTCAATTAAAAATCATAAATTATTAGTATCTAAACTAATTTTTATTATTAATAAAAATTTATAAAATAGTTTTTAAATTGGTATCTACTATTAGCTACTAAGGTTTTAGCTACTGACTAGTAATGTTTTGAATTAGTCATTTTAGAGATTAATTTAGAATATAAAATAATGATAGTTAAAATTTTGGTAGCTAATTTAGATACCAATTTAAAAACCATTTTACAATATTTTATTAATAATAGAAACCATATTAGATATCAATAATTTTTTAGTCTCTAAATTAATATGTAATTTAGTTAATATAGTGACTAATTATTTTTAATTTTTAAATTTGATTATTATTTACTAATTTTTTTAAGTGAAAAAAATGAAATTATCCTCCAATAATAAAAGGTAAATAATAATTGTAGTTTACAACTTGTTTACCTACATTTAAAATGATGAAAACAAATATTTCATTTAAAATAATTTATAGAAATACTCTCACTTTTTTCATTGATACTTTATTGGTGTCTATTATTAATGCAAATAATAATATAATAATGGAAAGTATATGATGTGCTTGTGGAATAATAAGTATAAGTAGTTGATGGAGACATTGGATTCAATAATATCTACTTTTTCCACCCCAATAATTTCACTTAGTTCTGTGTCATCATATTCTACATATAACCACAGTTTTATAAATACCACAAAAAAAATTATTTTGAATTACGAATATTCATAAATTTGGATCATGATTAGTTTTTGACAACAAAATTCATCAACCATTTCCTGTTCAGGTTTTTTTTGTTCAATTATTTACAATCCTTAAACATGATATCTTATATTTAAGGATCATGATGAATTCAATTTTACACATTAATAAACATAATTTTTTAACAAATATTTATTGGAATAAAAAAATTTATTAAGTAATTTGAAGGTATTTTATGGATTAAAGAAATGAACTGTGAAAAGAGAGATGAGGAACACAATTTTTTTTTTATAGTGGTTGCTTCTTTCTAAATCTATATTCATTCTCAGTTTTATCAATGATTAATTGTTTAGCACTGTTTAAAAAAAAAAAAATCACTAAGTTATATACACTACCATAAACATTATGTAACACTTAATATAATGTAAAGTTTTTTTTTTAATATTTATCAAGAAACTCAACTAAGTATCGAAATATACTAGACCAACACATCAAACCAAATGAGAGAATGAATTATATAAATATCACTTGAAATGTGATTGATTTTCTAAAAGGATAAAATCAAGAAGAAACTATAAAGCTTATTGATGCCATCGAATTTAATAACTTCTCCATGATTTAGTTTAAGAAATTGTTTCTAAAAGGAGAGAAAGTTTTTTTCAAAGTATGTATGAAAAAAATGTTAGAGAGAGTTTGGATAAAACTAAAAAAAAAAATATTGAAGATTTTCACAATTCATCTGTTAGAAAGAGGTTAATGGTTTCCAGAAAGTTCATAAAAACTTTCTAAAATATTTTACCAATAAACAAAAGAAAAAAATGTTGTGCAAGTAATAGAAGGAGACATTGAACACTTTAATTTTAATATTAATTTATCCTTATATTAGTTATGTTCAATTTTACAATGCAAATTGAAAAGTGTGTTATATTAAACAAATAAATGTTTACCACTATATATCAATATATTTTTTTTTAAAATAAACATACAAAATTTTTCTAAGTTATTTGTTGAATTCTCCTTAACTTTAAGCACGAGTACACAATATCACAAAGTTTTTTCCAACTTGTATAACAATAAAATGTTGTTTACAAAGTTTCAAACTCAAATGAGAATTACATATTAAGCAGTCTAGATTACAAGTCATCTAGAAGACGATATCTCTTAAGTACTAGAAGCTACAAAGAATTATAAGGCATATACATATTTGTTTGTTATGAATTCATTATCAATGTTGTTAATATTTGTATGTGCAAGAAGAACTTCTATACATTTATAGGTATCATAAAAATATCTATTGTCGTACAACGTGTATGTGGTAGTAGTTATTTTTGTACAACGTGAAGTTTATAACCATCATATTATACGTGTGTGGCGGTATGCGTACTGCCACATATCTGATTATCACAAAATTTAATGTGACAGTCAATTGAGAAATGTTGCAGTAGACATCATATAATACATTGGATGTTCAATGTACAATTGGAATCGCCTATCAAAATCATGATCGTTTAACTCTTTATGCATCTATTACTTCTTTACAAGTCATCTAGTCTTAGTTTGTTTGATGATAGTTTAGTATTTTAAGGCTTCTTTTGTAAGTCTTCTAGACTTAAATCATTTAACAATTCTTTATAAGATGTTTAGTGAACAACTGACTATGTTTATTCTTGTCTTGAAGCAACTTAAAGTGATTCATATTTGACAATCCATAAACTTCACATTGTTTATTATCATAAAAAAAACTTAGGTGACTTATATCATTTTCTTTACGATTTGACTTGTAAAAGATAAGGAAAAAATTATGTTAAATCCTTTTCATATTTATCTTAATAGACTTAAATGGTTTTTTTATTAAACTTTTAGTTATTTTGAATCATATATTATTTTACTTCATTTAAAATTATACTTCTATTATTTCATTTATTGTCGATCCTTTTTTTTATTTTATATTTTTATTATTCAATTTATTTCTTTTATGTTTTTACAATATAATTTATTTTCAACGATGTATTGATTTTTTTTATTAATTTATATTCATATCATTTTTTTTATATATTTTTATTAATCAATTTTTTGTATGTTTCTAGAATATAATTTATTTTTAATTATGTATTGATTCTTTTTATTAATTTATATTTATATCATTTAATTTTTTTAATTAAATATTAATCATCTTTATTAATTTATATGTAAGTTTAAGTTATTTTCAATTAATTAATTTTTCTTTATTAATTTATATCATTTACTTCATCTTCATTTACTATTGATTTTCTTTATAATTTATACTTATGTTATTTACTTTATTTCAGTTATACTATTCCTCTTTATTAATTTATAATTTATACTTATTTTATTTAATTTATTTTCAGTTATACTAGTCCTCGTTATTAGTTTAATTTATATTAATTTATACTTATATCAATCATCAAACATATCAATCAATTACTACAACAATCTTCAACTTAAATAAGGAATTTCAGACTATGAATTCTAAATATACACTATTACTTTATATATTTAGAGAACAAATTTTCTTTTCGAGATAACATTTTTATTTCAATATGCATAAATAAAATAGTGTTAATTCAGTGTCTTCGTTATCCAAGATATTATCATCATGTTGCAACTTTTCCAGAATTCATGTAAAGATGAACTAAATTGAGGTACGGGAATGCTTCCGTCAACAAACTTGTGTTTATTCTTCGAAAGAAGCGCTCTTTTCATTCCCCAACTCCAGGCGTGGTAATTTCCACCATCAAGTTGTATATTGATTAACACTATTTCTAGGTTTTCTCCAAGATACAGATATTTCGGACTTTATGGGTTTTGAGAATCATCTGAACTGGTTTTTTGTTCTATGATTTGGTACTGTTTTTTGTAGCCATGATAGACAACCAAAAAAAAAAAAAAACAGAAACAAGAACAATCAAGAATGCAAGATGAAAAGAAGAAAGGAATAGCAGAAGTAGAGCGAGATTAACCCGTTCTGATACCATATTGATATTTGGTATACATAATGACAGTGAATGTTGGCAGAGGATTAGATCATCACAAACTTAAGCAGTGTCGGTGCTAAACACTTTTGTGAGAATGGAATGAGAAAGAGAAAACAAAGACAACGTAAAAGTAGAAAAATTCAATGTTTACAGAAAAAAAAAACAAATTACATATATTGCTTTTATGGAGAGCTACTCTATATTAAAAATTTAATAACAAGGCGTGTGAATTGAAGGAGGAATGTGTATTTAAATTGTTCTTAATCCCAACTCCTAAACGATATGAGACTATATTTTGACCATACCGGAACATTATACATAATATTTTTTGTTTTTTTTTAATGATTACTAAAATTTTTTTGAATTACTTTTTATTCATGATTTAAATTTAAGAACTTAAGTCTAGTTCTAATTAAAATAAAATATAAAATCAGAGGTTGATTATTTCAAAATGATCTTTATCTAATATTTATGATGTATATCATAATATATGTTCACATGGCTTTAGCTTTAGGAATACCAATTACCCACCAAAACATGTTAACGTGTGTAAACCACTAATTCATATGTTGATAAGACTTCCATGGACCCATTCAAATGTTTTATGTTTTTTAATCATAGTATTAATAATGTAGAATATCCATTAATTAATTTTACTGATGACTCTTAAAAGAATTGACAAATATTTCTAGTCAAAATTCTCTTTATTTTAATATATACAAAACTTGATCTTCTCATATTATTTAAAAATATATTGAATCTACACATGCATTACAAAATCCACACATAATTAATCTCATAGTGAAATAAAGCAATGGCATTGGCATTTTTTAACCTAAAGGGAAGCTTCTTTTTGAGAAAGTGCATACCTTAAATAATTTGGTACAAACTTGGTCTATTTGTCTTTATCTTGGACAGGGAAACCCCCTTTAGATTTGGTGTGGCATTTTACATATTAATATCCATAAAATGAATGATTTAACTTGGAATATAAGCAAAGAATAATATAGTTTAATAATAGAAGGTAAAGTGCATGGAGCATTTAATTAGTTGGAGTTATCTTATGAGTTTGATATGTCGGGAATAAATGATGTGAAGAGGTCCTACAAACACATGTACATCAAAGAGTGAAGAAAAGTATATTCAACATCATAAATGGAACCCACCACTCTTACAATATATAATGTGTAACAAAATTCACAGATTATTTATTATTTCTATAGATCTAAGTGAATTTGGTTTCACACTTTGTAAACTAATTACATACTTACTCAAAGACATTTGTTATATAAGTTTAGGTTTAGAGTTTAGGTTTTCGATACGTTAATATAGTATTACATTGTTCAGGAGTTGAGGTTAAGGACAATTTATATACTCCTTTCTCTTTCAATCTACCGAGACGTCTTTTAAAGATAAAATCATGATGAAATACCAATTTCTAAAACAAATAATATATCGGATGCGGTGACCTCTACTCTCGCATTATGTTATTTCATACATACTTAGATATTTGTTATACCATACACATATTATATTATGATTAATGTTTATTTATTATAAATTTTATAAGTAATAATGTTCTTAAAGTAAATATCTTATTTTTATTCCAATAATAAAAAAAAAGTTTATTAACTTATAATTAATTAGTTTGAATTAAATTTACTTCTAAGGTTGTAACACTTGTCATTTCTAATCTTCTCTTTTATTTAACTTTTTCTTTCTTATGTCGAAAATTTAATTGACTTTAAATAAATTTGAATCATTTAAAAAAAAATTACTTTATTCTTTTTCCGTAATTATAATTTATAGATTTGGATTAATGGGCTCACATACACAAATTACTATTTGTATTTATTAATTTTGTATATAATTAGTATTTTTTTATTGAATTACTCTAATATTTAACTTACAAGTTGTAAATCGATATTAATCAAACTAGGTTTATTTTTAATTATATTTAATTTGATGAATAAACTTTAGCTTGAATACAACAATATATGAAATATTGAGTAAAAAATCATTGACAACAATTAAAAGATGTTCAACACACAAAAACTATAATTAAATATAACTTTTGTTTTCAGTGTTGGAACATGAACTTGAATATTACTTCCTCAAAAACTAAATTATCATTATTGAAACAAAACTTTAAAAACTTAAAGGACTCTAACATTCTTTCAAATAACAAATAGAGAACTCTCGTATATATTTCAAACATGAAGGTACTTTCATTCGAATTTTCATTTCTATAACATCCGTAATTTTAGATAAAATCCCATAAAAATGAAAATTGATAGCAATCCATTTTTGGTAAGAACAACTACAATAAATAAAAATAACATGAAAAAAGGGCAACAATGAAAGTTTATTTGAAGAACAATTATTCATATATAAGTAATATTGTATCATTTGTTTTAAATAGTTTTTCTATTAAGCAATGGATATTTTACAAGTTCTTTTTCCTCTCTTCATCTATGTTTTATTTTTATTTACTTACATGTTGTGTCTGTTTCGTACACATTTATCAGACATCGACATTAGTATGATACGTATAGGTGAAATGTCTAATTAAAAAAATATTTATTGGATTTCTAATCATTCCAGCATGATTTTAACACAATTTTAAAAATGAAAAATACATTAATTTTCTAAAAACTCAAACTTATTGTATACATTTTTATTATGATTATAATAATAAGGAATTAATCCCCTTTTGAACCAGTCATGAGAAACTTTTTTTAATAATACATTTTCCATGTGATGACAGATGATTGTTGTTACTTGAGGTGTCAACCTAACTGAGATGTCAAGTTGCATAATGATGTCTAACATGAAAACTTTTATATAAAAAAAAAATAATCATGAAAAACATCTTTCTGTTAAAAAAAACCTGAAACATATTTGTGTATTTGTGCACATAAATCTTTATTATTAATTTATATAATTCATAATTATATAATATATATTCGTATTTTTGTATTGTATATTTTATAAATTATATGTATCTCCATGTCCGTATGGCATGAGGGCATGAGTTCTGTGTTAGTGTCGTGTACATGAAATTAAGAATTTAGAATGTAAGCCACATCTTTAAGGGGCAAAACGGTCAATTCATGTACACACGTAACGCATTTTAAAATTGAATAAACAATAACGGGACGGTGCCAACCTTGGGACATGCACTGTTACGGTTGCTGCCCCATTTACAATTTCACCTTTTTTAAATTTTAAATTAATATTTTTGTTTCAGTTATGTTTTTTTTATTATAAGTTTCTTGATATAATAAATAATTTATTAAAAGGGGTTATCCTTTCTGTTCAAAAGTTTTAAAAATATGATTATTTTTTCACAATCATTCTACTTTTGTTATACACTTTTTCACTCATCTCTCTATTTCTTCATACTTGCTTTTGTTACTGACACACATTCTCTCTTTAAGGTCTTTCAAATTTTTTATTTTATTTTCAAGCTTATTTTAAGTTGTTATTTTTGGGAGTTAGTAATTTCTGCAACTGAAGTCGTTTACTTATATTATATGAATTATATATCAAAAGTTTTTTCATAAAACATGTGATTCTGATTTTAAGTTGTTTAAAATTAGAGAGAATTTAAAAGTATTTTCATCTTTTCTTAAATTATGCAGACACTTTAATTTTTCTTTTAGAATTTTAAAGTTTAGGGAAAAGATAAATTGTCACGAATCACAATTCCAACCCTCATCTAACACCTTATTATAGATAACTTAAAAAATAAAATAAACAATAAAAAATACCGTATATGTAAATTTTGTTGTAAAATTTGATAAAATATTAGTGGTATGAATTACAATTAATATATATATATACATATATATATATATATATTTAAAAAATATATAGATATATTTGAACAAAACATAAAAAAGTAAAAAACTTTTTTTTTTTTTGTAGTGGAGTTTTATCACTTACAACATTATTTTGTTTTTGTGTAACACACAATCCTTACAAATTTTAGAACAAACACAAATAGAGTAAGCTAGAGATTTTTAAAACTTTCAATATATGAGTCATCACATTTCATTTGAAATGTACTAAAAATAGTCAAGTGTCTACAAATATCTCATGTTCAACCTCACTCATGTTAGAATACTGACACACATACATATACACTTAACTCTACTTTCGGAAGACTCGTGCATTGATTTAGAATCAGAGATACACATATGTCATACTACCCCCTATTGTGATATCTCTCCAGATAACAATATGTACATATGAATATTTGAATCAAATCACCATATGACATGGGTTAATTCATATGACTTGTCAGACTAGTTATTTTCAAATTACAGACTTGGTTATATGAATCTCTTACGTCTCTCACCACCTGATAATTTTTATCAATATGATTCCAATAGACCAGTAGAATCATGGTATCTCCTTCTATATAAATCTTCAATCAATGCACGTCATAACAATCTCAACAAGATATATTTTTTCCTAAAAATGTTATGTCTCTGTCACATTTTCACGTGATTCATAATTCATATTCACATCAATATAACATTTCAATCACAATAAGTTTAGTTTTTTAATACAATTCAAAAATATAAAAAAAAAATTATTATTGCAAATACATATATAATTAAATTTTACATATAATTTAATTAAAAAAAATCTTGTAGAATTTTTTTTTTCTTGATCGAAAATATCACTTGAGCAAAAATAGACCCGAAAGCAAGACAATTTTTGCTTAGTGAAAAAGGTAAATTTCTTGTTATATTTTTGCTTAAGTGAAAATTTGTCGCTTGAGAAAAAATATCATAAAAAATATGTAACCAACTAAATTTTAAAATCTTTATCCAAAATCAATACTTCAATTTATCATTTATATTAGAGGAGCAATATGATACTACCTTGCTAAAAAGTTAATTTTTATTCTCATTGAACTCATGTGAGTATATATATATATATATATATATATATATATATATATATATATATATATAAAAGATTCTTAAATAAGATCAACTTAAATTCAAACACAAACAACCAACTTTCATTTTTTTAAACTTCAAACCGTTGATAACATAGCTCAACAACATTTAATAACATTTTTAACATTAAAATCAACATTTAAATACCAAACTAAAAAAAATATAATATTTCTATGCTTTCATAATATATAGTTCAAACAATTTAATAAAAACTAGTGGTATATGAATTACAATTTTATACATAAACTAACATAACATTTAAAAGTAGGAATGCTTGCAAAAATTCAAATATTTAAACTTTTTTTTTGGAATAAAAACTTGTTGGAAACTGTTTTTAAGAAAGTTAAATAATAATTAAAATGCATTTCATAACTTTTGTCTAGAATCTTATTCTAGAGAATTGTATGTTAAAAAAATCTCATATTTAAGAAAAATGACCAATCACCACTTATGGTACATGTTATTTCTAACATATTTTTTCAGTTAAGAAAATAAAACTAGAGAGCAATTATAATAAGTTTTTGGTCAAAGTCAATCAATTAATGCATTTTCTCATTTGCATAACATTTACTTCAGATATAATATTATAGCAAAGGTGGGTAAATTGTTCATACATAATTCAATGAGTTCGTTAATGGATCATAACTTTTTAGAAGTACCAAGTGGTAAATTCGAAGCTCAAATTATTGCATTTTATGAAGAGGATGTCTCTTTCAATTTCAACATTCATGGCAGAGTTAGTGCAGAGAATAATGGAATATGAAATTGTAGACTAAGAGAAAAAAATGAAAATTTTAACTTGAAAATGTTGAAAAGGACTAGCATATATATATTTATTTAAATGGAAATCAGAGATATTTCAACTAGAGATAGTTTCGTTAAGGTCGATCACCGCATCTTAAATATTGTTCACTTTAGAAGTTGGTGTTTTATCACAATTTTGTTTTTAAAAGGCATTTCGACAGATTGAGAAAGGAAGAAGTGTATAAATTGTCATTGATCTCGACTCCTGAACGATGTGAAACTATATTGACGGTATAGAACATAAATAAATCTATTTATTTTTTCACAATTAAGTTGACAATATTGAAATGAAGTTTTATTCTTAGCAAAAATAGTTTTTCCACTAACACAACATGTGCAATTCAAATGACATAGAAAAAAGAAAAGGAAATGACTATGCAAGTGGATCATTAAAAACAAAGGTACAAAACAAAGAGAACATTTCTCAATCATAAATTTTAATAATAGAACGAAGAGAACATGTGCTTACAAACTTTCAATTTTAATATGTCATGTTCATAAGAATAATAAACTCCCCTTTATGATTATTTTTGCATTTTAAATATCTTTAGAATAGGTTCCTTATATTTCTCACTTATTAAAATGGCCAGAAAAAAAAGTACAAAATCCTTGAATGCTATTTATGGAACATAAAAAAATGGAAAATGAGATAATGTTTTCGTATTTTCACATATTTTATTATAAGTTTAGCAACATGTTATTTTTATTATTAACCTAGTTCTTTGGCAACTAAAAATTAAGCATTAAGTACCACTCACACATTCTACTCAGTTAACTGAGTTTAAATTCTTTAACATGATTCACTATTTTAACCATTTCATAACAATTTAAAATAAATAAGATATTCAATCATATAATTAAATATGTAATGAAAACTAATTTTAGAGAATAAATTAATTGGGGTTTCATCAATTTTTACTATTTGAATTTTTTTATTGTTTTGTAATTTTAGAATGATCATTTAGGAAATCTTTGGTGAGAGTAATTTTTTCATACTTATATGATTCTTAAAAGTCTTGAATATAAACAAGATAATAAAATTTAGAAAAACTTTGGTAAGAGTGTACAAATCTTTTGAGATTTAAATAGTCCTATAATAATATAGTTATATTTGGTTTACTAGATTTATATATATTAACTAATTCATTCATTTATTTTAATTGTGATTGTTTTGGTAATATTTTCTTAGGTCTTTCAAAATTTTGGTATAATTTCAACTCCTCTATATATTGTTTTGAATACAAAAATAAGAAAATTTATCTTGAAGTTGATTTTCATTTATAAAGTGTTGTTGATGATGTAATTGTTGACATTATCCTTTGAAATATTTTAATTGAATTAGTTATGATACACTACAAGAAAATCATGAAATAGAAACCAATTTTTAGATCCCAAAATAATTAGTTGCAATAGTAACTAGAGACCATTTTAGAAACTAATAAGATTTTGGTTTCTAAATCAGTTTATATTATTGTTAAATCGTTTTTAAATTGGTATCTAATTACCAACCAAGATTTTAGAGACCAAATTTAAAAACTAAATAATTGGTAGTTAAAATTTTGGTTGCTAATTAAATACCAATTTAGAAACTATTTAACAATAATCGAAACTAATTTAGAAATTAATTTTTTTTAGTTTATAAAATGATCTCTAATTTAGTTACTGCAACTAATTATTTTGATGTCTAAAAATTGGTTTCTATTTCATGATTTTTTTACTTATAGTATTTTTCATTTGTTTGAATATGATATTTGGCTAAGAATGATTAATTTGAGTTATAATAGTTACAACATGCAAACTATGTATTAATTGTGTGCAAATGTAGTGGTCATCACCAAAAATACCCTAATTTTGTGATATTAAAATGTTGTGTGAAATGAAGTGGCCCTTATAAGGTATACCCCAGCAACAAAGAAAAGGAAAAATTAAAGGATAAGAAAAAGAGCAATAGAGACATCAAATGATGAACCATGTGCATGTTTTCATATCCATCATCATTACTATTAATTGCAAATAAAAGAAAATAAAGGGTTCAAAAATAGTTAATAATCAATCTACATAAAGAAACTTTCCAAAATAAATAAATCAATAATTAAAGAATTAAAATGTATTTAAAATCTACTTTTAATTGAAGAATTTTTTAATTCAACTCTTCCGTTTAAGTATAATTTATTTGTTTTGTGTAACTAAACTTTATAATAAATATTTTAAATATATAAATTATATTATAATCAAATTTGGTAGCACAATTTTTGTTTGAATATATAAATTATATTTTTAATTTATGGTAAATACTTTATATTGTGATAAAGAATTATTTTTAAATATTAAAATTTAATTTAAAAATTAAAAGATAGAATAAAAGATATACTAGTTGAAAAAATCTCTAAGAATTTGTTTTTGAAGAAATAATTTTATTCAAAATAACTACTGTAATTTACATATAAACATTATCTCTAACATCTTCTTTATAAGGACATATATTAAGAATTATCTGTCATCTGATTCTTATGATCAGAGTTTAACTTTTATGAACACTCCAATAATTGTAAATTATTATTCATATGATTTTATATGATAATTAGTATAAAAAAATGTACTTATTACTCGTGAAAAATTATGATTTAACGATAGTATATATTTTTTTTTATATTATCAATGTATTATCTATTCATACCATAATGTTTCGAGTCTAGTAAATATATTCTAGAAAAACTTCAATACTTCACCATGTAATATGATTTATTAATATAATGTGAAATAAAATAAAACTTTATATAATAAAGTATACAAAATAATCTCTAACGTGGTTGTTTATCTTACTAATCCAAATTTAAGTTTAAAATTCATGTAGCACAGATACGGATATGGACACTGACACGATACGGATACGGAACACGAATCTATATATTATATAATTTTAAATTATATAAATTGAAAATAAATATTTATGTGCAAAAGTATGTTCCATATTCTTTTGGGAACAGGAAGATATTTTTCATGACTAGTTCAAAAGAATTTGTTCTTATTTTTATAATCATAATAAAAATTTATACAATAAATTTGAGTTTTTAGAAAGTTATTGTATTTATACCTTTTAAAATTGTGTTAGAACCATGTTAGAATTTTCAAAAATCCAACAAATATTTTTTTGAATTGAATACCTCACTGATAAGTATCCTATAAGTGTCGTACGAGTGTCGACACGGATACGTGTATCCAACACGGTTACGCTATTTAAGAAGAAGTGTCCGAGCCTCATAGCCGTTAAGTAGAATTGTAAAAAAACTGAGTAATATATAATTAAAGAAAAAAAATCTATAAATATTTAATATTAAATTTTTTGAATTAAAGGTGTAATGTAATGATCTTATATAATTTGGTGATAACTGATTAATATTAAATCCTTCATTTTCTAGATAAGTTTCAAGTTTGACGTTAAACTATTTTTTTTAGTTAGAAGTTAAAGTATATTTTTTTTAAAGATAGAAAAATCTATTTAAAGGATGAAAACTTCTCTCAATATACTCTAAAATAATTTTTTAATATACTCTTTCTTATTATTTATTAAAAAAATTATAAAGTCATTAAAGATTAACTAATCAGACAAAAATAGTGTCTCATGTAAAGAAAAACCTCATGACATATCCAATTTAATATATTAAAAAAATATTATTTATGGTGTTAAATGTAAGTAACTTATTTTTTTTTATTTTAATGGAAGAAACTCTAAACAACTTACAATTTTATATTTTTTAATTCAGATTTAATTAAGGTACTAATAAATATATTAAAAAAAGAGAGAGAAAATGTCTTGGAATATTCCTAAATAAAGAGATAAATAAATAATTCAGTAGATGTGACAATTTTGTGGAGATCATAACCATTGAACTTAGTTTATAACTGTGAATTAAATGTAAAAAATTCAAAGTGGCAAATTAGAGATTGTACTATAATTTATGTAATGTGAAAATAACAATAACTATATATTGAAAGAAATGTACTTTTACTTTTGTTCACCAATATTCTGTTTTATATTTTCAAATTCTTTAAATGAAAAGTTTTCAATACTTTGGTCTAAATAAAAATAATTTGTATTTATTTTTTGTTAAATGGAATCTTGAATTTAATTTTCACCAAAAATAGATACTTAATAATATTTGTAAAAACATGTACCTGCTAATATTTGTAATGGTTGATTTAGACACAGACAATTATTAATTATTATTCTTAAATAACAGTTACTTGCATAAACAAACTAAAATAAATTAAGTAACTCCAAATAACACACATAATACATGACAACAATTGCTTACCCTAAACAACTTCCAAGCATCTACAAACTCAATATGCTTTTTACTTTATACCAAAAATAATATTAAAAACAATAAAAACATCCTGAAAACATCCTGATTCGGACACTAATACGAAGATAGGACACTAATATGAAGATACGTATAATCTCTAAAATGTATGACACAGGGACATGTATCTATATTATATAATTATAAATTATGTAAATTGACAATAAAAATCTGTGTACAAATATGTTTAAGTTTTTTTAGCAGAAAAATTTTCATAATTTGTTCAAAAATACTTGTTCCTTATTTTTATAATATAATAAAATTTTATATAATAAGTTTGAGTTTTTAGAAAATTATTGTATTTCTCCATTTTAAAATTGTGTTAGAACTATGATAGAATTGTCAGAAATTCAACAAATATTTTTTGAATTAAACACTTCACTAATACGTATCTTATAAGTGTCCGATACGTGTGTTAACGACAAACTCACCATTTAAAAGATATGTCTGAGCCTCGTATATTATATCTAATAATGAAAATTTGTGTTAGAAAAAAAAAAGAATTTGAAAAGAAGAAAAGAAAAAGATATTTTTTTTATCTACTTATGAACAGAACAGCTACTCACAGCACATTCCCAACTCCCAAGTCTACAAATAAAACGTTATATTCCAAACTCTCTAACTCTCTCTCTCTCTCTTTCTTTCTCTCTCTCTGTAATCTCTGTTATTTCTTCTTCATCACTCTTCTCTTCTCTTCTCTCTTATCCCCTATATAATATAATAATATTACAACACTAAGAGAAACAGCAGACAAGTAGCCAGAACAAGAAATCCTTTGACACATTATTAATGAAACAAACATGGGAGGGGGTCACATGGGGTGGTTCCTCTTATGTTCTTCTTCTCTGCTTTTTCTTGCTGTGATTGCTTCATCTGGGTCACTCGCAAACTTGCCCATCATAGCCTTTGAGGATGGCTACACCCACTTGTTTGGGGACCATAATTTGGTCATCCATAGAGATGGAAAATCAGTTCACCTTTCGCTTGATGAAAGAACAGGTTTTTTTCCATCTTTCATTCTTTTTTTCTTACATGTTCACTTTTCTATTTTTGTCATGTTCTTTTTTTTTGTTATCGTTTTTCTGGGTTCTGATTTCAGGTTCTGGATTTGTGTCTCATGACCTTTACCTTCATGGCTACTTCAGTGCCTCGATCAAGTTGCCTTCTGATTACACAGCTGGAGTTGTGGTTGCATTTTATGTGAGTAATAATGGGTACTAATGCATGATCATAAAAAAAATAATATCTTTCTTGTTATAATTTCATACCCTTTTTGTAGGAATTTAATCGTCCATCATAATTATAAACTATGCATTTTTTTCCCAACTACATCAACATTCTGATCATTCGTATCGATTTTCTTCCTTTTTTTTACTTTTTCATTGCAATTAACCAAGAGCTATTACTTTGTGAATATGATGCAACCGGGTATCTGGAATTTCTAGAAATTGTTTTTGAAGCTTGCTTGTAAGTTATTTGTTGGAAATATTAATATGTTACAAGAGAAAACAAAACAGATTGCTTTCAGTTTCATTTTTCATGAGGTCACTAATAGGGACAAAAAAGATTGCTTTGTTTTTCCTGTTTTCAAGCTGTTTTGAAGGGAAATTTCAGTGTTTTTGTATTATTGAAATGAAAACGCCAGTTGGTTTGTTTGTCTCGATTTTCCCCTTCCTTTAACATTTTTTCCCCGGAAAATAGGGGCATTTGTAATTCATTCCTCACATTTTCTGCTGCAGCTGTCAAATGGTGACATGTTCCAGAAGAACCATGATGAGATAGACTTTGAGTTTTTGGGGAACATTAGAGGCAAAGACTGGAGGGTTCAGACCAATGTTTATGGCAATGGAAGTACCAACACTGGTAGAGAGGAAAGATGTGGCCTATGGTTTGATCCTGCTGAGGATTTCCATCAGTACAGTATTCTCTGGACTGATTCTAAGATCATGTATGATGCAATATATTTGAATCCTGCATGCCATATTTGGTTATTACATTTTCCTTGTTTTGGTAAAACTAGTTTCTTTACGTGTCCAATTATTGCCTATTAAACTCCAGCAACCCCTTGCTTTGATGGAGTAGTGTGAGGGCTTTTTTTGCTGGATTGGTAGGGGTTTGTTAAAAAGATTCTCTGGTTTTCTTTTACCGTTTACTACATCCACAGTTTTTTTTTCTATCAAAACCAGTTTTTGCCTGTAATGGGATTACAATGTACAATTCATGCTTTTGATTATTTGCTGACAGTGAATAAAAACCAGATATAAAAAGGCCTAATTTTTAAGTTGTGTGTATCCTTATGGAGAGGAACGAACATGATGAAATTTTGGTGGGATGTGTGACCCACAAGATGAATTTTAGTTGTTGGAAAACTATTTTTGTCTACCTACTAAATTCATGAATTGGTAATCAATATTCATTCCTTAGTTACTATAGCTACCATAGAAACTGGATCTCGTATGCCCCTTGCATGTAGGAGATAGGAGGAAATTATTCTGGATTTCCTTTTATGTTTCTCCTTGTTACTTGCTACTTGTAATGATAAACTTAATAACGTTAAATTTCATCACATTGTCCATCAACAGAAACCATCATTAGTACTCTATGATTTTTAAGGTAGTTATTATGAAGATCAACAAGTTTACCATACATGACAAGTTTTGGTTGGATGAGGATGTAAAAATTCTTTACACTATATGCATATACTATTTACTTAATTTGATAACTATTTGTGATTTAGTGGCTTTGTTAATTGTGTGCTATATATTTTCTTCCTTATGCAGATTTTTAGTGGATGATGTTCCTATTAGGGAAGTTAAGAGAACAGAATCTATGGGAGGAGATTTCCCCTCAAAGCCAATGACTTTGTATGCCACCATATGGGATGCATCTGATTGGGCCACCAATGGAGGCAAATATAGAGTAAATTACAAGTATGCACCCTTTGTTGCTGAGTTCTCAGACCTTGTCCTGCATGGTTGTGCTGTTGATCCCATTGAGCATGTGACCAAGTGTGACAGTAGTGCCCAAGATTCTGAGGCAGTTCCTTCTGGCATTACTCCCGTACAAAGAACCAAAATGGGTAACTTCAGGTTGAAGCACATGACATACTCTTACTGTTATGACACTGTTAGATACAAAGTCCCTCCACCAGAGTGTGTCATCAAACCCCAAGAAGCTGAAAGGCTTAGAAAATTTGATCCCGTCACGTTTGGCAATGGCCGGCGCCACCGTGGAAAACGACACCACCGTAGTAGAGGTAGCCAGGAAGAGACTACCTCTTCATTTTAATGTATGGTTCTGTATGCAGATTTTGTCATAAAGGAAATATATTTTTATCTTTGAATCAGTTTGATTTGCCTGGGTTAACAGTATATCTTTTGGATTAATGGTACTTTTAGACCCTAAACAATGGATCATTTTTTGTTTTAGTCCCTAACTTCTAAGAGCATAAGTTTTGGTCCCCCACAGTGTTAGTTTTAGGTACTGAAGTTTGGGTAGGGTATTGAAAAAAATATAGGGACAAAAACTTATAGATTTCCAAGTAAAGGACTAAAACCAAAGATGATCCATTTTCCTGAGTCTTAATCTATTTCTTTTTCCCTTGTGTCCTTATTTCCCTGGGCATAGACGTCCTTAATATGATGGTTTATGACATGGTTCTTGATGGTGGGTTTATGTATAGTCCTTCATCATGCCCTTAGGTTTCCAGGTATAATTCCTCATTGATGTATTGTGTATTTAGACACACCTCAGGGTGTCAACAAACTATATACTTATGAGGTTGAGTTCTTTAATGAGTGTAAGGTATGAATTATTTTTGTGTTGGTATGCCACATCCAATATGAAAGCAACCAAAATGGTTTTATATTTAGTCCATGACTGTAGTGAGGTGTGTTGGAGTGTCTGGAAAATTTGCATGGTCAGATTTGTCAGCTTGAGGACACAAAATGAGGCCATTTTGTCAAGGTAATTGGAATCCAAAGTCAAGTCTTGAATGTGACAAATGCTGCAGGGCTGTTTAGTTCACTGGTGCTTTCATTAAATAGTGTGACCAAAATTTCTCTCTCTTCTTTTTCTTTCCCATGCTTTTGTCCTCTGGCCTGTAGTTGGAAATTTCAAATGGGCAGTTGGGATCTCTAAGGTACAACATTGGGAGTGATTATTGACCTCTTATCCTATTGCACCGTCTCTCTGCATCACAGCAAAAAGCAAACATTGAAGGCAACTTGTGTCCTTCATTTTTCAAATAACAAGGACATTTCACTACTCACCAAATCACTAATTGAGAACTGCTGCTAAGTGTTAAGATTAACTGATACTACATTGTTGTAATTTGACATGTGGTGGGTCTAACTAATACTGAATTTGATCTTATTGAGTGATTATTAAGTTCGGATTATGTGGATAGAAAAAAAATGATTTGATTTGAGAGAGATACTTCACCTAAAATTATTAGTCAGGTTATAGGATTATCACTTAGTTTTATGACTAAAAACTTTATCAAGGAAAATTAGTTCAGAGAGACTGAACTGAAATGTTGAGAAATATGACAGAAATTGCGGTTTAGTTATGTTGAGAAAATTACCAAGAGTGTCTCTATCAGAAAAGTATACAATTAACCATATAAAATTATGTTTAAAAGTACTTTATGCAGTAAAACATGAACAGTTTTCTGAAAGTATTTGACAAATCTATATTTTTGTGAAATTTCTCAAAACTATCATTCCATTGCCATGAAAGTGACAGAACATTTCATATCATTAGTTTTAGTGTAAATCATAATATTAGTTAGTGAAAGTAATTAATCAATGATCCGCAATCTGCTCCACTTTTAAAAGCATTTTGGAAAAAGCAATAGCACTAGTTTGACAAATATCTGAAACTTTTTAAAAAGAAATAAGAAAAACAACAAACCCTTCATAAAGCAACAGACCCTTCATGTTGAAAATTTTAATATATATTGATTACAACAAAAGCAAATACTCCCTCGTGTCTTGAACTATAGCATGTTTAAATAAGTTCACATGTTTTTTTAGTGTTAACAAAATATGCGTTTTTCTTCTGTTTTTGATTCTTTACTTTTTCTTTTTCTTATTTGCGTTCTTATTAAAAACATTGTTTGATTTCAGTCTCTGATTTAGCACTTTGTTCATACATTTCATGTTTTCAATCCATATAAAACTTCTATCACTTTTTCTTATACTCAAATATCTTCGTTTCATTCCATATTATTTAAACAGCATTGGACATGTTTTCTAACATAGTTACATAATCTTAATACAAAATCTTGATGTGAATAAGAAAAATAATGAATAATCCTTATACTTTTTTTACTTGGCCTCACATAGTAGCAGAGAAGGACTAATTAGCAGAAGAAGAATCAATGTGAATGTGAGCTTTGTTATGAAGTACCTATATGAGAAATAACAAAAGGTCATTATCATACCTACAAACAAAAGTAAAATTTCAAACCTCAACTTGTCCATTGGCTAGCACCAAAGATGAATGATGGAAGAGAGATGTTGCTTTTTTTAAAAATTACCCAGAAATTAAGGCCATAGAATGAACATGCTTCCCCCATTGGTTGCCCAATCAATGGCTACTTATTTAATATTCATTTCTTTCTTAAAATTTTCACTCATTTTTGTCATCACTGTCTCCTAACAGCTACAATTTAAGATTTTTTTTACCTGTATAGAAATAATAATGTCAGTCGCCATTTTATTGTTTTTCTGTTCTAAATATAAAATTTGATGTTATTTTTAAAAGGAAAAAAGATTTAGAAATTAATTAAAAACGTAGAATATTAACTAATTTGTATTCTTTTAAAGAGGGTGTAATAAATGAGGAGTGATTGATCATTCTAAAAGTTTTCTCCTGATTTGGTCTTGGATCTCTTCAAATGTATGTTTCTCGTTTTCTGACTAGTGTCTAGAACTCTGGTATGTAAGCATTCAATTTAAAGTTATTAATAGGGTGACGGAATTGGTCCTTGATTTTATTGATGTATTTAGTTAGTAGTGTAGGGATAGACAGTAGGCGAATCTTTTGGAGTTTTGTTTGAGTATGGGAAAAGATGTTTTTATATATCTTGTTATGTACGAGGGTTATACCACCTCTTAAGTGAGTTTATTTAATTTATTTGTTTCTTACCGATAAAAAAAACCTGGTAACTTACATGAAAACCTTATAGTTTTATTTTATTTTATTTTCTCATTTTTTAACTTTTTTAGTTTTTCACATTGCACTTTGAAACTGAAGTGAAAATCCTTATTCTGGTAGAAGACGACACACCTAGTGGAGATTCCAAACTGACCTGTGACTTCAGTTCTGCTTTGTAACTCTCTTTTTTTCTTCCTTTAAACATTGTAACTGCTGAATTTGTAGTTAAATATTACTAATGTTTCTGCCTTCACATTGATGCATGCATAATATGAAAACATAACTGACACAACTTAAACATTTACTTTACTGTAGTTTATAAAACAAGTATTATCATGGCTTTTTCTGCAGTTTTGTCGGCATAAATGTTCAAGTTGGTGTTGCTAAATTGGAGGGAAAATTTAGAGAAAAACATGTTTTCTGACACTTATAATATTATATCATCATTTGTTTTTGCTTTTGTTTTAGTGTGTCTTACAATTTTATCATTTCAATAAATGATCTCTAACCCCACTGTCCTACACCTGATAATTAAGTATGTTCAGATTTGGTGGGTGAGATTTCTACCGTTTGAAGACCAAAACACTTTGTTTATTTTATATGGAATTTACACTATAGTTTAAAGTGAAGTTAATAAAGTTTAACTATTACCTAGAGTTGAAATTTTCAACTACTTGCACACAAGTCACATGACAAACATCTATACCTCTGTCACATGACTCATATTACTAGCATATACCTTTTTAGCTTTCATATCTAGTGGAGATGCAAAGCTCTCTATATCAGGTAAGGTTAGGTGGAACCTTTTCTCTGGTGAAGCATGCAATTTACAACTTTATATGAGAAAGTAAAAATCAAACTTTTATATGAATCAATGAGGTCAAGGTTCTACCTTACCAAAATTTACTTACTATCACATTCTAAACTGTGACTGATAAAGATTTTAACTAATAATCTTTATCTTTATTTATTTGCGGCAGAACTTCAAAGCCACATTTTAACTTCTATGCACAGATCAAATATTGTTTCAAGAACCACCAGCCTCCATTTTCTCAATAAGCTTGACAAAATTTTGGACAATTTTCTTCCCTTCTGGAGTTATGATGCTCTCCGGATGAAACTGAACTCCCTGTAGTTTCACAAAAGTTAAATTTCAATATGTGAAGAGAAGGGAGACATATGCAAGCTCAAATATAATAAGAATAAGAATAAGGCATGTGATAAAACATGAAAATAGAAGGACATGTAACAGAAGTGATAAGAATGGGAATAATATATTTGCTTATTAATAAGAGAACTCATCAATTCATGGTTTATGCACTCTCACATTTCTAAATTTCTGGATTTGTAAGAGAAAACTGACACATTTACATTGATTTACTGCATAGTAACACGGAAAAAGTAATAAAACACATGCCAAACACATGGATGATGTCAACTAAACTCCATATCAAGAATGAACCTGATTACACTACATTTCTTTATTTTTGGAAAGAATATAGATTTCTTCCTAGATTGCATTAGAAATATATCATGTTGTGAATTTATCTTCTCCTAAATGAAGACCGGGAATTAACAGTTACATTACAGATGAATACTTCAACCCCATAAATTAGTCATCAAGTTTCAGTACTCCCAGTTTAGTTATTCTTCATATCCGGATACTCCTTTTATGTTCCCTTCATGTATTATTGGAACACTTAATCATTTAGACAAGTTCTGAAGGAAGATTAAGATTTTACCTGTAGATGCTTATATTTCTTATGGCGAGCAGCCATTATAAGACCATCTTCTGTCCAGGCTGTTGCCTCAAGTTCATCAGGAAAACTCTCTTTCTCAATCACAAGGCTGTGATATCTACCAGCCAAGAAAGGACTGAAATGATACAAATTAAATGGAGTAAAATTATGTCAGAGCCCTGTTGAAACTTGAAAGCAAAGAGAATGCTGCTGCTGATGATCACCAATAGTATATAGATAGAATAAATAAATTGAAAGCAGAAACCTTACTTTGACAGTCCAGCAAGTACTCCATCTTCTCCTTGCTCATCATAATAAACCAAGGAACTTTTTCCATGCATGACACCATAAGGAGAACGAACAATCTTTCCTGCAGATGATAACATGAGAAAGTTTTGATCTTATTGTAGTGACTCAGCCAAAAGGAAGAAATGAAGTTGAGAAAGGGAGATTATGTGGTAAAGATCTAAATGCCATTAAAAATGAAAGTCAGGTTAACAATGAATCACATACAAACATAACAAGAGAATTTATACTCATTTTTATACACCTAATGTGTATGTGAATAAAGGGATTTAAAGGTATCCAGTACTCAAACTCACCTCCATAAGCCTCACCGATGCACTGCAAACCCATGCACACACCAAACAATGGTACAGTTGGTCCAAGTTCCAAAACTGTTTGCAAAGATATGCCAGAATCTTGAGGTTCCCCTGTAAGGATGGAATAATGTAAGTGATTGTGTTTATTCTATTATTTGTTGTTGCTACTGTTATGAAACATTGATCATAAGCATAGTTAATTAAGAAATTAAAAAAAAAAATCTATAGAATTCAAGCCTTACCTGGCCCGGGTGATATCAGCACTCCTCTAGGATTTTTCCTATGCAAATGCAAAAGACAAAAATATGCATAGTTAGTCTTTTACCTCAGGACTAGGCAAAGAGCATGCATTATCCCACAAACTGCTTCATCAATAAGAAACTGTTTGGGACACATAAGCAGCAAAAATAATTTTACCCTTTCAACTCTTCCACTGTCAGTTCATCATTGCGGTAGACCTCAAAGTGAAATCCTAACTCTCCCATATACTTCAAATGTAAATGAGACAATGTTAGAATAGACACTTTGTAAAACAGATGCACATGTACAACAACAGATTCTACACATATACGTTCTTAATTGCATATTTCTCAAAAACAAGGAGGGTAAAATGTCAGACTTGTTAAAGCTCATTTGAAAAATTTCATCAAGTTTGCAGAAAAGAAGGGCAAGGATGAGGAAGTTTCAGATCCATTCCCAATAGTTTTGGGAATGAATGACTAGATTCATTTTCCAGATTTCCGTATTTTATGAAATAAACTAACTTGTTATGGAAATCCCTCTTAAATATATCCACCATCATTGCAGGAGGTCCAAAACTCAAGCAAAAAACATCATGTAACATTTTCAGATGACAAACACAATAGTGCTTGAAATTAGAAAAATCTGCTTGCTGCTTATTTCACAAATCATGCCAAGAATTTAAATCACTGCTTTCATCACAACAAGTTTCACAAATTTGAATAATTTGAATCATTTAAAATGACTTCTACTAAACAGATTTAGGTCTTCTACAATAATGCAAATTTATCAAACTCCTAAACACACATATACAACCAAGAATCTTGAGTACGAACCAACATCTTGAAGAAATTACACAAATGAACACAAGCAAAGAAAGTAGCAGAAAAAATACAATCAACACCCCTTCTCAGAGTAACATAGTGAGAAAAGTACATGATGCTAATCATCAGACATTAAAAAAAATCAATCTTGAGAACAAACCAACACCGGTAAGAATCACATTAATAATTAAGAATGGATTTCAGCACACACAAAAAGGAAGGGATTATCAATCAAATACAAACAATACCACTACCTTTTCCCAACCTAATACAGTGAGTGAAGTACATTATAGTTATCAAGCACTAAAAGAATAAAAAGGAAACAATCTTGAAAACCAATCAACAAATGACACAAACGGCAAAGAATGAAACTCGCAAAGATTATATAGATAATATAAATTCACCGCATAATCAGCATCAAGAAGGAATCCAACAAAAGATCAAGAACGGATTCAGCTCCTCCACAATTCCTCAAATTTCATCACACAAAGAAAGAACCTTGCAAAGATTACAGACTAAACCAAAGAACCAGACAATCACCATTAAGAAAGAATGACAAAAAGGTGCCAAAGAACCAACCTGGCAAAGATTATAGGTAAAGCTGTCATAGTTATCAATAACAACAATGGGGTGGTTGATGGACTTCTTAGCTGAAATGGGGAAATCCGAATTGGTTTCCAAGGCATTCAGAGCAGCATTCGGCAGCACCCCACTTACCCTTTTTCTCACAGAAACCACCCCTGCCATCAAAAACCAAAATTTCGCATCAGAACACACTCATCAACAAAATCTGCAAAGATAAATGGTGTTGGGTCACTCACCGAGGGAGGAGGTTCTGACACGGCTGGCAAGAGATTGAGGGATGCGAGGAGAAAGACAACAAGGAGAAAGGTTGTTGGATTGAAGAAGCGACAGTTGAGAGAAGAATGTTGCAGCCATATTCAAGAAATTTTTCTTCTCAAACACAAACACAAACACAAACAAATTGTTAATAATTCAGTTTATGTAGCACAACAACCACCTTTAACGGGTGAGGGATTCTCTGCGGTGAGAGCAAGAAGAAAATCTAAAAGAATCAATCTCAGCCCTTTGATTTTTTTTCGAGTTTTAAAAGAAGAAGAGAAGATTCAATCTTAACCATTGGATCTTGTCTCCAGATTAAATGGGTGGAACCTAACTGTACGAGATTTTCAAAAAGGTTAGTTATGTCATGTTCACTTTCTTTATTACATATTGTAGATTGGAATTTAAAATTTAACCAACATTTATTAAATTGAATTGTTTACTTGATATATTTTGAATATGATGTTACTAAATTTACTACTAGTATTTTTTAATTAAAATATACATTTAATATGGTTTTATTACACTGTCGTTTTTATTTAATCTGTAAAAAATTAATCTTTCAAAGTATTTTATGTATTTAAGGGATTGACTTTTTCTTAGATGTTTTTCCTCTTGGAGTCGAATATGTGAGAATATTAAAATTAAACTCTAAATACTAAATGAAATGGATTTATAAGGGGAAATAATTAAAAAAACCTATTTATATAAAAAAAAATTGACTAATAAAAAGGGAACAGACTCAAAAAATGTGTGAACTTTCAAATTTAAAGCATTACACATGGTAAGAGAACATTTCCACGTATACTTATAACATCATGGTACAATTTTAAAATTTTTAAAAAATTAACCATGTCATTTTTGAAAGAAAGAATATTTAATATTTAACCCTACAAATCATTTAATAAAAACTAATAAAATAATCACTAAATAAAAAATTTATTTTAGAAATCAAAATAATCAGTAACTATATTGACTAAATTAAATGTTATTTTATAAATTAAAAAATTTATTAATATCTAAGTATTCTTTATTATTAATAAAAAATTTTAAATTAATTTTTAAATTAGTATCTAACAATTAATTAATAATTACTTTATATTCTAAGTTAGTCTTTAAGATTAATTTAGAATCTAAAATATTAATAGTTAAAACTTTGATATCTAATTTAGATACCAATTTAAAAATTATTTTCTAAATTTTTATTAATAATAGAAATCAATTTAAATATTAATAATTTGTAAACTTTAAAATAATATTTAATTTAATAAATATAGTGACTAATTAATTTTTATCTCTAAATTTAGTTATTATTTAATAATTTTTTTTAGTGAAGAGTAATAGTAAGCTTCACAATATTCACTTTCACAGGTTTATGAATGACAAGGCTAAAATAATTACCATGCAATAGAATTAGATTTTTCAATGAGATTGCTATTTTCTATAAATAAACCTAAAAGTATAATTTTTTCATTAAGACAAATTAAATATGTTTGATGTAATTTTATTATTTAAGGAATTTACGTTATGTGAATAAATCCTTTTCAAATGACGAAAAGAAACTTATTAATGAATATTTTAAATCTTATTTAAAAGAAATTAATATGCTTTAATTAATACATGTTTTAAAAAGAAACAAATAATTATTTTTACTTTTAAATATATTGATTGACATAGACATGAAATTCTTTAATATAAAATTACATAATAAATACTAGTATAAATAAGACTATAAACATAAACATAGTAGTACAATGAAGAATTTTCAAAGATAGTTATTTTCTATTGATAAGAGTATCTACAATGTGATTTTTCAATGAGATCATTATTTTCTATCAATAAAACTAAAATTCAATATTTTTGTTAAGAAAAAAATATTTTATCTCGAGATGATAAAGTTTTTCGTCCTCTTCTTATTAGATGGGAGTTTCTTTCACTAAGCTGGGTTAAAATTAACATTGATGGGACTGCTAGAAGTATCCTAATCTTGCTACTTGTGAAGATATTTTTCATGGGAGCATGGGAGAGTTTATTAGTGTTTTCTCTACGTTTCTTGATAGTGTCTTCGGCTTTTATTTTCCCAACTATATTTCAAGTGTCCTAGGCTTTTATGTCACCATGCATGCATCAAACTAATAGCTTAAGAAAATAGTAGAAGAAAACATCACCACAAACAATAATCAACGGCAAAAATGTATGAAATAATTCAAAGCTAGGAAAAATCAAAATCTGAATTAAGAATGGGTTTCCCTCTCTGTAAAAGTTAATATAGTAAAACAACCAAAAAGGAATGGAGCAAACAAAGGATTAAGAAGTGAACCAAAAAGTTCTGCCTCCTTCCCATGTTCTCCCTTTTGCAGTATTCTATCGTGTGTCGTGTTGAATGTTGCCGGTCTTTACATTTGCTTCATACTTTTTGTTATGTTGGTAGCTTACCCTTTTCCTTTCATAAGCTTTCCTTCTCAATGGTTTGCATCAGTCGTGTCATTGCTTTCATCTTCTTTCCCTACAACATCTTCTTCACCCTCACTTCCATCTGCATTTCCATTGCACTCTTGCCTCCCTACCACATTTCCATCCACTTTACCTTTTGATGAAGAATTTGTGATGTTATGGTTAGATTTCAAACTTTCCTTTCCGGTCGAAGTAGTTTCCCCGCCCAGGTTCACTTCAGATACAACACCTGGTAAGTGTTGTGAAGAAGTGGTACCTGAGCCGGGTGGAGGGAGGAAGACTCCCGTGCCGGGAACAGGCATTCGTGGAGGCGGATGCCTCTGAGGAGCCGAGGCCCATCCGGTTGAACCGAGTGGGATTGGCACAGGTGAAGCAAATGAAATGGGAGGTGCAACTGGTGCAGGCACAAACAATGTCTGCATACCGTTTGGAGGGGCTCGAATGGATGGAGCCGGCAGTACTCCGGTAGCTGGAATGGTCGGATAATGCTTTGGGCCTAATTGATGGCGCATGTGATTGGGAGTTCGGCCCTGCGGCAGTGCCCAATGAGATGTCACCGCCGGACTAAGTCGTTGAGAATCACTTGGCAGAGAAGTTTTTGGTTGGGACTTTGTGAAGGTCACAAGTATCCGTTGTTTGTGAATGGAAGGAAGTGCATGTTTTGCTAAATCAGTTGATTTCCCTTGCATCACCAGAAGGGACCTACAGTTGTCAGAGTAAATAGTTCATATCAGGAGAAAGATCACAACAAATTTAAGAATCACAGGACATGAAAGACTATAATAAAGTGTATAAACAAGAGAATTCATGAATAAAAAATGAGCAGAAATCTTTTCAGACATAATAAATGCAAAAAATTATTTAACAATTGTTGCATTATAATCACTATTGGTATAAAAGTTTAAAAACTACTTAAAAGAATGCAATTGAAAAGTATCTGTCATAGATACGTATCTGACATTGGTTACCACATGACACAATACGTATCTTCTCAGGTATTCAGTATAGAATGAGATTAAAGGGCATAACAAGCAACACTATGCAGCATGATCTGCTTATGAGGGTATGAACCTCAATAACCATCAGCAAATCTAAAAGCAAAGAAACTTTCAAGTTCAACAAAAGCCTTATTCAAAAAACAAGGCTGTTAAGAATAGTAACACTGCAATGGCAAATATTGTCAGGCATATATCTCATGGCAGAAAAAATGCTTTCTATAACCAGAGTCAAACTACAATCACAATAATATAATAGGAAACAGATTTCATCTTTGAAAAAGAAATACTAATCCACCGAAAACGTATCTTAACAGTGTATCAGAGAAACTAAATTGTTGATGCACATGACTTTATTTGGATTGGAAACAAACATTTAATTCATGGATTAACTCAACATCAAGAGATATATTTATCAACTACAAACTTTAACATCAATACTAATATATTATTAACGTATCATATTAAAAAAATTAAAGATCTAAGTGAAAATGAAGCCAATGAATGAAGGATTTGTTTTCGAGTGAATTTAGAATATAATACCTACTATGGACTCAACTAGATCTAAGTTAACCATAACTTGTAATACAAATAAATTGTTGAGTATAGACAGTTCTGTATTGAATTATCACAATTTAATTGGCTTCTATAATGCTAATATGATCCTATGCACAAAAATATCAGAAGCACTTGCATAAAAAATAGATAAGGTTAACAAATATTACCCAGGTACAAGAGAAAGCTTGACTGCACCCCTGTAATCCCCAGGATGGTCAGAGACGATTGTTCTCCCAAAAGTAATGTCACATTCAGTTAGGAAGAGCATATAAACAGGCCTTCCAAACCAAGGTGGACAACTATTAGGCTGTGAATGATCACCCTACAGATGATTGCAATACCTAGTTATGTAAAAAAATATTACACCAATATAAATTAAATTCCTTGCCCTCCCCCCCAAACAAAGGAAGAAGAAGCAACCTCATTAAAGAAATCCACAATGCAAGCATCAGGCTTCACAGTCATCACTTGTGAGGCAGCCAAGCGCTCAATAATATCTTCGAACAAAGAAGGTATAGATTCTACTTTCTTATCTGTCATATTCAAATGGTGTGTTAGGCAACCGCAATCACTACTCTAGAAAGAAATGCACACAAATCGATGGGCAGGATTGCAGTAACTTGGCCCAATAATAAAGGTTGACAAGGAAATAAAATATAATCCTTCATCCATGTTGGTGCTTGGGCCTAGTAACTGAGTAACATGGTGGAACTTCATCAGTTGTTACTTGTACTACAAGAGTTTAGTGAAAGACAAATAACATGGATGCAAACAGAAAAAAATACGAACTGTACTAATGATCTGTATAAAATAAATTTGGATGAGAAGACATGCCTTTGGAGAGTCCTGTTACATTGTCCACATCTGGTGGTGCATCAGCAATGGGAACACCTAACTGAATCATTTCCCTTCCCCGTCCTTTTATGGGCCTTTTCGATACCACAAATGTCTGACTTCCTGTTTTTTAGCAATTAGCAGGAATTAAAAGAAAGTTATTTGCATTAGAGAAGCACTTGTAATGCAAAATATATATATATATATAATGATATGGTAGATCTTTGGAAACCAAGTCCCAAAAAATTGAAAAATACAATACTTCTGAGTGAGTACTAAAAGACAAGTTTAGAAAAATGGATTTACAACAGAGAGAATGCACCCAAAGCAGCATCATTTCTTTACACCCTATAGATAAAATGAATGACCTCTTCTCTCATTCTTTAGTAAATTCAGTACCAAATCACATTCCATAAATGGAAAGTGGAAACCTACTCATTTATAAGAAATATAATTTGCATTACACACAAATACAAATACAAAAAAATGTGGTTGATGTATACGGGTTGGGATACCCCTGAAGTATCCCTCTTAATTTTATTTATTTATTGCTGATAAAAAAAAAAAAAAACACACACAAATACAAATGGCAATTGTCAAAATATAATCACAATTGTAATTTTCAGCATACAAGACAATTCATGGACCTGAAGTTTCCTGCTTTGAAACTACTAGGTTAAAGAGGTTGAGAAAATTAAATCACATTAGACCATATTAAATGTTTCTTTGCTCATGCAAACTTTAAAGTTGCTTGAAAGACAGAATTTTAAGAGGATAAGTGGTTTTTGATAGAACACTCAGGTGTGAGAACACAAAGAGGGGCCATGTAAGACTTTCATACAACTTTAGCACAGCACGCCAAGGTCATATCATACCATACACAAGTCACTCGGTTTTAAGTATCTCAGGTCATCCTACAAAATGACATGGAAAAAGAGGGAGATCTAGGCCATAGGAATCGTGCAAGATGAATGGATGAAGGAGTGCTTTGGAATATAATTTGTGGTAAAGAAAACGAAGCGCAACTAAAGCTAAAGGGAAATTTAACCACACAGCTAAAAGACCTCCAATGTTTTATGGAGTGAATTCTGAATGGTAAGGAGCCAAAATTGCAACAATAAAAATGTTGCCAGGATAAGTGTATACACAAAACAAGATAGAATTATACACGACACATTACCAGAATTTTGGTAAGAGATCTCCCTCAATTATGCATCTTCTCCAAGGTCAAATATAGAAGAAAATAGTTACAGCTTCATTAATAACTTTTTTAGGCTGATATTATTTTCTTTAAATATTTTATCCTCCTATTATTTATTTGCATTGGTAACATTGTTATTCTTATGTTTCACATACCTCATCTCTGTTGATAAAGATTTCTTTTAACCAATATAAAAAGGATAGCATCAGTTTCACTCAAGAAAGTATTGTCTCACACCTTGGATTCTGAAGGTGTTGATGTTTTTTTATGATAAATTTTATAAAAATGGAAATATATATATGCGTGTGTGTGTGTGTTCGCAACAAGCACAAGGGTCTGAAAATGCATATTACAACAAGTATTTGACTCAGTTTAAGCAAAGGCCATTTTCTACCACTGTACAATTGTTAGTTAGCATCATGGTAATTCCAAATAATTCTTTGTTGACAACTATTTAACTACTAGAAAGGAAGACAGAAAAGTATGTACCAGTATATTGTCATTTCTCACCGAAACCACCAACTTTCAGAATATGGTCAAAGTCACTGAGTATTGCATATCAATCAAAGAAAGTTTAAAAAAAGCAGTGACAGATCCTCCCAGCATGCTAGCATGAGACACACAGTACATTTACCTTGAAATTGTCCTCTTTTTCCAGCAACTCTCATATCATTGACTAATGAAACAAGTTTTGAAACTTCAGCACTATCAATTAAATCTTCATATAACTTCAGTCCATCAACCACATTCACCTAACATATAAAAACAGGTGCACTTTACAGATAGACTGTTAAAAGAAGGAATGGAAGAAAAATTATGAGGTATTAGACATGAAGAAAATAAATAACAAGAAATAAACAAAAGCAAATTAACATTTAGAGGACCATACCATCTTCCCCTCAAACATCTCGTTGCCAATAAAAGTTTTTCCAATGGTAGAAGCATTCTGACTCTGATGTTGATTTTGCACAGAATGTGAATCATTCCCTGGAACACATGGCACATGAATCGCAATAATCAAATCAATGTGAAAGGCGAATTAAGTCTATATGCTGATCCTATAATGGAATGTGACTCTATGTGTGTGACTGCAAGTAAGGGAAGGACACATTCTGAGCATTATTTACTTATATAAAAAAAACTAATGCATTAAACAAACATAGTCCTGTGTCCGCTAGATTTAATCACAGTCAGCAGTAACAAAAACCTTTAGAATTTGATGTACATTCTTCATTTTCTCCCACAGCTTCACATTCTGAGCTAGACAGAGATCCTTGAAAACTCCCAGAGCCATTCAAAATGCCATCAAGTTGATCGTTTGTAATAGTATCTACCCAAGAAACCAAAATATGAGACCATATCTGAAACCATGATACATATATCCAGACATACATAGATATATATACACACACAAACATATATACTATATATATATACACTCACACACACAAACATATATACTATATATATACACTCACACACACACAATATATATATAACCACACATACATATTCCAAAAGGCCCCGTTATTTACCTTTACTCTCCTCAGGAGATGCGATACTATTGTTATCCATGGTCCCAACCTTGCCACCAGAGTTAAGCTCACCATTTTTATCAATCACACGAGTCCCTTTTTCCACACCTCCAGTAACAACCACAGCATTCATCTCGCGACCAAAAGACTCTACTTTAGAATTATAACCTTCCTTGGCAGCCTCATTCCTAGAATTATTATAGCCTTCCTTGGAAGCCTCATTCCTGTGTTGTCCTTGCCTAAACCCTGAACCGAACTTCCTAAACTCCTTGGAACCAGCCTTTGCCGGATCCACAAACCTCTGCTGCCTCCTCCAGGCTACCTGCTGCAGTGCATATACAACCTCAGACACAGAAAAGTACTGCTGCATAAGCAGCACCTGAGTCCAATTACACCTCCTCTGCTGAATTGCACCAACAACCATATCATACTCCCCAGGCTCACCAACAACACGCAAATGTTGGCACAAGGAGTCTATGATGGCATTCGCAGCGGCGAATTCGCTGCGGAGCCAACCGATAAAACCATCCCTCTCATCCACAAACCACTGCTGGTGGCGATACTGGATCTCACTACCGCCACTGGCAGCACCACCGCCGACCGGAAACTGCAGTTTTTCCGGCATGCCCCCGTTTCCCGATGGCATTGCCATGAGAACTCGATGCCCACAATGCACTACACACTACAGTCGCATACAAAGCATACCCAGTGGAAAAAAATGTGATTTTTTTTAGCGGGGTCTCAAATCCAGTGCAATTCTGGTGGATCCCACAAAATGGGATGCAAAAATGTGGGGTTTTGAGGGTGAAAGGTGGAATATTGTTGAGGAAGAAGACTTACAGAGGAAGAATTGTGGGGTGTTTTTGATAGAGGAAGCGTGTGAGGGAGATCTGAGAAAGAAGTGTGTGTGATGTAATGTTCTTGAGTTGAAAAGAAAGAAGAAGGTTGGTGTTCTTGAAGAATGAAGATCTAGGGCTTGGTTAAGGTTATATGTGCCAATGTTATAGGAAAAGATTATGAAATTTTCATGGCTTATTCACCACGCATCCACTGTTTAAATTAAATTAAATGCAATGTGCCTAATTTCTTCCTTTTTTAATTATTAATTTATTGAGATGTTGATTTAATTTTTTTAGGAAGATACTTGTTTTGTACATTTATTTTGTATGAGCTATAATTACCATTAAAAATTAGAGACTTTTTTTTTTAAGTATAGAAATCACTGAAATGAAGTTTGTTTTCTCTTAGTTTGACTTGTTCAAATACACACACAAAAATTGGATATCATTGGGATCTGTATTGGCATGCAAATATTATAAGAACAAATTATACTGAAATTCTTTAGTGTAAATTTGAATTTTGAGTTGACTTTTTTATTTATTTATTGTAAGTGAGATAAAAGTAGGAATATAATATAGAATTAATGTATTAGTATATAAAATGAGTGTATCTAATGTGAGTATAGATGTTTGTATGAGACATTCTTTAGTTAAAATTAACATATACATAATATATAATGGATATTTATCAATAATTTTAGCATCAAATAATATATTTAAATTAAGTGTAATTTATTTATTTTTGTTAAAAAGATGTGCAACACAAAAACTCAGAAGGTCATTTATCCTAATACTACTTTCGCCTAAGCATGTTCAAGAGTAAAGTTATGATGGGATCTTGTGCATTAAATTAAGTGTAATTTAACATGTTTAATTTGTATGTGGAGTTATTGATCATTGTCATTTAACATTTAACCTAAAATGATTTGAGTGGAGATCATTTAATGTAGTATTAGACCGTCTAACACCAAAGAGATGATAGTATATATACATATATATAAGATCATATGATTCAAATTTGTCTCTCAATGGATCCAATAATAAATTCAATGGACTAGTGTTCAAAACTTATTTACTAGTAATACAAGTTAAAAAAAAAACAATAAAGATAAAATGGAGGTTTAGATTATGTAAAAAATTAAAATAGACGATTGTAAAAATAATGAAGAAAATAGGTCGTCTAATACTAGTGAATTTTTTATTGATTATCTTAAGATTTTAACTCTTTCAACTTTGACACAGAGGTTGAACTTAATCAAACAAACATTAATTAAAATAACAAACATGTATTAATGTATTAAGTATCTCACTCGTCTTCGAACATCTACTCGTGAGATGTTTATCTTCTACTTCTTAAATTAAGCAAATAAGATATTTGTTAGAATTAAGCAAACTAACTAAGAAGTCCAATTAAAGAAGAGAATTATTCTCAGCAAGTGTTCATAAATAATTTCTTAACAAAAATCATAATTCAAAAATATCAGGTCATTTAACACAAACTCGTACATAGAATTTTAAAATAAAACTAGATTGAATAGAAACCTCAATATTCATTGTAAAAACACAATAGAATTAACAAAAAAGAGTTTAACATTTCCTACTAAGACAAAACGAAAGAATTACAAAGAAAAAAATAAGAAAACTAAGAAAATCATTATACTTTGTTTTTTAACACATTCCGTTGTAAAACATTGATGACTTCTCCTTGAGACTTACATTTTTTATAGGTTTTTTTGCTCTAATGATCTCAAAATAATATTTCGGTTCTATATTGTCCACAATTTCTTAGTTTTTAGCATTCCAAAATTCTCAGGTTTTATTTCCAGTTATATAGTAAATTTGTTTTTTCTTTATTTTTTAAAAAGATTTACTTCCAATTTTGTTTTTGAAATATTATAGATTTTATTCTCTAATACTTTAACTCAATTTATGTTATATTTCGATTTGAAAAAACAACTTGAATTTTCCCGTGATTCAGCTCACTCGTATTGATGAACGCTTCATTCATATCATCTAGTTAAACGATTTTATCTAAGAAATATTAGATATATTGCAACTAAAACAAAAGTTATACTACTCTGGCTTATCACAATGGCTTTTTGATTCTTGTATATATATAAATGTCATCTTTTAAAAGTGTGTTTCATTCATCTAAATAAGTATTGAAAGTATCTTTACTATACTTAATAGGTAAATATGTTATCTAAGTGACTCGAGATTAAAGTTGTCAATTTAATTCATGATCGATGATTCAACCCTAACACACCTTTTAACACAAGTTTATTTTTATTCTTAAATATTTTACATTAATTATTCATTAAGTAACTTTTATTATTTGCAACTAAAAAATATTAAAAAAACATAATAAAAAAGTAAAAAACAAAACAAAAAGTGTTACTTAATATGAAAATTTGATATTTTCGTATTATCGTTGTAAAAGCTAATTAAAAATAGAAACACCAATTTCATTCGTTTCCAAAAAACTAAAGAAGTAAAGGTACCAACCTTATGTGTCAAAAACCTTTCGTTTGGATAATTAAAACTAATAAATTAATAAATAAATTTTTTAAAATAATAATAATATAAAATAAAATAAAAATACATGAAAAAATGATAACTAACACAATTAAAAGAAAGGAAAGAAAAATTTAAAAATAAAATTTAAAAATTATTTCTAAAAAATATAAAAAGGGATTTTCTTTTTGACTAAATATTTCAAATGTTAAATATATTTTAGGTTTTATTTTTCGTTTTTAATATATATATATATATATATATATATATATATAACAAAAAATAAAAAATTTGGGCTCAACCCCATCTTAACCTAAAAATATAATATATAAGAAAAAAAAAACGAAAAAGTAAAAACATAAGTGAATTTTGAAAGAAAAAAGCGAAAAAGCATAAGAGAATGAAAAGGAAAAAGAGTGATAGGAGAATATTTGAACAAAATATTAACCATAATCCTCATTCCTCACTCTCCTTCACACTTACTCCATCCTACTCAATCCTCACATTAACAAAATAAGTGAGGGGAATCTCAAACAAAAAGAGAAAGCAAGAGAAAAAGTAACGAGTTGACGTACAAAAATTTTCTCGATCCTTGAAAATCATTTCGATTCATAATATACAACTAAGGACAAACTTGACCTTATAAACTGGTTTTATGATATTGAATCAAACTTCTAGTTTAATTATCAAGATGGTATCAGAGTTAAAGTTATTGAGTATATAAATAGTGAAATATTACTTTATAAACTGATTTTATGAAGTTGTCTAATAAATGTAAAAAAAAAATTCACAAGCATTTCAAATGTTTTTTTTTAAAAAAAGCTGTAAATATTTATTGGGAAAAAATACTTTACATGAAAAAGTATACATATTTTGTACCAAAGTTTTTTAATACAACTTAATATAAATACTACTCAATGCGTACTTTTATCTTAGTTAGAGTGTCTATTTATAGAATTATAAGAGACCATTAGTTATGGATCTGAATTAGAGTAAGTCATTTGATTAATCTTACTATTAAAATAAGATTTTATATATTTAATTAGTACAATTTTTTTTGTTGATTTTTTTGAGAACTGTTTGATATTTAGCCATTTACTAATACTATTAAATATATGATTTATTTGTAATATAATAGTGTAATCCAAACTAGTCTTAATTATTAAATTATACAAAAATAATGTTTTGATATTCCACATAACTCATCTTTAAGAGTAATACAATTATTAAAAAATAAAATAAAATTTGTATTTATAAAGAAAAGAAGAAGACAAAATAGTGTATATAAGGTGAATGTAAAAATATATTGAGTGCCAAAATATCTTGTAAATTATATTAAAGAGATATTGCTATGGGTGTTTTTTTTTACCATGCTATTTGATTATTTTAATAAATAAATGATTATGTTATTTTTTTAATTTTTGTAAAAAAATGTTTTAGCTTGGGTTGATTTACACAGTAGCTTTCAAGCTTCACTTTCTGCTTCTCACATTTACTGCACTTTATGAGATTCCAAATCCCTAACTGTACAAAATCCCAAATCCCTAATTATACAAAATCCCAAATCGCCAACCTGGCCACTGAATCCCTTATCCCTACTACAAACAATTATCAGTGAATTCCTAATTTGACAGCCCTAACACTTGTTTGCCCCAAATCAGTTCAGTAAATCGAAAAACCTAAGGTTTGTCTTGCAAAGTGAAAATCTTGAGGGTTTCCTTACAACTGCACCAAATATCAATTTGCGTAATCTGCGGTGACGTCTACGGAGAAGCATTTCGATTAGGGTTCCGCTGGTGTGAAAAGAGGGTTGAAGTTTCTTCGTGAACTGGTTAGTTCGTGCTTGTAGGTGTTATTCTATACAAGATATTATTTCAATTTGTATGATTAGTCACTGATCAACAAAATTGTTTTTTTTAAAAAAAAATTGTATGTTTGACTTAGAAATACAAAATGGAATGTGATGGGTGAATGCTGAATGCGACTAACATTCATATTGATGGTACCTGGTTAATGCATGGTTGTAAATTATAATTTCTAAGCATTGGATGTCCTATGATTTATGGTTCTACTATCCGAAAACAGAAATCTATGTATCTTACATGTTTCTAAGATATTAATATGAACTTGTATACATTTTCATATTTGAAATAAAGTTTTTAATTTTCAAATGTTTCTCCAAAGGGTTGAGTGTGGTAATGTAGTTGTAGATGACTGTTGTTTAGACATTAGAGAGGTTAAATTCAGTTGAGTTGTTAATTAAGTGTTCTATGAGAGAACAGAATTGTGAGAACATTGTGATCATGAATTCAATAATGGGCGTTTCACTCTGATTATTGAGCATTTGGAAGGTCCTTTTAAAACATTTAATGTTTCTTCTCCTGTGACAATTAAATTAGTTGTTCTAGATTGGGAACAAAAGTTCTGTTAGAGTATAATGACTATTAATAAATCATGAGTGGTTTTTCCCTATGAATCATGCGAGTATGCTGATGTAATCATAACCCTAGTTTTTTCACTTTTAGGAGGTACATTTGAGAATGAACAGGAAATAAGGTCAGATGTTGCAATAACTTTAGAGATGTTTATCCCTTAGCTGATGCGATTTTGATGCGTTGTTTGTGTCCCAGAAAGGTGGCTTTTTTTTTTTGGTTTGGAATGCTTATGACCAGAATTATTTAAGTTAAATAGGTCAATTTCTTAAATATTTCATTGACCAAACTTGAAAATTTAAAAATTTAAGTTGTTGAGTGAAGAACAAGGGATGAATGGTTTTTATTATATCTCTAACATGTCCCTTAAATGAGCTTTTTGGACTTGAAATATTAATCATGCATATCTAGCTTTACCACTTGTGTATTACTATTACTTCAGATTTCAGAATTGTATTTCAAGTTTTTTCAACAAGAGTTGTGGGTTTTGGTAAAGGATGATGATTTTCATCTCCTGTATTTTTGCTGCCATTCTAAATTTTGATTCGATTATATTTTCCCTTCTACCCACTGTTATCAGTGGAATACTATTCATTGTGTTATTCCCAACTTGGAGATTCTCACTCTCTCTGCTCTCTATCTCCAGCTTCTCTTGTTCAGTTGTTGTTCATGGAGTCCGGAACTGAGGTACCAATCCGAGGCTCTGACAAATCTTCAAAGACGTCAAAGGATTTGGACATTGAAGGATACCAAGTTGGGGGTTTGTCCATTGGAGGCCATGAAACATGTGTACTTTTCCCCACACTTAAAGTAGCCTTTGATATTGGTCGCTGCCCACCTCGGGCTGTTTCCCAAAACTTCCTTTTGATCTCCCATGCTCACATGGATCACATTGTTAGTTTCTTTCTTTGGATCATCACAATCACATGCATGCACAAGATTCAATTTTTGAATTTTGATTCACATATATATAATACTGCAATGTTAATATAGTCAACAATTCATTTTTCTTTGTTGTTTCCCCTTTAGATAAATATTTTTAGATGTGGGGCTTTATCTGGTGAGTGATTTACTTTTTGACAGGGAGGGCTACCGATGTATGTTGCCACACGTGGTTTGTATCGAATGAAGCCCCCAACAATTATTGTACCAATTTCAGTAAAAGAGGATGTAGAGAAGCTTTTTGAGATTCACAGGAAAATGGATCAATCAGAACTTAAGCACAACCTGATTGGCTTGGATGTAGGTAATTATTTGGTGGTCTCAATTAAATTGCTGCATTACTCAGTTAAACTTTTTGTCTCTCTGCTCATGTATTCTTTTGTTGCTAATCCAAGCCTTACTGCAGGAGAAGAGTTTTATTTGAGAAAGGATCTTAAAGTAAAAGCTTTTCGGACTTACCATGTAATCCCTAGCCAGGTAGCCAGCCAGGACCATTTGTTTCTTTTGAGTCTTAAGCTAATCACTACTTGTCCTTGTTTTGAAAAAAAATATGTTCGGGCTATTGATTTTAGATTTCGGATTCTTTGAGTGTGAAAGTCACAAACTTGAGTTCTTTTAAATTGTTTCCACTTGAACTTTTGACAAAGACCACAGTGCATTGTTTTCGAAGCTTTGGACTGTTAAAAATATAAAGAACCTTCATTTTATGTTATATTCATGCTATATCTTTTGAAGTTTAAACGTGCATTTTTAGTAGTCCAAACATATTTTTGCAATTTTAGATATGTAAGGCAGTTTTAAAATGATGTTAATTAACATGCTTTTAATAGATGTTCAATTCATTGCACTGTTCATCACATTTTCAGCAAGCAAAATTTGAAATGACTTTCCGCAGCATCCTTATATCAACACCTGAAGCACTCCCTCGTGGGGCCTTACTATGTTTGCATGTTTTTTGCAGGGTTATTTAATATATTCTGTGAAACAGAAACTTAAACAGGAGTATGTTGGCCTTTCTGGAAATGAAATAAAGAATTTGAAGTCCTCTGGTGTGGAGGTCAGTCTTAACTACTGTAGTAATCAAGGATTTGGCAAACTGATATTTGACAAATTTAACAATCTTCGGTTTGTGTCAACCAATATTAATGTTTTGAATTTGTTGTTTTATAATAGAAACCTGGTATCTTTATTTGGAAGAAATAGGGTTAAACCCAAATTGCAAAGATAGAATTTCAAGCACCTCCGAATGCCTAAAGTCTCTAAATAGGTCTCCTTGTCAACCTCTCATAATTCTCATCTATCTCAACCCTTCTCTATCTCAACCTAACACACTAGTAGTTATTAAAAATAAACTACCTTTCTCACTAACAGATATTAGCAGATCTGCAACATGTTCACTTATTTTGTTGTTTACTTCTGATGACAAGTCATGAACTTGTGGCATAATAACGAATGTTTCTGTGATTTATGTTCATTGGATATTGTTAAAGATATAATTTGATTATGTTAGGGATGTGATTCGATTATATTAAATAGGGAGATATGATATGTGTTGGTAGGGAAATGTCTTACCAAATATTTATCATTATTAGATATTGATTTTGTTTCTTATTATTGTATCTCTTTTTCATTATAAATAAGAATACTCATGTGTACACAATACATGAAATTCATTAAATTCCCTGTTGGTTTCTGTCTATAGGGAAATATCTTACCTATTGGCATTAATTCTTGCAACATGGTATCAAACTAGTACCATCCTCCGTGATCTGTTTTGTCATTAATCCTTTCAACATATATGTTTCTATGATATATAGCTGTGTTAGTGTCCCTCTGACTTCAGATGTTGTGCAGTATATAATTCTGAAAAATTAGCACATCATAACGTTGTTCTCATCCTTGCTGTAAAGATTTTTCAGTCTGTAGAGTATTTATGCTTTAGATATGCTAAATTATTAATTTAAATTGATAAAATTTTCAATATTGTGACTATTAAATTACTTGTTCTTAAAAAGTAACCTATGAACCATTTACATCAAATTTTGGGATAGAAGGTTAGGTCTATCTTTTGGTTTTAAATGCTCAACCATGCTGGGTTCTTGGCAGATAACGTACACTCTGACGGAACCAGAGATTGCTTTCACGGGAGATACCATGTCAGATTTCATCATTGATGAAAATAACGCAGATGTCTTACAGGCTAAAATTCTTGTATTGGAGGTGAATTACTTTATTCTATACTTTTGTGGCTATAAAGTATTGATTAGTAATATAGAAGCTTTGCTAGTCTATATGTGCATACTTCCTTAAATGCTAGAACACATGATCTTGACATTTTATGTGAAGGAGTAAAAGGAATTTTGAATTTCAACTTGTTTCTGTTGTCTTGTATATATTGCTTTTTATTATTTCTTCTGGGGAAGAACTATGTTCTCCATTGTTATAGAGGGCATCTCATATCTATTTGGTTAATTATTTCAGATTGCCGTATTGCAGTCTCAATGAACTGATTCTCGTTTTTCCTTGTCTATAATTTTTGTTGGTGGTTGATATTATGGGTTTATAGCCAATTTTTTTTCTTTTTTCTTTATTCATATAGTGCACCTTTGTTAACGATTCAATCACTGTGGAACATGCCAGAGATTATGGACACACTCATCTGTCTGAGGTATGCTACTGGCTGCAATCATTAATAACCAAAGATTCATGTAAACTTGAATGGTTTTATTTTATCATTGTGTTTGTAATTAATGTTCTTCAGATAATAAGTTATGCCGAGAGGTTACAGAACAGAGCAATCCTTTTGATTCACTTCTCAGCACGTTACACAGTAGAGGTATAACACTATTGCTTTTGATTATAGTAAATGAAACATCACCCCTTAGCCATGGTCTTTAGAGTGTGATCCTGAAATTAATTTATACATTAACTACAAATTTCATCTTTTGTTTCTTTTATCTCTTAAAAGTGTTTATGGAAAAGTTTATTCACCCCTTAGTAATACTCTTTCATTGGGACACTGATGCTTTTTCTTCCGGTGCTTGTGATATTTCAGGAAATTCTACAAGCTGTAAGTGCATTGCCTCCCAGTTTATCTGGTCGAACTCATGCGCTTACAGAAGGTTTCTGAAAATGTTGGAAGAGTTTAGTTGATACATACATGACCATGGAGTTTTTGCCTCCAAAACACCCGGACTAATGGGCGCGGTACATTCATCATGGATGATGATGACAAGGAGAAGTGGAGTGCAAAGTAAAATCCACTGATGCATGGTATGTTTGGATTACCGTTTGAATCACCAAAAACATATAGTTGCACATTCTTATAGTGAAATTGGAGAAGCAACAGAAATTTTTGGTTGAATATAATGCCATGTTTTCGTTGGAAGGAACTGTTTTCCAAACATAGGTTAAAACATCAGCTACCTTCAGTTCTATCAGGCTGCTTGTAGTACTTTTTATGTGCTATCTTTTGATTCGTTTCATTCAGTTAAAGGTAAAAAAAATGCTGCTCCATCTACATCTATCTTTATTCACTAAGCAACAGTATTTATGTATTCTATCATTTATGAACTCCTTGCATGCTTTATCTGCGACACATTTGAGAACACTAAATTTCATTTACAATTATATAGGCAAAGATTGAGAGAAAATATACCCCTCTTAACTTTTTGGGTGACATTATTATTTTCAAAAGTAACAAAATAAATTGTGGGAGTAGATTGACATTGTTAAACTAAGAGGTAACTTAACTCCTTTGATCAAAGGGCTTTTTCTTTCAGTATTCCTTTAGTTAAATATATTCTGTATCATATAATCTGGAAGTACATTCTAGAATGTGTAATATGCATTTTTAGATGACACAATCCGAAAACATATTCTGGATATGTATTTCAGATTGTGCAAATGTAAAATATGCTTCTAAATTGTCCCATTTAAAAATCAGAATCATGAACAATTTAGACTTTTTAAGCATCCTATGGAAATTCATAAAGAAACCATGGAAGTGGAGAAAGTTATCCATCCTTTTTTTCCCACAGTCTTAGTTAATTAGTTTGATTTCAACAGTAAATAAAATAATATACATGATAATATATTACAATTTCTCAAACAATTAACAGTAAACAAGAGGATCAAAATCCAAAAATAGCTACCCCACCCCACCTAATTCAAGAAATTAGGATTATGTTTCTCTCATGTCTATTAGGAAAACAAATTTGTAGATTTCAGTATCTCCCTTCTGATAATCACTAATTGAATATAACAAAAATGTTTATACTATATTAATCAGTAGTGAAAGTGGTAAACATGAACAATGTTATGTACAATAGGGTTACATAAAATTGTGTGCAGATTTTGATGGACATTAAGTATATACTTCATGCAACAGTATGCATGATGGGTTTGGTGACTGTCCAATGGTGTATTTGGTCACCTGAGACATTGTAGAAGGCAAACTTTGCGTCAGTTTCAGTGATTTGAACAGACATGAAACCTTGACCATCATAAAAGAATTTCACACCAGAATGGCTTTCTTTAACATCACCTCTCCAAGCCTTTGAACCAGCTCCACTCGTTAAATACAAAAGTGGACTGCATAATTTTGATATCAGAAACAAAATTATTCACCAAATTTCATTTCTAAAATTGTTTAGATGAACTGAACTACACTGAATTGCATTATAATTTGAGTTTGAATCAAATTCAGCTATTTGAATTATTATTAATAAATATTTTATTTAGAAGTATATTTTCTAATTTAATAAGTTATAGTTAATCTCAGTTCAAGTAGTAATTAAATTTTTTAGAACAATTCGAGTTTTTACTATAACTCAATTAAATTCACTACCAATTTAATCTAATTCAATTTTCTCAACACCCCTAAGTCATATAGTGCAAATGATGGCTTGTAATTATTTTTTAGTAAACTTTCACTTTAGTTTCTAAAAGTGTAATTCTTTATTGTTTATGTTTATTAAAGTATTAAAATTTTAGAAATATTTTTGAAAGTGTAATTCACTATCATTCTAGTTTTTTTTATTGAAATTCTGAAAATACTTTAAAAAACTAATAGCTTTCAGTGATTAAATTTAAAGACTAAAATATAATTAGTAGTTAAATTCAAGGAGTAAACTAACATTAATGAAAGTCTTTTAAGGACAATAAAAATCATAGACGAATTACACTTTCAGAAATATATTTAAATTTTAGTATTTTCAAAATCTAAATTCAGCTAAATAAAAAAAAGTGATTACCCTTTTTTTTACCTATTTATGCTACTTATATGTTGGAGGCAATGATCATGACCATTCATGTACATGTCAACATTGTTGGCCTGCAAATTCAAAAGAAAATGTTATAAAATGTTAAATAACAAAAACATTGCATATAATTTAAGAAAACATTATAATTCAAAAAGAAAGTATTATAAACATTAAATAACAAACCGTGTTTACCCTTTATTGCTAATAATAATTAGTTTGGGTCTAAAAATATTAATATTAATTAAAGTATTCCAGTAATAAATAATTGAAGTGAATAATGCTTATTATTTTTATAAATGTTATAAGAAAATAATTAAATAAAAACTAATTTTAGAGGTAAAAATTAATTAATTATTATATATTTTGTTAAAATAAAATGATTGTGCATACCTCGAATAATGGAACAAGGAGCTTTATTAGCTCTACACTATCACCATGATGCCCAATACTTCTTATTGCATGGTGACCTACAACAATTTTCCATCTTGCACTTGATTTCACCAATGCTTCTTCAAGATCCTTGTCACAAAAGTTTTGTAAAATCTTGAGCAAGAATCATTATTTATTTAGGGTTCATGTTTATCTATTATAAAATTATTAAATGAATTTCACTACTATAAAATTATTAAATAGGATGAAAATCAGTTACTAAAGTTATGATTATTATTACTGATCAAATTAGTGATTGAAAAATGTAGTCAGTACTAGTGATATGATTATTATTAGTGACCAAATTAGTGATTGAAAAATATAGTCAGTACCAGTGATCAAATTAACGACTAAATGAGTGATCAAAAGTTATTTTTATAATTTAATGATCAAAATAATAACAACATTTTAATTACAGAAAATCGATCATCAAATTGACCACAAAATCAGTCACATAAAATCGATCATCAATCTTCACTTCTAAGAAAAAATATATTAAAAGGAACAAAATAATTTGTTGACAAATTAAAACTAATTTATGCGCATAAGTTAATTTGTAAAGTTTTTTCATATAATTTTTTATTTCTTTTTTTAATATAGGCATAAACTAATTTGAACTTATAAAAGAATTATCCAAACACATAGTATTATTAATTATTTGGTACCTTGAGAAGGTTTTTAAGGTATTTTTGCCTGGGAAGCACCCCTCTCCAATCATAATGACGATTTGAATTGTTGAAATATTTGTTCATAAAAGGGGTTGTGTCTATGAAGAAAAAATCAGCAACTCCTAAGAAAAGAAAGTTCATAACAAAAGAAATTCATGTTAACAAATGGAATGTGCTTTATTGTTCTATTTAGTAAATTATTATTTTTTTTATAAATAAAAATTTTAATTTCACAGAATATAAAAAAAAAAAAAAAAAAACAAGATACAATAATAAAATTATAAAACCATGTTGTTTGTTGAAAATCTGATGGTAAAACATATATTTAAATAATAAAATTTGAGAAATAATGTTAATTAGGTTAAAATAAATCCACAAATCTTCCTATATGAACACATATTATTATTAAATGAAACATGGTCGAATGTTGTGACAAGATTTAAATTATTCTAATAATGTTTAAGAAGTTGTTTTTTTATTAGTAATAAATAAATAAAATAAAATGAAATATTTCAGAATATCTTAACTCTTATATAGAGAATCAACTGACATTAGAATATATCATTCATATTAACATAACAGATAAAAAGAAGAAGAATACAACAAAATACAATTAGATATCATCTCTGCAAATAAGTTAGAAATTGGAAAAGGGAACTATCATTATACCTGCATGAAGGACGAATGATCTTTGGCAAAACCATCTCCTATCAATTTTCCTTAAGATAGGACTTACTTGTGCCAATGCATTACCCCTATAGTCATGGTTTCCCAAAACTGTCCAAGATATGGATTTAAATTTAAGCATTAACATATAAAAAAAATATAATAACAAAGAAATGACAACATGATAGATAATTATTCTAAAAAAAATTGGAATTTAGGTTTAACTTTTTTTTATCAGCCAAAAAATTTAGGTTTAACTTAATCTAAGAAAAACCAATCTAGAAGGATGATGATTAGAGTTTAAGGTTTAGGGTTTGACCTTATACATATATAACATGAAAATAAAAAGATTTCAATAGAGGGTGATATGATAAATCCAACTATAATCTCGTTAGGATAGATAATTGAAAAACTCTGACACCATCTTAAGAAAATGAAATTTAAGTTTATTATTCAATCTTACAAAATTATTGAGATGTGTTTGCATTCACCTATATATTATAATTTTGATCTTATATCTAACTAAGTGAGATCTAAAAGTGAATTTTTATTTATTTTTTATGTTTTACTGGAATACTTTATATATTTAGAAAGAATTATTGACAGTATGTTTACATAAATTGTAAGATTTGTTAAGAAAGTGTTGTGGTAATAACATTACCAGAGTACCATGGCTTCCTGAGGCTCTTAGCAGTGTAAATGTTGGAAAATGATTGTATAAATATTGGATCATTTAAACCTTTTATTCCACTATTGTAGAAATTGTCTCCAGTTGATACCACAAAATCTAAATCAAGTTTGTCCCCCATCTTTCCCATCTGTCAGTGTCCAATATTAATATTTAGTTTTTTTATTAGTAAAAAATAAATAAAATAAAATAATATTTCAGATGGATCTCAATTCTTATACAAACACTTTAATGATGTTCCAATCTTTATAAAAAATATTAAAATCAACTTATTCAATATGTCATTCTTCCGACTCTATATACCACCAAACCAATCCTGAACCACTTATACTCAATCCTCAGAGACCTATATTCTTATAAGTAAAAGAAACATTTCATTTGAATGCATGCATAGATGAACCTGTGTAGCAACAAGGGATTGATTATATTTCCCTTTTCTACCCCAATCTCCAACCACTAGAAAGTTGAGGGATCCATCATGTTTTGGTTGATGTTGTAATCTCTGAAGCTCTGCAAAAGCTGGTAGCACAAAATATATGCACAAAATTGTTGCTGAATGAAGAGGAGGTGATGGGGAAGCCATGGCAAACAACCATGGTTTTGCAAAAATATGATTATTAATGGTAAATGGTGATGGTAAGTTGCTTTAAAAGATGAAAGGTTGAGTCTCTTGGATAACTTGGTTTTGGATAGAGTGGTTCATGCAAGTACCCACTTTCAAGGGACATTACTATTCATAGAAGGGAACAAATGGGTAATAGTTGCCCTTAATCCTAAACCCGAACAACCCTCTCTAACTCACATAATTTTACCTAAATATATGTCTTTTTTTCTTCTATCTTTAGTTCTTTTTAACCAAAACTATCCCACATCAAATAAACCTACCTCACCTATGGAACCAAAATATGTTATGCAATAGTTATATTAAAATTTGGAATACTAATAAAGTTATTATATATTATGCATGTTGATAAGAATCCAAATTACACAAGTATCTCATTTAGGTACCCTCTCAAAGAGTAAACATCCTAAAACACCTTCTACATGTTTCTAGCAAAAAAGTGACAAGAAATAATACATGGGTTCTTAATCTTGTGGGAGATTAATAAATATACTAATATGTATTTAATAAATATTTTTTATATTAAAGTTATTAGTAACTAATATTGCTTAGTAATTATTTTTAATCTATTTTATAAATTTTAAATTTCATACATTACAAGAAAATTATTAAATATAAATTAATTGTAGAGATAAAAAATAATTAGTTACTATACTATTTTAGAGACTAAAAATATTATTGGTATCCAAAAATATTTTCTATTACTAATAAAATTTATAAACTAGAGGTAAAAAATAATTAGTTACTATACTTACTAAATTAGATATTATTATATGGAGTAAAAAATTTATTAGTATATAAAGTAGTTTCTATTATTAATAAAATTTATAAACTAGTCTCGAAATTGGTATATAATTCATTACTAAGGTTTTAACTACTAATTAATTTAGATTCTAAAGTTGTTAACTTAGACTTGATAACCAAATAAATACCAATTTAGAAACTAATAAATTTTTTACTCTATAGAATAATATCCAATTTAGTAAATATAGTAACTAATTATTTTTTACCTCTAAATTTAGTTTCTATTTAATGACTTTCTTGTAATAATACATTTAAAAATTACATTAAATATATTATATTTAATATATATGTAACAATAATTTAACATATTAAAATAATCGCATTAATTATTTTTTATGTGTTTATATTAAATGTATTATAAATATTTATTGTATATAGCATTAAGTTAGTACATATATATATATATTTAATAGATGTTGTATTAATAAATATAATTAATATTAAACGTGCATAAATAATTAATGAGTTCATTGCAAAGATAAATGGAATTCAATGAATTATATTTAATGTGCATAAATAATTTAATTATTGTGGGTTAAAAAAATCATATTTTTTTTTTATATTTTTAAATACCAAATTTTGGGTTTAAAGGTATACAAATGGAAAGATTAATGTTTTCTAAGTAGAAGGAATACTAAATGAATTGCTTTTTCATTCCTTTTTTTTTTCTTTGCAAAAAAGTCAATATTTTTTTTCTTGATTGTTGAATCTTATTTTTTTTCTACCTTATAAACTTTGGCATTCGTGCTTATTAGAAACTATGAAACAACATTTGTAACATAAAGTTGTATTAGAAGTGTTTCTTTTATTATCAGTAAAGAAATAAAATAAGAGAGATAATAAAAGATATTATGGTTAAGTATTTACAATTTAATGTTGAATTCATAATGGTGTAAAAGCTTGTAAATATTTTTTTCCATACAACCATAAAGTTGTATTAGAATTTTTTCTATTGTTCGAAATTAAATAAAAAAGAGAGAATATAAATCATATCATGGTAACTGTGTTTTTCATAAAATCTATATATTTTAAATAGGTAGATACCTTTTCCTCATTGAATCACAATATGGCAAAAAAAATTATAAAATAGAAGAATTTAGTGATATTTTTTCTTTTTAAGTTAACTAGCAATTTATTAATATATATATATATATATATATATATACTTTTTTCCTTCTTTTATTTCAGTTAAAAATTTTAGGAATATCAATAAAAAATGACATGTATGTATGAATATAAAAAAATTGAAGGTTTAGGTTTGATATCTATAAAAAAATTATAGTATATCTCTGTTTCTCTTAGATTTGACTTAGATCTTCTTTCACTCTAATCATCATTTGGTTTCGTTAATGAATGCAAGATACCTAAAAATGAATAATTAATTTACTATGTAGAATAAATTGTCTTATATTTTTATTTAGGTGTGTGTATAGTTTTTTTTATTGAAAAGAAATAATAAATAAATATGAATTTTTTTAGGATAACTCAATCATTATATAAAATAAAAAGAATTTTTTTTTTATTTTTTTTATTTTTTTTATTTTATATGTTTCAATCTAAATCAATCTTTCAATAAAAATTGTTGACTGACTCAAAATCTAAGAATACCGTCTACAGGAACCCACCCTTAATAACAACCAAAGTATACCAGTACATCAAAATCCAAAAGAACAAAATCAAAAACAAATTGGAAACATAAATCTACAACAAATAGTTGTGTGTATATTGCTTTATAAAGATGTTGTTATGTGGTCTCTTTCAAGCAATGGTGTTCTCCATTCTACAAATGCCTTAAGCATTAGAAAATCCTAATAATAATTTATTACCAAATAAGCTATAAGTTTTGAGACTATGTTAAATTTTAATATATGTTATTACTTATTTATATCTCAACTTTCTTTCATTATGATTATACTATAATAAAAGAATACGTCATTTCAGGATAGAGATACATAAAAATATATCTAAAAGTTGTATTTTATATATATATATATATATATATATATATTTAATTATGTAACATCAAGATATACTAAATATAAGATGAAAAATAACATATATGTTATATTATACTTCAAAATTATTTAAAATAATTTTGTCCACGATGTTACTTTCTCAAGTAATAAAAAAGTTGTAGCTGTTTACTTAAATTAGAAGACTTAGACTCTCAAAATGGTTAAATTAGTTAGCAAATATTAAGGAAAAGTAATTTATAGCTTTTAAGGCTCTAAAAATAAGGCGAAACCACATAGGAGCAGACAAAAAAAGGAACAGAAGCTCATGCATGGTCTTATAAAAGGATACCATAACATCTTTATTCTCTCATCACAAGGGGAACAACATCAATAACCCATAAAATCATTAATACATTAATCACCATGGCAAGGTCATTTGTTGTTGTTGCCCTTTTTGTGTCAGTTTTGTGCTTTTCCTCTACCTTGGCTCGCAAAACACCTGAAAAATTCTTTGTTGAAGGCAAGATTTATTGTGATCCTTGCCACTTCGCGTTCGAGTCCAGACTCAGCTTTCCCTTATCAGGTGAATTTCCTTAGTTATCTGGTATAGGAATATCTGTTACTTGGAGATGCTTTTTTTTTTTACTTCAGAAAGACACATGTATCTAGTATTTTTTTTTTATACGGGTTGGAACATTTATAAATATTTTATTTAATTTATTCATTTGTCAATAAAAAAAAGGTGAATTTCCTTAATCGTACACAACTTGCATGCATTGACATTTCTACATGTTACAATTGATGATGATGAAGTTTGAACATGTGTTTGTAGGTGTGAATGTGAGTTTGCAATGCATCCAGGAAGAGAATAATACAGTGACATATTTGAAGAACAGCACAAGCGATGCAAATGGCATGTACAACATCCCTGTCCTTGGTGATCATGAGGATGATATCTGTGTGGTGGTTGCAGATTCACCAAATGAGGGACAATGCAAAGAGGCAATGCCAAACAAATCCGACAGGATCATCCTCACCGACAACATGGGTGCTGCCTCTTTGGCACGCTATGTCAATCCCCTTGGGTTCATGACACAGACAATTGATTCACAATGCAACGCCGTTGTTCACGAATTAGAACTCGACAATCTTTTTGATTAAGTGGAAGACAAAAATTCATTAAACTCCGTCTACTAGACACAAAAATGTATCATTTTGGATCAATTGTCTTGTACCATTTTTAATTAACCATTATCCATCATGTGTTGTTTGCAACACATATTATTAATGAAATAAATCATTTTTGGAGTTTGGTACATCGCAATCAATTACCTATTATTGCATTGCATAACTTACCGCATATATCATACAAGGATATTATGCAACAAATATTCATAATATCTTATTTACCTTAAATCAGCCTTATTAATTACATTATATTACTTTAAAATAATTTTACAAGTTTTGTTTTAATAGTGAAGTTTTTGGAAAATTCATATGGTTGCTAATATTCATTTAAGATTCACGATTTTATACAAGTCTTAATTCTTAATATATATAATAATAAGGGAACATGACTTACAAGATTAACTCACTCTTGCATTATTAAGTTGGTCATTTAAGCACCAATATTAGTCTGGCAAGCATAATTTACTCATTAAATCAGTCTTCACTGCTATTCCCTTGTTCTATCTTTCTTTCTTCAAATCACCTATCTCTCCTTGTCACTTATCACTAAGATATAAAGAAAATTCTTATGGGACTGAGGAGTGAAAATGGAAAAATAACTTGGATTAATTGGGATAACCTATGTAAGTCAAAATGGAAGGAACATTTAGGTATCAAAGACATACGAATTTTTAATAAGACCCTACTTGCTAAGTGGAAGTGACGACTTGGGACTGAAGTTAAAGGAATCTGGAAAGATATTTTGATATATAAGTATGAACCTAAAGTTGGGCAACAAAATGGAAGTGTAGTGAAATATCAGTCTTGTTGGTAAAGACTTAGGAAAAATGTGTGATGGAAGGGGTAATGAAAAATGGTTTCAGAAATCACTTCAATGGAAGTTAGGTGCAGGAAATAGAGTTATATTATGAAAGGATAGATGGTTAGGTGGAAATAATCTTAAAAATAGCTTCCATAACTTCCAATTTAATCTTAAAAACGTTTGTACTGTTGGAACATATTTTGAGGGCTATAAGAGGTAGTCTATTTTTTTTTAATAAGGGTTGAAGTATCCTTCGAATGCTCTCTTTTATTCAATTTATTCACTGATAAAAAAGACATATAACATGATTGATTAATTTAAATTAAATATTTATTTATTCTATTCGCTTATTTTTTTTTTATTTGAGTTGAATATATCTTAAGTGAATTAAAAATGTTGATGTTGAATCACACTGTGATTGATATATAACATATGAATTTCACTATGTATTAAAGTATACAAAAATGTGATTAACTAGATTGTGGTATTTCAATAATAATTATTAGAGGGATATTATTAAGAGATAAAATGGTATGTTATTATGTAAGTAATAACAAGGAAGGTATTAGTGATGAAAGTTTGTGCTATGTAGTTGAGGATAAATGGTTATAGATACTAAATTAGATATGCATGAAATTATATTTTTTATTGATAAAGAATAAATAAAATTAATTTGAACAATTAAAAACATATGAAAGCCATAATGACGTCAAAACGCTTGCAACTTAAAAAAGAAGTTCATGCTGACAAATAGTACTAAATCGTCTTGCTTGTCCTTAAAACATGATAAAATATGTAGGATATTGATACGTGTCACATTTTTTATACAACTTCTAATATTATTATTTTAATACTTTTTCATATTACTTAATTCCAAACTTATTCTTTATTATGTATATTTATTTCTAAACTCATTACATAGAGTTGTGTGCAACTCTAAAGATTGTTCAAATATAGAAGTTCACTAACACAACCAAAAAAGTTTCTAAAAAAATAAAGAACAAATGATTAGATTGCAAAACATACCATATATTTATAATACATATCACTCTTTAGTCCGAATTTAATAATAATCTCCATAATATATATATATATATATATATATATATATATATATATTATTTAATATATGTTATTTATTTATATCAACATATTGTTTCATTATTTTTTCTATGATTGTATTCTAATAAATAATAAATCATTTCAAGACAAAGATAGATGAAAAAAAAATCCAAAATTTGTATTATATATATTGTATATATTTAATTATGTAAGATTAACATGCTAATTATAAGACGGAAAATAACATATTATTATACTTCAAACTACTTAACATATAAAGTTTGACAAAATGTGTAGATGAGATTTATTTATAAAAGTTTTTGCTAATTTTTGTGTGATCATTATTTATGGAGACGTAATTTTAAAATAATTTTGTCCACAATAATTACTTCAAGTAATAAAAAAATTGTAGCTATTTACTTAAATTAGGAGAAATAGACTTTCAAAATGGTTAAATTAGTTAGCAAATATCGAGGAAAGTAATTTATAGTTTTTTAGACTCTAAAAATATGGGGAAACCACATAGTAAGCATGCAAAAAAGAAACAAAGAAACAGAAGCTTTATTCATGTATGGCCCTATAAAAGGATTCCATAGCACCTTTATTCTCTCATCACAAGGGAACAACAACAATAACCCATAAAATCATTAATTAATCACCATGGCAAGGTCATTTGTTGTTGTTGCCCTCTTTGTCTCAGTTTTGTGCTTCTCTTCTGCCTTGGCTCGTAAAACACCTGAAAAGTTTTCCGTTCAAGGCAAGATTTATTGTGATCCTTGCCACTTCGCATTCGAGTCCAGACTCAGCTTTCCCTTGTCAGGTGAATTTCCTTGCCTTAGTTGTTTGTTATATGAATATCAAATAGTTGGAGATGTTTTTTTGTTATTTGAGAAAGACACATGTCTCTAATATTTTTTGTATACGGGTTGGAGCATCCAAAAATATTTCATTTAATTTATTCATTATTTCTCGATAAAAAAAGTGAATTTTTAATCATACACCACCCACGTGCATTGACATTTCTACATGTTACAATTGATGATGATGAAGTTTGAACATGTGTTTGTAGGTGTGAGTGTGAGTTTGCAATGCATCAAGGAAGAGAATAATACAATCATCACATATTTGAAGAATAGCACAAGTGATGCAAATGGCATGTACAACATCCCTGTCCTTGGTGATCACGAGGATGATATCTGTGTGGTGGTTGCAGACTCACCAAACGAGGGACAATGCAAAGAGGCAATGCCAAACAAGTCCGACAGGATCATCATCACCAACAACATGGGTGCTGCCTCTTTGACACGTTATGTTAATCCCCTTGGGTTCATGACACAAACAATTGATTCACAATGCAACGTCGTTGTTCACGAATTAGAACTCGACAATCTTTTTGATTAAGTGGAAGACAAAAATTCATTAAACTCTATCCACAAGACACAAAAATGTATCATTTTGGATCAATTATCTCGTACCATTTTTAATTAACCATTATCCATCATGTGTTGTTTGCAACACATATTATTAATGAAATACATCATATTTGGAGTTTGGTACATCACAATCAATTTCCTATTATTGCATTGTATAGCTTACGATATATATCATGCAAGATTTTTTTTTATTGATAATAAATAAATAAAATAATATGAAACACTTGAGGGGTGCTCCAACTCTATTACAAAGAAGATGTCCAATAAAAAGGGTCTCCAACCAAACCTACAAGACCCAAGAGAACTACATACTCTTGTGTTTCAAATCCAACATCATCAAAAAAAAGATTTTCCAAAACCATGTTCCACTTATAACTCCATAAAAAAACAATTACTAAAAAGTTCTATTTCATATATACTTAGTTGTCCCACAACCTTATACAAAACATATAAATTTTATAGTACAACATATATCATACAGGAATATTATAGAACATTTTTTCATAACATCTTATCTGCCTTACATCAGTCCTATTACTTATATTACATTACTTTTAAATAATTTGACAAGTTTTATTTTAATAGTAAAGTTTTAAAAAATTCATATAATTGCTAATATTCATTTAAAACTCACTGTTTTATACAAATCTTAATTCTTCATATATATATATATATATATTAGAACCACATGCCCAACAGAAAGTGATCGGTTCAAGCTTTTCTCCAAAAAAAAAATAAATATAGGCAAAATTGAAAGAAATTTTATTATCATTTTTCACTTGAAATCTCATTTCATAATTACGTAACTATTGTTCTTATCATTTACTTGTAATCACTAACAAATAGTGTTATGGTTTTCTCTACCAAACGATGGGAATGGTTAAAATAAATGAAAAATGTGCATTTTTTTTCTTTATAATGACATATGAAATGTTAATCTAACTGGAATGAGAAGGTTTTAATGGTTTTTTTTTTCTTTATAATGACATATGAAAAATGTGCATTTAATAAAATTCCACGATAATTAATGTCGCATTCTTTTTACTTTGTTATTTCATTCTTTCCTCTTTCCTCTTTCCTATTTCATTTTTGAATTTTGTTTTCACTTTTTATTTTTATTAAATAGTGATTGGTTTTCACTTTTTTATCTAGAATCTTATTCTTTTTCCTTTTGTATTACTCAATTGTTATAGTTTTTCCTTAATTTTTGTTTTTGTACATATTGTTAGATTTATAACGGAACATAAAAGATGAGTTTTGCATAATTCACTGGGAAATTTATTTATTTTTTAATGAATGAACTACAATATTTGTTAGTTTGACATGGATTTAATTATAATGATAAAAATTAATGTGTGAACTTGGTAATTTTGATTGACATTTGATTTTGTTCACTACTTTCAGATTGAGTTATAATTGCAAACTCATTATTTCTTGTGTATCTTTTATTTCTTTCTATGGTGACATGTTTTATTAAGACACTTCTTTCAATCTACTTCAATTAATATAATGGTTAATTGTTTTTTTTTTATCTTTAAATTAATTGCTATTAAATTATTTTCTTGTAGTAGTGTATATTTATTTTCTTTGGTGACAATAAAAAAAACTTCTAATACCACTTTATGTTACAAATGAAGTTTCATAGCTTACCATGACCATGAATGTCAAAGATTATAAGTTAGAAAAAAAAAATTAAGAATCAACAATTAAAAAAGTAGTGATTATCATTGACGTTTTGCAATGAAAAAAAAAAGGAAGTCCATTTAGTTTTCACTTTATTATTGTGAAATGATGTATGCCCTTATTTATACAATTAACTTTGATTCTTTGTAGTTAAAAAACATTAATCTTTCCATTTTATAGAATAAAATTAAAGTTTTATTTAATCTCTAATAAGAGAAAAGGATGAATTGATTGTGAACCTCCATCATAAATTTAGAAATTTACATATATAAAAGTTAAATAGTAAAAAATATTTAAATATTTAGTGAGACTTAACATAAAAACTTTTATTTTTTAAAAAAAATTAAATATTGCTAACCCGACGCAAAATCTTTTTTTCATTTTAAAAATAATTAGTAAATTTATTATACACGAATAATATCTTCTTAGTTGATTCTAATAGTGTCTTTTTAAGAAAAAAAGATGGTACTTGATTTAATTTGATTCATGTAATAAAATATTTCTTTATTTAATATTTTTCATTTTGCATGTTTTATTCCTTTTTTATTTTTGTATTTTCCCACTAAAAAAAACATTCACCATTTTTCATCTTTAGATCGAAACATGCTATTAAAACGATGTTTAAAGATAAAGATGGAAAGCAACCAATATGTATTTGTCTGGTGAAAGCAGGAGAAAACAAAAAATTAAAAAAAAGAATAAAAACGTAAAAATGAAAAGTAGTTGAAATTAATATTTTTAAAGAAAGATGTGAAGAAATAAAATAAAATAAAATAAACTTAAGTCATTTTTCAATTTGTGTTTTTATTATTTTTATTTGTGTGTTTTCTCTTCCTTTTAATGCATTTGTTGGAAATCTCACATCCTCTAGATATGAGGACATTTCATTGTATATAAGTGGGTGCAAACCTCATCTCATTGAGCCGATTTTATGGGGTAGAGTTAGGCTTAAAGTCCATTTCGTAATAACATTTGTTATTTTCTATATTTATATCCAAACATGTAAAAAAAACATGTTTAGGTTTAAAGATAAAAAACAACAAATGTAATATGTATAATAAAAAGAAGAAAAACACGAAAATAAAATAGAAATAAATACACAAAACAAGAAAATAAATGAGATTTAAATTTCTTAGAAAAAATGTGAAGAAATAAGATGAAATTTAAGTTATTTTATTTTTATTTTGAATTATTTTGTTTATGTATTTCCTTCTTTTTCATTATAACAATATATTCATAATATATTATTTTTTTTTCATTTGTAGATCCAAACATGTTTTAAAACCATGGATCTAAAGATGAAAAAATAAAATAAAATAATATTGTGTCTAGTGAAAGAAAGGAAAAACACAACAATAAAAAAAAAAACAAGTAAACACATAGAATGAAAAATAGCTGACATTGAGATTTCTCAAAAATAAAAAAATGTGAAAAAAAACAGATGAAATTTCAGCTATTTTTTTCCATATTTATTCCTTTCTTTATTTTCTTTATTTCCTTTTGTTTTCATTATTTATGAGTACATTAGTAGTTTTTTATATTTAGATCCAGAGATGTTGTAAAAACCAATTACAAATGAACTATGCCTGATGAAAGGAAGCAAAAAGAGAAAAAGAAAAAAAATAAATAAACACTCAAAATGAAAATAATTAACATTGAAATTTCTAAGAAAATTTTGTGAACAAATAAAATGAAACTTAAACTATTTTTCAATTACAACGTTGATTCCTTTTATATTTTTGTGTTGTCCATTCCTTTCATTTGGCGTGATTCATCCGTTACTTTCCATTTTTAGATCCAAATATGATGTAAAATTCATGTTTAGATATAAAATTGAAAAATAACAAATGTACCATGTCTGGTGAGAAGAAGGGAAAAAAAAAGAAAAAGAATAAACATGCAAAACGAAAAATAGCTAACATTGAAACTTCTTAAGAAATATGTAAAGAAGTAAAATGAAACTTAAGCTACTTTTCATTTTGTGTTCCTATTCCTTTTATTTTAGTGGTTTCCTTCATTTCATTAGGCATAATACATTCATTGATTTTCATCTTTAGATCTAAGGATGAAAAACAACACATATATTATAACTAGTGAAAGAAAAGGAAAATACAAAAAATAAAGAAAGGAATAAACCCCCAAAACACAAAATTAATTATGTATTTTATCTACCTCTCGTCAATTACATAAGTAGATCTTGACCAATTTGTTGACTTTTTGGATTTCTTAATTGATTAACTTTGTATATTCATACATTTCATTTTTATTGACATTCCTAAATTTTTTAAGTAAAATAAAAGAGTGTATATATCTATAACACACACATTAATAAATTGCTAATTAACTTAAAAAGAAAGAATAACCCTAAATCCTAAATCCCAACACAAAATCACCTGTCACGCAGAAAAACAACACAAAAGAGCAACCCTCTCAACCAAGCATTGCTCCAAACACAAAACAAAATCTGACCAACCTAATACAAAATCAATTATTCTTAATCGAGTGCATGCAGACCAGGGGTCAAGACACGAATCTGAAAAAGAAAAGTGAGATGAGGGAACTTTCAAAGTTAGCAAAGACCAAACCTTCAGTTAAGTCAGAGAGAAAATTTATGAATGATCAATCACTCCACCTTTAAACAAATGAGGGTTTAATTCAACCATAAACAGGAAAAATGATTACCAAATTATGATTGTTGAGTGTGAAGTGAACCTTCTCTTCATGTATTTCTAAAATGAAAGAGTTTCATTCAAAGGACAAAATTTGAAGAATTTGCACAATTTAAGACAAGAAAATTATAACACAAACTTGACAAAACAAAATGATTTTAACAAAATGATTTTAGACAATTTAGGATAAACAAAAACTAATGATTGATTGGAAAATTTAAGAAATCCATCCTTTGAAACAACTCAATAGAAAAAACTATAAAAGATTTCTAATACACAAATGTTATAAGAAATCACACAATTTGTTTTTCTTTTCAAGTAGTGATAAACTCTATCTTTATCCATCTATATATACAAAAAAAAAAATAGTATTTAAAAATATATAAAAAATTATGATTTTTTTGACACACACAATAATTAAATTACTTATGCACATTAAATATAATTCATTGAATTGCATTTATCTTTTGCAATGAATACAACGCGTTTAATATTAATTATATTAATTAATTAATTTAACATCTATTTAATATATATATATATATAT
>Ga0123342_1000456_pt1 | contig 64500 bp, 40 predicted proteins | sample Turbeawhitnodule_FD_89960 | JGI IMG/M metagenome (GOLD analysis project Ga0123342, IMG submission 89960) | Root nodule microbial communities of legume samples collected from Mexico - Turtle bean Mexico white nodule | ecosystem: Host-associated > Plants > Roots > Nodule | place: Mexico: Nepantla... | reverse complement strand
TATTAATATTATTAATTTTATAATATTAATATTATTAATTTTATAATTTTAATATTATTAATTTTATAATTTTAATAATATGTATACCTATTAGTTATGATTATTATTATTTATGAATATTAATTATGATTTTATAATTATTTATATTATAATAATATTTTTAATATTATATATATAATTATTATAATAATAGTTGGTAGGTAAGAGAGATTCATGGATAATATTGGTAGATAATAAAGATTCGTGAATAATAATTGATAAGTAATAGAGATTCGTGGGTAATGATTGGTAGGTAATAGAGATACATGAGTAATAATTGGTAGGTAATAGAGATCTCTGGGTCATAATTGGTAGGTAATAGAGATCCGTAGGTAATAGTTGATTGGTAATAGAGATTCGTGAATAATAGTTGGTAAGTAATGCTGAATTTACCTACGGATTAAAAATATGTGAGTAATATGCGTAGGTAATGTTGTCTATTAGTAATATCTATAGATAATACTAAATTTATCTACAAATTTAAATCCGTGAATAAAAATCTATAGATAATACTATTTTTTTTTGTACTGAAGGTTCAATTGGCGTTTTATTTGTTGTTGTTGGCTTTTTAAGATATTTTTAGATAGTACTGAATTTTATTTGTATTGTTGAACATAAATATTCTGTATTAGATTTGTTTACTTTATACATAACTCATTTTTATTTTATATTACGGCATGTCAATTTTAAGTGAAGTTTAATTTTGAATTTTATAACTATATGTGTATCATTTTTTTATTAATATTGCTTTATATATGGTATTACAATATTAAAAAAAATATAATTACCTTTTTGGTCCATACATTAAGAGTCAATAGTCAATTTGATCTAGTAATTTTTAGAAAAATCAAATTTATTCTAAAGTATTTTAAAAAGTATGCAATTTGGTCATTTTTGTTAAATTTTTATCAACAACGTTAACTGAAGATTATATAACACACAATGTCGCACATTTTTGCATAGGTGAAATTGACGTGTTATCCAATATAAGAAAACATATTTAATAAGAATCAAGAGTTTCTAATTAATTATTAATTATATCTATTTTTTACTTTTGAATCGAGACTTAACAATATCGAAGAGAGGTTGCGGAGGATCAATGGGGAACAAGTTTATAATGTCACTGAGTCTACCGGTGGTGGCAACTGTGAAATATACCGGTGGTGAGCTCTCATTTTTGGGTCTTATCTTGGGTGTGTAACATCTCAATTGGCGGCTCTTTGCACCACTCATCTTGGAGTCCTCTTTTCTCCAAGTGGCCTGACAACCTTCTTATTCCATAAACTTTCTTCATCTCTTCCTCTTTTTATCTTTCTTTGTGCCATCCTTCCATTCCATATATGTCTTTTTTTACTCTTTAATTTGTTCTTTGTTTTGTTATTCTTTTTTACTTGTTCCATGTCTTAATTTCCACACCTTGCATCATCCACACCATATTATTGTCTTTTCTCTTTGCCCATATAAAGTTCACCTTCACGTTTACTTAACCATTTGGTTAAGTTTGTGTCCAGTGGGAATCTTCTTAGGGTTCTCACCATAATTGCTAAAAATCAAAATTCATAAACAAAGTGTCACCATAAAATGTGCAATCTTAAAATCAACTAACATCAGTCGTTCTAATATAATCACTTTCACTTACAAAGAAAATAAGTTTGTGGTTAGTTTTTAAATACCTTCACAAGTAGTGGAAAAACAACTACAAACGCACTTGAAATTTGAAGAAACTTTGACTAGTGTTGAATTAGGTATGGATACAAATTGTTATAAAGAAAAAACTAGTGAAGTTTTGCCTAAACAACATAATCAAATAGTTAAACAACTTCACCAGGTAGAAAAGTATAAAAATAGTACTCCTTGGATCAATATTGTCTACCTATTAGGTAAAGGGTACAATGACCTTGGAAGCAAGGTCGTTTCTTTTTGTTGTTCTTGTTTTTGAACAAATATCATTTGTCTTACCGTTTGCTTATTTCTATAGGATAGTGTTTGATCCTGGAGGACAATGAGGAGAATAAAAAGAAATAAGGTGGCTATCCGAAAAGAAATGCCAGGATCTGAGGACAAATCCTTTTTCAAGAGGGAGGAACTAATGGAGGTCCATCCAAGTCATCAAAACATCTAGGCTAAGAAGAGAGAAAACAATGTTTCAAAAGATATGTTTTAGAGATTTCTCCTTCTTTAGCCTTGTAAAAATTATATAAAGTAGTTAGGATTCCTCTTCAGTCCTTGTATTTTGTATTTAATTAGAATAGAATTTTAGGGCCTTGTATTCTGGGCCAAATTAATTTAAGATTTTGGACACACGATCTTCTTCCAAAGTCTCCACATGACGCCAACTAAGACTCCAAGTAGCCGCCCATTCCTTTTCTTCTCCTAAGATGACTTTTCAAATTCCTCCATGCCATTTAGCTTCTCCTTAGACTCCCCTTCTCATGCCTCTTCAACATCTTTGTGCCACTTGTCTTCACATGGATGGAGAGATTCTTGAAACTAGGATTGCCACATGCCAACCTACCAATGGAGAGGTTTCTAGAGTGCCGCATGGAAACTCATGTATGGAAAGGATTTTAGGAGACTTAAAGAGTCACTTTTAGGAGTAACCAACACTATAAATAAATGTTTTTGTCTTGTAAATCATTAAGACTTTGAATCATAGTAAATTGTTGCCAAATTGTTTTTTTCATTCTTCTTCTAAGTCTTTCTTATCTCTTGCTCTCACTCTTTAGTTTGAGAAACCTAAAGTATTGTTAGAAGGTTGACCTAACCTCCTTCCTAGCATCATTCTCCGTCAATAAACCCATACTTTTACCCATTTTTTATGCTTTCATTTTGTTGTCATCATCTTCTCCATCCAAAAATTACTTTCAACCGAAGAACTTTTCAAGGAGCCAATGAGAACTCCATCACTTACCCTTTCCTCAAACCTAGTAATGTGGTGAGACTCGAAGCCAAGTCCGTTGAGAAATGTCCAAAAAAACTTTAACCATTACATCAGTTAAGTTTTGTTGTTACATTAGGATTATTATACTTATTAGTAAAATTATCAATATTAATATTAATAATATAAAAATTATTAACATTATTAACTATTATTAATATTATTAAGTATTATTAATATTATTAAATATTAGTCATATTATTAATATAATACTAATTATATTATTATATTAATATTATTAATTTTATAATATGAATAATATGTTATACTTATTAGTTATGGTTATTATTTATTATTATTATTATTTATGATTTTATTATATTATATATAATTATTATGATAATAGTTGGTAGGTAATAGAGATTTGTGGGTAAAAGTTCGTAGATAATAAGATCTGTGAGTAATAGTTGGTAGGTAATGCTGAATTTACCTACGGATTCAAATCGATAATATCCGTAGGTAATGGTTTTCGTAGATAATATCCGTGGGTAATGCTGAATTTACCTACGAATTAAAATTCGTGCATAAAAATCCAGATTATACTATTTTTTTGTAGTGACTAAATTTAAATTTCATGTGGGTAAATAAAATTTGTTTTAAAGAAAATAAAAAAGAGGAAAAAAGAAAAAGAAAATAAACAAAAAAAACACCTCTCGTTTCCTTTCCACACCTCCCGATTCACTTCCTACACCCCCACAACCCATTTAGTTTTTTCACTTACACACCCCACTATTACCGTTCGCAGCCCCCTCACTCTCAATTTTTCATTATTTCACTTTTTCTCTTTTTCATTGGGCCACTCCATAATTTTCTTCTCATTCACGCTCCCCTCACCACGCTCACAAGACTTTTGGTTCTTTTCCTCATTCACTCTTTCGCGTATCACTCTGCACATAGTCTGCATGTTGCTGCCATCGCCACACAGACAGCCAAAATTACTATGTAGCGGTTATGGTGAGACCAGTTTGCTGAGTGTGTCAATGAACCAGCTCCTCCAGGTTTCTCAATTCTCTAAGTTCAGAGAATGCAGGTTATATATTATTTTATCGGATTTTGGCAGTTTGCTTGCTTTGCATGTATATATTTAATAATCGCGTTTCGATGGTGTTTTGGACGTATGGAGGTGCAGTCTGGATGCATTTGAGCGCATACCACATACCAGTTTCTGCGTTTCAGTTTTAAGTGTGTTTTCTTTTGCTATTTGCGGTAAAAATGTACGAGCTTCATCTGCACTCCTCGCATTTCTGTACGCGTGTTTCTTCATTTGTATGAAGAGCAGTTTGTGTCCATTTTGTTTTTCTCTCTTTCAATTTTGTATAAGTGCATATTGAATGTTGTTTAAAGCTGCTACATATTTGTTTTGAGCGTCATTTCTGTTTGTTGGTGGTATGAGAGTTTTCAGTGCAAAGGTTCTTGCAGTTGAAACAAAACGGAAAGGGTTTATAAAGAGGTTTTTAGCTTTTGTTCCAACCCATGTTTTGCACAACATATGCACCTTTTTAATTTCTAGCTCTATTTTGTACCAGTGTTTCATTTTTGAGTTCTGCTTTTATTTCAAAGAAGCCATCACAAATGTTGCATACGCTTTCTTCATTCATTTCACTATGCATGCGTTTCCATCTAGTATCACTTTTCCATCCAAGTTTGCATTCACAATGTAAAAAGAAAAGTGGGGGCCACGAGTTTGTGAAACAAAATTAGAATCTGAAAGTGAGAACGGTTCACCGATTTGTAGCAATGTGGGGACCAATGTACTGATTTAGAATGGGCATGTAAGAGTTGCAGAAGATTGAAGTAAAAGAGGGAGAGCAAAACAGACGGGGCATGCATCAATTGCTTTTTGGGCCCCTCGTTAATATCTCCACTTCCTTCCCATTTTTATTTGCACCGACTTTTCAAAAGCCTGGCCCATTCGGCTAGCCGAACAATTTTGTTTTTATAAACACTCATTTTCATATCTACACTGCATCTTAAAGCCTACGGTGATTAGGCTGGGCCAACACTTTTTTTTTCTTGCCACCTGTGTTTTCTGTGTCCATACCACCTGGCCCATCAATTTTGCTATCTGCCACCAGTTTTTTAATTTATAGACCCTCCAACTCTTGCTTTCTAAAAAATATAGAAAACAATATTGAAAAATTTCAAAATTAAAAAGATCTTATTCAAAGAAATAGTTTAATCTCCATAATTGTGTGATCTTTGATTTTCTGTTACGAATAGAAATATGTAGGAGAAAGGTCAATCTTTATTGAGTTCACTTTTTCAAAAGTCCAGTTTCAACTGACAAAATCCAAATCATCCTGAAATTCTTTTTCAAATACACATTTCTTAACTTCTAGAACTATGTGATCCTTGATTATTTTGTTATGAACAAAAAATATGTAGACTATTATTGAACATGAGTTAACACCTAATTGTTAACTTCTAAAACTACGTGATCTGGTACATATGTTTATTTTAATTTCAAAAATATCATCGTGTTTTATTGACGACGTTTGGCTTTGGATCGGTTGTGGTAAGACTATTATTGAACGTGAGTTAACACCCAGATACCAGAAAGACCTAAATCACGAGAGGATTATGCATGAGGTGTGTATAGTACATTCGGGTACGACACAAGCAAGTGTTCCCTGGAGGCACTAAGGCCCGTAAGGGTTAGGGTTTCCAGGAAAAGATTGCATGCATGACACGTGAATAATTAGGGCACCCACACAACAGATGACGCCGCAGCGCTGGTACATGAGTTGGTACCCTAGCGGTCATACTGTTAGAAAGATTGCACACCATAAGAGGCAAGTCTTGTGCCACGACTGCACTAAGCTTGTGCAACACGTCACAGGATGTCTCACCAGTGAACCCTAATCCACTTAAGGAAAGATCCTTGAGGGATAGGGAAGTTGACCTAATACAGCCTATATAAAGGGTGGTAAGAACCCTAGAAAAGGTACGTCGTTTCTAAGACTGAAACTGCTTTACACACTTATTGTTTCTTAGCCCAGTACTGACTTGATCGTCAGAGTGCAACCAACAGGTAGGGTCCTCTTTGTTTCAACGGAGCCACTCTCAGCCACCTAAGGAGAAGGCGTAAACCACCAGGAGATAGGAGGAGCCACCATCTGCCTTTGAAGTCAACGGCGACCGAGTCAACCGGCGAGAACAACTTTGGATTGGTTGTGGTAAGGCTATTATTGAACATCTTTTTCTGCACTAATGCTTGAATGATATATTGAATTTGTGTTCCTGAAACTCTCAACACATTTCTCTCAAGTCTCTTTCTTTATGATGCTCTCATGCATTCTAGAACTCAAGGAAGTTGGCTTAACCTCTTCCTTGACCCTTTGCACCTAGAAAAACCGCCCCTTCACTTTCTAAAACTCATACCATTCAATGCTTCCTCCTTAACTTTACAAGTCTTTCGCTGCCTCCATTGAATTCGTGGCTCAACTCAAGGCACCATTGCTTCACAATCTTTTGGGCTTCAAGCCCATTTCTTGGCTTCTTAGGATTCATATGTTCAGGTATTTGCATGGGAATCACTTTAAGTTGCTTCCAATTAGACATGAAGTCTTATTGAGCTTAAGATTGACTCCAAACGAATCTCAATCTTCTCTATTTTTGCTCAGGTTGGCTGGTAAATTTAAGCTTGTGTTCATGGTGAAGGACTCTTTGCGCTCAACCTATGTGAATTCACCCAAACTTTTATTGGGTCACTTTGATTCTTTTGGCCTTAATTTGCTCCACTCATGATATCAGCTCTCAGTGATTTGTGAAGTTTCTTTAAAACTAGCTCATTGAATTCAATCTGCTGAATCATTTTTCATGTGTTGGGCAAATTGATCTTTTCTTATTTTTCTCTTTGTTTGTTGTTTTTTTTATTTCTAAAAGATTTCATCTCATTTTTCTTTTCTACTCCTGGGTTTTACATGCCTTTCAGGTTAGTTTTCTATGTATTTTACACATTATGCATGCCATTTTAAAAAGCTTTCATATTAAAACCGTTGTATTTAAGATAGATATTTTTTTTTTGTCGTGAATGATTCATTTGGTTGAGTTCTATGCACGATTAATATGTTAGTTTTGAACTTCATTTGTTCTTGGGTAACTAAATCTGAAGTTTTTTTTTATTATTATTCTTTTGGACGTTTACTATATGAGAAAATGATAGAAGACATCTTTAATTTAATTCTCATGAGTTGTTTGTCGTTTCTTTTGGAATATTTATTTTTATTAATATGTAGCATTACTTGTCCTTTCCTTTTGAGTAATACTTCATGCACATATATATTCATTTTAGGCTTTGGGATTCTATAGAATTCGAATTGAGGACCTAAAACAATACATGAACAAACTGGTTGAACTAAAATCAATATATTTCATAAAAACATAAATATATAAATAATGTATTAATTAAAATAAGTAGTTACTTTTAACTAATAAAAAACTATATAATCTACTTAGAATATTTTTAATTGCTTATTTTTATCAAAAATAATGAAAATTAATTATTGGAATCTCTTTTATATTAGTATATCTCTCCTCTATATTCGAGAGGCTTTGATGACATTTTTAAGAGGTGAAAAGAAATTTTAATTCTAATGTGAAAAAAAGAAGAAGAAATAAAAGTGAAATTCATTAAAACATTGAAGATATGTATGATAAAAAAAACTTGAGGTAGCTTATAAACCTGTAAAATAAAACCAATTTATCAATTTTTTATTTGATCAAACAAACTCATAAATTATTCAAATGAACTAAAGTAGTTTAAATATCATTACAAACATACTCAAACATCAAAGACTTTGTATGAAAAGAGTATCTTCTTGAATAGCTGAAAGATTGAAACAAGTGCTTTTGATTGATCAACAACTCCTTTTATTGAAGCTTAGATCTCCTGCATAATTTGGTGAGAGGTTCATCCAACCTAATAAACTAAATTAACGCAAAAGAAAAATAGATGCATAATTCGCAATATCAATTAAAAAGTAACATATCACGAATACTGATTTATTGATGAGTAGCGAATCCATGAATTTTAATATTAATATTTAATCCCTAAGCAGAAAAATTATTGTTGCATGTAAATATTTGTGGTTGAATTATATCAGGTGTTAGCAGCATTAGGCAATTAGGCAATTAACTCAGCCGTTATTATAAAAAATGCTTTTATTTATAATAAATTTCTGAATAATTAGCAATCTATAGTTCTCCTCACAGAAAGAATTTACAAAAAAGGATTAAGGACAAATGTAATGAATGTAGAACGTAAAGGATCCTAGAAAGGAAAACCAGAAGAGCGAAAAGCTAAAAGGAGTACAAGATAAGATCCATAGATACTCTGTTTTTTTGTCAGTGTTACGTATCACTGTTGGTTTTGCTTGAAATTCCACTCAGTTCTGGCTCGAACAACGTCTGCTTTATCATGTTGCAGACGAAGCAAGTGTGTGTATTGCAGGTCCGGTTTTCTGTTCTTGGAATTATTATTGGACTCAAAAACTCTTTCTGTTGGAGACGTCATTGATTCCACAATATTTGATTGTGTGCATTCACGTCGATACTCCAAAGTCATGCTTGTCATATTATAATGCTCTAGAACTTCAATTGGCACACTCTGCAACAACAAAATCACATCAATACCAAGTCCAAATTTAATAATCACTGATGTTATAGTAAATGGAGTATTGCTATCTTTGCCACAAATACAGTAATTTGTTTTGCCATTTTCTTGCAACTTGTTCTCTGTCAACAATTCGTACCTCTAAAATCCATCCAATGTATTTCACATTGTTGACATGCTGGTTAGCGTCCATGTCATTCCACCTTGGCTGTATTACATGCAAAATGAAGGGTTTAATAACGTGATCTTAACCAGAAGACATCGTAATTGCTTTTTGAGAAAGCAAAGAAATGGTGATTGATAATAAAGAGATATGAAACTTACAGCCAACCCAGATCGGATTCTCTCAGCTGTGTCATCAGTGAGTTTGTCTATTCTCTCACAATCTACTTCTTCGGTAGGAACGGCAAGCCTGTTTAGGTAAAAAGGAACAAGCTCTTGTTTAACCTCTTCAGGGATCTTGGAAAGTCTTCTTGTTTGTCTATTCATGATCACCCATGTGCTGCACCAGAGAATTTTCTCATCATCATGTATTGAGAATTGAGAAAAACCTCGATGTCATTGTGATTAGAGTGTATGAAAAAGATGAAACTATGCACCTTGTGGCTCTTGTTATGATCTCTTTGGTGTAGTGATCCCTGATTATCCAATCTCTTCGCATTCCATTCTTTCCTGCTGCATCGACCCAAGTATCAACTTCAATTTCGTCTCCCCTGTCACGTATTCATGCTCTTGCTCTTAATTCTTTGAACCAAACAATCAAATACAAAGAGGTCACAAGTATTTCGTAAGGCAAAGGCTTGGAAAAGCATTATATTTTTACCATTTGTTATATTTCTGAACTTGAAGTTGAATACGAGTAACAACCCAAATGAGCTTTCGAAGGCTCATCTCGCGGGTTGCTCCAAATCCTTCTCCCCCAATCCCAGAGCTAGTGACATGATTTAAAGCAGTTTCCTGAAAATTAATTTTTATTGCTTTGTTTCAGTCACACTGTCATTCATTATCTATTTGAACTATTATTCATTCTATCTTCAACAAGGTACAGAAATTCAGAACATCACTATGTTGTCATACTGATAAAGATCACAACATACTTTTGTTCCATTCTATGGTGTAATCGTTGGACATCACTACCATGATAAATTTTGTTAGGCACATTATTAGAAAATGGTGGAATTGTGAGGCTAACCTGAAGAAAATTCATGAGTGTCTCCATGGTGGCAGTTTTATCTGGTCCAATTTCGTAAGACCTGATAACAAATATTTGCCTAAATACAAACTTATCCTCCACAAACCTTCCACGCAAGCTGGTAACAATAGCTTCATCTGCTGCACTTTCTTTGGCGAACTTTCCTGCTTGTAGAGGAGCCTCTGCCACGTGTGTTCCATTCACATTTACTCTGTTGGCAGTGTCCATTTTTCGAGGACTTTCACTATAATTTGCGGTCACCGACAAGAATCTTCGTTTATTATTAAACACGTTAGTAATATTGCATGGAGCATAAAACCTCACATTCTTCTTAGAATCGTTTAAATTCCGTGGGAATTGTAAACGGATGTTGCTGATTGCGGCCATTGATCGATGTAAGGTGGTTGATGAAGGACTGAAATCAGCAACAACAAGCCTAGTGGAATTCAGAATAATGAACAAGTAACGTTAGATATAAGTGTAGCCCAAGTTTGTTGGTGAAGGGGAAATGATTTCATTTGAAAAGGGTGTATAATTTGTAGGTGCAACTAATGGTGAATTATGGGAAAGGGGAAGCTTAATTAAGAAAGAAAAAGAAGGAGATTTTGTGTTTGTAACATAGGGATGTGAAAATCAATAACTTGAGAGAAAGATATCGGATTCGCAGCCCAACCACTTTCATTCGAGTGGGAGAAAATAAGGTGAGAAATCCATCGTTAACTTGCACGCAAAAAATAGAAGATACTAGAGGGGGTGTTGCCTATGTGCCATTCTAGCCATAAAAAATGGAGTGTTCCTCTAATGTTCATGCCCTTTTGAATAGGGCACCTCTAATTTATCTCTAAACAATGAAAAGTTGTTTAGAAGCCTAAGACTAAAGCAAAGGCCTTCAAATTTGGTATATCTTGTGTTGGTAAGCTGTTTCCACACTTTCTTTTACGTCTACCTATTTGCGTGGTCAGAATAATACAATGTCAATTGCTTAATCGCCTAGAAAAAGTGCAAAATTACCGTGACCGATGTATATAAAAAATTGTACCTCAAATGGTTCAAAGGGTAAAACATATTTTTAAGGGGTCAAAATTTCTTTAATAGGAAAAGCAGAACTACACATAACGTGCACTTGAATGGGTAAAAGATATTTTTGAAGGGGCAAAAATTTACTTGAATAGGGAACCTGAAATTGTACTTTTAATCATCTTTTTCGCTTTGTAATTTTAGAAAATTGTTAATTAGTTTTTTTTACGATAATTGCTCGTTAACTTATCATATACTTTTGTTTTATTCTTTCACTAATTAATTAGTCAATCACATACTTTTATTTCTAGTTGTCCTAAAAGACATTAAGAAAAATATTAATCTGTAATTATCCTCGACATCCATATGTAATTAAAATAACAACGAATTTTAAAAAAAAAACTAACAATCATTTCACATATCGAAAAATTTATTTCAATAATTTACATGTAAATATCTGGATATATCTGGATATATCTGGATGGTCTAAAATTTAAAACAAGAAAAAAATAAATCTCGTGTTATAACACAGAAAACAAAAATATATTTAACCCAAAAAAAATCATTCCTAAATTGATAAATCACGCCAAAATTTATAATTGGTCCAACGGAAATTTTAACCCATTTGCTACTTTAGCTCCACCGATTAGTTGCAGCACTATTATTATTGATCGATTAGTTACTAAAGATGACATTGAGTTATCAATGTGCAACAAATTAAAATTGTAATACAAATTCAATAGAAATTAAATGGTTTAAGGTGATAGTTAAAGAATTAAAACAAGTGCTTTTTTTAACCAGTGTGAAAACACCTTAATAAAATTGAAGAGTACATTTCTTCCCATCCCAATAAAAAATATTTTTTTTAATTGTTTAACCAATGTCCTAAGCACATGGACGAGCAGTTTGTCAAATAAAAAACACGAATTATTATAAAATTGGACGATAAATAGGTTTAACCATATATTTACCGGAGAATTTATCATAATCATCAATAAACCCAAGATACTAATATAAATAGAAGACAGCTTCATAAAATGATAAAACTAGATAGAGAGGATATGATGGCTTTAATAAGGGGGAGAAAATGAGTGTAAAGGATTTTGTTAGTAATGCAAAATGTCTATTTTTTAAAAGAAGTCATAGAATTAACAGAAATTTCAGACTTTTCAGTACAATGAATATGATTCAGTGAGTAATAAATAAAGGTTCTAAGATTTAATCCAAAATGTTTCACTGGGTGGAATAATTGTGATTTTATTATTATTATTAATAATATATACTGGATGATACTAATGTATATAAAACATGGTTTTTAAAACATTTTTAAGAGCAAATAATATTAAAAACATAATATTTTTTATATTGATTGATTTTTTACTATTGAGGCTACACCGACTTTTTCATAAATCCACCAATTCTCACTGTTTCAATTGAAAACAACATTACTCTTCATAATTCTATATAACTAAATTTTAGCAAATATTTTTTAAGTTTCTTCATTCATACAAACGTTCTCCCAATCATATCCAAACACCACATCTCAAGCTAAGAAAAGAGACATAGTAGAATATTTTCTTCCTCTTAACCTTGTAGAAACTTGTAAATAGTAGAATAGTTTCAATTTCAGGCCTTGTAAATAATAACTTAATAATAAAACTTGCAATTAAGTCAATATTTTATTATATTTTAATATTTATCACCAAGGTAATATTTTTTATTTTTTTTATTGATAATTTTATTTTTAGTTAAAATATTCAAATTCTATTTATTTATCATATATTATTTATTTTTTAAAGTCTATAAATAATATTTAAAAGATTTTGGGCTTAATTAAGTTTTAACTTAATATTTTCTATTGACTCCTTATTAAAAAAATTCATGTCACTGCGGATGTGTCTTCATATGAAAAATAAAATAATGGTTTACTTAAAAAATTAAGTCCCTCATATTTTCAATTGTGTATCGAATATTTCCGTTATATTGAGTGTCCAATTTTTTTTATATTTTTTAATTGAGTTTTTGTCGTCATAGTTTGTAATTTATAAAATGAAACTATGTCATTTTTTAGAAAAATAATTAGAATTTTAAAACTTTATTTTTCTTATTATCCAAAGTTGTAGTGTTCTCCTTTTGATATGTAAGATCAAACAATCAAGTCACTCCAACAGCAAAGACTCAATTGAAAAACATAAAGAATTTGAAACTTAATATAAAAATAATAAAGAATTTTTTTCATAAAGACTCAATTGAAGATAATTAAATTTATAAAAGACTTAAAACTTAGTTAAGTCGTTGTTTATTTTCCTTATGAAGATACGTAAACAATATGCAAAGTAACAACCCACTGCGTCACCCTAATTAACCGATAAAATCTAATGACAAAGACTCTTAGTTAAAAAAATATAAAAAATTTAGATAACGAAAATCTTTAGAAACAACTCAATTGAAAATATTTATATTTACGAGGGATTTAAAATTTAATCAAGATTTTATTATTCTTCTCCCAAATTTGATTATAAATTATTTGAGAGTTAAAGTTAGTTATTAACATTTGAAAATTGAGTTCAAAGTAAAATTTTGACACACTAATAAATATTTCTTTTTAAATTAATTTTTATTTATATATTTTTTATTTTCTCTCTTTTTTCTTTATTTTCTTCCTACTAATTACATACTTTAATAAAAATTTAGCTCTCTGGACTAGACTTAATTTTGGTGTTGGCCCACATTCATTTATAGTTCCGCTAATGGTAAAGATGGAAACTTTATGTACTAGGAGGAACAAATAAGCAAATCAAATATATATTTTCTGGATGAAACCATCCATAAAGTAGGACTCAGGACAACACAATTACAAAATGTAGGTAACATTTTCGCAAATGTAAGAAAGCTTATTCTTTAGACTAATTCTTTGCAAGAGGCCAAGATAAGCAAATTTGATATTTTTAACAAATTCTTTTTCATGTACACAAAAAAAAAAAAGAATCCCCATTACCCAATTACATGAAATCACTAACTAAACTAATCCTATTTCCAAACCACTATTTCACTCACTCTTACTATTTCTAACATGAAATTAAATCTTGAATGAATGTTCAGTAATATTTGCATGCGCTATCTATGCATCAACCATAGAATGAGAGTGTCTTTGTGTGGGACTAACACTCCCACCACGGCTAATCTTCAAAGTTGTTAATGCCTTCTGGATCTCCATTGTCATGGCACTATCAACACTCCCTGATGACAACTTTTTGTGTGATTTCTGAAGGTGAAGTTTAAGTGAACTACTACTTAGTCCAGCATTCTTGCCACAGATGGGACAAATTTTCATCATTGGTTTCCGTTGCTGCCACTCCATTGAAACCTTGCCATGCAGTTTCTGGTCTAGTTCAAGTAAGATCTTTGCAAAACCATCGTTGGGCTGAGATCGACGATGAACTCGCTTTAGAGCATTCCATGCTTCTAACAAAGTGAATTTCCTACAACACAAAAGCCTTTTAGTTCCTAAATTGCCCTAAGTAGTAGTAGCAGTGATCATCTTCACTACCATGGAACACATAATTAAGAGTTGCATGTGTTCCGATTATCATACATAAGATTGTATTTTTATATTTTTACTTACTTCCTAAGCATCAGGAAAGCAAGGACCAGAGTGGCACTTCTGCTTTTCCCCTCAAAGCAATGAACTAAAACACTTTGACCAGCTTTCTCAACATAATCTATAAAATCACAAGCCTCTTCAAATATGCTGCTGATGTTAGAATCTTCATTGTCACACACCTGTTCAATGGGAGAATGAAGAGAGACAATGTGAAGAATTATTCCTGAACAGAACCTCATTTAAAAATGTAATTGATACCTATCTATCCAGGAAAAAAATAGTTATAGATACTCACAATTACATGCATAACTTAAACATCATATTGAATAGCAAATAAATTGCATGATTAAACGAGAAAATGAGAAGGCCTAGAAAATACTCTATCCGACCAAGAGATCAATTTTTCAAACCAATGAATCAAATAGCGTCCAAAAGGGAACTGTAGAAAAAAAAACGAGAAAAAGAGGGTGGAATCATATTATCAGAACAGAGAAAGATGTTTTATTTGTCTGATCATTTTATAACAATACAGCCATTGATTTATAGACTAGATTAGTCCCAAAGAGAATAAAATCTGCCACAATCGGGAAAAACTGGGAAGTAAAAAATAATATAACCTATCACCTAAATTATTTGACCCTGATTTAGATTAATTCAAATCAGATTCTGAATAGATTTATCACAATATTAAATCAAGACGTAAATTAAGAAATATTTGATAGAAATTAAGGAAAAACTTGTGAGAAACTTTAATTTGGTCACAGTATAAATGTTAAGGTAGAAAAAACTCTACTACTGAATTAATCTGTGAACCCAACCAAGCCATCTTGTTTGATGAGATAAGCTGCATCCATGAAGTGAAACCATTGGGGCATCAGAAACCAAATTTCCTGTAAAATCATTCATATATTAAAGTTGGAAACTATATTCTGGGTTCCATGGACTGCCAGTAGCACTACCCAACAGCTCAAGCATTTGGGGAGGGTTTGCCTAACTACCACGCCTGGCCAGAGGATTATCTGATATTTTGCTTGTGAGGATGCCCAGTTAAAGACCAAAAACAAGTTTTAGCATAAGCTAAGATAAAAAGTGTCTTGTCTACACTTGAAACACAGATATCTCAGGTAAGATTGTGTTGGGGATGGGGATGAAAAACATTAATGAGCATAATCTTAGCCTTTTGAATGAATGGAACATCAAATAGTAATTGGAAACTAATAAAGTTATTCCAGTAAGAAACAAATAAAAGTCTAAAGCTCTAATTCAATACAAAAACTGAATGAATCCTGCATAAAAATGCATGCATGATTAATACAAATGCAGAGTAGGACATTAGGCATGAAATCAATTGATTCTTACACAAACTAAACCTCATATAATGGTAAAAAATAGATCAGTACAACTTACAGAGAAATTTTTGTATGTGAATAGATCAGGAAACTGAGAATCTGATTGGCCAATTTCATTTGTACACAAACATAAAATATGTGTAATTCCCAAGCGTTGCAGTGTGTATGTAGATCTTGCAGCTAGTGCTCCACCGATAAACAGACTATTTGTAACAGCAGATGGTCTCTCTGTATTTGCAGCCTCAGATATCAATGCAATCCTCTCAAGAATATGCTCGAGTCTGACCTGAAGGTCAATGGGGTAATCGCTTTATTCATGTATCCTCCATAGGTGAAATTAATCCAACATATTAGTTCTCAATACTATTATAAATTGATACCTTGAGTTCATATGCATCAACAACAGTGTTGTTATCACTACCCTCAAAAAATCCTGTATTAAAATTGTTGTCCAAGCATAACTTGACTGCATCATTTTTAAGCATTTCATTCCACTGTTCCAATTCTTTATTAGATTCTGAGTCAACCTAGAAATCAGGATAAAGTATAAGACATATGATAAAAGGGAACATGTAATAAAATGCAGTTTTACTTGTCAAAGACAGACCTAGTGACAATACTTCTATATCTTTTTTTGTCAATCACCTCGAGATACATGAATGATTGTGTATGACATTTGCACATGCAGGTCACAGGAAAACGAAACTACTAGAAAACAATTTATTTGGAAGAAACCAAAATTTTAAATGTACGGCTGATTTAGGAACTCGTCTATGTCACACAATGTAATGTAACTACTTCAATTATAGCAACAAGAGCAAAAGGTCAGAGTAACCTGTTTTCCAAAATAAAATAACTGAAACTTACTAGTCAAATTTCATGCTCTCATTCTCAAAACAACAAGAGTACATCCTGGTTGGTCTTAAATACTGTTCACATAAATTTATTTTGTGTAAATAGAGCAAAAAATTACTTTTACTTTGCATAACAATCAATATGCCAATGTCTGATTAATTATGATCCAGAAAAAAGACAGGATTACAGAACCAAAACAATGAATCAAGAAACAAGATCATGTTACCTAGAGACCAACCTTGGCAAACTTATGTAAGTCACGAAGCTTAGTTGTCAAGCGCAGACCACGAAGTGACTCCGCGCTTCCTTTAGAGTGCTTTCCATGCCAACCTTCTCTTGACGCAGGAGAGGCAGAGTCACAGCAATCTCTAATGCTTGAAGATGTTGATGCCCTTGGAGCAGTTCTCTGTGATTCTGAATCACTCCAATCTTGATGAATATCATTAGAATGTTTCTCTTTAATATATGGGGAAAGACAACTGCCTGAAAAAGCTGGTGAAGGTAAGTCATGAACCACTGCATCCTCCTTTTCAGACTCTCCAGATGATATTTTGCCTACAGCATTCATAAATACCCTTAACAAATTATCAAGTTTTTGATGAAGTGTGAGTAGGAATATATGGAATCCCTGCATGTCCATGAGAGCAGCACGAAAACCATTACGGAACTCATGAACTACTGATGCATCATCTATGTAAACATCTGTTGTTGTGTTAGTCTCTTCTAGATGAGGACATCCTAACCTTCCTCCAGTTATATCATGTAATAGGTTAGAGGAAAACTCAGAGCTATTAAGAAGTAACTCGACCAACTTAGGATAATTAACCTGGTCATCTGCACGTTTTCCAGCAGGGGGTCGACGGGGTACGCCAGAATCAATTGCCACAATGTTAAAGTCAGTTGTCATTGATTCTCCTGATGTTTGAATTTTCAAGTTCAAGTTATGGGTTATTGTGGTGTATTTGATGTCAGAAAGACCAGAGTATTGTGATACATTCATTCTACTATCAACTGATGTTGACCTTTTGTCTTTTTGAAGTGCCCTACTCACCCTTGGTCCGCATCGGGTCACCGCAGAATTAAAGGTTTCTCCTATTGTATCCACACTTGCAGAGATTACTTTTTCAGTCAATAACAAATTTGCAGAGTTCCCACGCCATCTAAGCTGCCGGCAAGGGAGCCTATCTTCATTTCTGATGACAAGATCCAGCATCAGTACTCTGCCAAGAGCTGCTGATGTTCGTTCTGCATATTCCTGTGACTCAAATGCTCTAGAGCTTTCAAGCAAGGGTGAACCATGCACATAACTGCAATAAGACTATTAAAAATTTAGAATAAATGATTAAAAGTAGTCATCTTGCAGCAGAAGAATAGCCGAGTGATTTTGCACCAAATAATTACCATGTTGATTGCTTTAATTGTGTTTCTGGAAAATAGAAAATATTGAAACTGGATTTGATTTAACTTAGAAATGGAATAAAAAAACTATCATACTACTCCAACTTCCACTAAATTGCCCACAACCACACGTGGAGAAGGACACAAAATAGTTAGTTATCTTGCTAATTACCAAAAACTGTCATTGTAATATTGAAATTTATATGAAAATGTCATCTGTTGGATGGTTGCATTAACTCAGACGTAAGATGATAACATTGCATGCCACTATTTGGAATTATTACATCAGGCCCAATCATGAAAACTCTAGGAAAGAAATATAACAGGGCAAGCAAGATATCTCCTGCTGCAATGGTATAAACCTTATCATATTAACACTAGATTTGAATCATACCTCATAAACATGAGACATCGGCTAAGATCAAGTGCTTCCAGAAGTTCTGTGCATGTCAGTTCACCAATTTCATCACCTGCAGAACCTGCCGCATCTCTTGCTTTTTCTGTAGCTTCCTTTATTTGTATCCACTCTAAACTGGTATTGTGGATGACTCTAGCCTTGAATTCCAAATAGAAGTAAAGGATGAATATGGTAAAAATATAGTGTGATTTCCTAAGCCAGTAAATCTGGAGGATAATTAGATAAAAGAGAGAGAATAACCTGAGGAGTTTGGATTCCCAACCACTTGGCAAATTCATAACCAAGACGTTCGGATTGTGTTGCCATTCTTGAAGATGATATCTTTATAACAGCTGTTTCTTGTTTTGGACAAGCATCACCACTCCCACAACCACTGAAAAAGGCAAAGAAGACTACCCCTCCAGAATTTACTGTTACCTATGTGCACACAAAACTGATAAGAAAGCTGTGTATTTCAAAAGAAAAAACAAAATCACAAACAATTTAACATAACATTGATTTCTTTAAGCCCCACACACCTGGCAAATAATATATTGGTTTTTGTAAAGATTGGAAAAAAAGCTGACGATTATCAACATGCTCGAGTAAAGATGACATGTTTTTTTTATCTGTATATCTAACTCTATGGAACTTATAGACTGAAGCTATTAGCATATTGACACAACTTCAAAAACCCTTAACTTATTTGTGCCAGTAAGTAAAAATAAATAAAAGACCTCAAGAGCTCGGTTCATTTCATCCTCAGAATGTTCATTGCTGCTAGTATGTTCAGTGTGGTGAAGCGAAGAGAGTCTGTCCCAAGAAAATGAACTCGATTCAATGTCCAACACTTCAGCTTTACCAAGTCTCTCCCACAAACTAGTTTCTGATTGCTGGTCATTTTTCACATCCTCTATAGATTCTCCTGGGCTGAACATAAATTAAGTCATCTTTAGCAACCACTTCAGATAAAAACTAAATTCATAACCAAAAAGGAATCTCCTCCAACACGCCCCCTTCACTTCTAAAAAAGCAAAAAAAAAAAAAAAAACTAAAGCGTGGCTAGTTTGAGAAAACATTTTCTACTTTTACTTTTAATAAATAATCACAAACTGATTGGCTGCTTCCTATACAATTTCTTTCACTTAGCATGGTCCTATTACGTACATGCTCAATGGCAATGATGAAAAATGGTAGAAATGCAATTGAAGGAGAAGAAATAGTAGTAGAAACCTGGAAGGCATGGTGGAAGAACGGTGAGGGAAGCCAGAAGTGCGATAATTGGAAGTGCGTTTACGAACTAATTGGAGCCATTGCGTAAACATAGACGCAGGCCCTGCAGTGATGTCTCCCAACATGTACAAAACCTGCATTCACCGAACAAGTTTCAAGCTTTTTTATTACAGAGAGAACCCAATTACCAAATATACCTTGGAAGTGACGCTGAGAGTGAAAGGGGCCTCAGCCTCCTCCTTTACCACTTCACCTTTACCCTGCAATTCCTACTCCCACACGCAAATTTCAAAACATCACGTTACATGGGTTAGGACTAGGAGTGAAGTTTGAAGATCACACACACTCGATGCAAACACGATCTAGATTAACACCAGTTTCCCTTTTGGGTTTATATAAAGTAAAGTAAACGGGAAGTGAAAAGAGAAAAATGGGTATACACCTGGTTTGGGTTTTGCAAAGAGTTGGTGAATGCCCCGGGATCCTGCTTTTGCTGCTCTTTTGCCATCTTCTTTGCTATAAAAAATTATTTGGGTTTCTGAAAGAGTGAGAAAACTGCTCCACACTGCTTTTTACAAGAATGGAGGGAAAACCGTGCCTTGGTGTACACAGAGGTTAAGGTCATCAATAATAATTGGTTGAGTACAGAAACATTTTCAGTAACGTTCTAAAATACTTTTTAAAACATGTGGATCTTAGATTTAAGATTCTAAATCTTAAATACAACTTTTGAGTCTTCCCACAGAGGGTCTTGTAAAATTTTGTATTGAATAAAATTGGTAAGGTCTTATCAAGGATTAAATTCATTTAAAAGTCACGTACGAAGATTATATTACAAATGGTCTAATAAAAAAATTTATAATTAGTGAAATTATAAATAGAAATAGAAATTTTCAACCTATTCATAAATAAGATAAAATAAAAATGGGATCTCCCTATCTACGTAGGGAAACTCGGATTCTTCAATCATGGTTTTTTTCTAATGTAATTCTTTTACGAATATCCCAAAATGGGAAGGAAATTTTTTGAAAAATGAGTACATCGTCAGTATGAAATAGTTATTTGAACACTAAAATTGTCAATTACTATTCTTTAAACACTAAATCTAACTTCTTTAACAACTTTTCATTTATCACTCTATCAAGAACTTTTCACTTCTCTTTTATAATTGTGATTCTTTAAACTTGTGAGTTGTAATATTAATTTATCTCAAGTGTCACTCATTTTTTCACATTCTTTTCTCTTGGAGATATGTTTCCATTTTCACTTTTTTTTCTTTTCTCTTTTATGTAGATATACTCTTATTTTTTTTTTCTTTTTTTTTTTCTAATTATTCCATCTTCTTTACATGCATTACCATTTTGTATATAGGTTCAAAATCAACTCACAACTATGGCTACAATAGGAGAACTCAAACTCACATTGCAACATCTAACTAGTAAATGTGTATTCGAAAACCTAAAATTATAAAGTAAGCAAAAAATGAAACTTAAAATCCTAAAATAAACAAAAGTGTCCGAAATGATGGTAAAATACTTCCTTCTTTCTTTTTTTTTCTTTTTTTTACCAATCTTGTATTTTTATTATTAATAATTTGACATAAAATGCATAATTTGTATTGGATTAATCCATAGGAAAATCGTTGTTGTCATCAAGTGCATAAAGTTTAGTCCATTGGTTATGCATAATTGTATTGGATTAATCTAGAGGGAAATCGTTGTCGTCATCAAGCACATGAAAGTTTGGTCTTTTAGTTAAATTGGTTACTCTTCTCCATATCCCCTCACTCTGAACAAGTAAGTTTATCAAAAAAAATTCATAAGATACTACAATTGTAAACCTAACTACATTTTACACATTTCTGATTTGTTCCCAAGCTCATTGGATACAAATGTGTTTTTTTTTCCTTTGTGGCTCTTTTATGTAAAGAAAATGGTTGATGATGCATTAATATATTAGCTCGGATGTAACATTAATGGTGACACTAACCGTTATTAAAATAAATAAAAATAAGTTGTGGGTGTTTAAACTTAATGTAATTACATCTCAAAACAACAAAATATAAAATATTAAGGAATAAAAACAACATTTAGTCTTATTTTTATTACTCAAAAGTAATTTATAGTTTTGAAAGCTTTTATAATTATGGAAAATATTTATTCTGAAACATGATGTCAAAAACTAAGACTATGATCTAATCACTTGTTAAAGTAAACATGAACATATGTTAGTAAAATATTTAACTGACTTATGTAATTTAAGTTGTCGTGACCTTGAGATTTTACTTTAAGTCTTTTGCTTTCTCGATGTATTGTCTTAAGTCAAATATGCATAAGGTATTCTTTTTCAAACAAAAGAATTACAATATGATCTTTAGTCTAAATGAATAAGAAGATATCTGAGAAGTCAAGTGCGACCGACATGACATATCTCATGTTTGTTTCACAAATCAAATAGTCTTCTTACCATTGTTATCAAATGATAAATTAAGAAAAAAATTTTAAAAATTAAATAAATCACAATTCAACCATTCTTTATGATTTTCCTATTTTTCACAAAATCCTTGTTGCTCATTATGTCCTCCTGCAACCATCCACATTAATTTTAGTGATAACTGGTTCACTATCCTTTCTACTCTAGCTTCAACTTAATGTGTTCCAACTCTAGTCTTATACATGTCTTTGTCAAATGTTAAATGATTCCATTAGCTAACAAATTAAAAAAAAATTATATGTTTTGGAATGCATAATCTGAAATATATTATTATAATGCTTGAATGTATTAATACATTCTAGATTGTAGATTTTGGAATATATTTTCATATCCATAAATACATTTCAAATTGAACAATCTAGAAAAAAAACCATCAAATATGTTCCATATTGTACAATTTGGACACTTTCCAAATCAACCATTATGGAGTAACACAACTGATTGAACCTATTCAACGGGGATGGTAATGTGATAGAGTCGATGATAACTCTTAAGAAGATGATGGTGTTCTGACATGTACTCTCACACGTAAGCTCGAGTAAAGGGTGCACAAGCGGAGAAAGAAGAGAAGTGAGAGAGAGATGAAAGCTAAGGTTGGTTTATAACTTAAAGCGGGGTGGAGAATGAAGAGGCCTAGCAGGGGATAATATGGGGTATTTTGGTCTTCTACATATTCCTTTAGAGGTGAAGGTAGAAGATAAGGGGGGTGCAGAAATAAATGGTCGAACTTTAATGCATTGTTTGGATCCACTAATTGAATCTTGAAGTGGATGTGCGAGCGGGTGGTTTGGATGTTTGGATCAATTGATGTGAAGGAGAGTGGGAGAGTCTTTTTTTTCTTTCTTCCCTCATATGCGAGGATGAGCGCGGATGAGAGGGTGCATACATGTATACCCATTCAAAGTTACTGTAATACCCTATTTCTTCCGGGGGGGGTGTGCATGTGAGAAGTTCTTAGATTTGTTGAAGGTTATGAGGTTGAGGAAGAGGAAGAAGAAAGCATAGGAAAAACCCTACACGTGTGTTAAATAAATATGCTTTGTTGTTGAACAAAATTAATTTTTTAAGCATATCTGTGAAGGGAGAATCGATTTTCATAGTAATTGTTATAACAGAGAGAATCTATTCTCATAGATGTTATAACGAAGGGAGAATCGATTTTGTTGTGTGTAATTGTTGATTTGCAAAATCGATTCTCAAGGAAGTTATTGTTAAGGCATAATCGATTCTCCATTATGGTGAAATCAATTTTCATGCCTCTAGAAGCAGAATTCATTCTTAATTAATAAGAATTAATTTTAATTAATAATAATTTTAATTATTATTATTATTAATTTTATTATATATATACACAATATATTCCATTATATATATAATATAATAAAAATAAAATAATTTTCAAAAATATTAAAAGAATATAAATAAAATTATTAAACATTACATAATAATAAAATAAAATTATAATAATAAAAAATATATACAATTATTATTATTATTTTCATAAATTATTATAAAATTATTACTATTATTTAAATTTAATGCAAAATTATTTTATATTTTATTTTTAAAATTATGAGTATTTCAATAATTTATTTCTATGTAACAATTTTCAATTTTTACACATATTCATTATTTTCCATCTAAAAATTATTATAATTATGAATATTATCATTTTATTTTTTAATTGAAACTGAAATCTAGATAAAATAACTCATATTTCATTATTCAAATATTTTAAAACACAAGGGTAAATTTGTAAACTTATACTTTTAAAAAAAATTATAATTCCTTTCCAACTATCATCACTCTTAAATTTTAATAAACCATCTTTACAAATCTACTCTAACATCCCTCAATCCAAATAATCTAACATATCCTCTTAAATTCTCACACATCTACTCCCTCAAATCCTCACAAATCTTCTTCTTAATTTAAACACATCCTAAATACCTAAATGCGGGAAGGTCGAGCAGTCACTATACCCATAAAAATATGAATTCAAAGTTCAATAGAACGTGTTATTTTCAATAAAATACTTTAATTTTAATTTTAAATATAATAATATGACATACTAAGTAGTATCATAAAAAAATTGAAGTTAACTCATTTATTTATTCTTATTCTAATTTTGAATTTTAAAATGTAAATAGGATTATTTTATCAATATATTTTAAATCATCAGATACCTGAAGACTTAGGAATATCGGTTTAATAAAACCTTTTCAAAAAATTTATTTATTTCAAGTGAGTTCTACTTTTTAAAATTTCATGGCAAGTTTTTTTTTTTTAAGTGTTAAAATTTGACAAGATCCAGACTTCTATAGTTTTTATTTTTACCTTAATTTTTTACTACTTAAAAACTTAATTAATTTCTTTTATTCTTAAAGCATAAGACCTGTATTATAATAAAATTCAGAATCTTAAGTTTAAGACATTCACCATATCAAATCAATGTATTTTAATAAGGTTTATTTTATAAGACATTAACCATAAATTTGAAAGTAACATCACTAGATCAGAGATGATAGACAACAAAGGAAAAAAAGGGAGGAGATTACTCTCTTTCATCACTTTCTTTACACATGAAATTTCTGGAGAAATCGAAGGTGGAAGAGGAGGTTTAGGTCTCTATGCTAATTTTTTATGTCTAAAGTTGATGATTCTAATGCTCTATTCTGAACAATTTAGGTTCTATGTTGTTCTGTTATTTGAAAATTCTTTTTATGATTGTTTGAAATCACCATTTTTAATCCCTGTATAACTAATTAGAAACGTAGAGATTTGTAAAATAAGTTTTATCTCTCATGATTCATGTACACATCAAGAAAAATGTACCCTGGTGACCAACTACACCACGAAATCTTGAATTAGTTCCACTCTGGAATTAATCAAAAGCAAAAAATGGGTGGTGTGCTGGAGTAGTGGTGTGAGTTCAAGCGAATTCAGTGCTATTACTCAAAACCTGGCATCTTAAAATTTGTGCCTTTTGAAGGATGATGAGTGGCTGCTAATCTAATCCAAACCAGTGAAATTACAAAAGCACTTCTATGCCCTTTGTTTTTTACAACTTTTGTGCATGTTTTACACTGTTCTTTAGAATATGAGCAGTGATGCAGAGAGGACAAATGGGATCAGAATCCACCTTTCTGAACAAAAGGTTGTTCCCGTTGGCTAAGATTAGTACTTAAGTACAAGTTCTGCTGTAGAGATGGTTTTTTGTCTTCTCCTGAACAGGAATCATCTAGTTGACGTCATTCATCACATGTAATTTCTTACACACATATATAGCAGTTTTCAAAAGCCAATAATGTCCATGGAGAAAAGACCAATGTGTGAGAGAGCATGTAGATCACTGTCTAAGCTCTTCTTACAAATAACAGTGAGTGAATAGTACTTAAAATTTAACTGTGATATTCTTATTCATCCCATAAAGAAACTGCACATGGACACTGCATCAATACACTTCACTGATTTTCCAAGTAACAATTTTGTTGATATGTGCTTTTCCCAAATGGCTTTAGTTGCCGTAAATTGAGGAGGGCGAAGGTAAATATAATTGATTTTTAAATAAAGAAATTAAATTTTGCACAACTTTTGGTATGGTCAAAAGATAAAACAAAGAGGTATGCGATAAGATGAATGCATTTGAGATATAAAGAGAAAAAGTAGTGTGTAGAAGAGTGACATATAATACATCATATTGACACAAGAAATGCGACATTACTGGTGTTCGAATGCAGGGGCTTAAATTACATAACAGGATGGTCCACTAGAAATTTATAACAAGAATGCACCAGTATTTTCTCACAACATTTTTACAGAATCTCTTCAATCCAAAGGTCAGTTACAGTTGACAAGGGTCAATTACAGTTGACAGCTCAAGAACAAGCAAGAACCCAAAAACTCACATGCAAAGGTTGAAAACCCAAAAGAAAAAAAGATACTTTTCCCCACTTTTCTTATCACATTCTGCACAAATAATAGTACATTTCTTTGCTAATAATATGGTACTTAAAGACCATGCTTACTTAATACTTACAAGCTAAACTACATATGAAAACACAAAGGAAAGGGTGTGTCAGAAGACTTCAGGTAAAGATATGCCTTTCAAGAATGACTTGAATAGTACAAGTGATCTTCGAGGTTGTGAGAAAGGAACTTCATGGGAGGCACCTCTGACAGTCGCAAATGAGAGGGTATTGCCATGAACTTGAGTCCACCCACCAACCTAAGTTTCATTAACTGGGATTAGTTTCTGATGGTACATACAATTTGGTATTATTGATAAAAAAGTGGAATGCTTTTTACTATTGTTGTGAATGCAGACATAATATGGTTCAAAGAAAAAAATCGACATATTGCATAATGGACAAAGCTATACTATTTTAATCACTAATCTGTCCACTCAAAGCTTCTGGCCTCTTATAAATAAATATTTTTTGCAATTGTTTTCTTACTAATTTAAACTAGTAAGATGTCAATCACACGGCATTTGACCTCAGTTGACTGATTTTCTTTTTCTTTTTGGAACAAAATATGCCAAGCATAACTAAATATATTTTTTAAAAAAGTAGCTTTTCTTAATTAAGAATAAAGCATAAGTTCCATAGAAATTAATTGGATTAAGGAGAAAAGAAAATGAACTGGGCCAAAAGCTACGTTCGAGTTAATATACATACATACCTGCTGACCTTCAAACCATACTCTGTAAGGGACTGTTGTATTCAGTCCTAATTGTCTTCCCAACTTCTGAACTAAGGTACGGCTTCCAGTCAGTGGAATTACTGAATCTTGATCTCCACTGTAACAAGAACAATGCACTTGGTCATTTTAATTAGCACTGAGAAACATATGTATGAGGCCTAAAGTTGAAGTGACCAAATAAATAAAAAGGAGAAGAAAAGGTTTTGGTAGGTTACCTGTAAATTAAGACCCTAACTCCAGCTTTTATCAGTGATCCAACAACAGGTAGTGTAGGCACTTCCAGGTTGAGCATATCATAGTTGAGTACGCTGGTACAACAAATGCAGTCAAGTGATTACATTGTTTACTGAAATCACAATCAGCAAAGACAGGCTAAGCTGATTATGACTTTTCATCCTTCAAGTTTCATTTATCAAGAAGAACTAAGAAAAGGCAAACACAAGACATCTAGTATGAAGGAATTACTTGCTGCAAACATCCCACTTCCGAACTCCAACGAGCTTTGCATGAAGTGCCTCTTGTACATCTCTCCGGTTTAAGTAGTTTGTAACCTTATCATCCACACAAACATCTATGCTCTCACTTGCTTCCTGCATGCCACGATTTAAGGCACCAATTTTAATGGAAAAGCCAAACTTGAGAAGTACTGATCTGAAGTAAAGACTCACTTGGGTTTTAGGAGAAATAACATTGGATTGTGATAGCACTGAGGAAATGCAAACATCAAGTGTGACATCATATTTGTCCACAAATTTACTTGTTTCTCTGCTCACTTGGCCCATAACCTTTGAACAAAGAGGCGAAATTGAGTCCCTGTAGTACTCACTCACGTACCTAGAATAGTTGCACACTGTGGTGAACATGTTGTAGGTTGAATCTGATATTAGCCCATGAGACCAGAAGAACTCAGCTCTTGAATTGAAGTCGGTGGCATATTCTAGAACTGGATTACCCAACTGCATTCAATACAAGAGAGCATTCGTTTCTTAATTTCCTTTTTGGTGTCAGCAAACACCAAATAGTAATATTTAAGAAAGATAGCTTAAACGTTGATTGATAACACTTACCGCAATGCCTTTCAGATTGAATATCTTTTTCTTTGTGTTCATTTTAATCATGAGCTTTGCAAGTTGAGGAACATAATGACCTGATACATGCAACTTTTTAAATGTGTAAGAACAAATAATTTCTGTAACCTGCTTTTGAAATGGAAATTCCAATAATGACAAGTTTACCTGCATAGCTTTCCCCCGTTAGAAACAAATCTCTGCTCCTGTATTGGGGGAACTTGTTGAACCAGCGTAGCAGGAATACAAGATTGTCCCTGGCTTAAGAAATCAAAAGAATTGCTTCAGATGACAAAATTTGCATGTAAACAATTCATTATTCAGGGACAGTGCAATCATACCGAATAAAAAGTATACTAATATACCTTCTTCTAATGCTGGCGTAGAGAATACGAGATGAAAGAATAATCATGTAAAGTGTCACGCAAAAGTTAGCATGAAATTTAACCATTGATCACTGTTTTGTCTCAACTTTTTAAAAGCCTAAGCAGCATACAAATGATGCGTGCCTTTTCCCATGGAAGATAGAATTTAAAGAAGCTTTCTAAAGAGAAAGGTTTTGTCCCAAAAGATTAAAAAAAGGGTCTAATATTAATGAAAAATACCTGTTGCCTCGTCATTCACTGTCATGTATGAGGAGCTACCTTTAGCATAGGAGAACCCCACTCCAACTGGTGTCTCTAAATACAGCATGTTTGCCTCTGCAGCACAAAAGTAACCCAATCAGTGGAAGAATGAAATGCAGGCCATTCTGGCAGATAGGTATAAAGGAATGTGCCTATAAAAAAAAGGTATAATGGAATGTAGGTAAAGAGTACCTTTGTTCCAACTATACTCATTTTTAATCAGAAATTCTCCATTTGGCCTGAAGGGTCCATTTTCTGAGAATGCTCCCACTCCCAGAGAAGAACAACCAGGTCCTGAATAACTAAATATTAGTCAAATTCAATAGTCCATGAATCCATGATGCTAATACTGCTTATGATAGCTTATTCTTATTTAATCCCAAGTCTAGAAAAAAATTTAATATCAGGTTTTGAAGCAAGAGATTGCGGACCTCCATTGAGCCACAGAACAAGAGGCTTTGAAGCTGGATCAGTTTCTGACTCAGCAAAATAGTAAAAGAGAGACTTGTGTTTCTTGTCATCCACTGTGACATATCCTGAGAACTGTTGAAAGCCTACGTAGGGTTGGCCAGGAAGCTCATCAATTCTGTCTGCATGAGAAGGGTGACAGAGCACCTCCAAGGAAAAACTCAGATAAAGGAGCACCACAGCCATTTCCATGGTGTTGGACTTCCATGTTGGCCACTTCATGGTTTCACAAACGGGAAGAGTAGGACTAACAAAGAGAAAGAGTGAAAGGTGCTGTATTTAAAGTGTCATCACCTAGTGTGAACACGAATAGCATTATGAGAAATGACAGTAAAACTGTAGAATTTAATTTACATAAAATCACAATCTATACTTTAAATTTCCGCCAATTCTGCTATAATCTTGAAATTAATGCTACTGTAAGCTGATTTAGTTTACAAAGATAATATTTTCTTTTTCTCTTCTTATTTTTTTTTTCTTTTATGATATCTGTAGAAACGTTTTTTCAATCAGATCTAAAATGAAAATTGACTTAGTGATTATACATTTTGTACTAACATATTACACAAAGGAGTTATAAAAAGTTAGAGTGATTATTCATAGTATGACATTGGAAGGACTATATATAAATGTATATAATGTATTCTTGACACTCGTGGCACGAATATTGCTTTAAGGGTGGGCCAGGAAGGTGGCTGGAAATTTTATCTGTTTCATTCTAATTATGATTACAAATTTAGCTTTTGAATGGCAGGCCTGAAAATGGTGTTGAAAGAGACGTGACAGAGGCAATGACCATGGTGTGCCGGGTCATTCCATATGCAGTGGCAAAAGGATAATTATGAAAAGAGTTTTCTGCCATCAATAGGAAATTAGTTATTGGAATATGGGCTCTGCCTTCAACAATATTCCTTCTTAAATATTACATTACATCGTTTAGATCGATCATCTTTACATTTTGTTGTTGTGGTCCTGTTTTTTGTTTTTTTCTCTCTGCATGCATTAACAACAAAGACCTTCTATCACCCTTTTGCAGTTAGCAAAAAACAAAGAAAACTTGTATCCTTTTTCACTGCACCAACAGGAATGTGACCTTTCCATGGAAAATGGCTTTACGGGGATACTTTTCACTCCTTGGAAAAATACGTATTTTGAGGTTTTGTTTTTTTAAAGATCAGATAATTTTTTTTTCTTATTTCTCAATTCTCATCATAGGCCAAGAGAAATATATGTAATTTCTTACAGGTATGAAAACTAACTTTCATTAGTTATTATTAGTTAAATTTTTTCAAAACCTACAAAATGAGGGAGGTTTCATCTCATATTTAACAGTCTTTGATTATGAGTTTCAATCAATTTTAACTAATATTAAAAAGATTCTTTTGCACTTGGTTAATTAACAGTACTCAAGCATCTTGGTTAAATGCTGTAAACATGCAGGTGTAAAACAGATGCAGAGTTACTTTTAATGTTTGTTCAAAGGAAAATGTTTGATTCATTGGTTTTTCTTGATCAGCAAGTACGGCTAGATTTGCACATCGACAAGATAACTGGTTACAGAATGGAGATTCCAAGGAGAATAGAGCCATCTTAGTACTCTAATGGCCATTTAGTTTAAAATGTATGTGGCTTGTCAGAGAAGCTACAGAATCTGAAGAATACTCAAATGCATCATTAACCATAAAACAATACTCACTAAAGAACTTGAGTGATGAGAGGGGTATACCTTTCCCTTTTTTTTATTGTAAAGAATCTTTATTTAAGTAATGAGCAAGATCTGGGATGAGGTTTTTTCATGCCCATAATAAGTATGTTGTTGAATGGACATAAAACCCAAACATTATTAAGTGGGAGTGGAAATCAAATAATCTTATTCCCATAAAGTCTAATATTTTCCTTGTGGTGGTTAAAGACTTTTCTTTATGTACTTATGTGGGAATGAACTTGTTCCCTTTGACCAGATGTGAAAAGGCTTTTCTTATACATAAGGTAACTCTATGATTCTTTGAAATTCAATATTTTTTGTTCTGGTGATACAAAAGCAAATATAACCCACCTCCATTCATCAACAATATATATATGTTTTTGCTTACAAACTCACATGCTAGACTCCAAGGAGCCACATGTTCCCCATTGGGGCCACAAACCTTTCCACGCTAGCTTCAAGTGGACCATCCTTCATTCACCATTTCAACTTTGCAAGCTGTGTTATGTATTGCTTGTTTGGTATGCAGCTGCGCAATTTATGGATGTTTTTGGTTTGGCAAACATTTGGAGTGATTTGAACCGACCCCATCTAACTAGAGTTGAAGGGAGAAGGATGGTGTAGTCAGGCTATAATTACTACAAAGCAGTGTCACCGGACCACTCTAACCACAAGGGTAGCTAGGCTATTATTTTATTTCCACAAGACAAGGCAGAAAAAAATGCAAGATAATGAATGCCAAAAAAAGAACAAACTATAAAATGACAAATTTGATCAAGAGTTATGCGGTGGATTCTGTGCTTCTGTTGTAGTTGCAGCTCACAGAACTGGTAAAGGAGAAGAAAATGGTCCCTACCTTTACAGCTTTTACAAAAGATTTCAGGTTTTTCATCATTACTAGCACTAGTGTCACTGATTTTGGCGTTCATCTCCTCATTGTCAAAATATTCTATTGCCTCTTAAGACCCGAATTGTATTCCTAACCAACTCCAAAACAAAAAGCGAAAAGAAGAGTAGGTGCTCATAATGCATAGGAAAAATTATGTCACAAGGGTATGACTGAATATTATAACCGAGTAGAAGTGGTTGGAATGACTTTTGAGCATCAGAGTTGGGAAACGTGTGAAAGAGTGCGAGTGAAGCCTATATTCTGCTTTTGAATTCTTGCAAGTAGAGCAAGGGCATGCCTTTTGGTGAGTAATCTTCGTTGCTGTTTTGTCTTTTTTTTTAATTTCGTTTTTCACCTCAAAATTTGGGTCCTTTTCACGAGAGTCATAAAATACACAAGTGGAGAAAAAGCTCATAAACTTTAACTATTAAATTGCGCAGGCTTTCCTTCTTTTTATGATTCGGGTTGCTATACCAGCCACTATTGGCGTCCACACTCCACAAAGCGGAACAGGACCCCGCGTGAGTAGAGCACCATCAGAGGTCCGAATTATTCTCAGAATCCATTATATACGTGGACGACTAGAGTATCAATGTTTTCTGCCAGCAAAGGCACGCTCCTGATGAATCTTCAGCTGAACGCATGGGTTGTGATATAAAACTACTGTTGTCTCTTACTACTATTACCAAATATTATTTCTTATCATTATTAATACTACAGGATAGAAGAAGAGCTTACCTTTTTCAATGTTAACTTATTTTTTAGGTGTGGGTGATAAATAAGAGGAATCTGATATATTGTGCAATTCAATACTGCCCTAATTGATATATCTCCAACTAGATGTTTAATCCTTTTACACCACCATTCCGTTAGGCCTAACTGAATTCCAATATGCAGAAATGGTGAAAACCATGTGCTTCTTAGTACTTTAAGAACATCAACATCTCAAACAACTTAGCATCGAATTACTGAACTTACTATTCCTTTTTTCTATGACATGAACCGTTTCAAGCTTTCAATTGATAACTAAACAAAAAAAATATAATATAAATATATATATATATATATATATAAAACCAAAAATAAACAAAAAAATAGTGGCTGCAATTCTCCTGCATCCTCGTTTAATAACAAACATACAAACTGGGATTCTGAAGTTACAAATTAAACTTAAAAGAATAAGGAAAATTTCTGTCTTGTGTAGATTGCCAATTATTACAACCCACTGTGTCTGGTGCAATGTAAAGATTCTCGCTTTCTTTGTATTCCCGAATATAATGTTGAGATGTTTACAGAATGAAAAACTTGTGTAGAAAACAAAACAAAAAAATATACATATAGGACAAAGAATCAATTAAGAACTAAGGGGCCGAGACCATCAGGATGAGGCATCCGAGTCGGTGGCAGGCTTATGATTAGCATCTACTGACCCCTGAGCCTGATCAATTCCCTTTCGAGATGCTTCCCAAAGCTGCGGTTCTATACTTAGCTTCCTCAACTCCAACAAGCCACGCTCAACTAGATAGAAAACAGAATGAGCGATACATAACAAACCAGTACATCAAAAGCAATAAAAATAACACCCTCCTCTCTTTGAACTTTCCCCCAATTTAAATCACATCTATATCATTAGATTTTTTTTTTAAAATAAATTAAATTGAAGTGATTTGTAATCATATGATGCTATATACTTCAAGGTTTGTTGGTTTCATGTGAATAAGAAAGGATTTAGGAAAGATGGAAAAGGCTATATATTTCTTACCTCCGTCATTGGGAACAGCAAGTGAAAGGGAAGAACGATGAGTGTCATTTAACCTTTTGTAGTCTGTCCAATATTGGGCAGAAAGGAGGAGGGATTTTTTTCACACAGACAAAAATACTTTTATTGAGAATCACGTCTCATTCTTTATTTAGGATGTTAATCTCATTTTACACATATATCTTTTTTTCGCTTCTACTTTCAACACAATTAAAATGAGAAATGGAAAATTTTCTTTCTTTCCTTTCATCTTCTCCCCCTACCAAACAACCTAAAAAACATTTCTTTCTAATCATTTACCTTTTTTATCTTTTCTTTCCTTAACCAAACATAATGCATGGATAATTAGACAAATTTAAGGATCTTGATATCCCTAGAGCTACTAGGATCACTTCCTATGGTTCTGAGTCAGACCCAGAGATTACCATTTGAATATCTAAACTTCAATACTTCCAGTTTAGATAAAACCTAAAAGTGAGATTTTTTTAATTTCAATTTGTAATTTGAAAAAATAATACAAAAAAAAAAATAGAAGTGTATGCCTGATCTTTAATTAAGACTTCCTAAGCATACCTGTTTTCACATTCTAAAATAAGAATATTCAAATATTATAAAGAAAATACTCAAATTATTAATTTTAGTTTGGAAAATAATAACTACCATGTTTTAGTCCGCATGGAGGTTGACACCTGAGTAACTAATAGCTGTTAGGGTAACAAAAAAAGACAGGCTTACAAAGTTGAAGAGCCAAAACAAGAGAATGGATTAAAATGAGGGAACAGATTTGTTTTTTCTTTAAATGATCAGTTGACCCTGTCTTTGGTTTAAAAGGCAAACCAAATTGCCAAGTGTTTTAAGCAGGCAGCAGGGATCATGCAGATCTGCCATACAGGCTGAAGAAAACAAGGTTATCTCTACTGCTGAATAGCATAATTTGTCCAAATTATATTGAATAGATTCAGTTCCACCAAATACCAATTCTGAGTTGATATAGAATCATTTCTGATTAATATAGCCAAGACCAAAAATCAGCTTGGTTCCGGTCATGACGTTTATTTTTCTTACATACTAATTTGAGAACCAAGATCAACATTTTTCTATTGACCTGTTATACACATTTTTTTAAAAATGCTGTTATGATCCATAGAGGAAGCTTCAATTGGCTATATTTAGCCAATCAACACAGTTCAAAACCATGTATATATTAACCCCCTGTAGTTTCAAGATTGTTTACTTTTTAACGTGGTAACATATTACTCTCTTCAGAAAACCAAATATCATAATAAGAAAGGCAAGAGCTTACCATCAACAGCATCATGTGAAGTTGGTGCCTGCCCACTGCGGGCAATCCAAAATTGAAGCTGCTCTTCAGCAATATCTTCTTCCACACCATGAAATAATGCTCTTCTCCAAATATAGGTTAACCATGACTGCCATGTTTAGACTTCATTAGTAAATCATATTAAATTACGTGTACATGCATACTATTTACAAATTAGTTAAACATTAAATTCAACTTTGACAAAAACTGCCCATTATAAACCCAAGGCAACTTGGGGAGCCTACATTGCAAGATTTCATCTTAAAAAGATTATGGTTAAAGAGTAATAATCTGCCTTGAACAGAAAGAAATTCAACAAAGAACACAAATCTCTGCCAAGATAAACTGATTGCTGATTTGATAAGAAATTTAGACACGTGTTATACACATGAGACAATACTAGTAGAAATCCACATTCTAAAGTTTTAATCCGAAGGAAGATATCACAATTTCATAGAAATAATACCATGAATTGTGCCAAATATTAGAATAAAAAGCAACTGACCTCTTTGAAAAGAACGTCTTCTGCTTCCTCTTCACTTAATTCTGGAGGAAACGAAGAAACAGAAAATCAGCAATGAATCACTGGCCAGACACATTTCCATTTAGAAATGAAGTATGGCTAAATGCAACCACGTCGCATCATATTTTAGCGTAAAAATACACATGAAATCACTGGCCTCTCACATAAAGTTCACCCGATAGATGGAGATTAATCCATAGTTAAAAGAGTTTACACGGTTCAATTAAATGTTGTCTCACGTTTCTCTATCATCTACAAGGGTATACACCAATATTTTATGCCTTCTAGCTTGTAAAGGCAAGGGCGCTTTTACATTTCTCACAGATAATGAAGAGGGTAAAAATGACTACATACCATGCAATTTACAATATTGACGTATCATCATCCTCCAATACAGATCTTATCAGACCATGCATGCACAAAACTAATGTATGTTATCCAAAATCAAATCCCAACTTCCCCTTCAAGAGAAGAAAAATAGAGAAGAAAAATAGAGAAATGAATGAAAACTATACAAGCGATATTTTACCAGTGAAAGGGAAACAATAAATTCTATAATGCAAATATACAACCTTCACACTTATAATATTCCATAGGGATTTCTATAACAGCAAATTTAACATTGGTAAAGCAGGTCAAAACATATTTCTTCTCAAAACTTAAAATAGACAAACACTATAATAAAACAGACAACTTAATTCTTACCAAATGCTTCTGAATATTTAGCATCGCCTTGTGACTTGGAATCTGAAAATAAAATAATAAAAATATGAAAATTATAAACAAAATCAGTTTCTTCTGCTAAACAGACTATTTTGGAATAGTTTCAGAATAATGGTTTGGGAAAATGAATGACCATAAAATGGATACATGTATCAAAACTACTTAAATAGAATTCTTATCACAAATTAGACATCTGAACAGAACTAACCATAAAACTAGACAAAACTGATATTTGAAAAAGATACAAGATGTTATATTAAATACCTAAAATGGACTGTCGAACCAAATTTGGTCGTCTGTGTTGAGCTAGTGCAAGCACAACAGCATCCTCAACCTACAAAATAAAAAATTCAGAAAAAAATGTTCTGCAATTTACTATAGAAAAGTATTAGTGAAGGAGGCCAGCTCCTTACAATCAGAGGAAGCCATCCGTACAGAATACAAGCAATAACACACAAAAATGGAAAAAAAACAATGAAGAGATTACTCCTCCCCCCTCTCAAAAACCCTTCAAAACCACCACTTGCATTCCCTTCCTCTCTCCTTTTACATACCAAACTGACCCGTATCTGCCTATAAATAGACTTATCTGTGTAACAAATTCACTTTTAATATTGTTACAAAATAATGATGCTTTCTCTCATCTCAATGAACTCTTTCATAAAAGAAGCTTTAAAATATGAATTTTTGTATCTAAAATGCCCAAAAGAAAAGTACAATAAAGAACTGAACAAACAAAGCACTAATTTTGAAAAAATAAACATGAAGAACCTTTAAGGATGCAAGTTCCCTCAACCCCATCTCCACTGAAAGCATAGTCTCAATATTTCCTTCCCCGGCAAGATCATTCAAATCACGAACAAGCTTGCTTCTATCTGGACCATCAGCACCTGGTTCACGCTCTTTCATTAGACATCAAAATAGATAATTTCAGAGATATAATTCTAATGAATGTTTTTAGTACCAACTCATTCTCACTTTTGTTCCAAGATTCTTCCTTAGCCTTCTGTCCAGCAGAGATGACAAGTTCAAAAGGAAGAGGCGCTAGAGAAGACCAATGTTCATGCTTGGATTGTGCTATATCTGCACATATGCCTAAAAAGCATAGAGGTACATGATTTTTCAAATTACAAGGATTATAAGGACTTATGTTATTGTTAGTATATAAACTGAGTTTTACAAAATATGCTCCTCAAACTTTTGAAGTCACGATTTTTCAGATAATAGTTAAAGATTGGAAACTGTATTTTTCCCACAGAAAGTTGAGGGCAGTAATTTCGTTACCATGTTTTACAGCAAGACCCCAGTAGCGGGCTAGCCAACATCTCTTCAGGACAACTTCCTCCTAAAAGACAGATAAGATGAATTAAGACAAATGGGAAAATGATGACTTACTAAATCTTATTTCAATGATAAATAGTAACCATTTCTTCTTGGGTCAAAATCATTCTCTGAGTCATTGTGCGAAGAGCCTTTGCTTCAGCTTCAGCTTCTTGCTGCTGCTCCAAAGTTGCTGCAGCATCATCTTTTAGGTTCTGACAAATACAAAGAAGATAGCTAAAACTTATAACAGAGAATAATTAATCAGAGCAGATAAATGGTACAACTTAGAGGGAAAACATGTATGCTTTATTCAAAACTACCTGAATTTCCACTCGAAGGGCAGTGATATCCTCATCTCTCCCACTCTGTGTTTGTTGAGCAGCCTTGAGTGCAGCCTGTACAAAAATATTGAGTATTCCAAGGACATTCTTTGAAAGAACTAACAATGACGAGCCTCTTGCTCAAAGTCCACAATTCAAGGATAAAACAGTAACTGGAAACAGAGCTTTACAAAAATGTCAAGCAACATAACTGCTTCTCTGATTCATGCTTCTTTGACAAATATATGCATGCATTTTTCTCAATAATACAGAAAGTCAAAAACAATTTTGAGATAAATATTTAGAGGACATGGAATAGTGCGTTATCAATCAAGGGTGATCATATAACTTCAAACATACAGCCATCATTAATTTCATATTTCTGCCACATCTTATATCCATTGTTTCGGTATACCTCTCTTTGACGCAAAGCAGCTTCCTTCCTGAAAATATAACACAAAAATCATATAATCTTAAACAAAAATAAATAGTTCCATTACCACTGTGCCAGCCAGCATACAAGAGAATTTAAAGCTAGTTTACCTGCTCAACAATTTTGCTTCCAGGGATACACCTTCTCCAAGAGAAGCAACCTGCCAAAGTCAAAATAAACAAGGATACTGATATCAGCAAACTCAGAATACTGCCTGAACTTTATAGTTGCTTTTGCATATAGTTAAATAGCTCTTAGTTCATGTAGACTAATTTAGATAAGTTTCTCCATATTAAGCACTAATAAAAGAAAAAATAGAGGTGAAATGAATCATACTGATAGAACCTTGGGAGCATTACCCTATAAACCATTGTGGTTAGAGAGACCAAGGCCTCATGAACCCCACACTAGGATCCCATACATACTTGTAATGTCAAAATCTAGTCCCATATTTTGCAATTAAATCCTAACAACCTACCAAACTTCACAGCCCTAACACACAAGCAGGTCGGTTGTGCAGTGGCCCATTGGCTAGTACAAGCAAAAACTGTTATGTCAAAATCACCATCCACACCGCTTATTTTCACTAGGGAAAGTCACACTGCAAAAACTAGCCATAAAAAACCCTCACTGGAATCTCATACTTCCAATGTGAGAATCAAGTCCCATACCAATTGAGTCCTAATATATACTTCTTCTGTAAGATAAAATAAGATTATGCAATCAATTTTGGGAGAAGATAGATGAAAGAGTTTATAAAAGAGTCAAGGTGCGTAGGTTGAACTTATGAGAGAAGTATGATTCATTGTACTTCCGTATTTTCTTCCCTGATAAATGTTTATTAAGAAGTTTATCTAAACTTGGTCATAGTTACAGACTGTTGTGAATGAAAGCTTAATAAATATGCAAAATATGGAATCTAAAATACGGTGTTAAAATTACATTGGTTAGTTTTCAAATTTAGTTAATATCTAGGAAAAAATTACCTGTTTCTCAAGTTCCCTACTTCTGGCCTCCACTTCTTGGCGTTTCTCCTCTGCTTGTCTTAGCTGGAATATAACCAGGCATTATGTTCAATATCACATAACATGAGAAAAAAGCCAACTTTGTAGGGTATTAATGAACATACCTTTTCTAATAAAGCCTCGTTCTCTTCTTGTAGCATATCAAGCTGCAAAATCAGTATGAATCAGCTTTTCAACACTCATCCTTTATGAATTATGATAAAAATACTAAAATAAAAACTTGAAAGAAATAGCATAGCCAAATTGAGGATCAACGGATTTAGCTTTTGGAGACTGAAATTGATGGGTATAAATACTATACTTCATCACGGAGTGCAGAAGCTTCACGCTGATCTCCTGTGTCTTTTGAGTTAAGTGGCCTGATAGATATATCTGATGGAAACCTGAAACCATCACTGATGGTTATAATTCAAAGAAGAGTAGGTTATCAATATTCCTAATGGCCAACAAACTAGTGTTTGAGAGGCTAGCACTTCAGTTTGCATATACACCCAAAGATATATATATGTGTGTGTGTGTGTGTGTGTAAGCTCATTCATACATAAAAAAGGATCAATTAAATGTATGTGGACTGTGGAGATGTGAAAATTGGCCAAATCATGACTAGAGATATGTATTCAACCACATTATAAATAATTAAACTCACAAAACTATGGGAAGGGAAGATAGATGCATGATGATTTTGTGGAGAACAGGGCATAGAACTTGAATGATGGCTTCACACACAGTTAAATGTTTTGAAACTTAAATAACTATCAGCTTATCATAACTTCCCCCTTTAAGGGTAAATTTTTAATTGAGGAGATATAACACGACCAAACAACTCACTGAAGGAGTGTTACAACATACAAGTGTGTTAGATGCTTATTTCTTTTAAAGGGTGTTTTGGTACGGTAAAAAAATTTCAGACCCAAGAATCATGATTTATGGGAATCATGAATCATGGAAATCATAATTCTTAGAAATAACTATATTATGCCTGATTAGTAAAAAATATTACTGAAAATATTTATATAAGAGTAACATGATCTCTTTTCATTAAATTTTTAATTCAACATGAAAGTTAGATTCCCACCTCCCGACATGAGAATTTTTTTGAGAAAACTTGGCCTAAAAATCAGTTCTGAAAAAACGTTGTTTACTAGGAGTGTTGTTTTTTAAAAAGGTAAACCAAATATGAAAAAATAGTTTTACAATTTCTGAGAAATTAAATTTGTTGCCTTTACCAAAGACCCCCTTAAAGATCCAAATAAAGAGTACATTGATATTTGTTCGTGAATATAAAAAAGGAAATAAATATTATAGTGAAAAATAGATCGTATGCATATTTTATTTTTCTGGCTTCATTAGTTAGCTTTTGAAGAAAAATAATTATTTACAGGAAAGAAGCTATTTCCAAACACCGAATTCATACATTATAAACTTAAACAAAGCTTTAATTTTCTATAAAAATATTTACTTTTAAATCCTTAACATGAACACTTAGGACATTCTTCGTATTGCCTTCTTTAAAATTTATAAAGACTCAGCTTCAGCGTTACACTACTATCATATCAACCTGGAAATGCTCCAAGACAGAAAAGCTTACTAGTTAATAACCATATCCACAAAACAAAAGAACTAAGGGGAAAAGGAACTACACAGCGTTACGGTAAATATTGTATCAACTTAGAAATTGCTCCGAGACGTAAAAACTTACTAGTTAATCAACATAGCTGCAAAACCATAAGAAATAAGGAGAAACAGATACAGTACCTTTTCTCTCTATTGCGATTAGTAGGAGGGTCAATAGGAGGTATAGCCATAGGCGTTCGTAATGTGGATTTGCTCGGTGGCACCACTGCCGCTGAACGAACAGAAACCCCCGATCTTCCAGCTGATGTTGAACGAACGGAATGAGTATGCTCTACAAAGTTCCGACCTAACTAATAAAAACATCAAAATCCTATTAACTCAACAAGAACTAGACAAGACGAATTGAATCAATCACAATCATGCAACCAAAACTGATAAAACTTCGATCTCGCTCGATCGTTATTAATGCCATACAAATTAACAACCACGAACCAACAAAACACACCTAAGTTCAAAATCGTATCGAATACGCTATTACTTCATTTTATTTTTCACAATTCAACAAGTGAATCCATGCAATTAATCATGCAAACACATCAGAACGAACAATTGCAGTGGGAATTACCGCAGGAGAAGGAGATCTGTTAGGCCTGGCGACCGAAATCGGAGGAATAGTGGCGGCATTAGTGCTGGTGCTCCTGTTACTGCTGGCGTTGCTGGAGAAAGAAGAAATAGATGAAGGAGGCGGAGCGCTGAACCGGAAATCGAGATCGTCGTCATCTTCCCCGTCGTCGGCGATGGCGTTCTGAGACGCCATGACGCGAGCGAGGCGCTGCGCGGCGGCTTTGGCGGCCACGTTTTGCGTGCGCTTGACGGTGGAGATACCGGTAGAAGAAGCACCGAGGCGCGATTGAGGATGAGCCGGAGACATCGCCGGCGACGACGAGCCAGTGCTGCTGGAACCACCGCTCCACTGCCGCGCGTATATAGGACTCGCGTTTCTCCTTCGATCCATGAGTTTACGGTGCTGTGGATATAGAAGTGTTGCGTTGACTGAGCTAGATTTTCGCTGGGCGAGATTTTCTCGGGAAAATCGAAGGGAAAATTGGGAGGAATAGTCGGAGAGTTTGTTCCGTTAGAATGGTGGGCAGGTCTATGGGACAAAACGACGCCGGTTCGTCATAATGGGTCCGCTGAAGAGAAGACTCAGGAGAATACGTGGCTTTTATTTTGTCAGAGAGGTTCTAATATTCGGTTTCCTTCACTAGCGTGAGAGAGAGACATTTGTTTTGGCGGCGTCAGAACGGTGTCGTAGGAGGTGAACTTTGAAATGGGAGCATCATTTTTGTTATTGGATTTTTTGACAGTGAAATCGCTTATCCTAAGGAAGGAAACAATTCAATTCAGTTCAAGTCAAACCAGGTTTAGGAAAATTTTGATTACATTGACAAATTAGTTAGGTTGATGGTATGAACATTTTAAGGAATTGATTAAAAAAAGTTAAAACCATTTAAAAACAAGTAAGTTGGTGGTAATAAGCTTATCTGAATGGATTGTTTTGTCTTTCTTTTATAAAAAGAATACATATTCATTGTTATTATTTCAATATTTGTTATTTTATTTATTTATTTTTCTGATGCATATTTTTTTATTATATTATATTATATTAATGCAATGTACGTAAATTTGAAATTTTACTTGATTTTTTATAACTTTTTACTAGTTTGTTGTTTAATGCATTGTGCAATGTTTGCTTAATAATCGGATTAATTTTTTAAAAATTTGGTTAAACTTGATTTTTTCTTGTTTGCTCCCAAAGAAAAACAAAATGTTTGTATATATGTATAGTGGAATAAAGAAAATGAAAATTGTTACCTTTCTTTACTTTAAACAAATAGACTTATAATCATCTGTAAAATAAGAAGAAAGAAGAGTAAAAGTTTAGTGAAATTTTTAGGACATATAAATGGCCCTAAACTTGATTAATCAAGAAAAAAAGTTTGATAATCAAAATACGATAGGATAAGAAAATTATTATTTTATCATGTTGTAATTAATTATTTAATGTATTAATAAGAAATTATTTATTGATCATATTATCTAACATGTTCTTTTAATGTAATGTAAATGTTATTGCAAGAGGAATACTATTGAGAAGGGAAGTTGTTGTATAAGACATTAATCCCTTATTTATATTTTTACACTACTTCACTTTTATTATAACTATTACTGTAATGTAATATTATTATTATTGAAAGAGAGATGCCATTGAATGAGAACATTATTACTAAGTAGGTTATCATATACTTATAATCCACTAAACTAACTTATTTGCTTAGAACCAAGTTATCAGATACAACATAGCTTGTTAGTTAATTTTGCTGAACAAATTGTCTCTCCCTCATTTTCTCTTCTACCAACCAAACAAAGTACTAGTTCAATTGTGGTATTTTCTCATTTGAGTAATGATAATTTGACACTTCTTGCTCCAAATTACACCTCTTCAAATGATAAAAATATATTTTTACACTTCATAACCTCTATCATTTGAAAAGTGTAATTTGGAGCAATGCAAAAAGTGGGTGTCAAAATAATATTTTTCTTCTCATTTATCAACCAAACAAATTATTAATTATATTGTGTCACATATTACGGAAAATCTCATATAAACGGGATATATAACAACTTATAATAAACTACTAGACTTCTCTATTCTTCATCTTTAATTTATATCTTATTATTATTATTATCACTATTAATATTTTTTTATTACTATTATTATTATTAGTGGAAATATAAGAGCACCCATGTATCTGCATTTTCTTGTGTGAAAGTTTCACTAAGATAGAAATTTAAAATACATATAGAAATAATTTTGGATGAGTCGAAATTGAAAAACAAAAAATAACATATAAAATAAAAATTATGAATTGATTAATCAACATTTTTTTCTCTCCTAAGGTTTGAGTTTCTCTTCTTCAAGCTTTTTCTTTTCTTCCATTGATGATTTTGGGATCGCAGAGTGTGATGATATTCACGTTAAAGTTATGATTCACTTTATGGTAAATACAGAAAGAATGATGGTTTTATCAAAGAATAGAGTTGTTTGAAATGGAGTGGAAGGAGTGATTGGAAATAAATGTTATTTTATTTAATAAGTAAAATTTGATGTGGGACCGGAAGTAGTGAGGGTGAGAGTATGCTCTTTCTTTTTGTTGTTACTTAAAATAAGGAAGTAAGGGAGGGTGGGGAATTAGTTTGCATATATATACTATTACATAACATTAATTTAAAAAATTATAAAATAGTAATATTTTGTAAGTAATTCATATGAAATGACAAAATATTTCATTGTACTAATAAGATGAGATATATTAAATAAAGGTAGAATAAGAAAAAAACTGTATACACCAAAATACTGTTATAAAGAGGAATCCTCTTTATTTATAGGTATATATTATTATTATTATTATAACATGTTATTATCTTTAACTTTATTCTAATATACACCAAACACTAAATAAAATTGATATTTATTTTATTTTGTATATTATTATGTTTTAATCTTATCTTTTATCATATTCTATTTTATCCTACCACAACATAAGTACTATGTTTTTTTTTATTTGCATGTTACTTTTTTTTTTCTAAACTAAAGTTATAGGGTAATGTTCCAAAATATAATCAATTTTACTATAGTTTTTATAGAGGGTTTATCCAAAAATATTTAGTAATTTATAATAAAAATTATATATAATATGTATATATTAAAAAACACAAATTATCTAGTTATTTCCTTCTATATATTAGTATAAGACATGAACCTACATTTGTTTATGTACATAGTGTATTTATAGCAGGTTATCACACAAGCAACAATACAATGTATGTTATAAAAAAAGTTATCATAATAAAACAATCATAATTTAATTCATCACAACAACAATCCATCATCATTTCATCAAACACACATGTAATGTTCACCGACAAATATTTATTAACATATTTTAAATATTTATATCACGTATTATTTATCAAAGAATAACAGGTCACCCATTTTAGTACCTTAAGTATGTAAATTCTGATCATATGAATCGAGATAAGTTTAAAGTATATTTATACCAGATCTCAACACATGTTCTGATGAAACAATAAACTTTCCTTTAATTTCTCACTACATGATGTCTTAGTATGTATGACTTAAATTATAAGTGAAGCTAAATACATATGTTATAACATAGTTTTTTTCTTAATACACAAATTTAAACAAGGACTCACATCTCACTCCAAATTTGTAACCTTAAATTCATATATTATGAACTACATTTTCTATTCAACCTAATTTACTTGAATAAAAATAATAAATCTACAATTCAATATTTTTTATGCATTTATATATAACACTCATACTCATTCAATTAAAGAAAACACAATTTTAAAACCAAATAAATTTTCCTTTTATTTGATCGAAAATAAAACTAAAAAAAAAATTATATTCAAACAGGAGAATTGTTATAAAAGCTCCAGATTTATATGTCAGTTATTCAACTTTCCTTAACTATCAAATACTTAAATGACGCATTATCACCTTGATGACAAAATCAATATACTTAACTAAAAACAAAAAAAATGTTTTAAACACTTACTAAAATATTTTTTTTAATGGAAACTCAAATATTTTCAAATTTAAACAGTATTTAAACTTTAAATAAGTCTAGAATTATTACCCGTGAAAAGTATATTTGAAATATATAAAACAAGAAAAACAAACGCCCAATGATAATTTTACTTTACAGAGAATCCAAGAAGAACAAAAATGCAACTTTTTGGTGTGTTTGTTTGCTACCTTATTACTCATACCATACCTCCCTGCTTTCCTTTATATGAGTTTGTCTAGGACAAAGATTCATTATTGCATTTCTACATGAGTATAAGACAAATTTCATTTACAAGATAACATTTTGTCTCTTTTTCATGAAAATCACATGCAGTGTTTCCTTTTAAATATTCAAAATTGAAGAACTAGATTACACGATTTATTAAAATATTTAAATAATGTACTTTTTTTTTTTTCATGTACCTAAAAACATATTAGCCCAAATCAATCAAATAAAAAAAAGAGCCTACCATCTTTTCCAATATGCAATTCCTAGTCAGTGCATCACACAGTTTTTTACTATTATACATCACATCAAACACCATGGGTACCAGTTTTTTTAAGAAATAAATATAAAGCTAAAAATAAAGTATTTAATATTACCAATACTTTTTAATTCATAACTATTGATAAAAATTTAACACTTTCTTGATGAACATGAGATTGATTGGCCAATTACATCCTAATATTATAAATTTAAGAACGGTTTGTTTCATATTGATTTTTGGTTAAACAAATGCATCCCTTATTTATTTATATTCTTTAATATATATTTTTAATACTTTAACATGTTATTAATTTTAAATAAAAATTATTCTTTATTTGATTATTTTTTGTTTGAATTGTTAATTTAAAAATATTTTTTATTAAAAAGAGAGACTTCTTATTACATTATAATAAAAAATAAGCTTTTCAATTTAAATTATTTATTATATATATATATATAAATGAAAATGTGGTGTATTTTGAAAATTTTGTAATAATTGTATTTTTTAAAAATAAAATCTAATAGTTTCCTCTGACTAAATTATCATAGTAATTAATAAGATATTTTTTTATATTTCAATTATGATACTTTATTTTATACATACTAGTAATATCTAATGATTAATAAAAAAAGGGTATATCAAATTTTAATAATGAGTTTTCACTCTAAATTAAATTAAAACTTTTCCAATCAATAAGGAAATTGAAACTTTGATTAGACTATTTCAATGAAGAAACGAGTTTTCTAAAATATAAAGTGTTAATTTAGTTTTATAATAATATCATAGTATTCTCTTGATCCATTAGTATTAGTAATAGTATAAAATGTTTTATATTATGTGACTTTTTTTAACGTTAGACTTCTAAAAATGCAATATAAAAAAATGTGGTAACATATTTATAAATATTTTAAAATATTTACATTCGATGTTTTAGATAATGGAGGATCATCCTTGTCACCTAAAATATCAGGCTCAGAAGAGAAAAAAGGTTGAACAAAAGATTTTTTTCAAGAAGATTTTTTTGTTTTGAAACCTTGTAAATTTGTATAGAGTAATTATGAATTTCTAATTCAGTCTTTAAATTTTTGTATAAGACTTTTGGATCTTGTATTTAGGCGAATTTTTAGTTTAGGATAGAAGAGAATGAAAGAAAGTCTAAATGGCATTCACATAGGCGCCACATGACACCTACATGGAACCTTTTTCTTCATTTTTCCAAAGTGACTAGTCTTCTTCCACATGGAGCAAAGAGGTGCCTTCCTGATGTCATTTATCACATCTTGAATGGAGAACTTTGAGGTGTATGGATTGTTACATGACAACTCATGAATGGTAAGTATTTAGGTGTCAGATGCCACTCCATGATTGGAGAGTTTTAAAGTTCCATTAGTTACTTTTGACTCTATAAATAAAAGCTTTTCTATTGTAAAAATAAGACTTGAATCGAGTAATGGATTTCTGGATAAATGATTTTAAAAAATTCTATCAAGTCTCACTTTTCTTTTTCTCTCACTCTTTAATTGTAGAAGCCTTAGAAAAAGTTAGAAGGTTGGCTTAACCTTCTTCTTAGCACCATTCTCCAAACCAAATTCATTCATATTGTTACCCATTTTCAATGAAATATTTTACTACCATGTCTTCTCAATCAATGTCAACCATTAACAACTGAGGAACTTAAAGAAGGAGAGGGAAAACTTTGTCATTAGGGTTCAAAGTAAACATTTATATTTATGTCAAGATCTTGGGGAGATACGTCAAGATTTTGGGGAGATATATGACCACCTACTTATCTTTAATCTTGTGAAGAATTATATAATATGGACATGACACAAAGAAATATTAGACATTCCAATTATGTTATGCACAACATAATATTTTAAAGAAAGGATGAATGATCATTTAAAGAAGAACATATATGATGTTGGTGAAAAAAATTTATAAGGAGCATGTATGATTCTTTGAGGTCTAATCTGGAGCAAAAATTGTACCCATGATGTAAAACTTTAAAACATTGTTAGCAACTTTAGGATTGTTCAATTTACAACAAAAGAATGAACTAGTAGAAGTTTAACAAAATCATTGGGAGTTGTTGAAGGAGATGCTTCTAGAAGATAAGACATTACTTAATTGTAACTATGAGGCAAAGAAAATGTTATTTTTGATAGATTTAGAGTACAGGAAGATACACATAAGTCATAATGATTGTGTATTGTACATAAATGAGTTTGTTGTATTGAGATGAGAGTGTGTCCAACACGCAGGTTATCCTTAAAAGGAAACTTGATACAAACAATAATAAGGAAAAACAGAGGATCCTCTACTAAGGTGTTACATTACTCGCCAATAATATGTAGGTTTAAAAGATTGTTTGTAATTAAAAAGATTTTTTCTTTATTCTTACATAAAATAAACTTATTTATTTTATCAAAGCAAGAAATTATAGGAAATTAAAGAATTCTCAATTACAATAATTTAAATTCTCAAGAGTTCTTAGATATTTCATTCAAACTCATTTACTTTTTTGTTAAAAAAATCAATGAATAATATTTTAAACTTCTGTGTTCATTCGCTAACCAAAAAACTTGATTTTACTTGGTGAAATCCGCAATATACTCCGACCATTACATAATATATTACAAGAACATTTGAAATAGCTAAACACAAGTCATAAGGTCACCATCTGCAATTATGGCTCTTAAATGTATTCTTAGGACTTATTTTCTCTTTTTCATTGGAGAAGAGTGAGTTGAATGCCGAATGTAAAACATGTTCTTCTAGAATAACCTAGAAGCACCATATCTTAATGATATATTAAAGACAAAGTAGAAATAACATAAAGTGAATTAAGAATCAAGTTAGATTCTTTATTAGAGCAAAAAAAAATGAAATTCTTATATTTTAACTGACATTGAGGATCCACACAAGGCTCATTAAAAACTCAAAATAAGTTTTCCTGTTGGCGATGCTCTAACCATGCTTAGTATTAGCCATAGGACTTCACAAAAAAACTTGAGATTTAAGCTATCCATTACAATCTAAAAGTCCCTCTATTATCCTCTGGCTATGTATCAAGTCCGGAACAGTGCATAACAGGGTAAGGTCTCTCTCTCTCAAAAGTTGACAAAAATTGATGATAGTTCTTGCAGGCACTGCTTTGAGCCTGGAATTTAGACCTTTCACCAAATTATTCCAATTTTCAATAGAATATTCCATTTGGTAAAATGCCTACTTTAGCAGATGTTACTCACGATTTCAGATAAAAACTTCCAACTAGCCTCTCTGTGAAAGAATATTGCTTCTTCATAACTGACTTTGATTTTGATGAATTGGGTAGACGGTATCAAATACAACCCTTGCAAAAACATGTCGTACTTCTTGCAGGTTACCCAGAGCTAAAGAGTCGTAATCAATTTCCCGGCGTTGCTTTGACAAAAATTTCTGAACAGTACTCACTCTCACACCGTCGAAAATTTTGTATACTTCTAGGTATAATGATAACGGGATGAATACCTGTAAAGTTGACAAAAGATTGAAAAAACATCAAGAAAAGTTCTCACTTGTCAGTAAAAACCAGACGTGGTGGCACAGAAATTGAATCTATATCGTCAAATCAATTCTAGAGCAAAATATAGTCCTAGAGTGATATGATATCCCATATCACTAGTATACATAATGTCAGAATGCATTATACCAAAATAACCCAGACAAATGTTAACAAATCGCAAGTTGATATTTTTGAATCATAAATAGAATCAATATTCAGAAAGAAACACAATAAAAATAAATATATTATATCAATGATTTATAACGCTCAATTTAACAACTTAAACTATAAATTAACAGAACAAACTTAACCATAAGTCTGAGAATAAAATCATAAATCACAAGTCATCATAACTAAGTCCCACTTCAACTTATTTAGAAATAAACAACATGTAACTCAAAAGTAAAAAATGAGCCATAAGTCTTAATTCTTGACGAAATGGTAGTTCAGCCTAAGAACATCCACATTATTTTCACATTGGACATGTAATATATTGTTAGTCTGAACTAGCAAATATGTGATTGATTTGGCAGTCTGAACTGTCTAATAACATCATCAATAATTGGACAAGAAATCCATAAATTACAAATGATAGGTTAATATTCCAAGTAATTAAAACAAATTAATTTTTTACAAGAATTTGTTGAAAAAAAAATACACATCTTTGGATCTTCCAATATCTGGGCCTTATCTTATTTCAGCCTATGTACTTGAAAAAGAAAATCCCCTAGATGGCACTAGAATGGAAACGGATTAAATTCTTGACTCTTGAGATACAGACTAGTGAGGAACATTCCTTGTTAGAATGACATCTACGATTTAGATCATACGAAACCAAACTGCTGACAAACATTCTCTCTCACTCTGCTTGTTTTGCACATAAATAAGCGTGCTACTGGTGGGTAATTTGTATGTTTTTTCAAGGGGATGGTGAAAAATTCATTTATATTCTGGGTTAGCCTTTCTACTGGAGTACTGGAAAAAATTGTCCTCGAGTATACACAAAAATCAAGCAAAAAGATTCTCACCAAATTCGAATGAGGGGCTTGAGGATAGTCAGCCATAGCCTGAGACACAAAATACTCATTTGTCATCTGCAACATTGTTCCTCTGACAGACTCAGCAAGATCCAGAATCTCAGCTTCCAATGACTCGGTTTCCAGACCTGAATGATTTAATAATTCAGGAAATCTGACATCGTGTGGTTTGTTGATCATCCCTGCTATGTATACCGCTTCCGACAAATTTCCACCATTATGGATGGTAATGCTGAACGCAGCAACTGCCAAGGGGTCCCTTGGTCGATCACTCAATGTTTTGTGTAATGCTAAGATACCAACCCTGAAAACATACATTCCAGACTAACTAAGCTTCGTCGACCCAACTTTTAACCAGCTTATTAATATTCCTGAGTTCTAACAATGTATATTTGATAGTAAAAGAAATTGTCATATACCAAAATCTCAAAATAATGGGAAGAAAAAATTTAAAAATAATTCTAACCAATAAAGAGAATTAAGAAGAAAAAAATTAAAAATCATACTCAAATGTAATAGAATACAAGTTGATAAAAGTAATAAAATACACAACACACCTATTTGCTGTCCTAGAAACAAAAGTCTCATACAGAGATTATCCTCTGTCCACAAACTACAAATAACTTCACAATACCTAATTACACAACATGCTATTACTATCATATATACCTGCAAAACTACCACCAATTATTTTCATCACATACTATCGTTCTGCAAATATAGAACTGTTTTCAAAAGCAATTATGGGTTTCTAATACACAACTGATTTCTAAAACAGTTATTTTCTAAACATAACTGTCATTAGTCATAACAGCTCCTAACTCTCAGTTTCCATAAAATTGAGAAAGTTACAAAATGGTTTAAATCTACAAAAGGCTCCAAAATTATCCGAGATTTTTTTTTAATAACCAACACTTTTGTTGAAAGGAAAGAAACTGTATATTCATTGTGTGTATACATTCTCTAATCTAACAACTATACCCAAAAAAAAAGGAAATGATACACTCAGATATTTCGGATCCCCTAAAATATTTATGATATTTAAATTTTTCAATAACTTTTTTGCAAAGAAAAAATTTCGGAAATGATATGGATTTTAGTCAGACACCATGGTTCAAGGCACTTGATTTTAACTACGGCAATTCTGAATTTAGATTATAGCTCACCCAAAACAAAAGATTAGCACAGATGACTGTGGGCACCGTGTATTTGGCTATCTATCTTTCTAAGAACCGATAACAATGTCCCTCCCCCTCCCCATTTTAGAGGTAAGATCCTTTCTTCCCATTCTCATGTTCTAGTTCTAGATCCCGTTCAACTATTTTCAAACCATAAAAACAAATTGTCCATAGATCATGCTGTTAGGATCTCTGAAAAGACAGAAAGAACAACATGGGTTTTATTTGTCACAAAGTTAATTGAATTTCAAGAAAAACAAGAACACAAAGGAGACTACTCCTTTCACACCGGAAACTATTCAGTTTGTATCAACCCAAAGACCTTCCTCCCTCTCTGAACAAAAACCTTATTAATAGAAGGCTGGTGCAAACAACTAAACCAACTAACTAACTCTTACTTAAATCCTAACAAATAGGTTAAAGAATGAAGTAGGTTTAATTCCTATTTCTACCCCTCTTCCTATAATACACTTGCAATGTCCTATTGGTATCTTGATATGAATGATCATGAGTGCAAGCGTCTAGGTCCTCTCGTAAGAGATTTCGAAGAACGATTAGGCTTTGGACAAAGGGAACCTTTAGGTAGCTTCCGATTATACCAAGAACGAGAACAACAATAGAGAATATGACAGAGAATTGAAAAAAGGAAACAAGGTGCATATATTATTCATATCCCAGATAATAGTTTAATACTCTATTTATAGAGTACTAAAGACTACAAATGATAGAAATATATGATAGAAACTGCTAACTAAATCCCAACTAAAAGATAAATGATAAATGATAGACACTACTAATTAAATCTCAACTAATTAAATCCTAACTAATTAAATCCCAATATCTACCAATTAAATCTTAACTACCTAACAATAATATTAATCAAATCCCATAACTTTAGTATATAACAATGCCCTCCCCACAACAACATTCTTGCCCTCAAGAATGGAATAATGGGTACTTTACAGGCCTTTTGTTGACGAGATTAACTCCCTGAATCAAGGGAATATGATGATCATGGCCTGGTCAAAAAGGTGGTAATTGTTGTGGTTATGGAAAATCATCTGCAAATTCTTGGAATAGATTCACGATCTCAATTGGAATCTCCTTTTGTGCGGCATATGTAGTCAAGGAATGCAACAACATCTCCTCTGTACCAATGTTATGAGCCACTCAATTCCCAACACTAAATCGCAACACCCCAAAGGAAGGATGAGCATATCAGCAGTAAAAGTTGTGTGCTGAATTGTCCAACTAAAATTTTTGACCACGGAAGATATCTTTATCTTTGACCCATCTGCTACCCCGACATTCAAAGAGGAAATCGTATCAATTATGCACCCATATTGTTGAGCCATTTGGGTATCTAAGAAATTATGAGTGTTGCCACTATCAATGAGAATATGTAAAGGTCGTTTTAGATGACATCCAGTTATTCTCATAGTTTTGAACCCAGCCACTCCGGTTAATGCGTAGACTGAGATTTGTGGCTTATTCCTTTGCAATAATTCAGTCGCTTCACTGGGAGGACGATCATGTGAGTCATCTTCTTCCTCCATCTCCATGACGTGAAGCTGTAATTTCTTGTGTACCCTACTGTGCTCCATTGAGTAGGGTTCATCACAAAAATAACAAAGGCCTTTGGCTCTGCGTTCTACTATGAACTCCGACGCTAAGTGGCGTTTTGGGTTGGGTGTGGGGGCCGCATTGATTGGAGCAGACGATGATATAGGCACCGGTGCTGGACCCAAGACTCGCCTGTCGAAGTTGGCCATCGAATTGTTGGAATTGGCTGCTACATACGTCCTGACCAAAGTAAATGCATGTTGTAGAGACGTAGGTTGGAACATTCGTACCATCATTTGGATGTCTGTCTTTAATCCACCAAGGAAGCAGCTGAGAATATGATCATTAGCTAACTTCAATCTTGTAATGATGGAATCGAACTCTTCATGATAGGCATCAACTAAAGTCTTTTGTCGTAGACGCATCAACACAACCATGGGATCATCGCCAATTGCACCAAACCGATCGTTTAGACTTTTGGTGAATCTTGTCCACGAAGGTGCATCCATATCTAAATCAGAGTTCATAAGTGCGGTATGCCATTGCAAGGCCTTGCCTTCTAAATGCACAATTGCCAACTGTACCTTGAATTCCTCTAGAGTCTTGTCAATGAGAAAATAATTTTCGCATTGATAAATCCACTGGTTAACATTTTCTCCATTGAATCGGGGGAAGTCAATGCGTGCCAACCGCGTGCCACAAACATAAGAAGACCTCGTTCGAGGTCCACGCGACATGTTGTCATTTGAGGGTCCAGGGAGGCCTTCACCTCGAGATTGAATAAGTAAATCCTACATGGTGTCTTTCATATAAAGAGTCAAGGTTTCCTTCAACGTATTTGCGAGTTCCAGAAACCTATTATCCATCCTTTGGGAGATTCGATCTTCCATCTCCTTAGCAGCTTGAGCGGAGTGTGTTGAATCTTCCATTGAAAGTACTGGAAGGTCCTAGTTGATACCAATTGATATGAATGATCGTGTGTGCAAGCGTCTAGGTCCTCTTGTAAGAGATTTCGAAGAACGATTAGGCTTTGGACAAAGGGAACCTTTAGGTGGCTTCCGATTATACCAAGAACGAGAACAACGATAGAGAATATGACAGAGAATTGAGAAAAGGAAACAAGGTACATATATTATTCATATCCCAAATAATACTTTAATACTCTATTTATAGAGTACTAAAGACTACAAATGATAGAAATATATGATAGAAACTGCTAACTAAATCCCAACTAAAAGATAAATGATAAATGAGAGAAACTACTAATTAAATCTCAACTAATTAAATCCTAACTAATTAAATCCCAATATCTACCAATTAAATCTTAACTACCCAACAATAATATTAATCAAATCCCATAACTTTAGTATATAACATATCTTGTAGTTCCTAAGGTATGACACATGCAAATCTATTGTATTAAATTTACACCAGTGATAGGCAGTAAAAGAGTGAGAGACTTGGCACAATGAATAGGTTGCTTCCTTGTAACTACACATAAGGTTGAAAACAATATCTCCACTTGGGAAGGTAAGGTTGCTTACCAATCCCAAACGCATTATGTGAGAGCATCATGCACTAATCATCCTTTCAGTAGGTCTTGAAAATGTAACATGATGGTATCAAATGGAAGACTTAAACATGTTTTACATTACCTGTAAATATAGTGGTTATGGGTTGTTATATAAATTGCTTCACAAAAAAAGAAAATTGAAGTAAACCATGGGCTTCAATTGATGATAAATGAATCAGGAAATAGTAGTGGTCATTGGTGAGACATTCACTATGAAACAAGGGGGAAAAGACAAATAAAATTAATTCATGTCCTCAAACATACAGCAATGTATAGCATGATCTTAAAAGAAGGCTTAACTTTAGTTTATAAGCAAATTACAGAAGTATTGTTATGGATTTTTTTTTTGACACATCATTTCAATAATGTATATCACATATGGCTAACAAAGTAAAATAAGGGAGATGAAGGCAACGTTGTTGCATAGATCTTACCATAAGCTATTATGACATGGTCGATTAGGTGCCAAAAGTTTATCCAGATTAGAGAACAAAGACTGAAATGAAATTACAAAAGATCCAATAAGAAAAGTGTCAATGAGATGCTAGCATGTTATTTATTTTAAAATTTAAAATAACTACATTTTTATTACATTAAAATATATATAGTTTTATTATTTTTATAATTTTTTTATTTTATGAGTAATTAATTAAAAAATAGAAAAATGATACAAATTCATATATATATATATATATATATATATATATACACACACACATAATTTTATAAAAAAAAGTATTAAAAAATTATGTAGCCGTTTTTTTTAAAAAAGAAAAGTTATTTAGTTATTTTGAAACAAAGAGAAGTTATACAACTACTTATTTTATTAAATAAATAAATCATTTTTTATTTATTAAAGGAAAAAATTGTCCAATTAAAAGATGACACCAAAGGAAGTTACCAAATGACATATTTTCTTTATATAATGGTATAGATGGTTTAGATGACATCATATAGTTTTATTATTTTTATGCGTAATTAATTAAAAGTGGAAAATAATACAATTTAATATATACATATGTAGTAGTCATTTTTAGAAAAGATAAGTTATTTATTTATTTTGAAATAAAGAGAAGTTATTCAATCATTTATTTTATTGAATAAATAAATAAATTGTTTTTTATTTACTAAAGGGTAAAATTATCCAATTAAAAAATGAAACAAATACTGTTATGTTGTGATAAAGTCTGATAAAAACCACACTAAAGGAAAACACCAAATCAGTCCGGCTCCCAACTCCCTATTTAGAAATTCAAAAGACTCCTGTCATATGTTTAGATTATAATAGTAAGTAAAGCTTTAATAAGTAAGTGGAAAAACAAGGTAAACTCATTATGAAGCCTACTCCTATACATGAAAATTTTGGTAGACCTTAATGTTGAAGACTTTCAAATGATTAAAGTAATTCCTGATCTAAATCAAGGTATTCAAACTGGGTTAAATACCCTACCCACCCTAAAAAATGCATGTCCTCAGTAACTAAGGAACTTTTCATATTGCATATTCCAGTTAATACCATATGCAAGGACTGTGCAAAATTTTTATTTTCGAAGGGAGGGTGGCGCTTGAATTGATTTCCAAAAACATGTTTTTAAGGCAAAACTTGATAGAAAGGATTACAAAAAGTTACTACTTTAGCTTCATCAGTCTGATCTCTAGTATCTTATTCCACTTAGATTAATGCTGGGAGGCTAATATATTGCCTGCTATTGTCACAAGTCTAAACTCCACAAAGAGGTATGGGGTTACCAGAAGCATATTGGTTCTTCTATCCCGTCTTTGAAATCCATGGTGAGCAAAATAAGCAGCCTGCGATAAGAACCTAAATTATACTTACAATCCATATGGGATTCAGAAATTAAAGGGCAAAATTAACATCTACCTGAAAGGGGAAAAGTATATCTAGAAGACCAAATTTCCATAACAGCCTCAAAGAAGCTTCCCCGGAACCATATGCTAGCATATGATTCATTTCCATCAACAGCCTACCCTGAAACAATCATTAAAGAAAACAAATTTGCCAGGACAGTGGTATACATATTGTTAGAATATCTCTGAAATACCTCCTAAAATCATTATTGTATTTTTGAATATCTTAAAGTATCTTGGATGATCTTATGGAGGGTAGTTTCGATATTTCATTATGTTTATTGATTTCTTTACTTCTTTGCAAGAAACTACGAATTAAGAGTCTTTATCTTTTATATCATGAGAAAAAACATTATTATCTCTTTTTATTTCTTCTCTGCTTAAATTATTATAATATCAACATGGTATCCAAGGATAACTTCTTCCTTTGGTCTTGTGAGTTCATACCACCAACCTGTATTTTATTTTCTTTCTTTTCTATTCTTCGTTTGCTCCCAAACTCAACACTGTGCATTTTTCCATATTAAATTCTGGTCTTGAGTTTTTATTCCCTGGGTAGTCCTTGCTATAATTTAAACATGTCATTGCACAATTTGGCTATGTTTCAGATTATCTTTAAGCGGATTAGCTCCATTTTAGCCCAATGGCTCCATTCTGCCCTATCTTTCATAGATTGGCTATGTTTCAGTCTTGTCTTTCTACAAATTGGCTCTGTTTCAGCCTAATGGTTTCCTTTTAACCTATCTTTGTAAAAAACAATCAATTTCAGAAAAGTTAACACACACACTCTGTTTTCTGAAAAACCACTCTTCTCCTATTTCTCTGTTGTATATCTTTTTTGTTGTGCAAAATCGAAAAACTTGGGTTATTTTTTGAAAGTAAAATCCAAGGCATTCAAGGTGTTCAAAAAGTTCAAAGTGATGGTGGACAAGGCAATTGATAGAAGCATTAAAGTTGTACGATCTGATAGAGGTGGCGAGTATACTTCGACGACTTTCATGGCGTATTGCGAGGAGCAAGGCATAAGGCGATTTCTAACCGCACCGTACGCTCCTCAACAAAATGGTGTGACTGAGAGGAAGAATCAGACCATTATCGACATGGTTAGGTCAATGCTCAAGAGCAAAAAGATGTCAAAAGAATTTTGGGCAGAAGCCGTGCAATGCGCTATCTATGTGCAAAATCGATGTCCACATGTGAAGTTAGATGATCAAACACACAAGAGGCATGGAGAGGACAAAAGCCGATAAGGATACTATAAGGAGAAGGAATAGACAACCCAACCAAATTGACGCGAAAGAGGACATGGTCGAGTGCTACAAATGTCACAAATATGGTCATTGTGCGAAGGATTGCAACTCCGACAAATGTTATAATAGTGGTAAAGTGGGACATTTTGCAAAAGATTGTCGAGCCAATATAAAGATAGAAGAAACAACCAACCTAGCCTTGGAAGACGAAACAAATGAAGGTTTTCTCTTGATGGCTCAAAATGAAGTCAATAATAACAATGACACTTTGTGGTACCTCGACTCGGGGACAAGCAACCATATGTCCGGTCACATGTACCTATTCAAAGAGATGCAAAAGATTGAAGATGGATATGTGTCATTTGGAGATGCATCAAAGGTAGAGGTCAAAGGCCGAGATAGAGTTTGCTACTTACAAAAAGATGGCTTAATTGGATCACTCTAAAATGTTTATTACGTACCAGACCTCAAGACCAACATTTTGAATATGGGGCAACTCACAAAGATAGGTTACTCAATATTTTTAAAAGATCGGCTACTACACTAGAAGAACAAGCAAGGGCGTTTGGTTGCTTGAATCGAGATGGGAAGAAATCGGATATACAAACTAAATTTGAGAAGCTTACGAGAAAAATGTTAGTTAGTCAACATAGAAGACAAGGCATCGCTATGGCATCTCCGTTTTGGTCATCTACATCATAGTGGCCTAAAAGAGTTAGCAAAGAAGAATATGGTGCATGGACTACCCAACATGGACTATGAGGGAAATTTTTGTGAAGAATGCGTCCTCAACAAGCATGTGAGAACCTCGTTTCAAAAGAAGGTCGAATATTGGGCTAAGCAACCTCTCGAATTGATTCATACCGACATATGTGGACTAATTACCCCCAAATCCTTTAGCGGTAAAAGGTATTTCATTTCCTTTATCGATGATTTCTCATGAAAAACCACTCTTCTTCTATTTCTATGTTTTGAACACATCGAATGCCTCTGTTGAATGCTCCAGTTATCGTATTTGGTTTCCTTCGTTAATCATGGTAGCAGCATTTGACCCGTCACATCCGCCATTAGATCTGATACCAAATTGTAAAAAGCAATAAATTTCGCCAGAGTTAACACGCACACTCTGTTTTTTGAAAAACCACTTTTCTTCTATTTCTCTTGTATATCTTTTTTGTTATGTTTTTTACAATTGAGAGAACAACCTATTTATAGGCATTAGCAAGCTCTTTTAAAACAAAAAATAATAAAACCTTATTATGGCCATAAAACCCCACTAACAACTTTTGGCCTTTCATCTATCGAAACTCTCATTCTTTTATTTTTCACTATCTTCTAAATTTCAAACCCACAAAATAACATTTAAAGTTTATTCAACAACCTTTTCACAAATTGACTATGCTTCAGTCTGTCTTTCCATAGCCTTGCTCCCTTTCTGATGAAGCCATGAATAGCATAGCACCATCTGACCAACCCCAACCTCCCTGGAGTATGACACAGGACCCAGGGATTGGTTAGCCAACTCAACCATCTCAGCCAACCCAGGACCAGGCCCCACCGTTCCTGGGAGAGTCCCCAAGAGCATTGTTCACGAGCAAGGGCTAGGGCACAAGTTGTTCTCTCTTTTCAACCTATTAGTTGTGTAGGATTTCTTTTCTAAATAAAATGGGCTCACATCGAATTAGGAAACCCTCGGTCTTCCTACAAACCCTAGACATTCCTCCCTCCATTAGACACACCCTCAGTCACACTTTGCACATTAATCACATGTGCAAATGTGCAAAGTGTGACTCCTTAGATTTATTTTTTTAAGGCATTTTTTAGGAACACATGGGAGAAAATTTGAAATTCAATAGAGTAAAGTTACTATACTTGATTTGTGAGAGAAGAGTTCTCTACTTTGAGTCCTATTTAGAGTTCTAAATTCAAGTGGCGACTCCGATCATCACTTATCTTTAAGTAATCTCCAAGTGGTGTGGCTTCTTCCATTGCTTCTGAATCCATATATGTCTTCTCCCTTCATCTTCTACTTTTCGTAGTTCCTTCTATTCTTTTCATTTCATGTTCTTCCTTGTCTCTTCTGTTTTCTTTTTCTTCTACATTCTTTGAAGAGCGCTTTCACACTTATATAATCATATTCAGGTTAAATTCGTGTCCAATGGCAATCTTCATTGAGTTTCACCATATTCCAAATCCAATTAACTAAACAAGAGAAACTCTAAAAAGAAGTGGGTGATTTAATCTCTTTAATGCAACCCAATACTTATATCAATTTCATATTGTCTTCTTGTCTATATTGCCTTAAGTAAAAAACATGATAACAAAATAAAGCTTCAAATTTTAGGGAACTCAAAAACATAGGTAGGCCATGGAGAATGGTTTCACTCTAATGCCATATTTAAATCATAGGATTTCAGGTGTTGAAGGGGGGAAATTGAGAGATGTTCTCCTGCATTGTGTTGTGATGTTATAATATGGTATAAAACATAAATCGCTAACCCTTTTTTCTTATAGTAATATTATATATCATAATCCTAACCTAACTAAAATAATGATTATAGTAGGAAATATGGAAACCAATCCTAGGAGATAAAACACTCCAAATTATTTAAAGATATAATCATGATACTATTGGATATTTTTTACATATTCTATTGAATACCTTATCAAGGCTTAACACTGAAGAAGACAATTTCCTAATATGATGAGCTGCCTCCTTTGAAATACTAAATCCTATGCGAGCAGCAATTCTAATAGCACGTAGAATGTGAGCTGCATGAAGAACAAATGGTGTCAGACAAAACTAAGGAATTTAGAGAGATGGCGAGTTCAAGGTAGTTTACACCTAAAAATGGATAAAACACAGAAAAGAAGGATGAAGTAATTAATCAAGGAAACTCACCACAATCTTCCTTAAATGAAGTTTCAGCAGGGATTATTGTTCGCACCTATGCACAGTTTCAAAGAATATTGTTAAAGGCCCGCTGAAACATATGAAACCAAAGATGTTATGAGATACATGCACACTTTAGCTTTTCTAATATCTTCTATTCCTCCAAAATAATCATAGACAATTCTTGCATGTGGATCAAGCATCAACCTACAAGAACATGAAGTTGGTTAACATCATAGAAATTGTACAAACTAAAGTGTATGTGAATTTTAAACAAAGCCGAGTGGTTATAGAGCAGCCAATTGCAGACAAGCACCCCTTCCCCCTTCTTCAAAGAGATAGAGTGAGAAAGAGATTTGCAATCTTTTTAATGTTGCATGCAGGGACTAGTGCACAACCCATTAATTGTGAAGTCTCAGTTTAAACAATTCATCCAACGAACATGATCCTTCTTGTCAACGCCATTGAGTGCTTCAGTGTGATGAGAGAATTCAAAATCTGCCTTGAACTTGGCATCAAAACTTGAAACCTAAAAGAAGGGAGATAAAATTATCAATAACAAAATCAATAGAAGAAATTCAGTACTTAATATAGAAAAATTCAAGTGAGCAAAATTCAAACCAAAGCTAGTGTTCTTTAAAGTTAACAGGAATATACCAACCTCAACAATGGTACCATCCAATTGAACATGGCATACAGGAAAACGTTTACCAACTATCTCACACCATGAAAATGTTCTCATCACCTGTAAATTGAATCAATATTCATCAGGTAATTGTGAGATCCAAAGTGACATTGCATAAATTAACTTTTTTATGCAAAGCCAAATGCCAATGTTGAGTGCTGTTGCCCTTCTAACTTTTATTTAGTTAAAATAAGGTTTGACCTATAGCACTGTCCAGTAAACTGTCATTTCATAAATATTAAAAAACTAACAACATAAAATAATACAAGTACAAAACCTCTTTAAGCTCGGCTGAAGTTATAATATGAAAGTCCTTTGGTGTTTGATTTAGAATAAGATCCCGCACACAACCTCCTACAAGATATACATCATATCCTACAAGGAGAAGAAATACAATTTCAAGACATTCAAAATATAGGAATCAAGAAAAAATAGAAAAACGTAATTAACAATAAAAATTGAAAGAAATATATAAAGGCATGATAGCATAGCACTGCAGACATAATCCTTACTGGATCAAACGCAATCACACTCATCTCAACACAATCAAAGCAAGCATCTAAAATTTGGTACATAGTGGAAGACCAATTAGTATTGCTCATCTAAATCAAGAAGTGTTAGAACCTTATGCTCAAGCTATGAGTATACAAAAACTAAGACATATACCACAGTAAAAGATCAATTCTGACAATAACTCAACTTTTGTGCTTGTCAAACTCTTCTATTGTGACAACAATTCAACTATTAATCTGTCGTGAAACCAGTTCACATTGATGTGAAATTTCAGTTCCCAATAGATATCAAAAGAGATGGAGAAATGGACTTAGTTTACAGCAGAAGTGAGAACCAGGTTGCAAGCATCTTCACAAGGACTCAAGCTGGAGACATTTCAGAAGTTGAAAGAGACACTCGGAGTTTGCATAATAGCAAGGTCCGGATTTACATAAATATTAGAAATATCAGTTCAAGGGAGGGATTGTTAGATAAAACGATCATTTTACACTGCTTGTTAGCCAATAGAAATTATGATTTACCAAGTCTTTACAAGAAAGTTCAGATTTTTATGTAGCTCAGTTTTTCTAGTATTCTGTTCCTATTTTAGTTTTCTGGTTTGTTTCTAATGTATGCCTATTTAAAGGCCTTTGGTTGATGAAAAAAGTGAGTGAAATTCCTCCAATTTTCTGCTGCCTTTGTTTTGCCTATCATTTGCATTTGCATTAGCTTCTGTCAATTTTAAACAAAGCATAGCTGTAATCTCCATATAAATATAAAGCTCATCAATCAACAAATTCCCCGTTATAATAAAGACAAAATCATGGAAACACTCGTGCTTTCATCTTCCCTATAAAACCCAGCTCAAGAAAGTGACAGCAGTGTGCACCAACCCTTTTTCTTCAGCCCGTTAAGAACCTTTTTCGTAGAGCTTCCAATCATTGAATTACAAATCCCAAGCTCCGCGGAACTCAGCCTCTTCCATGCCGGGACATTCTGTTTTTCTTCGTCAAATTAACAAACACAGTCCATTTCAGAGTTACACAATGCAAAACTCCAATGGAAAATTTTCAAATAATAAACCCTAAGTTGGCAACAACTAAGTTGAGTGTTAACTTGCCTTCTTCACGAATTGAGACAATGCCTTGTATGTTTGTCAGGGTCTCGGCCCCAACCCCAGCAATGAATCTCGGCACAACCTTGCGAACACATAGGAAGGGTGTGGAACTGAACAGAGTGGGTTTGCGCGCGAATTTTAAGCTAGCGAGCGTCATGGAAATGAAAATCGATAAAACCTTTTCATAAAAGCTACACAGTTTGCATTGTAACCGAACCCTGACTACTGCTGGGTTTAAGGTTCACGAAAACTTCTTTTTAGTCGTGAATCTAGATCCAATCAAATCAAATTTATTAAATTTATCTACATTAAATTTATTTGAATTTTTTTTAAATTTATTTAAAATAGATTAAATTCATTTTATCAATTAGATTAAATTTTTTTTTTAATTAGATTAAATTCATCTCAATCTGAATTCTTATCGACTCGTTTGATATACACTTGGGACTTCTTCTTCCTACACCCCTACATTTTTCTTTCTGTACCCCCATAATTTTAAAAATATTGAAAATGTTCTTGACCTTTTATTTGGAAAAGGGCATCGTGGTGGAGTGTGCTACGAATTCATCAATCCGAAAATGAATCATGTTTTTTTCCGGATGAGGAGGTGTTTAGAAAGCAAATTGTTAATAAATTGTTGATTTCTGGATTGTTGAATTTGGAAGCCTAATTTCTGTTACAGATTGATGGATCCAGAAGATTTATGGATTCTCCAATCTGGAATATTTATGGATTCCCCAATCTAGAAGATTTATGGATTTCCAAATCCGGAATGTGAAAAAAACCAATGAGGATTCCTGATTTCATAAAGTTATTGAACTGCATTGTCTGAAATACTAGATATAAACTACGGAAACGATAATTCGAGACACTGACGACCACCACCAAAAGAAACATCTTTTTGTGCTAAGAGATGGAGAAACGTCGTCGCTGTTAAGAGAGAAATGGAATCCATGTATGTCGTCTGTGTGCAAAGGAAGAAGAAAGAGTAGTATGGGTCTTATGTGCATCTTGGGGTTTTTAAAAAATAATAGGGTTATTTTTGTCTTTGCATAATATTGTGGGGGTGCAGGAAGAAAAATGTAGGGGTGCAGGAAGAAATTGTCACACTTAGGTTCACTCGGTTCGACATGGACTTTGGTCCACTCAACTCAACATGAAACATGGCTGATTTAGCTCGATAAGGATCTAGACTTGGGTCTGGGTCGACTTGACTTTACATTGGCCCGATGCCGACTCAACCTTGGTCGAGGGCACTTAGAGGCACCTTTTTCTTTGCATGGGAAATAACTCTTCAAGCTTCTTAAATAAGTAAGCTAGGCACCTTCTACATGCTCTCCAATCATTCAATGACACATGACAACCTATGATTGGAAAGTTTCTTGTACATAGGATTGTTATATGGCATGCTATGAATTCAGGTCTAAAGGTGAACTTTCTAAAGAGTAGTATTGGAGGTGTGGGGGTTGATACTTTCACGATCAGTTGTTTCGCAAAAATGCTTAACTGTGAAGTGATGAATTATCCTTTCAAGTATCTTGGGTTGCCTGTTGGGGGATGTCAC
>Ga0123342_1000455_pt1 | contig 64500 bp, 62 predicted proteins | sample Turbeawhitnodule_FD_89960 | JGI IMG/M metagenome (GOLD analysis project Ga0123342, IMG submission 89960) | Root nodule microbial communities of legume samples collected from Mexico - Turtle bean Mexico white nodule | ecosystem: Host-associated > Plants > Roots > Nodule | place: Mexico: Nepantla... | reverse complement strand
AGCGCTCCGTTGACGCCTTGTGGGATACCGTCGGCAAAATCGTCACGCTCTTCAAACCGCAGGAATGTGCAAACTACTTCGCAGCAGCCGGATATGACCCCGATTAAAATGGACGTGCTCTAAGAGTCTATTGGCTCGAGGTCTGCCGGTGTTGTTTGTTAGACACGACCGCCGGCTGCGCGTCAGGAGAGTCTCAAGCTTGCACGGCTCTCCATTCAGGTACCTGCCCTCTACCTATGACCGCCAGCGGCCAAAAAGTGAGGCGATCCGGAATTGGAGTGGAAGTAGATCGCCTCAGAGTTTGAGCATGATCTGAGCGCCTCGCCAGATCACCCGCTCTTTGGCTTTTTCCCCGCTTTCAGTCAACCAATCCACCAACCGCAGAGCGGAATTCCGCTGATCCTGTAAGGGATTACGGTAGCGCAGCTATCGTTGCATGCTATGGGCACCTGCTGAACGGGCCAATGATTCACGGAAGGTCATTTGCTCGGCAAAACATGTCCAGCTGCGGAAAGCGGCTAGGACAACTGTCACGACTAAGCTCGCTCGCTGCCGGTCACCAAAATGACCAGGCTCCCGCGCGGGGTATCCTGCGGAGGCAATATGCGGCGGGTTCTACTAATAGCCCCCTTGGTCACAGCCGCTCTTCCGGCAGGCAAATTGGACGCCAGCTCGGCGGACACTCGATCACTCAAGCTTTATCACCTCCACACACACGAGAAGGTGGAAATCGTCTATAAGCGGAACGGCAGGTATGACCGCGCGGGGCTTAGGAAGGTGAACCTTCTTCTAAGGGATTGGCGGCGAAATCAGCCCACTGAAATGAACCCGCAACTGCTGGACCTGTTGTGGGCAGTATATCGTGAAACCGGAGCTACAGGCTACATAAGCGTTGTCGGAGGCTTTCGATCGCCGGAGACCAACACGATGCTGCGCAGCCGCTCCAAGGCATCAGGCGTGGCAGAGCGAAGCCAACATATGCTGGGGAACGCTGTCGACTTCTTCATCCCAGGGGTCTCCCTGCGGAAACTCCGCGAAGCCGGTGCGCGGATGCAGCTCGGCGGCATCGGATACTATCCACGGTCAGGCTCTCCGCTTATCCACCTCGACGTGGGAAAAGCCCCGAATGTGGCCCCGAATGAGCCGCCAGGAACTCCTGGCGCTTTTCCCAGCGGGAGAACCGTATACCTACCCTCGGACGGGAAACCGCTGCCCGGATGCGAAACCGCCTTGAAAGCGCGCCAACCGGTTCAGCCAGGTCCGGTCGCAGAGATTAAAACCGCGCGCAATCTCCTGGCGGGCTTCTTCGCGGACCGTGATGAAGACGAAGCCGGTGACGACTTGAACGATCAAGCCTTCATGGCGACTGCTCCGCAAAGCAGCACCACCTCGGCAACGGATATACCTCCCCACAAAAATACCCCGCCTGGGATGGCGTCTATGGAGGATTCAGCCCAAGCTCAACCTCGGTTCTGCCCCCTCTTTTGATCGAAGATCTAGCCCTCGAGAACATACCGGTTTCGACCTTGCGCCCGAGCTATCAACTGGAGACGAGCGCCGACCAGAGATCCGAGACTGCGCTCGACAGCGTTCCCGTTCCGCAAGCCAAGCCTCAGATCATCGCAGCGCTAACCCAAACTCCCGAGCAGGCCAAGCAGTCGGTGGCGGATTCAACGACGAACCCTGTACCCGATGACCGACATTCAAATGAAATGCGTGAAGAGAGGGACATCGGTGCGCAAAGGTCCTCTTCGAAAAACCACCGATGGCCCTTCAAGACCGGATACGGGTTCGACTTCTCGACCCGTGGGGTCCCAAGTCTCGCGCTCAAGATGCGAGAGAAGCCTACAGTCGTGCTTGCCGTTTCAAATAGATTGGGTAGCCCATCATATTCACCGCTTCAGTGGAACCGCGGTAAACTTTCAACCAATTCGCAAATTTCGAAACTAGCGGGGGCGAATACACGATCCCCAAATGGAATCTCCAGTTCGTCATGCAAACCGCCTCAGCCACGCCCACTTTGGAGGCAAGAAACCCGGCGGAGTGGATGGACGTCAAAATCAGCGGTTATTCCCACTTGATCTCGATCAGCTGATCCCGTTGTTCTCGCTGCGGAAGACGTTTCGACACTTGCTCATCTTCCCAAACCCGTTAATTCGTTGAATGATATCTCCCCCGCAGCAATCCGGCGCATCACAACTTCCGTTTCATTGGCCAAGTAGCTAAAGGCGAGGTGACCGCACGCGTTAGCGTCGCTGTGCCCTAGATTCTGCCGAGTAGCGACCACCATGCATAGTCAACGGGCACCAACGCAATAAGCGTGATAATAGCCAGCGGCACACATACCTTTACTAGGCTTCCAAGCTTTTCGCCGGACAACTGCATTGCCACCACGAGTGGGGCGACCTGGTACGGCAGAAGCACGGTAGAAAATCCAACTACCTGGGTCATGAGCACCGTTTTGAGATCCAAGCCGCTTACGTTTGCGAGGTCCCGCGCAATCGGTGTCAGCACCGTGGGTACACCTGGAATAGTCGTGAAGAGTCCAGTCACGAAGGACATGAGGCTCAGCGACGCAAAGTTTAGCAGTCCTTGCCCGGGTTTGAGGGGGAGAACTTCCTGAAGAAAATGGCCGGCGATGTTTCCGAGCCCGGACTGGTTGACTACCGCGCCGAGTGCCAGAGCGCCCGCAACGAAAAGGACGGTGCCGAAATCCGCTGAAGCCTTGAATTCTGGTGGGGACACCACTCCGATCTTAGGGAGAAGGAATACAATTGCAGTCCCCAGGCCAATCCATGCAGGGTTGATGCCGTGAATATTGTCGGTTGCCCAAAGTATCAGCGTGCAAAATAGGACAAAAGCCACGTAAGCCTCCCTGAGGGGAGTACGTCCGCTGGGGCCTACCGCTACAATATTCGAAGAACTCTTGACGGTCACCTTCGCGGGAAAAATCGCCAGCACGAGCGCAAAGGCAATCAACGACTTCAAAATCCCGAGCACGGGATAATGCAGGAGAAAGTACTCCATATAGCTGAAATGGGAGCCATAAATGGTCTCCGCCGATCCCGTGAGGATGATGTTCGGTATGTTCGACGGCAAAATCGCGAAGCTCGGCATATTGCATCCAATAGCGAGCGTTACGGCGATGCCAATGCGACCATTCGAACCACGCTGAAAGCCGCATCGATCAGCCAGGGCCATCCCAATGGGTACCAAGGCAACTGACCGACCGATAGATGATGGCATCAGAAAGCCGAGCGCCATCGATAGTAGCATCAAGCCGCCGATCATCGTCGGGTAACTGGAACTCAAGACCGGTGAGACAGTCTTCGCAAGCCGGTCACCGAGCCCTGAGAGCTTAATGGCGCTGCCAATTACAAAGCCAGAGATAACCAACCATACGGCCGCCGATCCAAACCCTGAGAAGACAAGCTCTGTAGGTGCAAGTCCGAGGATAAGCGTTCCGGCGAAAAATATCATGGCGGGAACGTAGTTCGGCATTTCCCCCGTACCCCAAAGAACAAGGGTGACAAGCACAACACCGAATGTGCTGGCCTGAATAGGGGTCAGAAACGCAGGCGTGTAGAAGGCGAGGGCTACTGCAAACGCTATAGCGCCAAAGGTACTTATTTGTTTCGGAGAAATCTGCTGAAGCACTTCAGGGCCTCTATTTTAGAACGGGAGTTACGCTGGCATCGCGAAATTTCGACGCATCTCATGTGCCTGATAGCTTCCGAGAATGCGGATTTCGGTCGACATAAACCTCAATTCCTCAATGGCGTGTTTGACATGCTTGTCCTCGGCAGGCCCCTCGATGTCGGCGTAGAACTGAGTAGCGATGAAGCTTCCGCCGATCTGATAGCTCTCAAGCTTTGTCAGGTTTACTCCGTTCGTGGCGAACCCGCCGAGAGCCTTGTAAAGGGCGGCGGGAATGTTCCCCACGCTGCATATGATTGACGTGAGTACGCGGCTGCTACAAAGCGCGTTGCGTTCCTCCCGTCGTCCTCCACGTTTTCCTCGATGATGTCCAACTCGTAGAGTTCAGCTGCCAGCTTGGGTGCAAGAGCGGCCATCGTACGATCGCCCCATTCCGAGATGAGTTTGGCCGCGCCGGCCGTGTCGCCCGCGATCACCGGTCTCCATCCATTCTTACGAATGATCTTCCGGCATTGTGCTAGCGCATGAATGTGACTGTGCACGGTCTGGATCAGATGCGGTTTCACGCCCGGCAGCACCATCAGTTGGAAGCTGATCGGCATGACGTATTCGCCGACAATATGGAGACTCGACTCCCGCAGAAGCAGGTGAATGCTGGCGACGCGGCCCGCCAAAGTGTTGTCTATCGGAATCATGGCGAGATCGGCCTCACCACCTTCGACAGCGTTGAAGGCATCTTCGAAAGTGGGGCAGGGCAGTGGTGCCAGATCAGGAAATAAGTCCCTACAGGCCATATCGGAATTCGCGCCGAGTTCGCCCCTGGAAGGCGATGCGTTTTTCCAACATCAGATGATCATCCTTCTGTAAAATGAGGCGGCGTAATACGCCAGGTTAAAGCGGCACTGCATCATCAGTCCGAACCTTTCCGCGCGAGCGCGACAATCCGCTGAGCTGCTCCCTGCATGCCTCACGAGTGCACCCCCGAAGCCAACGGTGCGCCGGATCTGCGTCCAACCGCGGATGCCAAAGCAACGAAACCGTGACTTCAGGAGCCACGAACGGAAGTGGAAAACTGTGCATGCCGTTGCGTAGGTTTCCCGTATGTCGTTCGGGAACGCTTGCGATAAGATCCGATGCCCGGGCAAGCGCCAACGCCGTGGAAAAGCCACCGACGATCGTGACGATCTCTCTCTTCAAGCCTATGGTTTCGAGAACTTCGTCGATCGGACCCTTGTCAAGACTCTGTCTTGAAACTGAAATATGCTCACCTTCCGCATAGCGGGACGGCGTCATCTCGCCGATGCTCAGAGGGTGCCCCATGCGAACCACGCCGATGAACCGGTCACGGAATAACGCCTGTGCGCGGACCTCAGGTCCAGTTGTCTTACCAACGACGCCGGTCTCGAGATCCACGGAACCATCCCGCAAAGAGACAGATTCCTTGTCTAATTTCTGAAGAAACCGCAGTCTGATCCCAGGTGCCTCTTGAGCAACGCGTGTAATCAGGGAGGGGCCAAAGTTCTCAACGAAGCCTTCGCCTGTCCTCAAAGTGAAGGTTCGCACTACCTTTGCGAGATCAAGCTTTTCAGCCGGCCGCAGGACAGCTTCCGCCTCTTGCACCAGTTGGCCTATTCGCTCGCTAAGTTCGACCGCTCGTGGCGTGGGGACCAGGCCGCGCCCGGCGCGAACCAACAAAGGGTCGCCTGTAGCTTCTCGAAGCCGGGCGAGTGCACGGCTCATCGCAGACGGACTAAGCCGCAGGCGCTGCGCCGCGCGAGCAACACTGCCCTCCGACAAGAGGGCATCTAAGGTAACGAGCAAATTGAAGTCTGGACTCGACATACACCGCCTTTAAAACCATGCACAGTACGCATTGATGTGCCCAGATTAATGCATGTCTCGCCCTGTCTCTGTCAAACTTGAAAGGCCGGATTTTGTTCCGCTGTGCAGAATATACTTCTGCGAGTATTGCTTGATTTCCCCATCCATATTAGCTGGCCATTGCAATCGGTCGCAGACCATCGACGCTTGGGACAGTGAGCCTTCTCTATCAAAAGCCACGCATATCCGGGCTACGCGATCCATGAGCACGGTTAGACCTATCGGTTAACGCGCGGATTGGTTGGGACGCACCCCTTGTACATGGCGAGGTACTTGGCTGTCGGCCCACCGCCGACACGCTCACACTCTTCCGCTATGCGGTTTTGTCACCTTCAAACCGAAAGGATCTAGCGGTGGGCCAAACTATATTTATAGCAACTGAAACAGACGTGCTTGAAAGCAGGGTAGGCGCTACTCCGGAGACTGTTAAGCGCATGGTGAGCCTTGGCTTCGATGTGATCGTCGAAGCCGGTGCTGGTGCTCTCTCCAGAATTCCGGATGGACAGTACGAGGCAATGGGAGCGCGCATCGGTCCTAAAGGAGCTGCAGCAACAGCGGATGTCATTTTGCGGGTCCGCCGTCCAACCGATAAAGAGTTCCGCGCTTACAAGAGCGGCGCGATTGTCATCGCTGTCATGGACCCTTACGGCAATGAGGAAGCGATTGCCGCCATGGCCAAGGCCGGTCTTTCCAGCTTCGCCATGGAGCTGATGCCGCGCATCACTCGCGCACAGTCAATGGACGTCCTCTCCTCCCAGGCTAACCTCGCAGGCTATCAAGCCGTGATTGAAGCCGCAGTCTTATTCGATCGAGCTATTCCAATGATGATGACCGCGGCTGGAACCGTGCCGGCAGCGAAGGTCTTCGTCATGGGGGCGGGCGTCGCAGGACTTCAAGCGATTGCCACCGCTAGACGCCTGGGTGCCGCTGTCTCGGCCACTGACGTCCGCCCCGCCGCAAAGGAGCAAGTTGCTTCTCTGGGTGCAAAGTTCATCGCCGTCGAAAACGAGGAGTTCAAGGCCGCCGAAACCTCGGGCGGTTACGCGAAGGAAATGTCCAAGGAATATCAGGCACAGCAGGCAGCCCTGGTTGCCGACCACATCTCCAAACAGGACATCATCATCACTACTGCCCTCATCCCGGGCCGCCCGGCACCTCGGCTGGTGTCTCGCGAGATGCTCAAGTCGATGAAGCCGGGTGCTATCGCCGTTGACCTCGCGGTCGAGCGCGGCGGCAACATCGAAGGCGTAAACGGGGTCGACGTAACGGATGTAGAAGGGGTTCGTGTCATCGGCTTCCCGAACATGGCAGGTAGGATCGCTGCCAGTGCCTCCCAGCTCTACGCCAAGAACCTCGTCACTTTCCTTGAAACCATGGTCAACAAGGAAGCCAAGGCCATTGCCCTCAATCTTGAGGACGAACTGATCAAGGCGACGATGCTGACGCATGGAGGCAATGTCATGCACCCGGCATTCGGCGGCGCAAAGAAGGAGGGCAACTAATGGCCAGTGAAGCAATGGAAAAGGCCCTGGAGCTTTTGAACAGGGCAGTGGACGCCGTGACGGCTGCTGCAAGCTCCTCGGAGGGACTGAGCGCCGCAACCGGCGGCGCGATCGATCCCTTTGTGTTCCAGTTCGCGATTTTTATGCTGGCGATCTTTGTCGGCTACTACGTCGTCTGGTCGGTGACGCCGGCGCTTCACACGCCGCTGATGGCTGTCACGAACGCTATCTCGTCGGTCATCGTGGTCGGCGCGCTTCTGGCGGTCGGAATTTCGACCAGCGGGCTTGCGACCGGCTTCGGCTTTGTCGCGCTAGTCCTCGTCTCCGTGAACATCTTTGGCGGCTTCCTCGTCACGCAGCGAATGCTGGCAATGTACCGCAAAAAGGACAAATAAGGCCAAGGCAATGATCAACATCGCAGCTTTCCTTTACCTCATCTCCGGCGTGCTGTTCATTCTCGCACTCCGCGGACTTTCGCACCCTTCCACCAGCCGTAAGGGCAACATGTACGGCATGACTGGCATGGGGATCGCCATCCTCACGACGCTCGCGCTTGCCATGCCGTCGTATCAAGGTCTTGCACTTATTGCGATCGGTCTCGCGATCGGCGGCGGCGCAGGTGCGTATGTCGCCCGCGTGATCCCGATGACCTCCATGCCGCAGCTTGTTGCCGGTTTCCACTCGCTGGTCGGCCTTGCCGCCGTGCTGGTGGCGGCCTCGGCACTCTATACCCCGTCGTCCTTCGGCATTGGCAGCATTGGCGACATTCACATCGAGGCACGCGTCGAAATGGCGCTCGGTGTCGCCATCGGTGCGCTGACGTTTACCGGCTCGATCATCGCCTTTCTGAAGCTCGATGGACGCATGTCCGGCAAGCCAATCCAACTGCCCTTCCGGCACTTGATCAACACTGCCCTCCTGGTGCTCATCGTGTTCTTCATCGTCAGCCTGGCCGCGACGGAAAGCCATTTCGATTTCTGGGCGGTCGTTGCCCTGTCGCTGGCGCTCGGTGTGCTGCTGATCGTGCCGATCGGTGGCGCTGACATGCCCGTCGTTGTATCGATGCTGAACTCCTATTCGGGATGGGCAGCGGCCGGTATCGGCTTCACACTCGGCAATCTGGCGCTGATCATCACCGGTGCGCTGGTCGGCTCGTCCGGTGCGATCCTGTCCTACATTATGTGCAAGGGCATGAACCGCTCCTTTGTTTCGGTCATTCTCGGCGGCTTCGGCGGCGAGATGGCCTCGGGCGGCACGGACAATTCGGACAAGACCGTCAAGCTCGGTTCGGCCGAGGATGCCGCCTATCTTATGGCGAACGCCTCGAAAGTCATCATCGTGCCGGGTTACGGCATGGCGGTAGCCCAGGCGCAGCATGCGCTTCGCGAAATGGCCGACACTCTCAAGAAGAACGGCGTCGAGGTGAAGTACGCGATCCATCCGGTCGCCGGCCGCATGCCGGGTCACATGAACGTCCTGCTTGCCGAAGCCAACGTGCCTTACGACGAGGTCTTCGAGCTTGAGGACATCAACTCGGAATTGGCGCAGGCTGATGTCGCCTATGTCATCGGTGCCAACGACGTCACCAATCCGGCAGCGCGCGACGACAAGACCTCGCCGATCTACGGCATGCCGATCCTCGATGTCGACAGGGCCAAGACCTGCCTGTTCGTCAAGCGCTCGCTCGGCTCCGGCTATGCCGGCATCGACAACACGCTGTTCTACAAGGACGGTACGATGATGCTGCTTGGCGACGCCAAGAAGATGACCGAGGAAATTGCCAAAGCAATGAACCACTGAGCCTCAGTCCTGTAAAGCGAGCTACGCGCCGGCAGAGGCAACTCTGCCGGCGTCTTCTATTGTGAGGTCGCAGCGCAAATGCCCCGATCAACTATTTGTTTGAGTAGGTAAAAACAGCATGTGGATCGAATCTTTCGCAGCCTGTCCATCGAAATCTGCGTGTCACGGGCGAGCCCGTGGAGTTTTCCACCGATACTACCCGGTTCGACTTTATCGAAAAGCCACGACAAAGCATGCATCGCGGTTCTGTTGTCCACGTGCGACTACGTTAAAGTCGGATGCTGGAATGGGCACTCAAGCATATGGAGAGCCGGTGTTGATGTAAGCGGCACCGAAGGACATGGGTTCCTAACGGGCGGCGAGAGGACCCCTCGCTCCAGCAACGGGCGTCCAGTCCCGTCCGACAGCAGTAGCCACAACACCTGGACTGTCGCACCCGTACCCCTAAGGGTATGCCTCCTTGATATGATTCGTGTTGCCTTGAAAACGCCTGGATAGTCATACGAAGACATGTTCCGCTGAGCGGAAGGTCAGCTACCATAGGCGGCCTGAACGGCCGAGGATTTTCCCTCTGGATTGTTGAGTGCCCTGCCGTTGGATGACCCTCCGCGGCGTATCCTGGTGGTTCTCGAGGTGCCGCCCGGAAAGTAACTGCGACCCGCGCCGAAAGCCGTCACCGCAAGCGAACATGAAGAGCGCCAGGTTTGTTGAACAACTGGATTCCGCGATCAAACGTGCTCTAATGGTCTACCAGTGGCGAAGCGCTTGTAAGGAAGAACGACATTATGCGCGAAACGAATGCAACAGAACGCCTCGGGGTAAATGCTGTTGAACGTGCTTTCCTTGAGTTAGGGTGGCTTTTTCGAGAGCAGTCAATCAACGACTATGGGATCGACGCGCAAGCTGAACCAAAGAGCGACGGGATCCCGACCGGTCAGCTTATCGCGCTTCAGATAAAGACCGGCAGATCCTATTTCCGGAAACGCGGCGACAACGTTGTCTTCTACGGCGACCGTCGTCACTTGGACTATTGGCAGCATCACATCCTGCCAGTTTTCATCATTTTGCATAATCCGGAATCCGAGGTCACATTATGGCAGCGGGTGGAACGCAATCTGGTCGAAGAACATAAGGATGGCCGATGGTCAATTCTCATACCATTGACTAACAAACTTGATGCCGCGGCTGTCGAATACATCCGCCATGGCATTTCTTCCGATCCGGCGTCGGTGCGTCGATTCCGTTTGGCGGCAGATTTCCCTTTGATGCGTGAAGTTAGCGACAAAGAGGCCGAGCATAGCGTCTTTCTCAGGATCGAGGAATGGATAAACAAGTCTCTCAATTTCCGAGATAGCGCTCTCGTATACTCAGATCCCGAAGGGCGTGCAGCGCATCAATTTTCGCGGTGGCTCGCCTTCTCTGATATCGCAAGCTTCATGAAGCTCTACTTTCCATGGCTTGACTACCAGCATGTCAGCTCCGAGGAAACAGTAGGGTCAGAGGTCGAGGAACACGTCTTGGAAGTGAAGGTCAATGTCTTAGGTCGCTCGTTTTTGGAGGTCGAGGACTACGTGGAGACCGGAGAAACACCGCAAGATGAAAGGGCGTACTACGGGGAGACGGAAGAGGGGTATTCGGAGGATGATTATTTCGACGAAGACAAGATAACGGCAATCAGAATTCCCGCGACAACGAGTGATCGGGGGCGTGAATTCACCGGTCAGCACTGCTTCCGAGGCTCTGACAGACGGTAGCGATCTGCATTTGCTGCAATCGGCTGCGAAACATGCCGCCGCTCAGACTCGGCTCTCCGTCGCCCTAACGAGAAAACGCGAACCGAGCACGATCGCGATCGCGAGAAGAATCAAACCTGCTGCGATGCCGTACGTTGCATGCATGCCGTGAGCAATCGCATCGCTGGTGGCTTTCTTGACGTCGTCTGCTCCTGAAACGGTGGCAAATATCGCGCCCATTGCAGACGCGCCCGATATGAGACCCAGATTACGAGACAGGTTGAGCAATCCGGAAACGACGCCACGTTGCTCATGCGGTACGTCGGCCATGACAGACGTATTGTTGGCCGTTTGAAAGAAGGCGTAGCCCGCCGTGATAAATGCGACTGGGACAAGGTATCCTGGTACACCCAGCGCCGGAGAAACTAAAACAAACCCGATTGACCCCGTTAAAATGCAGATCAAGCCGATCACGGTCATCGGCAGCGCACCAACTCGATCCGCGATGCGCCCAGCTGGGATAGCAGTCGTTGCTACCACTAGCGGGCCTACTGACATGGTCAAGCCTACATGAGCAGTATCCAGTCCCAGACCTACCGACAAATAGAACGGCCCGACAAAGAGAGTTGCCATTAGAACGGTCGACACGAGAATGCTTACCACCAAACTGGCGCTCAACTCGAGATTTTTGAACATCGACAAAGGGATCAAGGGAGAGCGAACCCTGCTTTGTGCAAATACGAAAATGCTACCGCTCAGACCAGCCGCGCCAAGCAAGGCGAGATTGGCTTCGCTAAACCGCCCTCGTCCTAACGTCATCGCGAGGGCGTAAGAGGCCAGCGTGCACGCAAGCAAGATCGTCCCCAGAACGTCGAACCTTGTCTGAGCGGGAACTGAAACCCGCCGGTCGACCGGCAGGCAGCGATAGGCCAGCGCAAGAGCCACAACGCCGAACGGTAGATTGACCAGAAAAATGGATCTCCAACCCATAAATGTGATGAGGATACCTCCCAGCGACGGACCAAGCGCCGTTCCAAGGGAAGACATGGATCCGAGCATACCCATCGCGCTACCGATCTTTGCTTTGGGAACTATCTCTCCAACAAAGGCCATTGCGAGCGCCGTCATAATCGCGGCTCCCAAACCCTGCAGCGCCCTGGCAGCAATCAGCCAATGAAGGCTGGGGGAGACGCCACATAAAGTCGACGCCACGGAGAACACGACCATTCCGGCCAAAAGCAAGCGTCGTCGCCCCATGATGTCGCCGAGACGCCCCACGCTTACAATGAATGTTGTGACAGAAAGGAGCGAGGCGATCATTACCCATTGAACTGATTGGAACGAAGCTGAAAATACTTCCGTCAGCGTCGGCAAGCTGACGTTCGCGACACTCGTCGCCAGGGACGAGAGCAGGATCGCCAGGGACAGGCCCGCGAGCCCGCCTCGCGAAGAGGGGGCTTGTCCGCGGCCAGCGGAACTTGCGCTGGTATATTCTTTCATTGGTTATTCACGTTCCGCTCGCCTTGAGATCGCAAAATGCACTTGGTATTGTTCTTTTTAGATATCAGACACCTAGCACCTTTGATTTCTGCTGTGCGGAAGTAAAAATCGTTGCGGATGCATTACAATCTCACAGTGGCGCTAAAACTATCTTGGCCCGCATTTCATGCCGCTAGAGGAGGCGTGCACGGAGGACTTTCAGGCGCACGGACTGGGTCATTTCATTGAGCGACGCCCTAAGCCGGACTTCCCGAAAATCCCGTAGCTACGAAATTCTTCGGAATGCGCGTTTGCTTGCTTTGAGGGGTCGATCATGCTGGCTCGTAGGGATTTTGACGCCCTTTTCCAAGGGCTTATTGGGCGCTTCCCAAGCAAGCAGGGAGAATCCGTCACGGGGCGGCATGCGCCCATGCATCTTTTTTACGACAGCGGATCAATTTGTTCCCGAAGAATGAGATCCGTCCTTTTGGCGGCCGGGAAGCCGTTTGCGTCTCACGTTATCGACGTTTTCGAGCGCGGATTGGACAAGGAAGACGATTTTACTGCCAACGCAATCAACCGAATGATCTCTGGTTTCACCATTGATTCGCATGACGCGGAGCCAAGTTTGATAAATGCGGCGGGCAGATGCGCATTGACAATGGTGGTTTTTCCGGCTTCCCAGGAAGTCCTTATCGATCCTGTAAGGATTTGTGCAAAAGTTGACGAAGACAATCCATCTGAATCGTCCAAGCTGATGCCCTTCCAGTTGGCCGAGTTAATCAAAGCCGAAATCGACATCATTGATGGATTACACTCAATCGATCCGGCTCCATCTACCTCTAAGAAAGCGCGTACTTCCGGCACGCGGCCGCAGTCGAATGCCGACAGCAGTAAGAATCGCCGCACGCATTTTGCCCGACAGGTGAGGCTTCGGGCGGCTGCCAACCGACTGCCCGAGCATCCAATGATAGATGGCGAGCGCTTCTTGGTTGAGATCGAACTCTCGCATTTGGAGAAACGTCTCAAAAAAAGCGCCGGGCCATACCGTTTTGGATCGCTCCTAACGGTTGCCGATCTCTTCTGGGCCTTCGAACTGATGCGCATCGAGAACCCTGGAGCAGTGGCGGCCCTCTCAGATGGCAGTCTCCCAGCAGTTGCCAAATACTATAGCGGTTTGGTTCAGCTTCCGGCCATCCGGGGTGCAATGCTGGAGACCCCCGGCAACAAGTGACAGCAGGAACTGGCAAAAGCCGACCCCAACCGTGTTCCACGCTATATTCGAATTTATAACGAGACCCATCCTTTATGGCTTTGCGTATTTTTCTCCGCGTTCTGCTGAGCGCAATGACTTTCTTCGGAAATCACGATCGCAGAAACAGTTTCAGTGGCAGATGGAGACGGTTCGCATCGCGGACGCTGGTGATCAGCCAGATTCAAGCGTTTCTAGCGGCGGGCTTGGTTGTCGGATTGGGCTTCACGCAGCAAGCTCTAGCGCTCTCTAACGCCTGTACGCAAGTTAACGCCCAGCTAGCTGCGGGAACAACTTACGCTCCACCTGATGTCGTAACCGACGAAGGGGTCGGCATCGACAACTACAATGATGGTTTCGCCCCAGGAGAAATAATTTCTTGGCGCACGACGTCTTCGGGCGCTGGCCAACCCTACCCCGCATATGTCTTTTTCGCTGTGTGGGCTCACACGGACGACGACTACGATTTGATCGAAGGCCAGCAAAACGATACGGGCAACTTCGACGTAGAAGGCCACTATACAATAACCGGTTCTGAAATGTCGCCGCAACTTGCTGTCCAGGCCGGCGCACTGAATCACAGCGGAACCAACAACACTCTATATTTCGAAGGCATATGTGGAGTGGCTGCAAGCACGCCCGCTCCCGACATTACCGCAGTCGCACCCACATCAGGAACGACTGCTGGCGGCACGTCGGTCATCATCACGGGCACGGACCTCACCGGTGCCACGGCCCTCAAGTTCGGTGACACCGACGCCACCAGCTTCACCGTCGACAGCGCCACCCAGATCACCGCGGAGACCCCGGCCCATTCTGGAGGCCTGGTCAAACCTTGTCGTCACCACGCCCGGCGGCACCGACACCCTGGCCAACGGCTATGACTATGTTCTGCCCTTGTCCACCGACGCAAACCTCGCTGCCCTTGTCCTGTCGGACGGCGTGCTGTCGCCGGGCTTCGCATCGGGAACGGCCGGGTACACGGCCGCGGTTGGCAACGACGTCAGCTCGACCACCGTCACACTGCTTCTGATGGTGTAGTCGTCGACGCTCTCGAGGAAGTAGACGGTCCTGAGCCTGGGGGTCAGCGTCGTGTCCTCGTCGAGCTGCCAGCGGCCTTCGACCGAGGAGATCGCCATCCAGCGTTCGGTGTGTTTGATGATCCGATTGGCAAGGGACCATGGGGGATCAATGAGAAGTTCAAGGAAGCCGACTAAGATGGAAGCCCTTCGCTCTCAATGGACCATTGCGTGCAGGGGCATGTGATGGTCCCGTTCGATTTGCGAGAGGAGAGAACTTCCTACGCGTCCCAGCGTGAAGTTGTTCTCCAAACTATCCAAGCCCGTTTCCTGACCCGTTCCGGCAAATCGGACCCCAAAGGTATGATGAGGATGTTGTTTGGATACGGACATCGGGAAGCAGGAAGCTACCGCAATGTTTGTCCACGAAAAGAAGCTTGATGACTGTAGCGCCTTGGCCTAACCAATTATCAGTCGCGGATTAATGCGGACTTCGTGCCAGTCACGACCAATCAATTCCTTGCCGAACTCACAGCGATCGCTTTTGCCTTGGCGTCAATCGCAGAGCCCACTCGTGCCGCTGTCGAAACCAGCTCTGCCCCTCTTGAGGGTGCCGAAGACTCAATAGTGTCAGCTGAGTTAGTCCACTGTTCCGGATGCGCCTCACATATACAGCCACGAGGGCAAGGGCGATTTCTGATGCCTGACAAGAGAGTGAGCAAGTCCGTGCGCCCAACAGCAGAAACACTGCCTTTGTGCGTTCGGAATCGGTTAACCTAACCGACCATTCTCCCGGCCGCCACACGGCTCCGTTCGGTGCTCAATGACTTCCACCAAAGCAGGTCGCGAGGGCGGATAGGCCGGTACTGCACGCCGCACCCACAATTCCCGCTTGGCAGGCATAGACCATGAGTGTCATCATAAAACCGATGAGATATACCGAGAGAACGAAGACCTGCATCTCGTCCTCTCGATGCACGCTGATCTTCTTGCGGGCGAGATAGCGAAGAACCTTCTTTTCTGTAAAGCGGCAATCGAAATAGTACTTTCTGTCGTTCCCGGCTACGATCATGTTAATCGAAATGTGCGGGTTGAGCACAGCACCTGTCGCACGGCGAGCGTCTCGAACGAATTGTTTCAAATCCGAAGCGGTCACGTGCGTTGCCTTCCTGATGTACTGCCGCTGTTGCAGCTTCAAGGAGCGAGGACTTGCGTCTCAATCCGATCAATGCCGAGCGGCCCGACGAAACGCCGGGCAGCTTGTTCTGGGCGTAGCCTCTGCCAAGGCGCAACCGCGCGTTAACCGGCCGAAAGCGATAGCGTTTCCGAGCCGTCGCTCTTCTCAGGCATCCAATGCTTCACCAAATTTTCCAACTTGCGCATCGCCATATCGAAAGCTGTGACAAGGACGATCACAAACACGATCGCGAAGAAGACTAGCGGCGTCTCCAGCAGCGTTCGATAATACGAAATTAGGTAGCCGATCCCCGAGGTTGAGGCCAACATCTCCGAGACAATGACGCCAACGATAGCGAGCGCGCCGCCCAACCTAAGGCCGTTCAAAACTGTCGGGATGGTTGCTGGGATCAGAACGCGCACGGTCTCCTGGAACAGGTTTAGCCGGTAGCTATAAGCAAGAACACGAAACTGGCGCGGGATCGTCGCAACGCCCGAAGCAGTGGCTAGCATGGTTGGAAACACGCCGAAGAATGCTCCAAACGCTATTTTTGATGGTGCACCAATCCCGAGCCAAACCGTGAAAAGGGGATACAAAATCACGAGCGGAACAGCGTAGAGACTTGAAGCCAGGGGCAGCATCGCCCGTGAAAGAAACCGATTACCCCCGAGAATGGCACCGATCGAGACACCAAGGAGACATGAAATCAGGATCGCGGCGAAAACCTCACGGACTGTCACGAAGAAATTCTCGACAAAGACATCCATCTGCTCAAAGCCTGAGATCAGTGTGAGCGATAGAGTAGGAATGAGTACCGGCGGAACGCCGGTGATCCGAGGAGCCAATTCCCATACTGCCAGGAAGCCGATGATGAGCAGCCACCTCATACGGCGCGGAGAAATTTTCATTGCTCGCTCCTCGGTGTTTCGATTTGTTCCCAAATCCGAATCCGCAGATCATTGAACGCGGGCGACGACATCATGTCAGCTCTACGGGGGCGGGGCAGGTCTACCTGTATTCGATCGATGATTTTTCCCGGCCGTCCGCTCATGACGATAACTTCGTCTGCCAGGTAGACAGCTTCGGTCAGACTGTGGGTAACGAAGACCAGTGTCTTCTTGGTGCGTGCCCACACTCGGAGGAGTTCGTCACCCATGACGATGCGGGTCTGCTCATCCAATGCGGCAAATGGTTCGTCCATCATCAAGATCGGTGGGTCTTGCACAAGGCCCCTGGCGATCGAAACACGCTGTTTCATACCGCCGGACAGTTGGTGGGGATACTTGTTTTCAAAACCCGCAAGCCCGACTAGCGCAAGCGCTTCTTTGGCCGCCTCCTCGCGTTCTCGGCGCGAACAGCCTTTAACAGTCAGGGGAAACTCGACGTTCTTCTGAGCGGTGAGCCATGGATAGAGGCTCGAATCCTGGAACACGATGCCCGTACGGTTTGGATCTGGTCCGTTCATCGGCACGCCGCCGCACAGGATTGTCCCGCTCGAGGGGCGAGACAGGCCGCCCATTATTTGGAGAAGCGAAGATTTCCCGCAACCCGACGGCCCGACAATCGCGATAAATCGGCCGCTCTCAACACTGAGATTGATGTGCTCGAGCGCGGTGAGTACCCCAAACTTGAGACCGATATTCTGGACTTCGATAGCACCCGGAAGAGGCGGCTGGATTTGAATCGTCATTAGATGTGCCATTGCTCAAGCGGTGTTCAGACTGTCGGCAATCGCCCAGTGGGCGATTGCCATTGTCACATGGACAGACATGAGTGTTTGACTTGTACGATTTCGGTAAAGTTGCGATTATGACCGAAACCTAACGTCCTGCGCGCAGCCTATCTCATTTCTGAACGCATCACGTCAGAGTCGCCCAGTCATCGACCTGCGACTGCCAAAGATCGAGCGGCAGTTCGTGCCCAACGCCTTTCGCCTTCGCTGCTTTCAGAAGCTTGGAACCCACGGCCACGAATCCCATGCCGTCCCCGACGCTGCAGAAGTAGGTAATCTGCTTAGCGTCTGTCCGGCCACTCGCGTCGCCGTTCATAACTTCGCCGATTGTCGGGACCTTAGACCAATCAATCGGGATCTCGGGTCGTCCACGAAGCTCCTTCGATTGATTGTAGTGCGGGAGGTTGTGCGGATTTCCTTCCGGCGGACGGTCGTTCTCCGGGTCGCCCATCGTGTGATCCTGCCAGAGTACGCCGCGGCGGCTCGTGACGATGACATCAAACGTCGTCAATGCGTCGACATCCAGCTCGAGATCGAGGACGGTGCCAACGTGCATGCCAGGCTCAAGCCATTCGCCAAAGAACACGGGCTTGAGCGAATTGGTCGTGGTCAGCACGATATCCGAGCCGCGAACAGCTTCACGCGCACTGTCCATCGCGATCGTTTCGACACCAACAAGATCCTGCATTCTTTTGGCGAATTGAGCCCGGCGTTCTGGGTCACGGCTGTAGACTTTGATCTTTTTAATCGGCCGGACCAAGCACGTGGCCTGCACGTGGGTTTCAGCTTGATATCCCGTTCCCAGGATACACAGAACCTCGGAGTCCTCTCGTGCCATGTACTTTACGCCGAGGCCAGCAGTTGCACCAACGCGCATACGCTGGAGGTGACCATCCGCGCACATCAGAACTGGTAGACCAGTGGAAGTGCTGAAGAAGATCTGGACCGCTGTGTACTGATTGCCTTCTGACGTCGGCAATCTGACCTTGTTCTTCATGCCATCGGTTTCACGATACCCGATGCGATACGAGCTGATCCCGACCGAAGCCAAACCGAACTTTTCTGCACCGCCCGGCATCGATCGCAGCCAGTGGTAGATCTCCATGGAATCGTCCGGCGCACGGCCGTCCGGCGTAATAACGTTGATGAGCGGGGGATTGATCGCACGGCCCGCGCCATGCTCGTAGTACACCTCTTCTACCGCTTCGAGGCAGTCTTCCATGGTGAGGATCTGATGGACCTCTTGGTTGGTCAGCCAAATCGGCCCGGCAACAGTTCCCTGGGCGTTCTCCGCCATAGCTCATTCTCCTATAGTTCTGTGCGGACAGACCAACTGGGCCTCAAAGTCCGCGGAAATTGTCTCGGTTCCTTCCGCTGTGCGGAAGGGTCTTGTCTCGAAATTGACAGGCTTAGCCGGGCCCTCTAGGCACTCCGCGAGCAAATCAATCGCCCACGTCGGGGCAATAAGGCCACCGAAATCGAGTGGGAGGTGACGAGTGCTTAAAGGGGCCAATAGCCAGCCTGTTACCGCGTTAGACCATGAAATCGCCGCCATTCGGGCAGAGCGTCTGCCCGGTGAAGAAGGACGACTCCTTGCTCGCAAGGAATACGGCCGTGTTGGCGATATCTTCGATTTCGCCTGGGCGTCCAAGCGGGTAGGTGGCAATGATGGCGTCACGTTCGTCGGCCGGAACGAAATCGTAAAGGTCCGTCCGGGTAATAGCCGGCGAAATGACGTTGACGTTGATGCCTTTTTTGCCCACTTCACGGGCGAGAGCGCGCGAGAAGCCGATCATACCAGCCTTCGCGGCCGAGATGTGCGTAAACTCGGCACCGCCGGTGATACCAAACGTACCGGAAACGTTGATGATCCTGCCGCTCTGCTGCTTGAGCATGTGAGGAATGGTGAAGCGCGAGGTAAGGAACATACCGCGCATGTGGATGCGGATCATCTCATCCCAGGTGTCGATCGACATTTCATGCAGCGGCACCTGGTTGATCATTCCGGCATTGTTGACGAGAATATCGATGGTGCCGAATTTTTTCACACCGGCGTCGATCATGGCCTGAACGGCGTTCTCGTCACCCACGTTGGCTTTCACCGCGATTGCTTGCCCACCGTAGCTTTCGACCTTGGCGACCACAGCCTCAGCGGCGGCAGTGTTATTGACATAGTTGACAATAACGTTGGCACCTTCGCTCGCGAAGGCTTCAGCGATGCCTCGCCCCATTCCTCGCCCGCCACCAGTGACGAGCGCAACCTTTCCAGCCAGACGTTTTGTCATAGCGGATTCCTCCTGGAATATAGTAAGATGTATAAAGCGGGGTCCGTCTATTCCGGATTCCGCGGTGAATGTGGGATGACCTATACGTTCACGACTTCCGCCTCTGCGATGACGCAGGGCCTGGTGGGTGCTCGAATTGGACCTCCCATAGCGTCTTTATTGTTCCTCCTCGGACGCTTCGAGCACCCTGAAGCTTGCACAATAATAAGCCGCCTGCAATAAAGGGCCATTCCGCTCTGCAGAACAACGCATGGGTCGGGTGAGAGAACAGCGACGAGAACGGCTTTTAAACTCTGCGCATTTGATTTCAAAACGCGTCGTCGCCCTCTTTCGACCGGGGAAGGCGCGGACGGTCCGCACACCTACCTGTCTACTAATGCCTGAATTTAAAAGACATTTTCGATCGGACGTTGGAGCGCGTCTTCTGCGGCCGACTGAACGGTCGCGTATTATCCGACACATGCGCACCAAGAACGCGCCGCCCGTCCAAGTGCCGGCTACCTTATACACAATTCCGATGTGCGAAAGACACGTCGTCATCGACGATCATGAGCGTGTGCCGACCAGGATGCTGATCGCCGCGGATCAGATGTGGTGCGGAAGCGTGGCTCCGCCAATTTGGCCAGCCATGCCAACCACGAGCAACCCACTCGCAAGCAATGCGAAAGTGTCCATGCTTGACCTGTCCCGATAGCACACGCGATCAGCGCGGATCCCTCGACCCTATGCGCGCCAGCCCGCCAGGCTCCTGAAAAGGCCATGACCTATGTGATGGGCAGCCGTCTTAGGCCAGCTCGGTTCCGATTGACCCGAGAAGCTGCATTCAGTCTGTTGATCAGTGTCTGGCTGCCATTTGGACGGGTGCTTTAGTGAAAACCCTGCCTCGATCTCAGCGATCCCTGCTCAGCGACCGGCACAACTACCGCCAGGCCGGCATTCCAAGCTTCAATGTCATCCTGGTACCGGAATTTTGCAGCTTTTGGCATACCCGGAGAACCCATATGGGATCCTATTTGGGCGAACTTGGCCGGAGCGGGCTCGATGAGCGTGAGCTGTAATCGCACAAGCAGGGCGATGCGTATTTGCGAAGAATCGGTCCGAACTTCGTTGCGATTCCAATTATTTAGGGAGCGAAGCAAAACGCTCGAGACGTATTTGCAGTGAGAAATAACCTTCCGCTGTGCGGAATCTTCGAGTTAATCGCAGTGCTACTGTTTCCTTGGGAGTGTCTAGACCGTCCTCGGCAGGGCGGATGGATAATTTAACGGGAGGATAAGATGCCGAACAAGTATACACGAAGAGCTTTTGGCAAACTCGCTGTGGCAGCAGCGGGTGCTATTTCTATGCCGGCGATTATTACATCTGCGCGGGCGGAGGAAATGGTAAGGATCGGTCTTCCAACGAAGAACTACTGGGGGACAGTTCTTGCAAAAGTGGCAGAGTCGCGAGGGCTCTTTCAAAAGGAGGGCGTCCAAGCCGATGTCACTGTCTATCGCAGTGGAGCAGAGTGCGTACAGGCGCTCGCTGCTGGTGCAGCCGACATCGTCGAAACCGGTGCCTCAAGCGTTGCGATCGGAAAGGCAAAGGGCATCAACGCGAAAATCGTCGCGGGCGCAAGCGTTGTGCCTGCGGGCTGGATCCTCATGGCGAATTCGAAGTCGCCAATTCAATCAGTTAAAGACCTCCAAGGGAAGAAAGTTGGCATCACAGCTGCAGGGTCCTTCTCAGAGGTCCTTGCGAAGTGGGTTAGCAAGAAGGAGAACGTTGAACTGAACCTTGTTCCGCTCGGTGGTGGTGGATTGGTGCCGAACCTGATCGCGGGCAACATCGATGCAGCCGTGCTCTATCCGCCGGTCAGCTTTATCTCGCTGGTGGCAAAGGAGACGAAGACTATTCTGGATTATGCAGAAGCCACACCACCGGCGATGAGTGACGGTTGGGTCGCTACCGACCAAATTGTCAGTGAAAAGCCCGAGGCTGTCCAGAAGACGCTTAATGCCCTCTTTGGTGCAGTTCAGATCCTTCGGGATGACCGCGCCGGTGCTCTAAAACTGCTCGAGGAGAACATCGAGGTCACTCCAGAAGTCGCAGAAGTGTTTTACGAAAAGTCGATCCTTACGCTTCTGCAGCGTGGTGAGATCGAGAAAGTGTGGATCGACAACGTCCTGAGTATGGCAACTCTCGGCGGCGCTACGGGGATGGCACCCGCGGATGCGATCTTCACCACGCAATTCACACCTGTTCCAACCCAAGCCTAATAGGTTCGTGACGATGTTTGCCGTCAAAATTCTATGTGTTGGCTTTGCAATCGCCCTCTGGGCGATTGCATCCCACTTGGGTATGCTCGATCCACGACTGTTTCCATCGCCAGACGAGGTAGGCGATGCGACTCTTAGCCTCCTTGCGAAGCCTAATGTCCGCAATGAGCTTGTTACCACTTTGAGCACCGTCTTCATCTCGCTACTGATCTCGATGCCTGTTGGAATTCTCACAGGTGCCCTGATCGCAAGTTCGAACTACTGGAAGGAGGTTATGAAGCCCATCCTCTTCTTTCCACTGAGCATTCCTAAATCTATCTTTCTTCCGCTCTTCATCTTGGCGGTTGGCATTGGTCCGATCGAAAAGATCCTGTTTGGCGTGTTCTCGATTGTCTTCCTAGTGATTGTCTTTACGATCTCGGCAATCGAGTCCATAGAGCCCACGCATCTCCGTGTTGCGCGATCGTATGGAGCCTCGCAAATCCAGACGCTTTGGCGCGTATACATTCCAAGCATGTTACCAACGTTGCTTGAGGGCCTGAGATTGTCTGTGATCTTCGCCGTAACCGCGGTCGTCCTGGCGGAGATGTATGCCTCTCGCTCTGGTTTCGGATCACTCATATCGGCTTGGGGGGAGGGATTTCAGGTGCTTCCGCTCATGGCTAGTGTCGTCGTCATCTCCGTGTGTTCGATTGTCACCAATGAGATAATCAGGTGGTTCGAGCATAGGTGCAGCCACTGGCGCGCATAGAACCGCTAACCTTGTCATCGAGGGCAGCTATGCAGTTCGACTGCGCAGCCGCCCTCGCTCTTTTCGGGATGATAGGTGGAAACCTGGCGGTGCCGCCCCGGCCGTGGGAGCAATGGCAGATGACACCTACAGGCTCGTTTAGCCGTTTGGAATAATGACATCCGGGGCAAGAATATGCTGCACCGGACGCTATTGATCAGAGTTGCGCACTCGCTAAGAAGGGTGTTCACACTTTTTCCCGTCGGAGCGCGGCTGAGCGAAAGGTGAGGCGGTGGAGTGCCGTGTCTCGCTTGACCCGGACAACAGTCATCAGATCAAAGAAAAAAAGTCATTATGCTCAAGAAGCTTACCAGCATCCTCCGCCCCCGTCGCGGTGGCTCTTCGAGACTCGCCGCCAACGACGATCTTTTCTCTGCCGGGCAGACGAGATGCGACAGATCAAGTGCCCAGGAGCAAGGTGGGTGGGATTTGCCGACTATCCCTGCGGAAGAAATTGACGCAATCGTAAGAAAAATCCGTTCGATGGTTCCCGTGGATCGGGAACAGGCTGGAAGATGGCGTACGAATTCCGCGAACGGCGTCTGCTGCGCATGTTCACCTGCTTCCCACATATCCAGATCCGACTTACCGCGTATGATCAGCCGCGCTCTAATTGGGGCATCGACTTCGCAGGTGGAAAAGTAAACCTCGTCTACAAACCACATCTCCTGGAGGACCTTGCGTCTGCGGAGAACGCACTGCGTATCACCAGCGAAGGCGATGATGCCAGCCTCTTGACCGCCACTTACTATGCACTTGAGACCGTAAAAAGGCCCCTCCGCAATGTCATCGCCTACCGGGAGAACTATGGCTATGTCATGGCGCAGTCAGGGCCGCATTCAGTTCCTGAAAGCTTTCTCGCTAAGCCCTGGGGCAAGGATTACGACAGCTTTGGCAATCTCGTCTTTCGGGCACTTACTGCAGAGCAAAGGGCTGAGGTCGCAGAGAAATTTCCCACCCTCAAGCTTGTTTTCACGGGGCTATTCGGCCACCGTGAAATGCCATCAAACGATGAGCCCAATATCGCAAATGATGCACCCCGATCTATCCACTAGGAGCTACAGGCGAGGTCCAGCCAGCCGTTGCACGTCCATTAGACGAGCCCTGTTAAGGTAGCTGCATTTTATGAACGAGCGCACGACACATCTGGCGGAGCTAGCCACCCTCACGAAAGCGATCCTCGAGGGGGCTTTGGTTCAGCAGGTCGGCGCTTTTTGCTTTCGTGCGGGGCCGGATAGAAGTGCCGAAATTCTTCTTGTAACGACGCGTGGTACAAGGCGTTGGACCATCCCAAAGGGATGGCCAATCGCAGGATTGAAACCTCACAAGGCAGCTGAGCGAGAGGCTTGGGAAGAGGGAGGAGTAAAGGGAAAGGCCGGAAAGAGGGCCTTCGGCAGCTATAGCTATATCAAAGCACTCCCCGCAGGACGCGTGCCGGCAATAGTTGATGTCTATGTGTTGGCAGCCACGACAACTCGCGCAGAATTTCCAGAGCAAGAGGAACGCGATGTTCTCTGGTTGCCTCCGCTCGAGGCGGCGCTGCTGGTCCGCGAGCCGGAGCTGAAGAGTCTAATGGCGAAGTTTGCCAAAACGAAGCCCGAGTGGCCTTGCTAAACGCCATTTGACATTACTGTCGGGCTGGGCAGCCAGGACGGGTGCTCCGATCGCCATTTTTCGATCGTTAAGCCGAGTTCAGTACTTCAATGCAGACAAACTGCTCATTTCCCTCCACCCAGGCTTCGTGGCCCGGAGGAATAGTGTAGGAATCTCCAGGTCCAATCGTCTTTTGCGAACCATCGTCCATGCGTATCACGACACTGCCGGAGACGACATGGCCGACATGGGCCACCTGGCAACCGGCCGTTCCGGCGATCGGCCCGATACATTCGGACCAGCGCCAACCCGGCTCAGCGCTGAATCTGCCAATAGTGACCCCTGGAAGTTTCACAATTTCGACCCGTGTTTTAGGCGGCGTTCGGAGGTCGTCCGGCGCTTCGTGCGACCTTACTTCGAATTTGGTGATCCCGGCAAAATCTAACACTAGCGATGTCTCCTCCAGATTCCGGGCGCGTATGCCAATCCGCTGCTCTGGATCGCGCAACCGCGCTTCGCTTAAAGCCCCTCCTCGGGGGCAACGAGAGGCTCAAGCTCTCACACCAGGAAGCCTCCCGCAACGGACCCGCGTGCCGCTGTGCAGAATGATCGCATTTAGGTATTCGGTCCGATGACGGGGCCAGACCACAACTTTTGGCTAAGGCACCTCGCGAGATCGTTCCGCAGTGCGGAAGTCTCGTTGACCCGCCTGTGATATGTTCAGGAAAACCGTATACGCGCGACCGAGGAGAGATTTGCAGGACGAGGCCGGCCAGTTGGCTTGGACCGAAACCATAGGGATCCTATCGCCACCCTTGGAAACGGCTCACGCATTAGATCGGTAGGCGACGCCGTACTCATACCTGGTCGCTACCAGCCGACAAAGTGAACTCACATTCCCGAGGTCAAAAAAGATGAGTGCATCCTACGCCAAGAAGCGGATCACTACGACGAGCATTACAGCGATGAAGGGCGTCCAGCCCATTGTGTCACTCACCGCCTACACAACCCCGATTGCCAGACTTCTTGATCCTCACTGCGATCTGCTTCTCGTTGGGGATTCAGTCGGCATGGTCCTGTACGGAATGGATACGACAGTGGGTGTCACGATGGAGATGATGATCGCGCACGGTCACGCTGTGATGCGTGGCGCTCAGAATTCATGCGTCATCGTTGATCTGCCGTTTGGCTCCTATCAAGCATCTAAAGAGCAAGCTTTTGAAAATGCAACGCGTATCATGAAGGAGACTGGTTGCGACGGCGTCAAACTCGAAGGCGGCGAGGAGATGGCCGAAACAGTCAACTTCCTCACCAAACGAGGTATTCCAGTCTTTGGCCATGTTGGCCTCATGCCGCAACTTGTGAATTCCCTCGGCGGCTTCCGGTCTCTGGGACGAACAGATCAGGAGGCAAATAAGATACGCCGCGACGCCTCGGCTATTGCTGCGGCAGGCGCGTTCGCAGTAGTGATCGAAGGGACGATAGAGCCCCTCGCTCGCGAAGTTTCGCAATCTCTCTCTATACCAACGGTCGGAATTGGTGCATCCGCGGCGTGCGATGGGCAGGTATTGGTATCTGATGATATGCTTGCGCTCTTCAGCGATTTCAGACCCCGTTTCGTAAAGCAATACGCAAACCTAGCGCCGATCGTAGCGCAAGCGGCTGAGGCCTATGCAAGGGAGGTCAAGGCTGGGATATTTCCAGGACCTGAGCACACCTTTCAGCCAAAGCAAAAGAAAGTCCAATTGAAGCCGGCATCGAATTCTTCTGAGGATGATAAAGACCGTGAATGCAATGATAGAACAACCGTCGACTGCTGAAGCCCTACCTGATGTCCTAATGCGCATCGTTGCGGAATTGCACCGGGTCGCCTCTTTGATCGAGCGGATCGAACCGCAGCTTCTAGAAGTGGGCGGCGCTGCCGAACTCTTGAATTCACCGGAAAGCATGAAAGTTATGCAGGGGATTGACCTTGCCGTTCAGAAGGCGCGCGGTCTTGCCGAGTTTATTGATACGATGGCAGGTGAAATCCCCTTGGACTGGGCAATCGATGTAGCAGCCGCGCTGCCGTTTTTACCCGATGCAGGCGATCGCTAGCACCGCTGCTGAACCTGTCGAATCGCCGTAGGGACGGGGGGCAGGGTCGGTGTGTGATGTCTAAACTGCACTAATCTACCGACTTGGATTTTGCTACCGGTCGCCAATCCAAATTGCCGACCGGAAGATTTTTTCAAGTCCTCATGAAGCTAGGGTTCTGCCACACGCCGGCGTTCCCTGGCGTTTTGCCACGGGCGTATAGTTGCGCTGCGGCTCGCCGATGTAGAGCTGACGCGGACGACCGATACGCTGTTCCGGATCTTCGATCATCTCGTTCCACTGTGCAATCCAGCCAACGGTTCGGGCCAAAGCAAACAGCACGGTGAACATGGTCGTGGGGAAGCCCAGGGCCTTCAGCGTTATGCCGGAGTAGAAGTCGATGTTCGGATAGAGCTTCTTCTCGATGAAGTATTCATCGGTCAGCGCGATACGCTCCAGTTCCATCGCGACTTCGAGCAGCGGATCGTCCTTGACGCCGAGTTCGCCGAGAACCTCATGCGTCGTCTTCTGCATGATCTTGGCACGCGGATCGTAGTTCTTGTAGACGCGATGACCGAAGCCCATCAGACGGAACGGATCGTTCCTGTCCTTGGCGCGGGCGATGTATTCGGGAATGCGGTCGACAGTGCCGATTTCAGTCAGCATGTTCAGCGCCGCCTCGTTAGCACCACCGTGAGATGGTCCCCAGAGGCAGGCAATACCGGCAGCGATGCAGGCAAACGGATTTGCGCCCGACGAGCCTGCCAGACGGACAGTCGATGTCGACGCGTTCTGCTCGTGATCGGCGTGCAGGATGAAGATGCGGTCCATGGCGCGCGACAGCACCGGATTGACGACATATTCTTCGCACGGGACAGCAAAGCACATGCGCAGGAAGTTCGACGCATAGTCGAGATCATTCTTCGGGTAAACAAAGGGTTGGCCGATGTGGTACTTGTATGCCATGGCAGCGAGCGTCGGCATCTTGGCGATCATCCGCAGGCTTGCGACCATGCGCTGATGCGGATCCGTGATGTCCGTGGAGTCGTGGTAGAAGGCCGACAGCGCGCCGACACAGCCGCACATGACAGCCATCGGATGCGCGTCACGGCGGAAGCCGGTGAAGAAACGGCTCATCTGTTCATGCACCATCGTATGGTGCGTGACGCGATAGTCGAAATCCTTCTTCTGGGCGACAGTCGGCAGTTCGCCGTAGAGAAGCAGGTAGCAGACCTCGAGGAAGTCGCCGTGCTCGGCAAGCTGCTCGATCGGATAACCGCGATGCAGCAGTACGCCTGCGTCACCATCGATGTAGGTGATTTTCGATTCACAGGAAGCGGTCGACGTGAAACCGGGATCGTAGGTGAAGGAAGCCGTGTGCTTGTAGAGGGCACCGATGTCGATGACATCCGGACCGATCGTGCCCTTCTTCACGGCGAGATCGACCGATTTATCACCGATTTTCAAAGCCACTTTATTGTCAGTCATAATTCTTCCCGTTTTCTTACCTACGGGCACGATGCGCCCGGCTTTCCTCAAGCTAAATTCAGCTATTCTCGACGGCCGCAGGGAGCCCATCATTAAGCGGCCTGCTTTGAACCGCCCTAAGAAACTCCGGCTTCCGTTTTTCGGTAAGCGCAGAAAGGCCCTCTTGGAATTCCAAGCTCGATTGTGCAAGGGACTGGGCCAGATCTTCGTAATCCATCATTTCACTGAGGCTGCTTTCAAACGACTTCAGCATGATTGTCTTGGCCAGACCCATTATCTCGGCAGGTCCACTCGCGTATTGGTGTGCGAGTGCTATGCCTTGATCATCTACGTCGGCGTCGGGAACAACTTTGCTGGCAACTCCGTGCTCGACTGCTTGCTGCGCGTCCCAAGTACTATTCGAGAAGAAGAAGCTCCGCGCCTTTGCCAATCCCACCAGCCTCGGTAACGCGAACAGCGTTAGGCAATCAGGTACCAAGCCTAATCGGAAGAAACCAGCAGCGAACTGGGCGCTTTCACCGGCGATAACTGTGTCGGCCATCAGGGCAAGCCCCATTCCGCCTCCGACCGCAGCGCCTCGCACACCGCACACGACTGGTCGGTCGAGGCTCATGAGCGGCACGAACAGTGTGTTGGCGTGTTTGAACCGGCGGTGTGCCGGCCACGGCTCGGACGCCTGCTTGAGCATTCGTAGGTCGCCGCCCGCACAAAAAGTTTGACCTTTTCCGGTCAGGTATACAGCACGGATAGTCTGATCGTCCTGAATTGCGCGTGTGACCTCCCTAAGCGAAAATCTCAGCTCTCTAGTGAGGGAGTTCCTTGCGGCCTCGTTCGCAAGCCTGATGATGAGAACCGAGCCGTCTCGCTCGGTCTCCAAATGGGGATAGTGTGTGATCATGGGAGTCCCTTCTGGTTCGCGCCCAGTGCCGCAGTGCGGAGGGCGCGACCAAGTTGCTATATGGAGCCGCGGCTACCTGCGGTCACTTTCCTTCTAGGCTTCTTCCTCGACGAATATCGTGTCCCGCTTCCTGCTGAGAGCTGGAACGGCCGCCAGTAGTACCAACCCAACCGTGAGCAGAAGAAGCACAGCGGACAGGGGATGGGTGACAAAGACGCTCGGATCCCCGCGCGACAATAGCATTGCCCTTCTTAGGTTCTCTTCCATTATTGGCCCAAGCACGAAACCGAGCATCAGCGGCGCGGGTTCACATTTTAGTTTGATGAAGATGTAGCCAAGAGCCCCGAATGCGACAGCCATAAACACATCGAATACCGAGTTCTGAACGCTGTAAGCACCGATCGAACAGATCAGAAGGATGGCTGGGAAGAGTATCTTGTAGGGGACCCTCAGCAGCTTAACCCATAGGCCAATCATTGGCAGGTTCAGCACGACAAGCATCGCGTTGCCTATCCACATCGACGCAATCAGGCCCCAAAATAGCGTTGGGTTAGAGGTCATGACCTGCGGACCCGGCTGAATATTGTGTAGCGTCATCGCTCCAATCATGAGCGCCATCGTACCGGTCGCGGGGATACCAAGCGTGAGCATGGGAATGAACGCGGTCTGGGCACCAGCGTTGTTGGCCGACTCTGGCCCTGCGACCCCCTCGATCTGCCCCTTACCAAAACCTTCGGGCGTGCGAGAGAGCTTTTTCTCCACAGCGTAGGAAGCAAACGATGCCAATATCGCACCGCCGCCAGGGAGGACACCGAGGAGAGAGCCAATTGTAGTGCCGCGTAGAACGGCTGGGAACGCAGCCTTGAGTTCTTTGCGGCTCAACCAAAGCCCGCTAACGTTGTCAGCGTGCACCTCGCGGATTTCGCGTCCTTTTTCAAGCTTTACAATTATCTCGGCAAACGCGAACGCGCCCATCGCAAAGCTTATGATTTCGAAGCCATCCGACAGCTCGGTCACTCCAAAGACAAATCGCTGCACGCCGCTATTAACATCCGTGCCGACTAGCCCGAGAAGCAGTCCGAGAACGATCATAGCTACCGCCTTGAGCAGCGATCCGCTGGCAAGTACGACCGCTCCCACCAGACCTAGCGTCATGAGAGCGAAATATTCAGTCGGACCGAACCCAAGCGCCACTGCGGTTAGGGCCGGCGCGACGGCGGCGATGAGGATCGTACTGACGGTCCCCGCGAAAAACGAACCCAATGCGGCAACAGCAAGGGCCGTCCCGGCTTTCCCTCTCCGTGCCATCTGGTAGCCGTCCAGGCACGTGACTACCGACGACACCTCACCAGGAAGGTTCACAAGGATTGCGGTAGTCGACCCACCAAACTGCGCGCCATAGTAAATTCCGGCCAGCATGATGAGAGCCGTTTCCGGCTGCAAACCATAGGTAATCGGTAGAAGCATCGCGATCGTCGCCATGGGGCCGAGGCCAGGCAACACGCCAATTGCAGTCCCTAGGAAAACACCGATGAAGCAGTAGGTCAGGTTGTTGACCGTCAGGGCGGTCTCAAAGCCAAGCATGATATGTTGGAGGAATTCCATGTCACCAACCTCGCGGCCAGACGGGCATTGGAAGACCCAAGCCGTACACAAAGATTAGATAAGAGGCGACGATCAGCAGAAGGGCAGTTGGAACCACGTATTTCCAGCTGAACTCTTCACTCGCAAACGCTCCTGCAACAACCAATACGAGCGACGAAGCCACAAGACCCGCGTTTGCCAGCATGGCGGCAAAAAGGGTCACTGAACCAAGTACAAAGAGAATGGGCCGCAGTTTCAACGAAATTGAGCCATCGCGTTCATCGACGAGCATGCTCCGCGCGGTGATGACCAATCCAAGGATTGCAAGAAGGCCCCCCAACACCAAGGGAAAGTAGCCAGGTCCCATCTCTGCGACTGTGCCTACTTGGTAAGTGGTAGCGCCAATAGAAAATCCGACGCCTACTAGCGTGAACATCATGCCGGAACAAAAGTTCGGCAGATTTCTCACCAATAAATGCATGTTTCCCTCCCGGTATTAGGGATTACGGCGCAGACATAATGCCTGCGCCGCAATCGATTAGGTCTGCCAAGCGGAGAGACCGAGCGTCGCCCGTCTTCTCAGCCACTGGCTGGGGCGATAACGGTCGTCTCCCGTCAACGCCTGGATCTGCGCTAGAATACGGTGAACCACGTCAGGCCCCAACGCATCCAAAAGCTGAAGTGGTCCCTTGGGATAGTTGAGACCGAGCCGCATCGCCAAATCGATGTCTTCGACTGAAGCAAGTCCCGTCTGGGCCATTTCACAACCGAGGTTTGCCACCATTGCTGCAATACGCTGCCCGATGAAGCCGGGTGAATCAGCGATCTCCGTAACGGCACGGCAGCGCGTGAAAAGAGCAACGACGGAGGCTTTGATCTCAGAGTCGGCACCTGGTGCCGACATGAGCGTCACGCGATGGCGCGTATCCGTAACCGTGTCGACGCAAACGAGACGGCGATGATCGATCTCGTTCCCCGCGGCGTAAGCGGTCGCATCCTCGCCGATGGGAGCTGCCAGGATCGGCGACACGCCATCATCCTCGTCCAAGATTTGAGCCCCGCACTCTGTTGCCAGCTCGCGTAGCTTTTTGCACGGACCATGCACTACCACGGCTTGGGGCGGCTCTGCCTGGCTTACGGAGTCGGCTACGGAAGCCTCCTCGGCACCGCCGTATCGATAGAAACCCCGTCCGGACTTCCGCCCCAACTGCCCTGTCTCCAAAAGATAACGGTGCAACGGCGTGGACCGCAGTCGGGGATCCCCGAAGGCGCTTTCGTGAACGAAGCGCGTAACCGGAAAATTGACGTCAATGCCGGTGAGATCCATGAGTTCGAACGGGCCCATACGGAATCCGAAGCCATCCCGCATAACGGCATCAACCTGGGACGGCTGCGCGACGTTTTCATGCAAGATAGCGAGCGCCTCGGTAGTATACGCTCTCCCTCCGAAGTTAACCAGAAATCCGGGCGTATCCTTTACACCGACCGGAGTTCGACCGAGTTTTTCACTCAGTTTGAACAGGGTGTCGACCACCTGGTGGCTCGTTTCCGGACCACCGATAATCTCCACCAGCTTCATCAGGGGGACGGGATTGAAGAAATGAAGTCCCGCAACCCGGTCCCTATTCTTGAGCTTGGCAGCAATAGCTCCGATGGGCAGCGAGGACGTATTCGATGCGAGGATAGCGCTGGGAGAAACGATGGCCTCAAGTTCAGCAAACAGGCCCCGCTTGATATCAAGGTTCTCGACGATCGCTTCGATGACGATGCCACAATCCGCCAAGTCGGCAAGCGTGCCGGCAGGGCGCAATCGCGAACGTACCGCTGCGACTTCGTCCTCTGCCATCTTCCCTTCGCTTGCCCTCTTCGCAAGCCGCTTTACAACATTATCACAGGCTGTCGCCGCAGCGTTTTCACGCGTGTCGAAAACCAAGACATTCATACCGCTGGTTGCCGCGATCTGAGCGATTCCTTCGCCCATTGCGCCTGCGCCTACGACTCCCACAGCGGCGTTAAGTGGATCAATATCCCTCATTGGGAAAACCTCATTTCGGGACTTAGATCAGGGCACGAACCAAACCGCCATCGACGGTAATGTTCTGCCCAGTGATATAGCCTGCCAAACGCGAGCAAAGGAATGCGCAGACGGGACCGAAATCATCCGCCGTACCGAGACGACCGGTTGGTACACTTTCGGCCATCCGCGCCTTCGCTTGCTCTGGCGAAATGTTCTCTCTGGCAGCCTGGGCGTCGTATACCCGCTTTAGGGCAGGCGTATCCATCAGGCCCGGCAGCAGGTTGTTGACGGTAATTCCATCTCGCGCCACCTCTCTGGCGAGGCTTGCCATTGCACCCGTCAGCCCAGCGCGTACGCCAGTTGCCAGACCCATGTTCGGATAGGGGTCACGCACGGCAAACGACGTTATATTAACGATACGACCAAAACGTGCGGCGCGCATGTCCGGAAGAACGAGGCCGGCGAAATCAATAGAGGAAAGCATGTTGCTTTCGAGAGCCCGCTGCCAAACGTCAGGACTATGGCTTTCCAGCGGGCCGGGCGGTGGACCGCCAGCATTGGTGACCAAAATGGAGATGGGCCCTGCGAGCCGCTTTGCTTCCTCGAGAAGCTGACGACGCTTTGTGGGCTCCGATACGTCGCCAGGAACAAAGTAGACTTCACCGCCGATTTCAGAGGCAACGCGACTACCCTTTTCTGGGTCGCGGCCGTTGATTACAACCCGAGCCCCAGCATTAGCGAGCGCCTTGGCGCACGATAGACCAAGTCCCTGGGTGCTACCCAGGAGAAGTGCAGTTTGGCCGGAAATTCCGAGATCCATGACATGTCATCCGTTTGAGTGAAGTGTGTGAAGCAACCGGTTGGTCGCCACAATTGGCGTCGCCCCTATGAGCCGGAGATGCTATCCGCTCGATGACCTCCCGTCCGGTGACGGTCCGCCAGGGCCGGAACCGTTGCAGCGCTTGCTGCCCTCAGAACCATCAGACGCGCCGTCACCAGATGTGCAAGCGCTGCCACAAACCAAAACGTCAGTAGGGAGAAGCTGATAGACATCGTAATAGTCCCATCTCATGTTGGAGGACTGCGACGATCCAAAAACACCGCTTGGCCGTCATCACAAAATGAAGCAGCCAGCGCCGCTGAGAGTCAAGGAAACAGTTACGAATCTGTTCCGCTGTGCAGAAATGAAAGCCGCCCAACCTTTTGTGCGCTGCTGAAAAATAACATTTTTGGGAAACGGCCACTTATTCCGCTCTGCGAAATGACGCCCTTACGTTATCTCTCGATTGGCCTGGTTCTCTTGCCTAACATCCGGCAATCTCAGTGTGATGCCGACGTGTAGCCGCTTTTCGCCTCGATCCACCGCTATCCAATTATGCGCCTGAACCTCTAAGCAGATCCTTTTTCCGCAGAGCGAAACACAAAGCGCGCTTAGCTGCGATAGGTTTGAGAAGTGGCGGCTGACTCTGATCAGTGGCATATAAGGGCTTAGCGCCTTTCGTCGGCGAGGGAGCAACCGGAGCAGATCTGGCCTAAGCGCTCCCTCAACCGCTTTGAATTAACCGGGTGAAAGCATGACTAACGACTCTTCTCTCGCAACTGAAACCACCGGCTTGCCCGATACCATCTGGTATTCCCGTTGCCCGGTGCCGACGGCCGCGGGGATCGCGATTCAGAACGGCCTGCTTGACGACGCCTTTGCGCCGGATGGCGTGCTGATACGTTCGATGCGCCATTCCAAGGACCCTAAGATCCGGGAATCGCACTATACTCACACGCTGGAAAACTCGTTCCGCCAAGGTGGAAACGGCCCCGCGTTGTTCGCGCGCTCAGAAGGCAAGGACACGGTCCTTCTGGGAGTCCATTGGATTCCCCAGTATCAAGCGATCCTCGCCCTTCCTGGTAGCGGTCTGACGAATGTTGAGGACCTAAAAGGCAAAAGGCTCGCGCTTCCGAGGCGAGTAAACGATCCGATCGACTACTGGTGCGCCACGGCCATGCAGGGTTACGAGAACGCCCTTCGTCTGGCGGGGCTCACACTTTCCGACGTCGAACTGATCGATCTTCCGATTGAGAAGAAGTTCGTTGATAGCGACGTTGAAATTACCGACACTCTCCCACCGGCATTCCGCACGGTGAAACTGCAAACCCGCGAAATGGCGGCTCTCATCAGAGGAGAAGTCGACGCGATCTTCGGGTACAGCGTCTGGGGAGCTGAATTGCGGAGCCAAATCGATGCTGTGGAGGTCGTGACGCTTTCCGGCCTTCCAATGGAGCAGCAGGTGAACAATGGCGCACCCGAAACCCTGACGGTGAGCGGCGGACTCCTGCGGGAGCATCCCGAGCTGGTTGAACGATATCTTGTAGAACTCTTCCGGGCTGCGGACTGGGCTAAGAACAACCAGGATCTGGCGCGGCGAGCGATGGCGATCGAAACGGGTACTGCAGAATACTGGCTCGACAAGGGTATCGGCGCTGATTTCGTGGATCGCCTGCACTTCAGCATGGATGAGCCGCTCCTCCAGGCTTTGGAAGACCGCAAGCAATTCCTTCTCAAGCACGGTTTCCTTCACAAGGACTTTGACATGCGCAGTTGGGCGGATCCCCGCCCAGTCCAACGAGCGCTTGAACGCCTCCGATCAGAGTAATTTTGGTCATCAAGAATCGATAACGCAGGCCACCGTATTCACTGGTAATCCGGCAGGAATGGACTGCGTTATCGCCAGTCGGCACGCGAGTAGTGCGCTATTTTGTTCCCATGGCGGTGGGAGTGTACCTTCTCCAACTTGGCGTCCGACGCCGCGGTGAAACTGTTAAGGGGATCTCTCTCTCGTCCGCCCCGAACAGACTTGCAGCTGTGGTGATAAGCGGCTGCCTCATCGCGGGGCAGGTGGGGGGGGGACTGAGACTAAGCCCCTGTCCCAGTCCCCTCCCTGCTAAAACCACCGCGGACGAGATCGGTCCGGTAGTTTTCAGAGTTGTTCGACACCCAACTAGACCTTATCCGGCATCGCCGGTCCGATCCGACGGGCGACGTCACGCAGTGCATCCGCTAGTGTTGTCCGCATCGTCTGCTCGGACACCGAGCCCGTAGCTACGGCGATCGTCACAGCGGCTGACTCCCCCTGACTATAAATCGGTACCGCGACGCCTCCCACACCAGGCTGCCATACGTTGCGCACTAGAGCGATACCGTCACTCAGACATCTATCCAGCGCCATACGGAACAGTTCGGTATTCTGACCGGAGCGCTTGAGTTGTGCGTTTACTCGAGCGGCCAGCTGACGCCGCTCTGCCTCCGGCGCGGCCGCTACTAGGGCGATGCCGGCAGCGGACCCACTTAAACGTAGGCGACCACCGGTCGACAACCGAACCGCTACCATATTGGAACCCTCGTGGACCGCCACGAACGTCACATGGAGCTTATCTCGAACTGCAAGCGCAACCGTCTCGCCGGTGTCTCGGCTAAGTGCCTCGATATGCGGCCGAACTTCATCCAGAAGCCTCATTCCCGCCAGCACCGGGTAGCCCAGATTGAGGTTCTTTGGTGTCAATTCATAGGCTCTGTTCGATCGACTTAAACGAACGTAGCCCAAAGAGGTCAGCGTATGGGTCAGCCGACTCACCGTCGAGGGAGCTAAGCCGGTCATTTCTGCCAAATCACCATTTGACAGCGGTTGCTTCGCCTTGGAGAGAGACTCCAGAATAGCTAGACCGCGTGCCAGCGCTTCAATAAACTGCCGGTCCTTCTCACTCATCTTACACCTCAGATCCTTCTGCACTGCGAAACGCAATTCTGCTGATTTGAGTTGCAGCATGCCGTTTTTTTTCTGAAAGTCACGTTCGAAATTTGCGCAGGAAAAAGCCAATGTCATTCCCCGCGTCCTGCCTGCGCGTTAAACACAACGGGACGGGATTCTCGAAGTAGGAGACAATTTCCGATGCTTACCGGTGACATGTTGCGCCGCTCTGCGGAACGATTCCCGCGAAAGCCTGCCATATTGTGGGAAGACAAATCTCTGAGTTACCGCGATCTCGACCGCGCGGCGAACCGGATGGCAAATACCCTGCTTTCGCTCGGCTACGGGAAGGGTTCCAAGGTCGGCATTTTGAGCCGCAACCGGATCGAATACGGCGTTGCCTTCTTCGGCGTCGCTCGTTCCGGTGCCGTCGTTGTCAACGTTTCTGTTCTCTACGCTCCGGAAGAGCTAGCTTACGTTCTCGCAAAGGCCGACGTTGAAATCCTGTTCTACGAGGACCGGTTCGCCGAGAAGGTTGAAGCCGTTCGCGACGCGTTGCCGAAGCTGCAGGATGCAATCTGCATCGGTGGCGATGCCGACGCTTTCCAGGCCTTCTTTGCCAACGCATCCAACGACTATCCCGACGTTGAAATGAACGAGGATGACCCGTTCTGCATGACGTACACCGGGGGCACCACCGGCCGTCCCAAGGGCGTCTTGGTCAGCCACCGCAACCGCGTCGTCACAGCACATAGCGTCATGATGGAAGAGGCCATCGATGAGCGCGATGTCGTTGCAATCGTAACGCCGTTGTTTCACGTTGCGGCATTGAACATCATGTTCCAGCCCGCGATCCTGGCTGGGGCAACTACATGCCTCCTCAGCAAATGGGGAACAGACGATTTCGCAGCGATGGCGAAACGTCACGGCGTAACCGCTGGCTTCATGGTTCCGACCCAGGTTTCGATGGTCGTAAGTGACCCTCAGTTCGACGCGAGTAACTTCGTCACGTGGAAGAAACTATCCTTCGCGGGCGCACCCATGCCGGATTGGGTCCAGAAGGAGATGATGAAGCTTCTGCCGGAGGTTAATATGACCCAAATTTACGGTCAGTCCGAAATGGGTGTCCTCACGGCACTGCCTTACTGGCACCTTTCCAATAAGCTCGGGACAGTTGGTCGACAGGCGTATAACGTCGATGTGGCCGTTATCGATAAAGATGGCCAGCCAGTCGCACCTGGCGAAGTTGGCGAAATTGTATCTCGTGGCGCGAACGTGATGCTCGAGTACTACAACGAACCGGAACAGACCGCGGCCTTCTGGAAGCATGGTTGGGCCCACACCGGAGACGTCGGTACGATTGACGAGGATGGCTTTATCACTCTCGTCGACCGATCCAAGGATATGATCATCTCGGGCGGCGAGAATATCTATCCCAAGGAAATCGAAAATGCGATCTACGAGCACGAAGCCGTGTCAGAGTGCGCGGTCTTCGGTGTACCCGATGACAAATGGGGCGAAGTGCCGGTCGCGTACGTCCTCTTGAAGATCGAGGGCACCGCAACGGAGGAGGATTTGGTTGAGCATTGCGCAGAGCGGCTTGCTCGTTTCAAGCGGCCCCGCTTCGTGAAATTTGTAACCGAATTTCCAAAAACTCCGATTGGAAAAATTCAGAAAAACGTCCTCCGTGAGCCGTACTGGAAGGACCGGGAGAAAAAGATATGACAAACCGCTACGAACGATACGAACGCCTGAAATTCGACTGGCCGGATGAGGGCATCCTGCGCATCACCATGGACAACCCGGGCAGACTGAATTCTGCTGACCGGGTGATGCACGGCGAACTCATGAACGTCTGGCGAGATGTAGACAGCGATCCGGATGTTCGATGCGCCATCATCCGCGGCGCGGGCAATGCTTTCTCGTCAGGGGGCGACCTCGATCTCGTGAAAGAGATGTCGGAAGATTTCGACACGCTAACCCGTGTTTGGAAGGAAGCTCGCGACCTGGTTTACAATCTGGTCAACTGCTCCAAGCCGTTGGTGTCAGCTATGGAAGGTCCCGCAGTCGGCGCGGGTCTCGTCGCGGGTCTCCTCGCCGATATCTCGATCGCATCGAAGACCGCCCGCATTATCGACGGCCACACACGCCTTGGTGTCGCAGCCGGCGATCACGCAGCTATGGTCTGGCCTCTGCTGTGCGGCCTGGCAAAGTCCAAGTATTACTTGATGCTCTGCGAGGCAGTTAGCGGCGAGGAAGCAGAGCGGATGGGTCTCGTCTCGTTGTGTGTTGAGCCTGAGGATCTGCATGACAAGGCCCTTGAGGTCGCGCGAAAGCTCGCCGCTGGCTCGCCGACCGCGCTTCGCTGGACCAAATACGCCCTCAATAACTGGCTCCGTATGGCTGGCCCAACGTTCGATACGTCGCTCGCGCTGGAGTTCATTGGCTTCACGGGTCCAGACGTAAAGGAAGGTCTCGCCTCGTTGCGCGGCAAGCGCAAGCCAAATTTCGCCAAGAAGTGCCCGCTGTAAGGTAGATATCAATGTCCGAAGTGTACATTTGCGCAGGCGTTCGCACGCCGATCGGCAGGTACGGGGGAGTTCTCTCCTCCGTCCGCGCCGATGATCTTGGTGCGGTTCCTATCCGCGCCCTCATGGAACGCTATCCTTCTGTAGATTGGGAAGCGGTCGACGACGTCATCTATGGCAACGCCAATCAGGCCGGCGAGGACTGCCGGGATGTTGGCCGTATGTCTCTCCTACTGGCAGGCCTGCCGGTCGGTGTCCCTGGCACCACGGTTAATCGCCTTTGCGGTTCCGGACTTGATGCGATTGGCATCGCGGCTCGTGCAATCCGCGCCGGAGAAGCAGACTTGATGATCGCAGGCGGTGTGGAGTCGATGTCGCGCGCACCGTTTGTAATGGGTAAGGCAGAGTCCGCGTTTTCGCGCTCGGCGGAAATCCATGACACGACGATTGGTTGGCGCTTCGTCAACCCACTGATGAAGGCCAAGTATGGCGTGGATTCCATGCCTGAGACGGCAGAGAATGTAGCTGCGGACTTCGCCATCTCCCGTGAAGATCAAGATGCATTCGCACTCCGCAGCCAGCAACGCGCTCTGAAGGCCCAAGCCTCCGGACGCTTCGCCCGCGAAATCGTGCCGGTATCGATCGCCCAGCGTAAAGGTCCAGCCGTAACGGTCGACAAGGACGAGCATCCTCGCGACACAACGCTAGACAAACTCGCGAGCTTGCCAACCCCCTTCCGCGCCGGCGGCAGCGTTACGGCAGGAAATGCGTCCGGCGTCAATGACGGTGCGGCCGCTCTGATCATAGCTTCCGAAGCAGCCGTAAAGCGTTATGGCTTAACGCCCGTCGCACGCATTCTCGGGACGGCTGTTGCTGGTGTTGCGCCTCGCATCATGGGCATCGGCCCAGCTCCTGCTAGCAAGAAACTCCTTGCCCGCTTGAACATGAGCATCAGCGATTTCGATGTAATCGAGCTGAACGAAGCCTTCGCTTCGCAAGCGCTCGCGGTAGGTCGGGACCTCGGTCTGCCGGATGACGCGGAACATGTTAATCCGAACGGCGGAGCAATCGCGCTCGGACATCCGCTTGGGATGTCTGGTGCCCGCCTTGCCATTACCGCAACAGAGGAACTTGTCGAACGCAAGGCTAAACTCGCCCTCTGCACCATGTGCATTGGGGTTGGCCAGGGTATTGCTATGGCACTGGAGCGCGTTGCATGACCGATGCAGTTCTGCTTGAAAGACGTAGCCCCGCGATCGCGATTGTACGGATCAATCGCCCGGAGGTCCGGAATGCGCTCGACCTGGAAGTTCGCCAGCAGATGGCGGCCATTTTCCGGGGCTTCGTCGATGATACGGCGCTGAGATGTGTGATCCTGACTGGCAACGAGGAATCGTTCGCTGCCGGTGCTGATATCAAGGACATGTCTCAGATCGACGCTGTTCAGATGTACCAACGTCACACAGAACGCCTCTGGGGTGCTGTGGGCGACTGCCCAGTTCCAGTGATCGCGGCGATCAACGGCTTTGCTCTCGGAGGCGGTCTCGAACTGGCCATGCATACTGACATCACAATTGCCGGACGCGGCGCACGCTTGGGCCAGCCGGAGGTGAGGGTAGGCATCATGCCAGGGGCAGGCGGCACCCAACGTTTGACCCGTGCTGTCGGGAAGTTCCGTGCTATGCGGCTCTGCCTTACCGGGGAAATCATCGATGCCCAAGAGGCCTACCAAATGGGCCTTATCAGCATCCTGACCGACGACGATCAGGTGATGCAAACTGCGATCACGATGGCAGAGCGCATCGCCAAGCTTCCCCCGATTGCCGTGGCCCAGATCAAGGAATTGATCCTTACCGGACCAGATGCGCCTCTTTCGACGGCACTCGCTCTAGAGCGAAAAGCGGTTCAGCTCCTGTTCGCGACTAAGGACAAGCAAGAAGGGATGTCAGCCTTCCTCGAGAAGAGACAACCAGAATTCAAAGGCAATTAAATAAGGTGGGGCGTTGCCCCACCTTATACTTTTCTAGTTTCGGGACCTCGGCGGTTGCCGCAATGTATGATTGCAGCGATCGAATAGAGCCTAGCGTTTTTCCAGAACCGTTCGGGTTTAACGATTGGAATGACATTTTAATTCAATTGGATGCGGCAAGCTCATTTCTCTAATATTCCAGCCATCTTTGGAACTAATTTGTGGGAATTAAGGAATGAGCGATATCGCTGCCCCGCTCGATACTCGAGCCAAAAGTGCAATTGCAGGTTACTTGCCCGGCCTTGTTCTGGTCGCGGTAATCACTGCTTCAGTTTACGGGCTGAGACACATTCCATTTGTGTCGCAGCTTAGCCCAATGATCTCCGCCATTTTTGTTGGGATGCTCTTTGCCAATGTTGTCGGAACCAACGTCTCTTCCTCACCGGGAATATCGATCTCTGGGAAAAAGCTTCTACGCCTTGCCGTGGCTCTGCTCGGGGTTCAAATTTCCTTCACACAGCTCGGAGAAATTGGCGTTCGTGGTGTCGGATTTGCAGCCTTGGCCCTGGGTTCAACCTTTCTCTTCACCATTTGGGCAGGCCGTCTTTTAGGAGTTGACCGGAACCTTGCTCAACTCCTCGCTGCCGGAACTTCCATTTGCGGTGCCTCTGCCATCGCCGCCACAAATGCGACGATCGGTGCAGACGATGAAGATGTGTCCTATGCGGTTGCCTGCATTACCTTGTTCGGCACCCTCGCAATGTTCCTGTTCCCTTTAGCCATGCTGGCGACTGGTCTCGCCGGAAAGTCCTATGGACTGTGGATCGGCCTTTCGGTGCACGAAGTCGCGCAGGTTGTCGGCGCGGGCTTCCAAGGTGGCACCGAAGCGGGCGAGATCGCGGTGGTAACAAAGCTCGCACGAGTTATGATGCTTGCACCGTTGGTCATTGCCCTCTCGGTCGTTCGGAGCAAAGTCTCGGGTGGCGCAAAGAGCGCCGGCCGCACTCAACTTGTACCGCACTTCGTTATTGGGTTTCTCGTTCTAGCGGCGCTCAACAGCTTTGGGGTTATCCCAGACGCGATCCGGAAACCAATCGTTACCGCGACTCCGATCCTCCTCACGGCTGCCATGGCTGCGCTAGGCTTGGGCACTAGCATTTCGAAGCTCAAGAAGCACGGGCTGCCTCCACTGCTGCTGGCCGCGCTGGCGTCTCTCTTCATCGCGGGGCTAACTTTTGCGCTCGTGATGCTTACCCTGTAACACCGCTTATGCCGCCGGGGCCCCTCGGCGGCGCAACCAACCGGACCTCCAATGACATTTGACCAACTGAAGATATTTCTCGCTGTCGCAGAGCGCGAACACATGACGCGCGCAGCAGAGTATCTCAATCTTACACAGTCGGCTGTCAGCGGAGCGATCGCGGCTTTAGAGGCCCGCCACGGGCTCAAGCTGTTCCATCGGGTTGGAAGGCGGATCGAGCTAACCGATGCCGGCAAGATCTTTGCCGTCGAAGCAAAGAAAATCCTGGCAACCGTCAATTCAGCCGAGGCGACATTGGCGGACCTTTGCGACGAGCCCCGCGGTACTCTCTCGATCTTCGCCAGCCAGACGATCGCTAGCTATTGGCTGCCCCAGCATTTGATTGCTTTTCAGCAGACCTATCCCCAGATCGAACTGCAATTAGAGGCGGGCAATACAGCCGAGTGCGTACGGGCAGTAAACGCCGGCCTTGTTGACCTCGGGTTCATTGAGGGGGCGATCGACGACCCGGGTATTTGCATAAGTTCTCTCGCGCAGGATCGGCTGGTTGTTGTTGTTGGCAACGAGCATCCTTTGGCGCACCAGTCTTCCTATACCCTCAAGGACCTGACGGGCCTGCAGTGGATTCTGCGGGAACGCGGATCGGGAACGCGCTCAAGCTTCGAAACCGGTATTCTGGCATGTGGTCTGGGTCTGTCGGATCTGAACGTTGTAATGCAAATGCCGTCAAATGAGGGATTATGCACTGCGGTTACCGCAGGCGACTACGCGACCGCTGTCTCAGAAACTGTGGCTCAGGCTGGGGCTCAATCGGGACGGTTTTCCGTTTTGCCTTTTGAACTCCCTTCCCGAGCTTTCAGCTTGATCAGGCAACGCGAACGTCATCAGAGCCGTGCGAGCCAAGAGTTTTCCGGGATGCTTCGACGGGCATTCGGCGCGGGCTGAATATCTGCCTACAGTCGGCGCGCCAGGGTCCCTCGCGGCCGTGGAAAGATCGCGCGCGACGCATCCATAGCCCCGGATCTGTCGTCATGGACCGTCGCGATCGTCGGATATGGCAAGCGCGATGACAATTTCTATCTGGGAGAACCATCGCACGAACGGGAGACTTGCGCTGGTAAGATGGTTGAGGACCGTTTTTGCGTTTCGCAAGCGATCTCCGAACCTAGAGATCCTAACGATGTGTCCGCGCTACTTCACGCATGTGTCTGGGCGTACCCGCCCAGACAGAGTTTCGCTCGGATTTATTAGGCGACATCGAGTTGCGTCTTTCTGGATGCCATTGCTTGACTGCTTATCGAGATCACAAACGCGACGATGGCCAAACCCCATGCCACACCAAACGTGATGCTCATCCCAGTGCCAACCGCGCCGTGGCTGGCCGCCGCAATGTCGCCTGCTCCAGAAGCGGCAGCAAACAGCGCACCCATTGCCGATGCGCCCGTGATGAGTCCGAGGTTGCGTGACAAATTCAGCATCCCGGAAATCACACCCCGTCTGTCAGCGTGAACGCCTGACATTACAGCGGTATTATTTGCCGTCTGGAACAGCGAATAGCCGCTGGTAATCACAATAACGGGTGCCAGATAGCCCCAAATCCCGAGCGCGGGCGGTGAAAGGGAAAGACCCAAAGCCCCAGCTGATATCAGCAACAGACCGGCAATCGTGACGCGTTGCGCACCCAGGTGGTCGGCAAGCCGCCCGGCGGGGACGCCAGACAAAGCTACCACGAGCGGTCCAACGGACATTACCAATCCCACACCGGTCGGATTAAGACCAAGGGCCCGTGAGAGATAGAACGGACCGACCACCAGGGTCGCCATCATCACGGTAGACACGACCGCGCTAACCACGAGACTCCCGGTCAACTCGACATCGTTGAACACGGACAAACGAATGAGCGGAGCCTCTGCCTTCTTTTCCGCGAGGACGAAGAAGCAGACAAACACAACTGCAGCCGAGAGCAGCGCCATATTCAGTCCGCCGAAATGACCCCGTCCAATAGTCATCGATAGAGCATATGACGCCAACGCAATCGCCAGTAGGAAAGTGCCCAGAACATCGAACCGACCATCTTTCCGGTCGCTGGAAATATCACGTGGCAAAAAGCGACGCACGAACGCGAACGCGATGATGCCGAGAGGAACATTGATCAGGAAGATCGAATTCCAGCCGAGCGCAGCGATGAGGAAACCGCCGAGAGAGGGCCCGAGGGCTGTACCGACCGCCGACATTGTCCCCAGGAGGCCCATTGCTCGACCCGTCCTTTCCTTAGGTACGATCTGACCCACAAAGGCCATCGAGAGTGCCATCATAATCGCGGCACCGACGCCTTGGACCGCGCGTGCGATGATCAAGACCAAAAGGCTCGGTGCCAGACCGCACGCGGCTGAAGCTGCAGTAAAGATCAAAGTGCCAACCAACAACAGCCGACGTCGCCCCACCCTATCACCCAGGCGACCCGCGCTTACAATCAGGGTTGTGATTGCAAGGAGATAGGCAAGGAGAACCCATTGCACATATTGAAACGGCGCGCCGAATGCCTGCGCCAACGTGGGCAAGCTTATGTTGGCCACGCTCGTCGAGAGCGAGGGTGCCAAAATTGCCAGCGAAAGGCCGAACAATGCACCGGTGACGGACAACGAAGACGGCCCACGCCCTCCTTCAGACTTCCAATTTTGAGTGCTTTTCACGACTAACTCCATTTGCTGATACTCCTCAACCGGAGCCGCCCTAAACCTACAGCCAACCCATACATGGCGATAGGCGCACGCTTTACACATTACCAGTGCACCGAACGCTATCTAACCTGCTGCATGTCCGCCTCACCAGATGAGATCTTGGAGGTCTACGGAAACCCTGAAGTGGCGTCGCGTGCACGGATATGATGTGATTGCTGCGCGTTCCGCGACGAGCCAGACAGAGCTAAGCTTCTTTCAAGCTGGAGGCCAATCTCCGATCGTAATCAGCAAGAAGTAGCGTCTCATGTTGAAGGCAACTCTCGAAGGCAAGATTCCTTCCACCATCCAACGTGCGAACAAAGAGCCTAAGCGTCATTGGGCCATTCCCGCTGGCCGAAGGCCACTGGATGCCGCTCGCACCCTTTCCTCGGCCCATCCCAAAAGTCGACCGGAATTTGCAACGTCGAGGGCAGCGTGGTGACTCAAACAGACCCTCATCACCTGACCTGCGTGTCCACAAGCACTGGCCCTGCGTCGGAAACGGATGCGGATTTAGTTTGGCGTAGCCGCGAGATCCTTGACTGGCTTCTGGGCCACACGCACCCAAAGCGGTATATCGACGATGTCTTCGTGGAGCTTTGCGAGAAGTTGCAAGGGACCGGTATCCCACTTTCCCGGGCGTCGATGAATTTCCGCACGCACCACCCCGAACGTTTGGCGGCCAGGGTGGTTTGGAAGGCCGGGACCTCCCAAGCGACTATCAGCACCCTGGCTCGTGATGTCGCGCCCAACACGCGGTTCACCAGTGAGCCTTTCAAGGAAATCTACAGCGGAGCAACCGAAGTCCGACGAAATCTGGAAACCCTTCGGCCTACCGATCGGCACCATGCGGATTTCAGTGAGCTTCTTCATTGCGGCTTGACCGACTACGTCGCCTGGCCGCTCAACCACACACTGGGAGAAACCCACGCGGTGAGTTTCAGCACCGCTCAGATTGGTGGATTCAGCGAAGCGGATGTTCAGTCGTTAAAAGAGATCGTGCCGGCGCTGAGCTTGACAACAGAAGTGCGGCTCAAGAACATTCGCATACGGAGCATTCTCGAAACCTATGTCGGGCCGCATGCGAGTGAGGAAATCCTAGCTGGTGCCACCACACGCGGAAGCGGCGTGACGGTTGGGGCCGCGATCCTGATTTCGGATCTCCGGGACTTCACGGCAATCTCGGATCGGCTACCGCGTGATCTCGTGATCAACATCCTGAACGGTTACTTTGACGCCATCTCACAGCCGATAGAAAACCACGGTGGAGAGATCCTGAAATTCATGGGCGACGGACTGCTAGCAATCTTTCCGCTGACCAATCCCAACGCGTGCGCCGACCTCCTTCTTGCAGTGAAGGAAGCTCAAGTTGCCATGCACGATCTGAACACCAGAACAAAGACAACCGGACGACCATCGTTGCGCTACGGGATGGGGATCCACGTTGGTGATGTAATGTATGGGAACATCGGCTCGCGTAAACGCCTCGACTTCACCGCTATTGGCCCCGCAGTGAATGCGGCTTCTCGACTGGAGACGCTCACAAAGAGAGTGAAGCGCTCGGTGCTTCTCTCCGGCGAGTTTGTGGGCTTGGCTCAATGCCACGCTGACTTAGATCACCTTGGCTACTTCCCGCTTCGTGGTGTGCACAACCCGGTGGAGGTTTTTGCTCTTAGGTGATCCGAAATGGCGGCTGTCTACCGACACTGGAAAGAAATTGAATCCTTATCGACGGTCATTTGCCGCTGATCAACAGAATGAAGGGTCCGCAGTGCCCATCATCGCGACACGCGGAATTGATTTCCGCATCGCGGAAGCAAAGCAAACTGCAAAACTGGTAGGTATGGGGTTGCATGTCCCCATCTAAAAATGTGCCTTGCAGCCACGTGGGGCAAGGCATGGAAGCTGATAGCAAGAAGCTGACATCGTCGAGCACGGCGCGTGCGCGGCCTATGTCTGCGCCAACTAGAGGGAAGTATCCAATGAATTCTCTGGAAAAGTTCATCAAAGGAATCGGGCCGACTCTGGGTCCGTTGAGTTCCGAAGTGGTCGCAAGTTGCCAGCGCCATATGGAAGAACTCGCCGCAGCTCCTCATACGGAAGACTGGATCGTCGAACTGCATCGGGAAAATCCCGAGCATAGGGAACTCTACGTCGATCAAAAGTACGGGTTCAATCTCCTCGCTCACGCTGAAGAAGAGGGACGCTACCGCCGCCCGCACGATCATGGCTTGGGCTGGGTAGTCTATGCCGTCCAACGCGGCGAGATCGAGATGGGCACCTTTATCCGGGTTGAGGATCCCGATGGCAAAGTTCGGCTCGTAAAGCGCGATGCAACGCGACTCAAGGCTGGCGACGTCAAAGCGTTCGTTCCTGGCGACATTCACGATACGCGCTGCATCAAGGGGCCCGTCACTCTTCTTCGCCTTACAGATCGCGATCTTCTCAAGGAAGAGCACGAAACCGACCGTCTCACCAGGTATGTCGAGATCGACGGCAACTGGACTGTGAAGCCGCGCGACTGACACGAAGCGCATATCTCGGCACTTGCTGCGCCGAAGCAAAGTAGGAAATTATGACGACCAACTCACTCGAAAAGTTCGTCGAGGAAGTTCGCTCCGCCTGGGGTCCGCTTTCCTCTGAAGTGATCGCTCAGTGTAGCCGCCAGCTCGGCGACCTTCTCAAGGCACCGACGGCGGAAGAATGGCTGGCCACGCTCCACAGCGATGAGCCGGCCAACAAGGAACTGCATCGTGACGCTGACTGCGGTTTCATGCTGCTCGCCCATACCGAGCAGACAGGCCTCTATCGCCCACCGCACGACCACGGCCGCAGCTGGGTCATCTATGGCGTCCAGCGCGGTGAAGTCGAGATGGGTACATACATTCGCGTGCAAGACGAAGATGGCAGCGTCCGTCTGGTGAAGCGTGATGCAACTCTTGTTCGTGCGGGGGAAATCAAGATCTTTCTGCCGGGCGACATCCACGACACTCGGGCGGTTTCCGGCCCCGTTACGCTGCTGCGTTTCCCGGAGCGTGACCTGAAGAAGGAAGGCGAGGAAGGTCGGATCACCCGCTACGTTGACCAGAACGGCGTTTGGACGGTGAAAGCAGCATGAGCAAGCTAAAGCTGACGGTCGCGTGTGACGACTACGACTTCCTCCGCCCGCTTCGCGAAGGTACGGTGAAGCCGGAAGGCATCGATCTGAACCTGCTTTCCGTAGAAAGCGGCATTCGCCACAAGCGGATGAACGATTACGGAGAGTACGACGCGAGCGAGTTCTCCATGGGCTCTTACATCGTGGCTCGTTCGCAGGGAAATGACTGGCTTCAGGCTATCCCCTTCATTCAGCGTCGTATGTTCTGCCACCGCTTTTGCTTCATCCGGGCAAACTCCGGCATCGAGAAGCCTTCGGATCTGAAGGGCAAGAAAATCGGTCTGCTGGGCTACCAGAATTCGCTGGCGCTCATCGTCAAGGGAATGCTCATGCACTCCTACGACCTCCCGGTTACCGACGTAACCTGGGTGACGATCCGCGAAGAGCGCGTCGACTACACGCTTCCCTCCAATATCAAGGTCGAACGGGCAGCACCGGGCAAGAACCTCGAGGAACTGCTCCTAGCCGGCGAAATCGATATGCTTGTAGAGCCGGATCTACCCAAGGATTGGCTTGCAAACACGGGAACCGTTGCACGTCTCTTCCCAGACTGCGACAATGAAGAGCGGGAATATTACAAGAAGACGAAGATTTTCCCGATCATGCACCCGCTCGTGATCAAGAAAGAAATTCTTGATCGCGATCCATGGGTCGCGACGAGCCTGTACGAAGCGTTCATGGAGTCGAGAAGGCTCTATAACGAGTTCATGCAGCAGCCTCACCGCATCAGCCTTGCTTGGCCGACCGTAGAGGCAGAGCGCAACTTCTTCGGAAAGGACCCCTACTACCAGGGTCTCCGCGAAAACCGTCACGACGTCGAGATGATGATCCAGTTTGCCCGTGAGCAGGGGATGATCACAGGACCGCTGACCGCCGACGAGCTGTTTACGGCAAACACGCGAAACACCTAAGTGGAATGACTTCGCCGAGCGGGCATTAGCCCGCTCGGTTTTTTCTATCAGAACGCCAGAGAAAATTGCCATGGTCGTAATCAAGAATTTCAACCCGCTCTTTCAGAAGCTGAACTCCCGTTTTCCTGGCACCAACGTGCCGGTCGAAGGCGGTGACGCGCCTTCGCTGCATCTTTTCCACGCAGCTAACTCGGTATGCTCTCAAAAGGTGAGGGCGGTACTCCTCACGACTCGTCAAGCCTTCGTCTCGCACTCGCTTGATATCTTCAAGGGAGAAACCTACGATCCCGACCACGTTCGCCTACGCGCGGCCGGGTGTCTTGCTCTGGGAATACCGCTCGCTGCCGACCATACGGGCACCACCTCGGCCACAACGGCTGGCTGCGATGCGTGTGTCGTGCCAATGATCGCCATTCCGGAGTCCGAAGAGCTTCTTCTCGATTCTAAAAAGATCTGCATCGAACTCGATCGACGGAATCCGGTCGCAGCTGAGACGCTAATGCCGCCTCGGCTTACAGCGGAGATCGAGGCTGAATTGGCAATTGTCGATGATGTGCCGAACTATCAGCTTGGTGTCGCCGCCGGGAAGACAACCATCGACAACTCTGTAGCGATGTTCAAAGTCAGCCGTTGCGACGCCCTAATTGCGGAGCACGGAGACGATGAATCGCTTCGCCCAGCCTACGAAGCAAAACGCTCGAAGGAACTCGCCGCAGCAACGCGCCTGTTCGACGATGCCGCCATTGATCGCGCTCGTGCGCAGACTGAAGAAGCTCTGGGTCAGTTGGATGCGCGATTGCGTCGGAGTGACGGCCCCTATCTGTTCGGGGCGTTCCTAACGATGGCAGACGTATTTTGGGGAGTGGAGCTGATCCGCATCAATGATTTCGGCATGTCGTCGGCTTGGGAAGGGGGCAGATTGACTGCTCTCGCAAAGTATTACGAGACCGTTAGTAATCACCCAGGTGTGTCTGGCGCATTCGACGGCTGGCCTGGCGCTCGCGCAGCGATCAAGCCTGCTTCTAAGATCTAAGCATTCCTCGCAATTCGCGTCAGGTTGAGGTTGAGCCAACAGCCTCACCGGCTTGCTCCGCGGGAGGAATGCGCACGGGTCAATAAATCAGTGATGGGGCGCTTCATTGCAAAACATCGGCCTTTCAAATATCGCGTGCGAGGGTGCTTATAAGATTGGCCGGGTGACCAATCGCCAAGAGGTGGCTCTTTGCCTCAGCCGCATCTGTAAGGAATGCGGCCTGACCAACTTCCTCGTCATGAGATTGCCCGTGGTCAGTGGAGACACCATCGCGGCTTGCTCGATCCTAAACAACTGGCCGGATGACCTGAACGCCTCGCTAAGTGCTAGCTTTGTCGTAGGAGGCCATCGCTCGTTGAGAAGCCTAAATGAGGCCAGCGCCCCTTATGTCCAAGACATGCGTGACGGTGTCACCGCTGCTTGGGAGGACGTTCGGCAGTCGATGGCTATCGCGTCATACGGTGTGTCTCACAGCCACATATTTCCAGTGCAGGACATCAAGGGAGGCCTCGGCGCGATCGTATTTACGGGAGCGTCCGGTGAAATGGATCCCACTAGAAAGCAATGCATGGAACTCACTTGCAGCGCGATCTTCAACCGACTGGCGTTTCTTCCTAAAGCCCAGACAAACCAACTCAAGGAACTAAGCACCAGAGAACTGGAATGCCTAATCTGGGCGGCCGAAGGGAAGACCAGCGTCGAAGTCGCGGAAATTCTCCGGCTCTCGGAGCACACGGTCAATCATCATCTAGCCAGCGCTACCCTTAAATTGGGTGCTGTCAACCGTACTCATGCCGTTGTGAGAGCCATCCGCTGGGGGCTGATCACAATATGAGCCGCGCCGCGCCCATAAGGTGGATCATCTCGTCCGGTGCTTTAACCGAGACTTCAATATGCCCCCTGAACCACTTCACTATGGTTACACGCGAAGAGGAGACGTTACGATGTTCGGCTTTTTCTTGATTGGCTGGGAATTCTTCAAGGATTGGACCTCCGAAATCAGTACGGCCCACGTCGTTGATGACGGACTGGGTCCCCCGACCAGAATGGCAGAACGCGACCCGGCAACTCCTAGCGGCTCTCCAAATTCGGACGCGGAACTCCGGGTATTGAAGGCGGCCATCGAAAACAACCAGGCAGGAAATGAGAGCTAGTCGCGCCAAACACCCATCGGACCGAACGCCAGCCAAGTGAACGCGAGAAGGAGAGTATTTATGTTCGGCTTTTATTCTGTTGGATGGGAATCGACCAGAGATTGGACGGTCGACGACGCCCCAGGTTTTATTAACGACGGCAGTAGTACATGCCAGCGACTCACCGACAGATGTCTCCAACCCAGGCGGAAAGCGCGAAACATCGTAACGAGTTTCAAGATGATGCTCCGCAAGGTAACTCAGTAAGGTTAGTACTGACTGTCCCTCGCAGGGGCACAACCGCATACAGCCGGGCTTGGGTGGATTCGATGACACTGATCAAAGTATCGACGGCCCATTTGTGCTCTCGTGCGTCAGGCGCTTCGGCTCTGGTTCCCTTCGGCCCGGCCAGTTCAGACAGTCCACCTTCCCTAATTTTTCCGCACATTTTCGCATGCATCCGTACACTAGGATGATCAGATTTCGCCACGCTGACAAACCTCATTCCAGGGGAGATTGAGCATTGAGAACTGGGCAGAATCGATCGGAAGGCTTCTAATCCTGGAGCATCACACCCGTGGCGGATTTAGGAGGAAATCTACTTCCTCAGCGGGCAAAGGCCTCGCAAATAAATATCCTTGCAACACTTCACAACCGGTACCCTCCAGGAAGCTAGCCTGTTCCTCGGTCTCCACACCTTCCGCGACTACCTCGAGTTTCAGGAGCTTTGCCAACGAGATGATCGCATTCGTAATTGCCATGTCTTCTGAGTTGTTCGGTATTTCTGAGATGAACGAGCGGTCAATCTTCAGGCGGGACAACGGAAACTTTCTGAGCATGCTGAGACTGGAATAGCCCGTACCAAAGTCATCGATTGAGAGGCCGACACCCAAAGCCGTTAGCTCTCGCATGCGCGCGACAGCGCCTTCAACATCCTTCATGATGAGGCTTTCCGTCAGTTCCAACTCCAGCCACTGCGGGTCGAGACCAACTCTCGAAAGGGTCTCGGCCACTTGGCCGACTAATTTTGGCTCGAGAAATTGCCTTGCAGAGACATTGACCGCTACGCGAACATTCGCGATCCCCCGGTCTTGCCAGACCTTAGCCTGACGGCAAGCCTTATCCAGCACCAAATCGCCGATGGCAACGATGAGGCCAGTCTCTTCTGCAAGGGGCACAAACGCCCCGGGGGACAGGAGGCCTTTAGTAGGATGGTCCCACCTAACCAGGGCCTCTACACCTACCACTGCGCCGGATTTGGCGTCGTGTTGAGCTTGATAGTGGACGACGAACTCATCCCGCTCAATGGCTCGACGCAAATCATCAACACGTTCTAGTTTGTTCCGAGCTTCGGCCGCCATCACAGGCGTGAACATATGGATACCGTTCCGACCTGCCTCCTTCACCTTGTATAGCGCCAGATCCGCGTGCGCGGTGAGCTGGGACGGACTTCCGCCATGGCTCTTGGAACAAGCAAACCCGATGCTGGTGGTAATCCGAAGTTCGACCCCGTCGAGGATAATCGGTTCGGCTATCGCGACTCGCACATGTTCGAGCCGATCCCGAAAGGAAACGCTTGCCTGCTCGAGAATGACGATGAATTCGTCTCCACCAATTCGCGAAACCAACCCGTTCTCGCCGACCTGTTGCACTATTCTCCTGGCGGCGACCCTCAACAGCTCATCGCCGGCAGCGTGTCCGAGGCTGTCGTTGACGAGTTTAAAGTTATCCAGGTCCAGGAACGCCACCGCGATGGCGTCACCCTCTTCCTCGGCCGCCAACAACAACGGCTGCAGAGTACGCTCAAGCAACGCTCTATTTGGCAACCCTGTTAGCGCATCATGCTCGGCGAGATGAGCGATGCGTTCAACGTCACGATTACGATCGATTGCGATACCGACCGTCTGCGCCACAGCAGTGAGAAATTCCAGCATACCACCGCATTGATCACACCGCTTCGTGACGATAAGCGCCCCATGCGGTCCCCCATCTCTGGAGACTATCGGAAACTCCATGTTCTCCGCTCGATCCGAAAACATGTAATCGTCGTTCAACAAGATCTCCGCTGTTCGAGACGGAAAGAGCTTCCTAAGCAGACCTATTACATCGCTGAGAAAGGATTCGATTTCGACTCCTCGGGCAACGTCTCTTAGCAGCCTGGTTTGCGCCTTCATAAGTTCTTCGGCGCGTTTGCGAACTGAAATGTCTCGAGAAGCCCCCACAACGCCGATGATATTCCCAGCCCGGTCTCTTAGCGGAACGCGAGACATCATGAGCCAGCCACCACCTTTGAGGCGCGCCTCTTCCTGACCAAGATCGGCTTCGCCACTAGCCATCACTTTCCGATCGGCTCGATCGATACTCCGAGCGTACTCAATCGGGTGAATGTCGTAATCGCTTAGGCCGACCATCTCGTCGACATGATCGAAGCCGTTGTTTTTGACCACCGCTTGGTTGGCAAAGAGGAACCTGCCCTGAAGATCCTTCGTGTAGATAAAATCGGGCACGTGGTTGATCATCGCTTCCAGCAACTCATGCCGTTCCACGATCGCCGTATATTCTGCGGGTAGGGTACCTGCCACTTCCGAGGACGGCCGATCGGGCAACGCTTGATGAAGTTCTTGTTGCTCTAGCTCCCTGAAGGTGCTCATTCCATTCCTCACAAAGATCTGGCTGGTCTACGCGCAAGCTAGATGGAACCTGTTATGCAACGGTGAAGACAATCGAACCTGGTTAGCGTATTTCCGCGGTGCGAAAATCGCTTACGTGATCTCTATGGGTACCGCTGGCCCCGTCAGTGAACCATTGCTCAAGATTGTTGGGGGGTGGGAGGGCACGGTCACCCACAGCGCTCGCGTTCCAAAAGGGCTGACTCCATATCATCGCGGGAGTAGGCTGCCGTGGAGGCTCAAAGACTAAAAGCCCCGAGTTGTTTCATCAGCGGTGCGGAGAATGATCCACTGCATGTCGCGAAGAGTGTCCATCGGGGGTGGTGCTGCGCAACCGCCTAGCTTTACCGCATGTTCATTGAGCCATGCGGCACGACCTGGCTTTCTCGTCACCTAGGAACGCCAGTTTCCAAACACGGCGAAGATATGGAGTGTCAAAGGGAGTAGTTGGTGCCGCCTGAAGCGGCACCAACTCAAGGTCAGAAGACTCCGAGATATTGGTGCAAATCGATACCATCACGCAGCAAATCTGCTGAAGCGCCCGATACGGCGACTTGGCCACTATTGAGGATCACAATGTCATCGGCCATCTCGAATACTAGCTTAGCGTTCTGCTCGACGAGAATAATCGACAGGCCGTCCTCCTTGAGATTGCGGATCGTTGCCATCACCTCAGCCACGATTTGCGGCGCAAGTCCCTCCGACGGTTCATCCATGAGCAGAACGCGAGGGTTAGTCATCAACGCCCGGCCGATGGCGAGCATTTGCTGTTCGCCCCCCGACATCAATCCCGCAGTCTGATTTTGCCGCTCACGAAGCCTCGGAAATGTTTCATAGACGCGTTCCATCGTCCAAGGCTTCAGGGACCTTGATTTTGCCTTTCGCGCAGCCACCACGAGGTTTTCCCGCACAGTTAGGCTTTTGAATATTCTGCGCCCCTGCGGTACCAGGGCAACTCCAAGCGCAGACATCGCCTCTGGCGCAACCTTTGCCATGCTCTTTCCACCGACGTGGATGCGGCCGCGTCTCGGTGCCAGAACTCCCATCGCGACACTCATCGAGGTCGACTTTCCAGCACCGTTGCGTCCGAGTAGGCCCATCAACCGGCCTTGTCCAAGGACCATCGAGACATTGTGGAGGATATGACTGTCGCCATAAAAGGCATCAATCCCGTCCAGCGCAAGAATACTATTCGCCAAGGTACACCTCCTTCGTACGCGGGTGAGAGACGACTTCCGCACGGGTGCCCTCGACGATGACCTCGCCGAAGTACACCAGGCTGATGCGGTCTGCGAAATCGAGCGCGACGTCCATGTCATGCTCGATCATTACGATCGAGACATTGCGAGGAATGCTACTGATCAGGGATTTAATCCCGGCGCGTTCATCGATGGATAGACCAGCATACGGCTCGTCGAGGAGAAGGACCTTTGGTCTTTGGGCCAAAGCCATGGCGATCTCGACCCGGCGACGCTCGCCGTAGGATGTCTCAGACAGCGGCCGATGAGCCATGTCGGAGAGCCCGACCATGTCCAACGCTTCCGTTGCTTTCTCGATAATCTGGTCGAGCGCCTCTAGACGAGTGAAGGGGTTCCAGCGGGTCCGCTTCAATCCAAGCAATGACAGGGTTACGTTCCGCAGCAGGGTGTCTCGCGGAAAGAGCGTGATGATCTGGTACGTGCGGGCAAGGCCCATATGGGGCCGATGTCGGCTTGGCACGTCAGTCATGTCGACGCCCATCAACATCATTGATCCGGAATCCGGCGTTATCTCTCCGGTAATCTGGTTGAAAAGCGTGGTTTTACCTGCGCCGTTCGGTCCAATAATCAATCGACGCTCGCCGACAGCGACGTCAAGGTTGAGGTTGTTGGTTACGCGCAAACCGCCGAACGACTTGCGCAGCCCGCGAATGCTTAGTGCCTTCATTTCTGCCTCCCCTCAACCGCAAGCGTTTGCGGTTGATTGTTTCGCTTACGCACGCTGAATTTCCGGAAAATCCGACCGATTCCTGGAACCAGTCCGTCAGGCATGAAGATGACGATGAATACGAAGATCGCTCCAAGAAGCATATTCCAGCGCTCGATGTAGCCGCTCACCACGCTCTTAACGATCACGACTAGGGCAGCCCCAACTATCGGCCCAAAGAGGGTTCCAGCGCCCCCCGCGATTACCATCAGCAGTACCTCCGCTGATGCCGTCAGATCGACCGCCTGTGGGCTGATAAACTGCTGATAGTAGACGTAGAGGATGCCCGAAATTGCCGTCAGCAAACCAGAAAACAGACATCCGAGGAACCGCGTCATCCATACGTTATAGCCAAGCGCGGTCATACGGCGCGGTTGGTCTCTCGTACCTTTGAGCGCGGCCCCAAGCGGCGAATTGACAAACACTAGAACTGCAACGAAAGAGACCACAAAGATGAGTAGGGTCGCGTAGTAGAAGGATTCAGCCGAGCCAATCTCTATCCCAAACGGCGCTGGTCGGCCATGGATGCTGATACCATTGTCGCCGTTAGTGATGCTGATCCAGCGATAGGCAAGGCCCCAGATAATCTGTCCGAGCGCCAACGTGATCATGATGAATCCGATACCGGTCGCCCGGAGAGATAACATAGCGAAGATGGCCATCGAACCAAGGCCGACAAACAGTCCGCCAACGATGGATGCACTGTGACCATATCCAATTTGCAGCATGTAGCTGGTCGTATAGGCGGCAAGCCCAAACAGGCCCGCATGACCCAAGGAGACCAGACCGCCGTAACCTGCGATGACGTTCAGGCCCAGTGCAAAGATCGCCATGAAGAGTATCTGGCTGGCGACGTTGACGTAGTATGTTCCGTCAACCCAATAGGGGAGGGACATTAGCGCCACGAGCGCGACGGATATTGCAATTGTTCGGCTGTTCATTTCGTTACCTCCCGTCAAATCTCAAACCGTCCGAATAGCCCCTGCGGACGAACCAGAAGGACGAGCAGCATGGGAAGAAACAGGACGAAGTAGGCCAGTTCCGGGACCAGGGCCTGGCCGAAATTGTAGATGAACCCAATCACGAGACTTCCGACGATCGCTCCAAGCAAGCTGCCAGATCCGCCCAAAATAACGACGACCAAAGCCAGCGGAAGAATGTACTGATCAAGACCAGGGTAGACCTGAAGGATCGGTGCTGCCATCACGCCTGCAAACGCTGCAAGACCTGCACCAAGCGCGAACACGAGCGTAAACAGGAGCGATACACGGATGCCTACTACGCGAGCCATCCCAGGATCGTCCACCCCGGCGCGGATCATTGCTCCGAAACGAGTGCGTTCGAGCAAAAACCAAAGGACAATCGCAACGATCGCCGCGATGGCGATGACTGCGAGCCGATAAAGCGGGAACGCCATCGGCCCGATGGCGATGGTGCCTTCGAGGCTCTCAGGACCGGGAACCGTAAGCGGGTCGCCGCCCCAAACCATGAGGCAAAAATCAGCAACAATGAAAGAAATGCCGAGGGTGACCAAGACCTGAGCGAGGGGCTGGCCCGGAAGGCGGCGAAGAAGCAATCGTTCAAGAACCGCTCCGAGCACGGCCACGATTATCGCGGAGGCCGCCGCGCCTACCCAGAAACTGATTGTTTCGAACATTCCACCCAAGAATGTTGCCCCAAGATACCCTCCGATCATGAACAGCGAACCATGCATGAGGTTCGGAATGCGCATTAGGCCAAAGATCAATGAGAAACCTGCCGCTAGCAAAAACAACAAGCTAGCGAAGGTGATGCTGTTGACTGTAAGTAGTAGCCAGAACGTCATTTCTGCCGTCTTTCTATTTTCCATTGCCAGGTATGAAGTCGCCCACATGATCCACATCCACGGATGAGCGTGCTGTGGGTCATGTGGGAGCCAAAGCTAGCGCCGGCCAAGCATTGGCCGGCGGTAGGCCCTTCAGATCAGCACTTGTTCATCGGCGGATAGTCACGGGAGTAGACCGGCTTCGCGAGGAAGTCCCTCTCGGGCCAATCCCAGAACTGACCAACGTTGTTGTAGGTCTTCACAGTGCGGTTCCAGAGCTTCAAACCGTATTGATTGCCCGATGCCTTTTCCATGCGGCGCACGTAAAAGGAACCTACTACGTTTCCGAATTGGTCGAAGCTTATTGGGCCGCGCGGCGTCTCCTTCAAGTTGACGGCCTTGAGGGCAGCCATCAGCTTGTCACGATCGCTCGTGTCACCAGCGACAGCTTCAAGGCCAGCATTGACGACGTCACAGATCACGTATGGTCCGGCAGCATTGAAACCTGGCACAACGTTGAACTCTCGCAGCATCGCAGCGACAAAGCGCTTGTTGCTGTCATTCTCCAGATCGAGCGTATACGGCGAGCAGCTCATCATGCCGAGCGCTTCGTCGCCGAATGCCGGCAAGAGCGCGTCATCAGCCCCGGTTTCGCCGGCGACGACCGGGAATTTGTAGCCCAGCTCCGCGTATTGCTTCATGAATGCCACTGGGGCTGAGGATGCAAAGCCTTGGCATACGACATCGCAGTCCTTCATCTGGGCCAAGTAAGGTGTGTAGTCCGGGGTGCCCAACGGGGCATAGAGCCTGTTGACCACGCAGCCGCCGCCCTGTTCAAAGGCAGCCTGGAAACCGCCCTGCTGCTCGTGCCCGAAAGCGAAGTCGAAGTTGATCGTGACGGCCCTCTTTTTACCCATCTCGGTCACAGCGTAGTGCCCCATCGGGTGCATTGCCTGCGACGAGGTCGCCGACGGCCGAAGGAAGTACGGGTTAGGTGTCCGCTGCGTCAGATCATCACCACCAGCGTGGCTCAACGTCGGAACCTTATGTTCCTTGACGTAGTCCGAGATCGCAAGGATTTCGAAGGCTGCAAGGGGCCCTACGATAACGTCGACCTTATCGCGCTCAATGAGGGCTTGAGCTTTCGTCTTCGCACCCGCGGGCTTGCCACCGGTGTCTGCAGAAACGAGTTCGACCTTCCGGCCACCCATCTTGTAGTCGTGCTCTTTGAGCCAGGTGATGACACCCTGCTCCATCTGGATACCCGCCTGGGCAAGCGGACCGGTCTTTACAGTTAGCAAGCCCAGCTTCACAGGTGCCGACTGTGCAATGGACGGCATCGGGAACGCCGAAGCACCCGCGAGTGCAGCGGTGCCGACCAAAAGCTGGCGACGAGTAATGTTGTCGTTCATTTTATCCTCCCTCTAGATGGGTTTTTTCGCAGGTAAGTATTGGGACGAAGCATGGTGGAAGCAACGGGGAGACGTTCTGCACAGCGGAAAACTAGACCGCTGCTCGGAACTGCCCGTTTCGAGCCGAAAGAGGTTTTCGTCCCCTGAAACCACGTCGCCTCGAAGCCTATAGTTAGAAAGCTTTGCCAAATGGGCTGCTAAGCCATTGGAACTGTAGCGTCGAGAACATGTTCTCCCTGCAGCTCTAGAAATCGGCAGAAGATGGAATTGGCAGCGATCTGTAACCGGCCACGCGCTTCTCCAAGTTCGACCACCAAGCCATTCAAGAGCACTGCACCGGAGGTCCCACCAGGAGTGCGGACATTGAAAAGATGTCCATGACACATCTGCTGGCGCTGAAACGCCGTCATTTCAGAATCGCCTCTGCGGAAGATCGATGCCCACTCGATAGACGGGGGTCCCTTGGCTTGATGAAGACTATCATGCGACGAGCCCGATACCCCTCGGCATATGTCGTCTACAGAAACCAGAGGCGCAAGGTAATCAGGCCAATTAGACATAACAGCCGATCGGCCACCTAGCGCACACCGGGCAATCAGGAAGTTGGAAAAGCCACTACGTTCACACATGCGGGCAATGCACCATGCCAAGCCTCGGGAATTTTGTATGAAACCTCCCAGGATAAGGAACGGATATCGATGCGTCCCATTCTAGACCCTCGGGCAAAAGTCGTCTTGATCCGCACTTGTCGGTCCAATGCTATCGCAGTACCAACCATAAACCGATCGGTGGGGACCGCGCTCTCACGTGAACGCGATCCCCGTCGTTGAAAATTAAAACGCGCGCTGAATGCGGAAGTAGCCCGTCGTCACGTCGTCGGCGTTGTCAGTGTCCTGATACTGAACAGACGCCTTCATCAGGAAGTTGTCGACGACCTGATAGTCCAAGGTAACGCCGGCCTTCCAGGAGTCGACATTGTCGTTGAACTCGCCAGCGGTGATGCCGTAGTTGCCGTAGTACTGGAAGCCGGGCGTGATCTTGAGCTTATCAGTCGCTTTAATGGCATATTCAGCAGCCACAGCCCATTCAGCAGCCTGGTAGTAGGAATTCGGGCCGCTGGAATAGACGGCTGCGAGGCCGAGCGTGCCAGGGCCGATTGCGACCGTACCCATAGCGCGGACAGCGCCTTCCTCGTTATCGGTGTCGTAGCCGGCCGTGACCTGGTAGCCGAATACGCCAGCCTTGCCGCCAATACCGACTGCTACGCCGACGTTGTTCGGGTTTTCGCCGGTGCCGTAGTAGCCGTCTTCCAGCTCGTCAACGCTGACGCCAGCGTAGAAGTTGCCAGCTTCGTATTGGTAGCGGATCGAGTTGCGCAGCGTAACCCTGCTGCCGACGTCGTCCGTTTCGCCCGAGAGGCCATCGTCCCACCAACCGTAGAACAGACCGGCACGGAAACCTGCGATGTCGATGTAAGCGGAGTCAAGTTTCGACTGCTGCGACGATGCATTATCCGCGTTCACCTGGAGAACCATGACACCCGTCAACGGACCGTATTCGGTGTCGCTCTTGGCGGTGAACTGGACTTGACCACGGGTGTACGCGTCCCAGTCAGAGTTATTCGCGACGTAAGCGCCGCTGCCGTAGGTCGCGCTGGCGTTGGGACCTGCATTGACTTGGAAACGAACATAGCCGTTGACCTTGAGGCAAGTCTCGGTGCCCGGAATGTAGAAATAGCCCGCGCCGTAAGCGTCGCATACACGAACATATTCCACGGCTTCGGGCTCGGCAGCGACGATCGCATCAGCAGCGCTGGCACCATGGGCCGCCAGAGCCGTGCCGGCGGCGAGAAGAAGAAGCTTAGATGTCATTAGTGTCTCCATTGAGTATAATTGCAGAAATTCGATCCGGAAACGTGACAACTTCGCTTGCTGCAATAGGAAAGCATAAGCACTACGGGTATTTCCCTCCCAGATAATGTATGTCACCGATCCGCCTTACTTGACGTCATGCAGTTATATTTTTGGCACCTCCATTTACTTTTCCATCCCACGCACCGGCATCCGGTTCTAGGTGTCCGCCTCGCGCGGAAGCACGAACGTTGACGCGCAATGGCGCGCGGACGCACTACCCGGCCGAGAGCCGTTCGTGCTCTCAAGCAGGCTGACTTCTGCTAACTTTCAGCGAGGATCCTCTGTCCCAGCTTCACTGCAACACCGACGCCTTCGCCAGGCGTCGGAGGTGCATACCCTTTTCATTCCTGGCTCGGCGCCTTTGTCGCGAGGCGGTCATCGATCGCGGCCTTTCACGTGAAGGCCAGCGAACTTTAGCCGTCTCATCCCTTACCGCCCTCCGGAAGAAAAGGTCATTGCACCCAGTGATTCCCAGATAACAAGATCGAGGAAGTACTTTCTGAGGTAATACGGAAATCCCCATTCACGCAATTGTGGCCGAAAACGTCTTCTGCACAGCAGAACAATATTTGTGTGTTTTCCGAATGCGGCCCATCCTGGGAAATGGGAGATTGGTGATTAGCCGAGGCGGTTGCGACTAACGCGCTCAAGCAACCCGCACGCCGTTCTTAATTCTGTAGGTGGGAGCATACATGGTGACGAGTTCTTCAGATGCGGTTGGATGCACCGCCATCGTTCGGTCGAAGTCTTCCTTTCGGCACCCGGCTTTCAAAGTAATCCCGATCAACTGAGCAAGCTCGCCGGCCTCATGTCCCAGCACATGAGCACCGACCACCTTCCTATCGAGGGCATTGACGATCAACTTCATCACCGTCTTCTCATTGCGACCCGACAGTGTTGCCTTCATGGGACGGAATTCCGCCCGATAGACCTCGAGAACGGAGAACTGTTTCGCGGCGTCATCCTCAGTGCAGCCTACCGAGCCAATTTCGGGCTGCGAAAATACGGCGGTGGCGATCGCGTCATGATCCGGCGATACCGGGGCCTGCTTGAATTCAGTTTGAATGAAACACATCGCCTCATGTATGGCGACCGGCGTAAGCTGAATTCGATCCGTTACGTCGCCGATCGCCCATATGCTTGGGGAGCTTGTGCGCGAGAACTTGTCGACGATGATTGCTCCTCGTTCATTAGTCTTTACGCCTGCTGCTTCCAATCCAAGACCTGTGGTGTGTGGAACCCTTCCCAATGCCAGCATCGTCTGATCTACGGTTAGTGTACCGTGATTAACAGTTTCGACGACCAGTCTCCCGTTGGCCCCTCGTTCGACGGACTTCAAGTTATCTTGACAGATAATGCGAATACCCTTGTTTTTCATCGTCGTGTGGAGACCACGGCGCATGTCATGATCAAAGCGGGATAGTATCTCCGCGCCCCTATAGATCAGGGTCGTTTCAACACCCAGGCCATGGAAGATGTTCGCGAACTCAACTGCGATGTACCCGCCTCCAACGATGAGGATTGCCTTCGGCAGTTCCGGCAAATCGAAGGCTTCATTGGAAGTTATGCAATGCTCGACACCAGCTAGATGATCTGGCCACATCGCTCGGCCGCCGGCGGCAACCAGAATGCGCTCAGCTGTAACGATCTCGTCTGTGTCCGCTAGTTTAACAGCGTTTGGCCCAACAAGCTCCGCACGCGTATGCAGGATCTCCGCACCAGCGTTCGCGAGTCCCTGTTGATAAAGTCCCTCTAGTCGGCTGATTTCCCGACCTTTGGCGGCCCGAAGTTTTTCCCAATCGAAGCTGGTGTTGGCGATAGACCATCCAAATCCCCTCGCGTCCTCAAAGTGCTCGCTATACTGGGAGGCGTAGACATAGAGCTTCTTAGGGACGCATCCCCTGATTACGCATGTTCCACCAAAGCGAAACTCCTCGGCAATAGCGACCTTCTTTCCCATTGCCGCGGCGAGACGCCCGGCACGAACGCCACCGGATCCGCCCCCAATAACGAAGAGGTCATAGTCAAACGAACGCATTGCGTGGGCTCCAGAATGTAAGATGCGGGAAGGGATTCGTCCTTGCAGGACACGTGTGACGGGATGTCAGCAGTGTGAGGCCGTCCAATTCATTGAACGGAGCCAAGGGCCTCAAATGAAGGTCGCCTCAGATCGGCGAGCGCTCATAGTCACAGCGCGCTCGCTCGATCACGAAGAAAGGTCTAATTCGCACGGCAACCCTAAGCAAGTCGCTTTGCCCTTACAACGCAATCCAGCGCGATCCGAGTTCCGTTTTCGCGCTTGATTGGTCGTTCCATACAAGTAGCTATCTCGATATCGAGCTTGCCGCCCAGTGCTTCCACTACTTGTTCTGCTGTATAGAGCATGTCGGCCCGCTGCGGCCCACCGATACCTTTCTCGAGATTGGTTGAGTCGTGCGCAGCGAGCAGGAATGTGCCCCCTGGCGCAACGGCGTCGGCAGCTCGTGCCAAGATCGGTGCAACCTCCGGCCAGGGAATGTGGAAATACATCACCGCGACAAGCTCGAAGCAGGGGACCTCCGGTCGATAGTTCTTCAGGTCTGCGACGTGAAAATCAATATTGCTTGCGACCCCGCGCATCTCGGCAGCATTTCGTGCCTTTTCGATGGCTACTTCAGCGAAATCAACAGCTGTAACGTTCCAACCTCGTTCGGCAAGCCATACAGAATTTCGACCTTCGCCCGCCGCGAGGTCTAGGGCGCGACCTGGCACAAGCGAAGGTGCCTGCGCTGCGAGGAACGGCGTAGGAGCGGTGGACCAAATAAGGTCCGCAGCGGCATAACGCAGATTCCAATCCTCTCGGGTGAGCGTCGGTGCTCGCCGGGGTTTTTCGATCCCACCCTGAATAGCGGAAGTGTTCGACATCGTCACTGGCTCCACGTTAGAATTTAATAAGCAGGGAGGGTAAAAGAACCTGTGACATGGCGGAATACGCGCTGGTTGCATTTCATTCGTGCAACAGACGCCACGACCAGCGACACTTCAATTTGGCCCAAAAGTCATTTTTTGCGCTTCGATCGCCCTTCGAGCGAGTATTCAGGCACTCGATAGTCATCATCATTGTCAAAGTGAGGTACCTTAGGCTTGCCGAAGAGAAATCCTTGGCCAAAATTACAGCCAACCCTTCGCAAGAAGGCAGCGGTCTCCACGTCCTCAACGCCTTCCGCCGTAACCTCAAGTGTCAAAGCCTTTGCAAATGCGATCAGAGCTTCGACCATTGCCGCACCGCTTGAGGATGGCGCGATTTCTCGAACAAATGACTTATCAATCCTAATCGTATCAAACAGCGACAACCGTAAGTGCGACAGGGAGGAATAGCCCGTTCCAAAGTCGTCGAGAGCGACACGGCAACCGGCATCTTGAAGGACCTTGAGGTTGCGGATTGTAGTCTCATTGCACTTTAAAACAGTGGTCTCGGTCACCTCAATGGCCAGCGCTTGAGAATGGTTTTGAGGACGGCAGGCGCGCCGTCACGATCCTGAATATCGGCGCTGTGAACCATGAGGCCGACCATCAGCCCGAGCGTGTCGACGACGATATGACGCTTGCGTCCCTTGATTTTCTTGCCCGCGTCATAGCCCGAAATTCCACCGCTTTCCGTGGTTTTGACGCTCTGACTGTCGATCACGCCCGCAGACGGCGAGGCTTCCCGGCCTTCCAATTCACGCGCCTCCATCACAAGATGATGGTTGATCCGACCCCATAACCCCGTCGCTCTCCATTCGTAGAAGTAGGACTGCACAGTTGTAAAAGGCGGAAAATCCCTCGGCATCATCCGCCACTGGCACCCCGTCGTGGCGATGTAAAGCAACGCATTCACGACCTCGCGAAGATCGGTACTGCGCGGCCTGCCCAGCCGTCTCGGTTCGGGCAGGCAAGGCGAGATCAATCCCCATTCCTTATCCGTCAGATCGCTTGCATACCGCATTGCGCGTCGGGCATATTGCCGACGGGTGAAATCAGTCCAGCCCATTGTGGTCTCCGTTCGTCCTAAGCAAACAAACAGAATCACAACTGGCTGATTT